>ERZ779959.18-NODE-18-length-61380-cov-4.44833_pt1 | contig 61380 bp, 48 predicted proteins | sample MGYA00511348_ERZ779959 | MGnify/ENA primary metagenome ERZ779959 (study PRJEB29588, sample SAMEA2162880) | human gut metagenome | biome: human gut; feature: human-associated habitat; material: faeces | place: Denmark | collected 2008/2010 ...
GTGTTATATACGTTTTAATATGAGATCTAAAACTTTATCACTTTATTTTTTCGAATAAATCGATTGAAAGCTGTGTCAATATAATTGAATAATTTACTGTTTAAAAGAAATGAACTTTACAGTTCAGATGGGCATATCATTACGTAAAAAAATATTTCTAGGCTATATTATCATAACAGCTATAGTTTTATTTCTGACTATTGTTATGGTTAACGAGCATTTTCGCTTTAGAAGATTTGAGAGTGTTATAAATGAAACGAATGATGCCCGTGAAAATATCCATAAGGCTAATTTGTATATAACCAGGTTGGCAACCTTAGGTGAGTCAGTTATAGCATGGAATGAATCAGATTATAATAAATACCATCATCAACGTCTTAAAACAGATAGTATTTTAAATGAAATAAAATCTAGTGGCATAAATTCTTTACTTCCGGTTCAAATAGATTCTTTACGGGTACTTCTTGAAACGAAAGAAATACACTTGTTCCGAATAATGCAAGCAGTTCAATCCTGGAAAAAGTCTGATAGTCTCTTTGTTAATGAATTACCTGAATTGGTTACACGAACAGTCAGAATTAAGACAATAACGCAAAAAAAAAGAAAGGAATTGCCGGGATTTTTGGAAAAAAAGAAACGGTACAAGTTCCATATGTTACAGATGAGATACAGGAATTCAATGAAAGATTGACCTCTGCCAGAGATTGGCGGAACAATCAGATGGAAGTATATGCAGATAGCCTGCGTTTACAGAACAGGCTGTTAAATTACAAGTTATATGATTTCGTATCTTCTCTTGATAACCAAATGCAGCAGTCATTTACAGGAAAGTATCTGGAAATAACACAAACAGGATGGAAATTTTTCCGGCTGTTTGTAATTGTGATAAGTATTGTTATTATTCTGTTTATTATTTCTTTTTTCATTATATTATCTGATTTACGTAAGGAAGAAAAGATAAAAGTCAAATTACAACAATCTGTTCTTGAAAACGAGGATTTGCTTGAAATGCGCAAAAGAATAATTCTGACCATTTCTCATGATGTACGTGGCCCGCTCGGCAATATTCATAACTGTGCTGATTTGGCATCTCAAACACGAGAAAAAAAGAAACGCGAGTCATATTTAGAGGATATACGCTATTCCTGTCATCATATCCTGCATTTGGTTGATGACCTGATGGATGCCTATCGGATTAATGAAGCTGGTGATCAGCGTAACGATACGCCATTTTATCTTGATCGTTTCTTGCAGCGTATCTCAGAAGAGTTTTCCCGCAAAGCTATTGCAAAAGCCCTGATTCTTCAATCTGAACATCAAAATTCATCTTTTGTTGTAAAGGGTGATGCAGATAAACTGGAGCAGGTATTGGCTAATTTACTGACCAATGCCATCAAGTTTACCCCATCAGGAACTATAAGTTTTTATTCAAAACATTTGGAAGGAAAACTGCACATTGAAATCAGGGATACCGGTATCGGTATGGATGAGGAAACACTGAAAAGAATATTTTCTCCATTTGAGCGTGCCGCACAGAATGTCAATTCCGAGGGCTTCGGTTTAGGGCTTTTCCTGACCAAGGGACTGGTCAAAGTCCTGAATGGTATTATAACTGTGGAAAGCGCACCGGGAAAGGGGAGCATTTTCAAGCTTGAATTTCCTTTACCCGTAACGGATGAACTTGTGGAAGAGGACAAGCCTGATAATGCTTCGATAACCATTCTACCGAAGAATGTGCTTGTTGTGGATGATGATCCTATATTGTTGAAAATAGCGGAAGATATGCTTGGGCGTAAGGGAGTTTCCTGCACAACCTGTATGAATTTCCAGGAAGTCGTTGCTGCTCTTGGGCAATCGGATTATGATATGGTGTTGACAGATGTACAAATGCCGGATACCGACGGGTTCGCTCTGTTAAGGTTGCTCCGAAATTCAGATATTGGAAATTCAAGAACCATTCCAGTTGCGGTTATGACTGCCCGAGGAGATGGAAATAGCGGAATCTATGAAAAAGAAGGATTTGCAGGTTGCATTCATAAACCGTTCAACATTCATGCATTACTTACTTTTTTATCAACAATCATGTCTCAAACAAAAATTTCTCAAACTGGAGATTTTGACTTCTCTTGTCTGTTGGATAATACAGATGATTATGGACATATGCTGTCTCTTGTTCTCATGGAATCAAGAAAAGAAATTGAAGAACTTACAACAGCCATAAAGACAATCAATCGAGAAAGTATTAGGAAAACAATACATCGAATGATGCCTGTATGGGAAATGTTTGAAAAGGAACAGTTGTTGCATGATTTTCAAGAAAAGTTACACGATATGGATATTAGCGATGATGTTATTTGTGAAAATACTATCCAGATTATAGGGTGGATTGGAAAATTAATTAATGAAACAGAAAATGAACTGAAAAAATATGAAAATTCTGATAGTTGAAGACAATATGATACTTTGCGGCATGATTGAAAAATGGCTGCAGAAGGCGGGTTACGAAGTATTGACAGCTATAGATGAACCATGTGCACGCAGTATCCTGAAGAAAAACGAAATCAGTCTGGTATTGGGAGACGTGCGCTTGCCGGAAGGTGACGGTATCAGCTTTCTGGAATGGATGATGCGTTCCGGTATGGAAATCCCTTTTATTGTCATGACGGATTATGCCTGTATTTCGGATGCTGTCCGTGCCATCAAGCTCGGAGCTATGGATTATCTGGAAAAGCCTGTCCACCAGGAACAACTGCTTGAATTAATGCACAGTGTGCTGAAAAGTCCGGTTATAGTGCGTAAGGAGCGTCCTTTTGTAGAACGTACCAGTGAAGGCGCAAGGAAAGCCGCTTCACTGGCTCGTCGTGTGGCACCTTCGGATCTTTCAGTCCTGATACTCGGTCCGAGCGGAAGCGGTAAGGAAGTGATAGCCCAGATGATACACCGTTATAGTGACAGGCGTGACAAGCCTTTCGTTGCCGTCAATTGTGGAAGCATACCCAACGATTTGCAGGCTTCTGAATTTTTCGGTGCAGTCAAAGGAGCTTTTACAGGAGCTGTTGCTGATAGGAAAGGACATTTTGAGACGGCCAATGGAGGAACCTTATTCCTGGATGAAGTCGGCAATATGCCGTATTCCATGCAGATTCTTCTTCTGCGTGTCCTTCAGGAGAAAGAGTTTAACCCGGTAGGAAGTGATAAGGTGAAACGTACGGATGTACGCATCATTTCTGCGACCAATGAGGATATGAAAAAGGCAGTACAAGAAGGCCGCTTTCGTGAGGACCTGTATTATCGCCTTGCCGAGTTGGAAATTTTACAGCCGCCGCTTAAAGAATGCAAAGATGATATTCTCCCGCTTGCTGAATTTTTCAGGAAAGAATATTCAGGCAGAATCCGTGTCAAGAATGATGGATTTACGGAAGAAGCGAAATCATGTATGTTGGGTTATGACTGGCCGGGTAACGTGCGGGAATTGAACGCAAAGATCAAACGTGCGGTAATTGTTGCGGATAATACATTATTGGATGTCTGTGATTTGGGACTGGACAATGTAGATTGTAGTGACAATCCGGATATTCGTATCATTCAGGAAAAGGAAAGGATACAAAACCTGCTTGAGGAAAATCACGGTAATGTTAGCAAGACAGCCACTGAATTGGGTTGCAGCCGTACAGCCCTGTATAAGAAAATGAAGAAACTTGGTCTGAAGTAATTTTTATTCTTTAAAACGGTACACCAGTCTGCATACATTGTTCCGGAATGTTTTGGATTTATGTAAAGTCCATTGTCCAAACTGTATCTTTCCGGTTATGTTTTTCCCACTTTTGTATGATATTGGAAGCAAGTAAATGACCAGCTCATCTGCGAGTCGGAAGAGAAATACTCCACCGGCATATTCGGCGCTTTTTTCGTCCTGTACTTTCATAAAGAAGGTACAGTTATTGTCTCGTCTCTCTTTTGCACCCATCAAATCAAGCATACCGTAATGCGGATACATGTTGAATGTAGCCCGCTCTTCCCAATAAGGGAAGCCGTTCCTGTCTGTCCTGAGCCATTCCATCAGTTCTTCATGTTTGTCCGGCAGGAATCCGTCCAATGTGACGGGCATAATAATCTGTACTTTTGCCATATCCTCTGCTTGTTAAAATAAAAGCATGAAACCCATGCTGTTTCGAACAGAGGTTCTGGTAAAACCCATTGTAAAAACACACATGGGCTCACGCTATACGATATAGCATAAGCTCCACGCAGTCGTCTTTACAATTTTGAAATTTACCAGATTTCTGTTCGAGACATCTTGCGACTTATGTATATAATCGACGGAAAACATCCCGTAATCCGCCGTTATGCTCTATTTTATTTTTCAAATATAGTGATTTCTTTTGGATAATCCTGCATTTAGTGATTATTATTTTACTCTTTCCGGCCTTATATAGTTTTGATATTTATATCCGGATTATTTCTCCCGTTTTAAATTTTCCGACTTTGGAGGAAAATCTCCCGACCGTTAGGGAGGGCAAGTTGTTTTTGTATGGCAGAATACTTTCTGTCGGACAAAAACACAACTTGCTCTGTTCGTTTGAACAGAAAATCCACTTAAAGTGGATTGTGGTTCCATGCCCATTTATAGCTATAAAATAGAGTCGTATTTACCTGATGAAAAATGTAAATATCAGTTTGTTTGTGACAAACCTGTATGCAGAGTTGAATATCATGTGAATGGAGTGCCTGATATTTAGTTATTTGCCGAAATTTAAATATTCAATATTGAAAGTTTTATGCTGTATTGTACTATGGCACCCTGATTTACAGATATTACATATCAATCTGTATCATATAATAGTATGTAGATTGTTATAGTAAAGTTGTATGCGCTGCTTAATGAAAGTTGTAATATATTGATAATCAGTGTGTATATAAAATAAACTCTGTAGTGATATTGCAATAGTGTAATACCCTGATAACATAACAACATAACAACATACTACCCTAATAACATAACATTGCAATAACATAGTAACATAACAGCATAATACCCTAATAACATAATATTGCAATAATATGATAACACAACAACATAATACCCTGACAACATAATATTGCAATAACATAGTGCCCCCATATTATAATATTGTCAGGACATAGTATTATGCCAATATAATGCCCTGACAAAACAATATCCTAATGCTCCAAATAGTATGATGTAAAAATCAGAACAACATAGCCCGGAAAAATCCACCACCATTATCTGATAATGGATCTTTCTGAGCCATCTTCTTCTTGCTATTTGAAAATCGGATTGGAAAGCAGAATCTTGTAATATACTGTACCTCCCACCTCTATGGGAGCCTTGGCAATCATAAACTGTACGGTCTTCCTTTCCACTTTTGCCTGAAGCATGATTCTTCTGACGATGAATCCGGCAGAGAATCTGGCACACCTTTTATCTTTCCATACAGTGAACCCGTCCTTGTCTGTCGTATGGCAGATATACCATTCTCCCGTATCCTCATCGTGTGCGAAATTAACCCGTCCTCCACCGAGAATCCCCAGTTCAATAGACATTGTCTTTGACAGGTAAACCGTTCCCTTGCTGTCCATGTTGATTGTCCGCTTCCCCTGATAAACCACCTGCTGCGGACGTGAGTTCTCCTTGTTATATACTATCAGTGCCATAAGTTCCTTTTTTTGATGGTTATACAATAAACTAACGGATTAGGATATGAATCTTTCTACTGCCAGCATCTGGCTTCTCCATGAGAATACCCGGTTTGACCGTACTGCATCCATGATCGTGTTTACTTTTCCTGAAATGGCACTTGCCGATATACCCATACATTCCCCCAACGCCTTGAATGAAAAGTCTGATTCATAAAAACGCAACGTAAACATCCTGTATTCCTGATAGGAGAACTTTCTTCTGATAAAGTTAAGAATGTCCTTCACCAGTTTTTCACAGCTGTTCAGGTCATCCGGAGAAAGGAAATCCGCATCTTCCCCACATCGAAGAAAGAAATATTCATCCGGATGGGCATATTTGCTTTCCAGCCTGAACTTGGCCATGAACGCTTTCCTGTAACATCCGATAAAGTATGCTTCATAATCCGTTATTTCCCTTTCCGGATTCAGCACCTGCTTTCTTACAAACAGATAAGTGTCATGAAAATTGTCCTCATCCAGTGCCCCGTATCTGGCAACGAGATTTCTTAACCTGTCATAAGACACCGTAAACCAGTCATTGAACCTTTTTTCCACATTGTTCGCTTCCATAATCTTCCATTTATTGAGTTATACATGGCCTGCCCGTGGGTAGGCATTCTTATTTCTTGTGCGTTCCCCAGTTCGTTTTCCGATGATTGCTGCAAGGCTTGCCGTGAAAAAATACGCTCTTGCGCCAGCAAGAGGAAGATTTTTTCACAGGCAACCAAGCCCCTTCAGGGGTCGCCTTGCGCGATCATTCGGAAAAACAACTATCTTTGCTGCAAGAAATGAGGATGACTTCATCTTGAAAGCGCCTGGCCTCTGCATATTATTACAGACGGTTATGCGAGATATAAGATAGGTTTATCTCTATAACCCCATCTTGCTCCTTACTATATTCATGTTGTCCTTCAGGTTCCTGTCCATGACTCTTGCATAATGTTGTGTCATTCTTGTGGATGCATGTCCGAGCATGGCAGATACCTCCTGTAATGGAACGTTGTTGGCCAGCGTGACGGTAGTAGCAAACGTATGTCGGGCTGCATGTGTGGTCAGATTCTTTTTGATGCCGCAGAAGTCCGCAATCTCCTTCAGGTAGCTGTTTGCCTTCTGATTGCAGACAACAGGAAGGCAAGTCCCTTGTTTAAGACATATCGGGTGTGATTCGTATTTCTTCAGTATTGCCAATGGAACAGGAAGAAGCGGAACATTTGCTATGGAACTTGACTTTCTTCTTCTCTCCAGCTTTACACGTCCTTTTCTTATCCACCAGTCACCGTTATTGTCCTGCTCCAGATGTTCCGGTCTCAATGTGGATACATCAGCGAACGCCAGACCGGTGAAGCGCGCAAACAAAAAGATGTCCTTGACAAGCTCCAGCCTCGGAATATCGAAATTCCTGTTCATTATAGCCTGAAGCTCGTTATTTGTCAGGAATACCGGATCTGTCTCGTCCTGTTCCATCTTATATCCGTAAAACGGGTCTTTCCGCATCCATTCTTTGGCTATTGCCATATTGGTGATTTTCTTCAGGCATTTCATGTAGCGGACTATTGTGTTGCGGCACAGTCCGGTTTCTGTCTTCAGGAAAACATCAAAAGCCTTGATGAAATCAGGGGAAAGTTCATGGAATGTAATATCATCCTTCTCATAAAAGCGCGGCACAAACGTTTCAAGTTTTCTGAGCACATTCTTATAACGGTTGATGGTGACGGGAGAATAGTCTATGTCAACAACCTTTTCCATAGAGGAAATTTCTTCTTTGACTGTTCCAAGTAATGTCCGGACAGTCTCATCCTTTCCGAACACACGCTTTAATATCGTCTTTGGAGTTATCAGTGACGATTCAAAGGTCAGTTCCTTGTGCTTTTCGTATGCGCGTGTAGTAAGGGCGGAAATATAGTTGTTCAATTCGATGGAAGCCCTGTCTTTTCCTTTGCTGCATCCCTTGGCCGGATTCCAGTTCTTTAATGGAACGCTTCTCTGTATTCTTATTTCTTCATATTGCCCGTTGATGGTAATCCTCATTAGGATTGGAGCCTCGCCATTTTTCAGCAGTTTTGTTTTCAGAACGAAAAATAGAATGTTCATTGTTCCTTGTTTCATGATCATTTTCTTTTTGAAGTTGCACATTCGGTTATTTCGTCAATCCTGAATTGAGCGGATGGCTGGAGAGAAATGTTAAATTCGGTGGCTTTTATTATTGCCGGCTCTAAAAAACCACCTATTTTTGTTTCTCTTACTATTATCCGCCTGTAGGTACAATCATTATCGTCTAATATGAATGCCTGTAGCAGACGTTGTATTTCATCCGTCATTCAGTAGGGTATGCAAATGTAGAATTTCATCCCTGAAAATGATTCACGCAAATCGTTGAGAATAAGTGAAGTATGGTACATATCGGTGGTTTTTTCATGGGACTCAAAAAAAGCCACCGAATCGGCAATTTTTTATTGCACCAGATTGCATATTTTTGCGGGCAGTACATAAAGAAAAAACCGCTGAAATAACTGTATTTCAGCGGTTTTCATGATTTTTCGTTTTGTAAAAGTGGTGCCACCAGGAATCGAACCGGGGACACAAGGATTTTCAGTCCTTTGCTCTACCAACTGAGCTATGGCACCAATCTTTCTCGTTTGCGGTTGCAAAGGTAAGTAAAGTTTTTGAAACTGCAAACTATTCTCGAAAAAAATATGAGAAAAAATTAAAATAGGGCGGATTTTCATGAAAAATCCCACTATTACTCATAAAATAGTGGGATTTTAACTGTATGTGGGCTGTTATTATTCACCTTTAAGTGGATTCCATCCTTGAGCCTTTAATTCAAGTTCGTTGCCGTCGCGAGTAACCAGGGCACAACCTAACTCCGATTTTGTGATATGTCCGATAACTTTTACTCCTTCTATTTGTGAGACTTTTTCGTGATCGGTCAGAGGTACAGTGAACAGCAGTTCATAGTCCTCACCTCCATTCAGGGCGCAAGTTGTCAGATTCATATTAAATTCTTCTGCCATGACTGCGGTCTGATAGTCGATAGGAATACGGTCTTCGTACACACGGCAGCCTGTCTGACTTTGCGAACAGATATGCATCAGTTCAGAAGAGAGACCGTCGGATATATCCATCATTGCTGTTGGACGGATGCCTACTTCAGCCAGTCGTTCGATGATGTCGCGGCGTGCTTCTGGCTTTAAGAAGCGTTCCAACAGATATTCTTTGCCGGCAAAGTCAGGTTGGACGTCTTTTTCTCCCTGAAAAACAGCTTTCTCACGTTCCATCAGCTGAAGTCCCATATAAGCTGCTCCCAAATCTCCGCTTACACAAATCAAATCTGTATCTTTGGCTCCATTACGATAAACCACCTTATCTTTGTCAGCTTCACCGATACAGGTAATGGAGATTGCAAGACCTGTTACAGAAGAAGTAGTATCACCGCCTACGATATCTACGTGATGTAGCTGGCAAGCCAGTTTCAGTCCATCGTAAAAATCCTCCAGATCTTCTATGCAAAAACGCTTCGATACAGCCAGAGATACGGTAATCTGCTTAGGTGTACCGTTCATTGCATAGATATCCGAGAAGTTTACCATTGCTGATTTATATCCCAAATGCTTCAGAGGAGTATAGACCAGATCAAAATGAACACCTTCCATCAGCAAGTCGGTTGTAACCAGCACCTGCTTTCCTGCAAAGTCAAGTACGGCAGCATCGTCACCTATTCCATACTTGCTTTCTTCATTCTGTAGTTTGATATCTGTGGTGAGATGCTTTATCAGCCCGAACTCACCTAGAGTTGATATTTCAGTTCTATTTCCTTCGTGCATAGTTTTTTTACGCTCTGTTAATAAGTTCTCTCATGATGGTAGTCATGCGCGGCTGTGCTTCATCGGCAGCCTTCTGTACCTCTTCGTGTGATACTTCGACAATTTTGCCTTCCACTCCCAAGTCAGTGATAACTGAAACGCCGAACACCTTAATACCGCAATGGTTGGCTACGATAACTTCAGGTACAGTAGACATACCTACTGCATCGGCTCCCAGAATGTGGAACATCTTATATTCCGACGGAGTTTCGAAAGTTGGTCCCTGTGTTCCGATATATACTCCCTGCTGTACCTTAATTCCTTTTTCTTCGGCAATTTCGAGAGCTTTTGCGATCAGTTCTTTTGAGTAAGCCTCACTCATATCCGGGAAGCGTGGGCCGTATTCGATGTTCTTGCCACGCAACGGATGTTCAGGGAAGAAGTTGATATGGTCAGTGATAATCATCAGGTCACCGATTTCAAAATTCGGGTTTGTTCCTCCTGCTGCATTCGAAACGAACAAAGTCTTGATACCCAATTCGCGCATGACACGTACAGGGAAAGTAACTTCCTTCATTGAATAGCCTTCGTAAAAGTGGAAGCGACCTTGCATGGCCATAATATCCTTGTTGCCCAGTTTACCGAAAATCAGCTTACCGCTATGGCCTTCTACGGTCGATACCGGAAAGTTGGGGATTTCGGAATAGTTTATTTCATATTTATCGGTAATTTCGTGTACCAAACTGCCCAGACCTGTACCTAAAATGATGGCTGTCTCGGGATGAGTGTGCATTCTAGCTTTTAGAAAAGCTGCTGTTTCTTGAATTTTTTCTAACATACTCGATAATATTTTGATTAAATAAATGTTCTTCTTTATTCAGAAATTCTACCTCCACCGGCAATACATATATATAAGGTTTCATCGTTTCACTCAGTAGCGGATGAGCGATGAGTCGTGCCGCATCCTTTTCGGTTGTGATGATGAAACGTTTACCCTCAGGTAGTTTTCTGAACGCTTCTTCTATCCGTTTCATGTCCGTTGCATCAAAATCGTGATGGTCAGGAAAAGTCGACGGAGTAACAAACTGCGTATAAGCCGACAGTTTACTGATGATGGCTGCCGGTGAGGCTATACCTGTAACCAGCAGGATATGGTCATCGTTTCGGATTTCTTCAAGCTTCTTTTCCGGTTCTTCCGAGAAGAGAGGCTGTAGTTTTCCGTATGCCAGCGTTGTAAAATAAAGTTGCTGACAGGGGAGGGGGGCTATATCATATCGCAACGCCTGTTGTTCTGCTTCGCTCATTTGTGCCGGACACTTACTTACGATGATGATGTCGGCACGCTTTTTTCCACTTTCCGGCTCCCGCAGTCGTCCGGCTGGTAACATCCGGTCAAGATGTATCGGACGGTTATAATCTATAAGCAGAATGGTCAGTCCTGCCTTCACGTAGCGATGCTGGAAAGCATCGTCCAGAACAATAACCTTTATGCCGGGAGCTGTATGTCCATCTGTTAGCTGATTAATGCCGTGACAGCGGTCTCGGTCTACAGCCACATAGATATCCGGAAACTTGTGTGCCATCTGATAAGGCTCATCGCCAATCTGGTCGGCATCTGTTTCGGGAGTAGCCAGAACGAAACCTTTCGATTTACGTTTATATCCACGGCTGAGTACAGCTACCTGAAATTCATTCTGTAACAACCGGATGAGGTATTCTGTGTGTGGAGTCTTTCCGGTTCCTCCCACGCTGATATTACCCACGCAGATAACGGGTAGCGGAAATGACTGTGAATGAAGTATGCCTCTGTCAAACATCCAGTTGCGTATACTTACTCCCAGACGGTAGAGGCATGCTAATGGCAACAGTCCGTGGTAAATCTTTATTCTTCTTTCAAGTTTCATCAGGCAGCCGATGCTTTATTTGATAACCACATCAAACGGCATGCGCGCCTGCAGGCGATCGGCATCCTTGAGATTTTTTACAAAACGGAGTCCGTTGTAATATTCACCGAAATTTTCCTGCATACGGCTGCTGATATAACGGCTTGGCCGGGTATTAAGCAGTGAAGTCAGGAAATCTTCTTTTTCCGGATAGCTTACCAGCGTATAACGTTCTATTTTAGCATGTGAGGCTGCAACTTCAACAGCTTCATCCAGTCCACCCAGCTCATCTACCAGTTTCAGGTCTTTGGCCATTTCTCCGGTCCACACACGTCCTTCAGCTATCTTTTTGATATCTTCAATATTCATTTTTCTGCCGTCGGCACAACGTTTGGTAAAGAGTTCATATCCTTTATTGACCATACCTTGCATCAGAGCCTTTTCTTCTTCATTGAACGGACGAGTCAAATCTCCCAAGTCTGCCAGTTCGTTTGTTTTTACAACATCGAAATTCAGCCCCAGCTTATCTTTCAGGAGTCCTTCTGCATTTGGAACCAGACCGAAGATTCCGATGGACCCTGTCAGGGTTGTCGGTTCGGCTACAATCCAGTCGGCAGCGCAGGATATATAGTAACCGCCCGAAGCGGCATAGTCACCCATAGAAACGATAACGGGTTTTTCCTGTTTCAGCAGTGAAACTTCACGCCAGATCTGTTCTGAACCGTAGGCACTTCCTCCCGGAGAGTTAACACGCAGTACAACTGCCTTCACGCTTTCATCTTCGCGTAACTTACGCAAATCCTTTATGACTTTTTCGGAGTTGATACCTTCTCCGTCAGCAGATTCATCACCGTCTATTTCACCATAAGCATAATATACGGCAATGACGTTTCCACTTTTATCTTTCGGTACGTTTCGTTTTACGTTTACCATATCCTCAAGCGAAAGTGTATTCAGTTTTTCATCTTCCTTACAGTCGGTCAGCTGTTTCAGGTAGGCCAGTACTTCATCTTTGTACATCAGTGTATCTGCCAGACCGGTGCTGAGATAAAGTTCTGCCGGCTGGAGATCCATATTACGGCTGGCAAGAGCATTCAGAGAGTCAACAGAAATCTTTCTTGATTCGGAAACCTCATTCAGAATCTGCTGCCAGATAGAGCCGATGAATGCTTGTGTCTGTTCACGGTTTGCCGGACTCATTTCAGTAGCGATATATGGTTCTACTGCCGATTTGTATGTTCCTACACGAAATACCTGCATTTCCACTCCGACTTTGTCGAGCAGACCTTTCAGGAACATGGTCTGTGCAGATAGTCCGTGCCAGCCTATACTTCCCGAAGGATTGGCTATTACCTTATCGGCAACACTTGCAATATAGTAAGTACCTTGTGAATATGCTCCGGCATAAGCGACGATAAACTTCCCGCTTTCTTTGAAATCAACCAATGCACGTCGTATAGCCTGCATGGAAGCTGTCTGACAGGCGAAAGCACCTGCATCGATATAGATACCTTTTATTTTGTCATTTTCTTTAGCTTTGCGGATAGAGGTCAGAATGTCATCCAGCCCGTAAGTCGCATAGTCTTCCCCTAAAAATTGCATGATTGGATTTTCCTGGTAGCGTTCCATTACACTACCTTTCAGTTCGAGTACGAATACCGAACGGTCTTTCACTATAGTTTCTGTTCCGGAAGTTGAAGCAACCATTCCGGCAAGACTGATAATACCTAATATTGTGAAGACTACTCCCGTCAGAATCAGACCGCAGACGGTGGCGAAGGTGTATTTCAAAAACTCTTTCATTGTGTGATGTTTTTAGAGATTTATTAAATAACAAAGTTAGTCTTTTTCACGGAATAACCAAAAGCAAACGAATTTTTTCCTGATGCCGAAGAGGAAGTTGCAATGTATTTACCGGAAGCGGACATAGGTGAAATAACATATCAGCATCTTTTAGGAAAAACATGCTGATATGTTCAGGAAAACATCTCGATGTTTTTTTATTTTTTGTACAAAAAAATAGAGGATATTCAGGAGCTTGTTTTTTGTGTGTCTGCAAGGCTTTTATGGGATGCCGGTAATTATGATTTCGCCATTTTTAATCTGTTGATGATAAGGTGTTTACTTGCGGCTGCGAAACCGTATGTTGCGATAGGTGATGAGAAGTTGACAACAAAGTTGCAGAAGAAGCGGTGTCTGGATTCTTGTTTGCAATCATATATTTCCCAGTCGTAACGTAAATTCCTTACAGAAATCATCGGCTGTACAATAAATCTCTGTAACTTTAGACTCTGAGGGAAAAGTGGTAATTTAGCACTATAAATTTTATATCCTAATTGCCGTGTCTTTCTTTTCCGGTAGGTTCTACATGCTCTTATATTCACGTTAAATGATAACCGATAAACTATGAAACAAGTATATAGATCAAAAATAGATATCTGGTTGCTGATATTGATTCTGGCAGCTTGGGGCATACCGTTGACATTTATAGTTTGGAACGAGTTTTCAGCAGTGAAATTCAGTGTTGTTTTGTTTATGCTTGTGCTTACATTGGCACTTCTCTTCAGTATAAAATACACGATAGAAGGAAAGACTTTGCGTGTTGATTATTCCTTTTTTTATAGCGAGCGCATTAATATTGACGAGATAACAGAGATTGTCAATACCCATACGTTTCTATCAGTTCCAGCAGCATCCTTAGACAGAATCGAGATAACGTATGGTAAGAATTGTGTTGTACTGTCTCCGAAAGATAAGCAGAAGTTTGTGAAGCAACTTTGCGATATATCTGCAAATCATATTCGTGTGAACATATAAACAGTTTTATTGGGGCTATAGAAATAAAATAAGAGTGAATCAGTTCAGGACATTTTCGAGAAAGAAATGCCCTGAACTGATTTATTGTTATTCGGTTTTGATACTGTTTACCGGATTTTCATTGGCATTTTTCCAACTCTGTACAGTAATAGTAGTCATAGTTATGAGTGTAACCAGCAGGAATGACAAAATGAATATCCACGGGGTAACAGGCGTTTTCTCTGCAAATCCTTGCAGCCAGTGCTGTCCGATCCACCATCCGAATGGTGCTGCCACGATGAAGCATCCGGTAAGTATAAGTATATATCTTCGGTTGAACATGTACAGAATCTGTCTGGTTGAGCTTCCCATAATCTTTCTGATTCCGATTTCCTTTCTTCTGTATTCGCTCTCGAACATGGTGAGTCCGAACACTCCTGTCAGGCTGATGGCAATTGCAATGAGTGAGAAAAGCAGGATCTGCTTGGTGAAACGCAGTTCGTTCCGGTAGTTGGCATCGAGTACTTCATCCATGAACCGGAAATTGAAGTCGTGTCCGGGGGTAAACTTTTCCATTGTTTTCTGGAGCGATTGGATAATAGCAATTTTATTTACTCCTGCCGATACACGAACATTGATGGTTTGCTGCCATTTCCACCATCGGTCTTTATAATCACTTCCTGCAACAAAAAAGGCGAGAGGCTGTGAATAATCATTGTTTCGGAAACTACTATATCGTATATTTTTACAAATACCTATAACGGGATAACCTCCTGCTTTTTCATTTATTTTTATTATAGGATATTTATTTCTTGCAGCTTCATTGAATATGTACACATCTCCATCATCAGGTCTAAAATTACGGCCTTCTATAATTGGAATTTCCATTAATTGCAAAAAATCATAATCTACGGGCAAGCAGTCGAATTGGATGCGTTGTTCGTTTGTTCCACGCTCCCAGTTCATGTATCTGTCTGATGAATTTAATGCAAAATATGAGATGGAAACTCCTTTTACTCCAGATATATTATTTAGCTCATTTTTTACAGAGGCTGTTTGTGCAGCTGCTTCTTTACTCATGCAACCTACAATTATATTATCTTTGTTATATCCATATTCAGAGCTATAGATATAATGTCCTTGTGAATACATAATTGCTACAGCTATGATTAATACAAAAGATGTAAAAAATTGTAAACAGATAAGTGAGGATCGTAATGTCTTACCTTTGGGTGAAAGTCCCAAAGAACCTTTTATTACAAGAACTGGTGTAAATGATGTAACATAATAGGAGGGATATATTCCTGCTAATGCTCCCATAAACAAGCTTAATATGAAAGTCACCAAAAGGAGAAAAGGATGATGGAATAAATTCAAATCAGCTGTAACAAGTTCTTGTATTTCTGTATCTTTTACAATAAAAAGAATTATAAGGGCAAAAATATAGGAGATTGTGCTGATGAGAACAGATTCTATTATTAGATATTGTCGTAATGAGTCAGCTGTTGCTCCTAGTATTTTTTGTGTATTAATACTTTTGATGCGCATTGGCGCTTCTGCTAACGAAAAATTCATGAAATTGATACTAGCTATTATTACTATTAATAGAGAAATAGATAGTAGCAGGTATATGGTACTACGATTAGCATTATTTTTATTGATGACAGAAAAATGTGTTTCTGTCAATGGAGTAAGTCGGATAGGATTAGTCTTATCAAATAAGTTTTTAATATTATTATCAACCTTCTGTAACTTTTGAGTACTTAGCTCTTCTATTTCCTTTACGTTGTTAGGGTGATCTAAACGAAGATAGCAATAATAATTCCAGTTTCCCCATTTGTTTTGATTTTCTTTTTGAGGTAATTGTGTAAATATATTATTTTCAAATTCAGAGTTTTTAGGGAAGTCTTTATATACTCCCCCAATTGTATAAGTTGTATTTTCTGTTGTAACTGATTTCCCAATAACATCTATTTGCCCATAAAAGCGTATTGCCATTGATTCTGGAATAAGTACCATATTAGGAAAATTAAGGTTACTAGTGGAACCACATAGCATTTGTGGTTGGAAAGTTTCTAAGAAGTTACCAAATCCTTTTTGTACTTTTTCATTGAATATATGTCCATTGATATTAAAATCTTGATTAGAGACAGTATAAGTAATGATTGAAGAAGAAAGAATATGTGGAGAGCTAGAAGATATTAACTCTAATATTGGGCGAGGAGCAATTTCTGTCCATTCGTTATCTGAATATACTTCTACTCGGAAAATCTTTTTATAATCCTTATATCCTTTATTAAAATTATAGTCATAATCTATTTGCGTCATGATGACGAAAAAAGAGGAAAAAGCAATACTTAGTCCTGCAATATTCAGGACACTTGCAGCAAAAAAGCGCCTGAATGTATATGAAAAGTTACGAATAAGTGTTTTCATCAGATTTATTGTTATTCGGTTTTGATACTGTTTACCGGATTCTCTCGTACAGCTTTCCGGCTGATAAGGTATACTGATCCCAGTGAGATGAGGGTGATGACGGCAAATGCTGTTGGTGGCACCCACCAGGGGAAGTCACTATCGTATGATACAATCTTGTCGATGGTGTGTATGCCGAAAGCCATAAGTGGTATGGCTATTATCAGGCTGATGAGCAAAGATGAGAATGAAAATTTCATCAGTTGCAGCATTTCATTGCGGCTACTGGAACCGAAGGTTTTACGAATGGCAATATCACGTTTACGCTGGGCAATGAAATAGATACTCATGGCAGTCAGTCCCAGTAGTGAAATAATCAGTGCGGCACACGTGAAAATACTAATCAGTTTATTCATGCTGATGATATCGCTGTACTGATTGACAATCTGGTCTTTATACCAGCTCGAACTGAATGGTGCATTTTCTGTCAGTGTACTGTACAAATCAGTGATTTGTTTGCTGTAAGTTGCCAGATCGCCGTCTTGTACTTCTACCAAAATACTCCACGGATAAATTTTGTCGGCTGGGAGTATCTGGAGCCGTAAAGGATGTTGTTCACTCATGACTGAGCGTATATGAAAATCTCTGAATAATCCGGCAATGGAGAAACTACGACCTCGCTCATCATTTACATAGTCGGTAACACCTCCGAGGTCTTTGGATGCCGATTCGCTGATAAACCAGTTATTCTTGTCGAATGGCATTTTGCGGTCTTCGTAAATCTGTATCTGATACATGTCGATAAAGGCTGAGTCTACTTTAAATGTCTGAAAACTCATGTTCTTAGGAGCTCCTTTAACCGTAACAACCATTGTATTATTATTCCCTCCGTCTATAGGAGTTCCTTGGGCGAAACTTATCCGTTTCACAAAAGGTAGTTTTTGTACTTCATTGCGGAAAGTAAGCAGAGTTTCCTGATCTGCCGCCGGCGTAAGGCAGAGAATATTTCCGTAGCTATATCCCAGCGGTTCGTTCAATATGCTGTGAATCTGTACGCTCAGGTAGAAGGCACAGCTCAGCATGGCAATAGTCAGTCCATCTTGTACGATGTTCAGCACGCGTAAATATACAGCTTTGGTTTTCCGGCGGAAATGTCCTTTTACAACGTCCAGTGGATTATAATTAGACAAGATGGTAGCAGGTACAAAGCCGGAGATGAATGACAGTAAGACGATAAGCAGCAGGTAGGACAGACAGGTCATGAAAGACAAATCGCCTGTCAGGTCGAGCTTTACACCCAGTAGATCCATGGCAATAGGCTCGGCGGCTTTTGCAAGCAGAAATCCGAGTATGAAAGCGATAACAGTCATAATAGACGATTCGCCTATCATACGCCAGAATATGTCGGAGCGGGAAGAACCGAGCAACTTGCGGGTTGCCATTTCCTTGGCGCGATAGGTAGTTTGTGCAATACTCATGTTGACGTAGTTGAATATTGCCATGAATAAGATGATGATACCGGTGACAAGGAAAAGTACGACCATACGGAAGCTGTACTGGTTGATTTCTGTTGATCCGGAAGGTGTTTCTGTGTGGAAGTAAAACTGATTGTATGGCACGAACTGTACTTTCTTGAATATACCCCGGTTATAGATCCACCAGCAATCTTTCAGATAAGAGAGAGCGTCTTTGGCCTTTGTGTTCAGATCGCTTCCTTTTACGGTACGGAAGAATACAAGTGCGCTGGTGGCATTGCCCATCTCGCCATCTGTCAGGCTGATTGTCGGGTTTAGCTCGTTGATGTTTTCGTAAGGGATAATGGCTTCTGTAGACTCTTTGATCAAAGAGTTTTCGATGTCTTCCATAATACCGGTTACAGTGAACTTTTGGTTGCCGCTTCCTTTTGAATCCGGTGTATTCAGTTCCAGTACTTTTCCTAAAGCAGCCTCGTTACCGAACAGACGGTTGGCGCATGAACGGCTGAGAACGATGCTATGGTCATCTACCAGTACTTGTGCCGGATTTCCTTCTGCCAGTTTATAGCCGAAGAACTGAAAAAAGTTCTTTCGGGCGACGAGTGTACGAATTTGGGTAGGGTTTTCGTTGATGCTGGTCTGTATTCCGAAATTTCCGGTATAAGCGCACCACTCCTCTATTTCAGGGTAACGGCTTTGCAGTTTTTCTCCTAGCAGATAATGTCCGGCAGCTGTATTTTCGCTTGCAAATACACTGATACGGTCGGTATCTTTCAAGTTCTTGTCTACCGATAGTTGGCGGGTTACCATGTCGGCTATCAGCAGAACAAACATCAGTGAGATACTTAGTCCTGCAACATTGACAACCGTAAATAACTTGTTACGGTGTAGAAAAGTGAGGTAAGTTTTGAGTCCTTTCATATTATTAATCTGTTTTTATTCGGTTTTGATGCTGTTTGCCGGATTCTCATTGGCATTTTTCCAGCTTTGTACAGTAATGGTAATCATGGTAATGAGTGTAACCAGCAGGAATGACAAAATGAATATCCACGGGGTGACGGGTGTTTTTTCTGCAAATCCTTGCACGATGAAGCATCCGGCGAGTATAAGTATATATCTTCGGTTGAACATGTACAGAATCTGTGTGGTCGAGCTTCCCATAATCTTTCTGATTCCGATTTCCTTTTTTCGATACTCGCTTTCGAACATGGTGAGTCCGAACACTCCCGTCAGGCTGATGGCAATGGCAATGAGTGAGAAGAGCAGGATTTGCTTGGTAAAACGCAATTCGTTCCGGTAGTTGGCATCGAGCACTTCATCCATGAACCGGAAATTGAAGTCGTGTCCGGGGGTAAACTTTTCCATTGTTTTTTGGAGTGAGCGGATAACTTCAACTTTATCTGCACCTGCCGAAATACGGACATTGACGAAATTTCGCCACTCCCATCCCCATTGGGCGAACTTCTTGCCAGGGATAAGAAAAGCCATTGTCTGATTGGTGTCATCATTGCGGAAGCTGCTGTATTTGATGTTCTCGCAAAAACCTATAACTAAATTGTCGTCCGGAGCGGGCTGGTCGACTTTTAGCCACGGATATTTCTTACGTGTAAATTCGTTGAAGATATAAACGTCCTCATCTCCTGGCTTGGGTCTTCTCCCTTCGACGATGCGAATTCCCATAACTTCCAGATAACGGCAATCTACCGGAAAAGCATCAAACTGAATATATTTGTCGCCTTTGGAGCGTCCCAGTGCATGTAATTATCGGCGGAACTCAAGACAAATTCCGATATGGCCACTCCTTTGACACCTGAAATCTGAGAAAGTTCTCCCACTACTGCATCCGTTTGTAATTGGGTTTCTTTAGTCATGTTTCCTACAATAATTGCATCCTTGTTGTAGCCATAGTCTGAAGTACGGATATATCTGCTTTGCAGGTACATGATTCCTACTCCGATAATCAGCATGTAGGCAACAAAGAATTGGATACATACCAGTGCGGTACGTAGAATGCGTCCTTGGGGAGAAAGTCCGAAAGAGCCTTTCAAAACCAGTGCTGGCGGAAAAGAGGTTACGTAATAAGACGGATAAAGTCCGGCCATCAGTCCCATAAGCAGACTCAAACCGAAAGTTGCAAGCAGCAGCATCGGATGCTCTGTTATTGTCAGCTGGGCATTTACCAGTTCCTGTAAACCAAAATCTTTAAGTATCGCAACCCATATAAGCGCGAGAATAAAAGCTATAAAGCTGATAAGCATAGCTTCTGTTATCAGGGTGAGGCGAAGAGAACGTGTGGTTGCTCCCAGTACTTTCTGCGTATTGATACTCTTGATGCGCATCGGGGTTTCAGCCAACGAGAAATTCATGAAATTGATGGTGGCTATAATTACGATCAGGAAAGAAACGCATATCAGTAGGTAAAGTGTTGTGCGGCTGCTTGCGCTTTTATTTCCTACCGTAGAAAAATGTGCGTCGGTAAGTGGCGTGAGGCGGATGAACTGTGAAATATCACTGTCCTGTTTCAGGGTCGGAAAGTTTTTCACAAAAATCTGCCAGATAAGTTTTTCTATTTCCGGAGCCGCAGACGGACTTTCGAGACGCATATAGCAGATATAGTTCCAGTTTCTCCAGTTTCCTTTATCAGTATCGGCTTCTTTGGGCATCATAACCCAGTTTTTTATCTGTGAATTTTCCGGGAAATCTTTGTAGACACCTCCTATGGTCCATGCATTATTGTCTGCTTGTTTCCCTCTGAATATTGTCTGGCCTATTACATCGGTTGTACCAAAGAATTTCTTTGCTGTCGATTCGGACAGGAGAATCGTTTTAGGCTGGTTCAGCGCATCGGCAGAGCCGTTTATCATTTCCGGCTGAAATGTTTCCAGAAAATTACCGAAACCAGTGCAGGTTGTTGCTTTAAATAGGTTTCCGTTCACTTCATATTCATCTTCAGACTGATATGATTCAACTTGTGAAATACTCTTTATATAGGGTGAAGCGGATTGTAATTGCTCACATAACGGGCGAGGAGTCCACAGTTGCCAGCCTGAATCTGGATTAGGGTTGATTTCTATCCGGAATATTTTTTCATAGTCCTTATATCCTTTATTGAAATTATAGTCATAGTCCACCTGTGTCATGATGACAAAAAAGGATGCAAAGGCTATGCTTAATCCTAGAATGTTCAGTATACTTGCGGTAAAGAAGCGTCTGAATGTATGCGAAAAGTTACGGATAAGTGTTTTCATGAGAAATAATATTATTCGGTTTTGATGCTGTTTGCCGGATTTTCATTGGCATTTTTCCAGCACTCGAAGGTCACTGTCAGTATCGTAATGAGACTGACCAGCAGGAAGGAGATGACGAATATCCAAGCACGGATAGGAGTTTTGTCGGAAAAACTTTCCAGCCAGTCATGTCCAATCCACCAGCCGAAGGGAGCTGCCAATGCGAAGCAGACGACCAGCATGACGAGATAACGCTTAGTAAACATATAGAGGATTTCGCTGGTGGAACTTCCCATGATTTTCCGGATACCGATTTCCTTGCGGCGGTATTCACTCTCAAATAAGGTAAGCCCGAACACACCAATCATGCTGAGCACGATGGCAATCAGGGAGAATAGCAGAATCTGGCTGGTGAAGCGCAATTCTAGATGGTAATTCTGGTCAATCACTTGATCCATGAAACGGAACTTGAAGTCATGGTCCGGTGCAAGCTTTTCAGTTGTCTTTGCTAAGCGGTGGAGCATGTCTACCTTGTCTACTCCCGGAGCTACCCGGATGTTCAAGATGCTGTTGGCATCCCAGTCTGCATAATCCTTTCCGTAAATAAAGAAAGCCATTGGTATTTCTTCATCATTGTTTCGGAAGCTGCTGAAGCGAATGTTCTCACAGAATCCCACTACCGGATAATCTTCGGGGGCTGCTAGTTCACCTACTTTCATCCAGGGATATTTTTTCCGAGCTGCTTCGTTGAAGATATACACATCCCCGTCGCTCGGCTTGAAGTCACGGCCTTCAGTAATCTTGATCCCAAGCACAGATAAGTAACGATAATCTACCGGGAAACAGACCGTATTGATAAAACGCTCCCTATTTCCTCTGCCCCACGACATGTAGTCATCAGACGAGTTCAGAACGAACTGGGAAATAGAGATACCTTCTATGCCCGATATTCCGGACAACTCACTGACGATCGCCTCCCTTCGATTGAGCAGTTCGTTAGGAATCTCACCCACCAGAACTACACTCTTGTCGTAACCATAATCACTGTTCTGTATATAATGACTTTGTAGATACATAATACCTACAGAAATAATCAGCATGAAAGAAACAAAGAACTGGAAGCAAACTAATAATGTACGCAGTAACTTACCTTTGGGAGAAAGACCGAATGAGCCTTTCAATACTAATGCCGGTTGGAAAGAAGTGACGTAATAAGAAGGGTAAGCTCCGGCAAGTAAACCCATGCAAACGGCGATTCCGCTTAATGTAAGCAGTAGAACAGGATGTCTCATTAAAGAAAGATCGGATGACACCAAGGTATTCAGGAATGTATCTTGCAACAGATAGAGCCAGAGTAATGAAAGCAGGAATCCACACATACAAACTAATACAGATTCCAACAATAAATACCCCCGTAAAGAGAAAGTGGAAGCTCCTAACACCTTTTGAGTATTGATGGAACGCAATCGCATGGGAGTTTCTGCCAGTGAGAAATTCATGTAGTTGACTGCTGCTGTCAGTAAAATTAGTATTGATACACACAGCAACAGATATACTGCGGCCTTGCTGGTAGCAGCCTTGTCACCTATTGTTGAATAGTGTACTTCGTCCAGCGGCGTAAAATGAATGAAATTCTCCCAATCTTCAGTTCCGCTAATCCTATCTTTCGGCATCTTCTGCTTACAATTTTCGATGATTGATTGTTGTATATCGGTCAATGAAGCAGGATTGTCCAGTCGAATGTATAGGGTATAACTCCAGTTTATCCAAGAATCTTTATTTAACTCCGGAGAATAGGAGGAGAAGATACAGTTTCCTAGTTGGGAATTCTCCGGCATATCCTGATAAACACCCCCTATCACTAACGGTTGGTTGAGTGATTTGCGGTCTACGTAAATGCTTTTTCCAAGGACTTCTGTAGTACCAAAAAAACGACGAGCCATAGATGCAGGAATCAGGACTTGGCCGGGTTCGTTAAGCGAAGCTGTCGTACCGCATATCATGGTAGGTTGAAAGACCTCTAAATAGTCACCAAATCCGGTAAGCCAAGGCTCTGAATAGATGTGCTCATCTATTTCAAAATCATTAGTATAGCTTAATAAAGAGGTAACCGAAATAGCTTGTATATGAGGAGATGCAGTCCCTATTAGTTCACACAATGGACGGGCCAGCCAGAATTGCCAGTCGTATTCTCCACCTCGATTCACTTCTACCCGGTAGATACGCTCGTGGGCTGGAAAGCATTTGTTGTAATTATAGTCGTAATCAACCTGAGTCAGAATGACAAAGCAGGCTGTAAAAGCGATACTCAGTCCTACCAAGTTCAGTATGCTTGCGGTAAAGAAGCGTCTGAATGTATGCGAAAAGTTACGGATAAGTGTTTTCATCTTAGGTATTTATTATTTTAAAATAAGCACTTCATTGTCTTTATAACTTTCGTATCCGGATACAATGACACGCTCTCCTTTTTCCAGTCCCTCCAGTACTTCGTAATATTGTGGGTTTTGTCGTCCGATACGTATCTGACGGCGATAAGCTTTCTTCCCTTCTTTATCGACTACAAAAATCCAGTTACCTCCAGTTACTTGGAAAAAAGTTCCTTTTGGAATAAGTACGCTTTCGGTTGGTTCCCCCAATTGTAAATCGATGTAGTAAGTTTGTCCGCTCCGGATATTGTCAGGGCGTTTTCCCTCGAATACAAAATCGGTACGGAATCGTCCTTCACGTACTTCGGGATATACTTTGCGAACTTTCAGGTTGAATGTGGTTTCCTGACGTTCGAACGTAGCCGGCAGTCCGTTGGTCACACGGTCGATATAATGTTCGTCTATCATGGCTTCTATCTTGAAGTCCGAAAGGTCGTTTATCTGCCCGACCATTTGTCCGGCAGTGATATTCTGTCCCAACTCTGCATCCAGCAGTCCAAGTTCTCCATCGATTGTAGCGCGGACTTCCAGTTTTTCTTTTCTTTCACGAATCAGCAGTACATTCTTTCTCATGTTCTGTAAATTGTCCTCCATCTGGTCCATCTGTATGTTACGGTAGATAGAATCTTGTACCAGACGTTCGGTAATCAATCCGTGCTTTTTCTGTGCTACTTCATAGTCTTCTTTTGCCTGAAGATATTCTTCCCGACTGATAAGACGTTCTTTATATAAACGTTCATACTGGAGATAGGTACGTTGTTTTCGGCGTGTATCAATGTCCAGCTGTACTTTTTCGGTTTCATTGTTCAGCTTATCTTGCTGCATGGTTACTTGTGTATTACGCAGTAAGTTCTGTTTTTCGGCAAGTTCCGATTCTGCATTCAGAATCTGTAAGTCCAGGTTTGAGTTGCTGAGACGGAGAATGACATCTCCTTTTTTTACATGGGCGCCTTCTTCTACAACCTTTTCCTGTACGATTCCTCCTTCTTCCGGACTTAATTGGACGACGGAGATTGGCTGAACTTGTCCGTTCAGACGGATATAGTCATTGAACTTACCGAAGGTTACATCGGCTATATTCAGTGAAGCGGCGTCTACTCTCAGTGTTGATGCATGATTTCCGAAAATAATCCAGATTAATAATAAAATCACAACAGCTCCTCCGGCTATGTAAGGAATGTGTTTCTTCTGAATGCCTTTTTTCTTTTCCAGTTGTATATCCATGGTGTGTAATATTTTTATTCGTTGTTTCTGATAATATCTTGTCCCTTATAATAATCTACCAGTCTGCATTTCATCAGGTAGGTAAGTTTGCTCTGCAACAGTCCGGTCTGGCTTTCCAACAATGTGGCAGCATTGTTCTGTACATCGAGTGAGGTCATAAGCCCTTCTTCGTACTTGCGTCGCGTCACGTGGTAGGCAAGTGAGTCGGAAGCTACTTTCTTCTCCATCTGGATACTTTCTTTCAGGTAGCCTTCGCGGTCTTGTACGGCTTGCTGTACCAGTTTCTGAAGCTCTTCTTTCTGCGCCTCATACTGTTCGGCTGCTATCCGGTAGTTGTTTCGTGCCTGTCGCATGTTGGCGATGCCCGACAGACGGTTGAAGATAGGTATACTCATGCTGATTCCAAAATATGAGCCGAAGTTATTCTCAAACTGTGTATGGAACGGAGGGTATCCTGTTTGATGTAATTCTTTATAATAAGAACTTGAAATTCCTCCATAAAGACTGATGGATGGAACAAATGAACTCCATGAAATTTTACGGTCCATATTTGCCGACTGTTTCTGCATTTCGACCTGTTTCAAAACCGGATTGCAGTTTAACGCAAGACGGAATACATTGTCGGCATGTTCTATGGTCAGTTGTTCTTGCTCTAGTGTAGATTGCTCCAGCAGACAGGTGTCGAGCAGCAAAGCCTCTTCAATGGGGAAATTCATTTTTTGTTTTAAGGTCAGCATAGCTGTTTCATATAAGTTTTGCTGATGTGTTAAGTTGTAAGCATCACTTGCTTGCTGTGCCTCCATTTGCGCAACGTCGGCCATTCCTTTTAACCCTAGAGTTTCCTGTCGGCGAGTTTTGTATAATAATGAATCACTTTCCGCAAGTTTTTGTTTTGCCAGTCGGGTAGTACCATAATAATACAATGCATCAATGTAGGCCTGAAATGTTTCCAGAGCTGTATTATCCCGTGCTTCTTGCAGAGCTGCTTTGCCAAGCAGTAAATTTGCTTTGCTTTTTCGTACTTGGTTGATCAGGCTTCCTCCCCGGAAGATAGGAATGGAGGCTTCCATGCTATAACCATTATTGAAGGTTGATTTTGATATATATGTATTAGTTTCCGGATCGACTGAACGTCCGAAATTATATTGTGCGCTGACATTTCCTGATACTCCTGGCAGAAATTGTCCGATAGCCTTCATACGGTCCATACGGTAATTGTCTGCTTCCAGATGGCGCTGCTTTACGATGTGGTTATGTTCCACTGCATAAGCCATACACTGGTCGATATTCCAGACCTCCTGAGCTGTTATGTTGAGGCTGCACAGACTTACGAGCAGAAGCAATGACTGTTTGGTCTTATTATTTTTTTTCATGTGTTTTCGTTTTTATCTGTCTGATTAAAATCAAATATCGTGCCAAAGTAGTAAACTGTTGAAAATCAGTGTATACGATAATGTGCGTATTAAGCAATGTGTCAAAAAATTAGACACTCACTGTCTAATTTTTTGTCACCTGTTACCTGTTTCTTTATGTTATCTTTACGTATCTTTGCAATACTGCAAATAAAAAGAATATGGCTAAACAAGGAATCCTGTTGGTGGTTGATGACAACCGTAATATATTGACTTCGTTGCAATATCTGCTGGGAGAATATTTTGAGCGTGTGATAACAATAGATTCTCCGGTTACAATACCTACATTGCTGAATCGGGAGGCAGTCGATATCGTATTGCTTGATATGAATTTTTCTTCGGGTATCAATAGTGGAAACGAAGGACTTTACTGGCTTCGTGAGATAAAACGTCTTCGTCCGCAGACAGAAGTGGTACTCTTTACGGCTTATGCTGATATAAACCTGGCAGTTACGGGAATAAAGGAGGGGGCTGCTGATTTTGTAGTAAAGCCTTGGGAAAATGCACAGCTGGTACAGACACTTCAGGAAGCATACTCCCGGATAGTTGAAGCCCGTAAGGGTAAGAAAAAGACAGCTGTCCCACCAGTCGCTTCCGATGACGGAATGTATTGGGGAAATTCACAGGCTATCCGTCCGTTGCGCATGTTAGTAGAGAAGGTTAGTACGACTGATGCCAATATTCTGATAACAGGAGAAAACGGAACAGGAAAAGATATGCTGGCCCGTGAGATACATCGTCTTTCCAATCGTAAGGAAGGACCGATGATAGCTGTTGATATGGGCGCCATTACGGAATCTTTATTTGAGAGTGAATTGTTTGGTCATGTGAAAGGTTCGTTTACCGATGCACATACCGATCGCATAGGACGCTTTGAAGCTGCTGACGGTGGAACGCTTTTTTTGGATGAAATAGCTAACCTGCCCTATCATCTGCAGGCGAAACTACTTACGGCTATTCAGAAGCGGTGTTTCGTAAAGGTTGGAAGCAATACGCAGCAGCCTACTAATATTCGTTTGATATGTGCTACCAACCGTAATTTGGAAGATATGGTAAGAAACGGTGAGTTCCGTGAAGATCTGCTCTATCGTATTAATACCATTCATTTGCATATACCTGCTTTGCGTGAACGTAAGGAAGATATTCTTCCATTAGCGAAACGTTTTCTTGAACAGTATGCTAGGCAATATGGCAGACAAGTGCAAGCTTTCAGCCCTGAAGCTGCGCGCCGTTTGCTGGAACATCCCTGGTATGGTAACATTCGTGAATTACAACATACGGTAGAGAAAGCCGTTATCTTGTCCGATAGCGATGAGTTGCGAGGGGATATGTTGCAACTCACTTCTACAGCCTCCGGTCCTGAACCTGTTGTCGGAAATGCTGAAACGGAAGTGCCTTTCCATACGCTTGACGAAATGGAACGTAGCATGGTGAAGCGTGCTATCGATCAGTGTGAAGGGAATCTTTCGCAGGCAGCTGCTATGTTGGGAATTACCCGTCAGACACTCTATAATAAAATGAAACGTTATGGGTTATAGGTGGATTTATTCGATTACCGTTCGTACACTGTTGCTTGTTGGCGGAGTTGTACTGGTAACTTTGGGGATTGTCTACGGGAAGGGTGGATTGCTGGTTGCAGGACTTCTTCTATGTGCCGCTTCCATTTTTATTTTCCGGAAAATGCAGCAGCAACTGCGTGAAAAGAGTTGGCTGATGCTGGAGGCTATCCGAAATCGTGACTATTCGTTTCGTTTACCGGTTTATGGCTTTTCGGGAGGAGAACGCGTGTTACAAGATACGCTTAACCGTTTCGGAGGACTGATGAGCGAACAGAAACAACTGATGGAGCAGCGAGAACGGTTTTATGAACAGATCCTTTCCAGTGTTACGTCGGGAATTATTGTGTTGGACGAAAGTATGAAAGTTGTGCAGACAAATCCGGCAGCAGCACGCCTCTTGGGACTTCCTGTTTTGAGTACCTTGCAGCAGCTGGAACGATACGGAGCGGAAGTTTCTCATGTGTTTCGTTCATTGGGAGCTGGAGAGCGGTGTAATATACAGCTGTCTACTTCGAAAGGCGAGGTACAGCTATTGGTGCGGGCTTCTGTTATGCAACTGGGAGAACGGAAAGTGCGTATTCTTGCTTTGAATGATATCCGTAATGAGCTGGATGAAAAAGAGCTTGATTCGTGGATTAAGCTGGTTCGGGTGTTGACACATGAAATCATGAATTCCATTGCTCCGATTTCCTCGCTGAGTGAAACATTTTTGAAACGTAAGGATGTGGTAGGAACACCTTTGTACGATGGTATTCGGGCTATTCATGAAACTTCAGTCGGGCTGATTTCATTTGTTGACAGTTACCGGAAGTTCTCATCTTTACAGAAACCCTCACCCGAACCATTTTATTTGTTGGATCTGCTCAGGCAAATTGAAGGGTTAACTCTTGTTCCTGGTAATATTATTCTTTCCTTGCAAGTGGAACCTGCCGAACTGATGCTTTATGCTGATCCTAATCTGATACGTCAGGTGCTCATCAACCTGATTAAAAATGCGGTACAAGCGATTGGCGGTGAGAAGGGAAGAATACACGTGCGTGCATACAGCTCGGCTGACGAGCATGTCTTTGTGTATGTCAGTAACGATGGTCCTGCTATACCGGAGGTAGAAGCAGAGCAGATTTTTGTGCCTTTCTTTACAACCCGTAGTGAAGGAAGCGGTATAGGTCTTTCTCTTTCACGACAGATTATGAAGTTGTCGGGAGGTAGTGTCAGCCTGCTGCGACCAGGGACGAACGGTTGGAATACTACTTTTGTCTTGGAGTTTGAATGACGTAGATGTCTTTTATTCTCTTTCCGATTCTTGTATTGATATTTTTCCGTCCTTTTTCGCAACGTTGACTATGCTCCCTTTCGGGTTTAGGCTGAACGGGGTTATTTCGTCGCTTTTGTTATCGACAATCATCAGTGCATTTTCTTCGGCAAAGCGATTTACCTGAAGTGTAAGTGCTGTCGATCCCATTGTACAGTTGAGCAGAAGGCTGTCGTTTATATAAACCGAAATGCTATCTCCGGCAAAACTGTTTTCTACTTGTATGGTATATAAATCAGCAGATGTTTTGCTTTGATCTGCTGTTTGAGGAGTACGAAAACTCAAATAAAGAAACAGGCATACAATGAAAAATACTCCGAAGGCTAATATGCCGTTTCCTATCATAAACTGTTTATTGCTGTTGATGCTTTTATTGTTCATAATGCAGATTTATGTTTGATTTTGTGTACAAAGATATCTTAAAAAGATAAATCTTGCTAAAAATGAAATATTTATTCTAATATTTTGCAGTACATTATATTATTTGTATCTTTGCAACCGAGATGGATGAAAAGGTGGAGGGGCGGTTAAGCTCCTTTTTTTGTTCTTATATAGTTAGTACATGATAGATAAAAACGTTGTAACCCGGATAGTTGAAGAATGGCTGGAGGGTAAAGATTATTTTCTGGTGGATGTCACTGTAACTCCGGATGACAAAATTGTAGTTGAAATCGACCATGCGGAAGGTGTGTGGATCGATGATTGTGTGGACTTGAGCCGTTATATCGAATCGAAGCTGAACCGAGAGGAAGAAGATTATGAACTTGAGGTCGGGTCGGCTGGTATCGGACAACCTTTTAAGGTGCTTCAGCAATATATAATCCATATCGGAAAAGAAGTAGAAGTGCTGGGTAAGGATGGGAAAAAATGGACCGGCGTATTGACGGACGCCAATGAAGAGAACTTTACGATCACGGTACAAGTGAAAGTAAAGCCGGAAGGTGCAAAACGTCCGAAGCTGGTAGAACAGAATGTAACCTTTGTTTATGACGAAATAAAATACACCAAATACTTAATAAGCTTTAAATAAAATTATGGCGAAGAAAGAAGCAACTGTCAGTTTAATTGACACGTTTTCGGAATTTAAAGATTTGAAGAATATCGATCGCACCACTATGGTGAGCGTACTGGAAGAGTCATTTCGTAGTGTGATTGCAAAGATGTTCGGAACCGATGAAAATTACGATGTAATTGTAAATCCCGACAAAGGCGACTTTGAAATATGGCGTAATCGTGAAGTGGTGGCTGATGATGAATTGACGAACCCGAACTTGCAGATTTCGCTTACTGAAGCGCGTAAAATTGATGCATCTTACGAAGTGGGAGAGGAGGTTACAGATGAGGTGATATTCGAAAAGTTTGGTCGCCGTGCGATTTTGAACCTTCGCCAGACATTGGCTTCTAAGATTTTGGAACTGGAAAAAGACAGCTTGTACAATAAGTATATTGACAAGGTCGGTACTATCATTGCTGCAGAAGTTTATCAGATCTGGAAAAAGGAAATTTTGTTACTCGATGATGAAGGTAATGAATTGCTGCTTCCGAAAACTGAGCAGATTCCGAGCGATTTCTATCGTAAGGGAGAAACTGTACGTGCAGTAGTTGCACGGGTAGACAATAAGAATAATAATCCGAAGATTATTTTGAGCCGTACTTCGCCTATGTTCTTGCAACGTCTGTTTGAACAGGAAGTTCCGGAAATCAATGACGGATTGATTACTATCAAGAAAATTGCCCGTATACCTGGTGAACGTGCAAAGATTGCTGTAGAATCTTACGATGAACGTATTGATCCGGTTGGAGCATGTGTCGGAGTAAAAGGTTCTCGTATTCACGGTATTGTTCGTGAGTTACGCAATGAAAATATTGATGTTATCAATTATACTTCGAATATACAGCTGTTCGTACAGCGTGCGTTGAGTCCAGCTAAGGTTTCTTCTATTATCATGCATGAAGAAGAGAAGAAAGCTGAAGTATATCTGAAGCCGGAAGAAGTATCTCTTGCTATCGGTAAAGGTGGTATGAATATCAAGCTGGCAAGTATGTTGACCGAATACACCATTGATGTATATCGTGAACTGGATGAAAACGCAACAGATGAAGATATCTATCTGGATGAGTTTAAAGACGAAATTGATGAATGGGTTATCAATGCCATCAAGGGTATTGGTATAGATACGGCAAAAGGTGTACTGAATGCTCCACGTGAGATGCTGATTGAAAAGGCAGATTTGGAGGAGAACACAGTAGACGATGTGTTAAGAATTTTGAGGGCAGAGTTCGAGGAATAAATATAGTCAATCATATTGATTATCCGTGACTGAAAAACTTTTTCCTGAACTCTATTAAAAACTAAAAGAATTTATGACGATAAGACTGAACAAAGTAACAAGAAATTTGAATGTAGGTATTGCTACGGTGGTGGACTTTTTACAAAAGAAAGGATATACTATCGAAGCAAATCCGAATACTAAAATTACTGATGAACAATATGCTGCACTTGTGAAAGAGTTTAGCAAAGACAAAGATTTGAAAATAGAGTCTGAAAAGATTTTTCAAGAACGGCAGAATAAAGAACGTAATAAAGCTTCTGTTTCTATTGATGACCTGCAGGCTGAAGCGAAGCCGGAGGTGATAGAAGCAGTTGTGCCTGAAGATGCACGTCCGAAATTTAAGCCTGTGGGCAAAATTGATTTGGACAGTCTTAATAAGAAGAAGGTGAAGCCGGCTGTGGTGGAGCCTGCTAAGGAAGAAATAAAGGAAGTGGTAGAGGAATCTGTACCGGTGGAAAAGAATGAACCGCAACATGTGGAAGAAACTCCTGTAGCAGAAACAGTACAACCACAACCTCAGATTAATGAACAACAGAAACAGCCGGAACAGGAGAAGGCGGAAGATTTGAAACCAGATTTAATGGAAGAAAAGAAAGAAGTACCCGAAGTACAAACCGTTCTGCAGGACAAGGAAGATGAGGTGTTTAAAATCCGTCCAACGGAATTTAAGTCGAAGATTAATGTCGTAGGTCAGATTGACCTGGCTGCATTGAACCAGTCTACTCGTCCGAAGAAGAAGACAAAAGAAGAAAAACGTAAGGAACGAGAGGAAAAAGACAAACTGCGTCAGGAACAGCGTAAGCAGATGAAAGATGCTATCATCAAGGAAATAAGAAAGACTGACGAGAAAACTGATAAAGGTGGTCAAAGTGACGCTTCGGGAAAGAAGAAACGTAATCGTATCAACAAAGAACGTGTAGATATTAATGCAGCGGGTAATATTGTTTCACCTCGCGGCGATAAAGGCGGAAAGGCTAACTCTAATGCTGCGGCTCAGGGTGGAGGCAAACATAATAAAGACCGCTTCAAGAAACCGGTAGTAAAACCTGAAGTAAGCGATGAAGATGTAGCTAAGCAGGTAAAGGAAACATTGGCTCGTCTTACTAATAAGGGTAAGAATAAAGCTGCTAAATATCGTAAGGAAAAACGTGAAAGTATACAGAACCGTCAGCTTGAGCAGGAGGAACTTGAACAGGAAGAAAGCAAGATCTTGAAACTGACAGAGTTTGTTACTGCAAATGAGCTGGCAAACATGATGGATATTTCAGTAACTCAGGTTATCTCTACTTGTATGAGTGTGGGTATCATGGTATCTATCAATCAACGTCTGGATGCTGAAACTATCAATTTGGTAGCCGAAGAGTTTGGCTATAAGACTGAATATGTAAGTGCTGAAGTTGCCCAGGCTATTGAAGAGGAAGCTGATGCTGAAGAAGATTTGCAGCCTCGTGCTCCGATTGTAACAGTCATGGGACATGTTGACCATGGTAAGACTTCATTACTGGACTATATCCGTAAGGCAAATGTAATTGCTGGTGAAGCTGGAGGTATTACACAGCATATCGGTGCATATAATGTAAAACTGGAAGACGGACGTCGCATCACTTTCCTGGATACTCCGGGACATGAAGCATTTACTGCCATGCGTGCACGTGGTGCTAAAGTTACCGATGTCGTTATTATCATTGTTGCTGCCGATGACAACGTAATGCCTCAGACTAAGGAAGCTATTAACCATGCAATGGCTGCCGGTGTACCTATTGTATTTGCAATCAACAAGGTAGATAAACCGAATGCAAATCCTGATAAGATTAAGGAAGAACTTGCTGCTATGAACTTCCTGGTAGAAGAATGGGGAGGTAAGTATCAGTCACAAGATATTTCTGCAAAGAAAGGTACAGGCGTTCCTGAATTGTTGGAGAAAGTATTGCTGGAAGCTGAAATGTTGGATTTGAAAGCAAATCCGAACCGTAAGGCTACTGGTTCAATTATTGAATCTTCTTTGGATAAGGGACGTGGATATGTAGCAACAGTGTTGATTTCTAATGGAACACTGCATGTAGGAGATATTGTGCTGGCTGGAACTTCGTATGGTAAGGTGAAGGCTATGTTTAATGAACGTAATCAACGCTTGAAAGAGGCAGGCCCTTCTGAACCGGTATTGATTTTGGGATTAAATGGAGCCCCAGCTGCAGGTGATACATTCCATGTGTTTGATACAGATCAGGAAGCACGTGAAATTGCAAATAAACGTGAGCAGTTGGCACGTGAGCAAGGCTTGCGTACTCAGAAGATGCTTACATTGGATGAAGTTGGACGTCGTTTGGCATTGGGTGACTTCCATGAACTGAATGTAATTGTGAAAGGTGACGTGGACGGTTCTGTTGAGGCGTTGAGTGACTCATTGATTAAATTGTCTACCGAACAGATTCAGGTTAATGTTATCCATAAAGGTGTTGGACAGATTTCAGAATCAGATGTATCACTGGCTGCTGCATCAGATGCAATTATCGTAGGATTCCAGGTTCGTCCTTCTAGCAATGCTGCTAAACTGGCTGAACAGGAAGGAGTAGATATCCGTAAGTATTCTATTATTTACGATGCTATCGAAGAAGTGAAGTCTGCTATGGAAGGTATGCTTGCTCCTACATTGAAAGAGCAGGTTACTGCAACAATCGAAGTTCGTGAAGTATTCAATATCAGTAAAGTCGGTATGGTTGCCGGTGCGATGGTTAAGACTGGTAAGGTGAAACGTACTGACAAGGCTCGTTTGATACGTGATGGTATTGTAATCTTTACGGGTAGCATCAATGCGTTGAAACGCTTTAAAGATGATGTGAAAGAGGTTGGTACTAACTTTGAATGTGGTATTAGCCTGACTAATTGCAATGACTTGAAGGTAGGTGACGTTATTGAAACTTATGAAGAAGTGGAAGTAAAGCAAACTTTATAATTACATTATAGTAAATTTAATGAGGTGATGTCATCCTGAGCATAGCGAAGGATCTGTGAACGCTATCGGATGTGTGCAGATTCTTCCCTGCGTTCAGCATGACATTTCCTTTTTTATTACGATATAGAGTATGACAGTCCTCGATTGGATTATTGTGGCAATAATAAGCATAGGAGCTATACTTGGATTTACAAAGGGATTTATAAGGCAATTAGCCTCTATTGTAGGCTTGGTAGTTGGATTGCTTGTGGCCCGTGCATTATTTGCTTCTGTAGGCGAAAAGCTTGCCGAAGAATTGGGTACATCACTCACCTTTGCCCAAGTCGTAGCCTTTATTCTGATATGGCTGCTGGTTCCGCTTGTCTTTCTGTTGCTTGCTTCAGCTTTGACACGAGTGATTGAAATTGTACATTTAGGTTTTGTCAACCGTATTTTAGGCGCCGCACTGGGAGCCTTGAAGTACATATTGCTTGTCAGCTTATTCGTACATTTTATAGAGTTTGTCGATTCTAAAGATAACTTAATAAAGTCAACCGTAAAACGTACTTCTTTGTTATATTATCCGATAGAAGGCTTTTCGGGAGTCTTTTTCCCTACTGTGAAGAATGTTACTAAACAACTAATAGACTGATATAATAAAATATATGCAAGAAGAACTCAATAAAAAGGAAGAATCCCAAAAGAATGAGTTTGTAAAACAACTGACGCAGGAAAAGTATAAATATGGTTTTACTACGGAAGTACATACAGACATCATTGAAAAGGGATTGAATGAAGATGTGGTGCGATTGATTTCGGCCAAGAAGGGTGAACCGGAATGGTTATTGGAGTTCCGTCTGAAAGCTTATCGTTACTGGCTGACAATGGAAATGCCGACATGGGCTCATCTCAATATTCCTGAAATAGATTATCAGGCTATTTCATATTATGCAGATCCTACTAAAAAGAAGGAAGGACCTAAGAGCATGGATGAAGTAGATCCTGAGCTGGTGAAGACTTTTAATAAACTGGGTATTCCTCTGGAAGAGCAGATGGCATTGAGTGGAATGGCTGTAGATGCCGTGATGGATTCTGTTTCTGTCAAGACAACCTTCAAGGAAACACTGATGGAAAAAGGAATCATTTTCTGTTCGATGAGCGAAGCTGTACGTGAGCATCCCGATTTGGTAAAGAAATACCTGGGTTCGGTAGTTGGTTATCGAGATAATTTCTTTGCTGCTCTTAATTCGGCAGTGTTTAGTGATGGCTCATTTGTCTATATACCAAAGGGCGTACGTTGCCCTATGGAGCTTTCTACTTATTTCCGTATTAATGCTGCAAATACCGGACAGTTTGAACGTACGCTGATAGTTGCAGATGATGATAGTTATGTGTCTTATCTGGAAGGATGTACAGCGCCGATGCGTGATGAAAACCAATTACACGCTGCTATCGTAGAAATCGTTGTACTTGACCGTGCTGAAGTAAAATATTCTACTGTGCAGAACTGGTATCCGGGTGATGCAGAAGGCAAGGGAGGTGTATACAACTTCGTAACAAAACGAGGTAATTGTAAAGGTGTAGACAGTAAATTATCGTGGACACAGGTAGAGACCGGTTCTGCCATTACATGGAAATATCCGAGCTGTATATTGAGTGGAGATAATTCTACAGCTGAATTCTATTCGGTTGCAGTAACCAATAATTACCAGCAAGCTGATACCGGAACTAAGATGATTCATCTGGGAAAGAATACTCGTTCAACGATTGTGAGCAAAGGTATCAGTGCCGGAAAGAGTCAGAACTCATATCGTGGTCTGGTACGTGTGTCAGAACGTGCAGACAATGCCCGTAACTATAGTCAGTGCGACTCGTTGCTTTTAGGAAGCCATTGCGGAGCTCATACGTTCCCATATATGGATATACACAATGAAACAGCGATAGTAGAGCATGAAGCTACTACATCGAAGATTTCGGAAGATCAGTTGTTCTACTGTAACCAGCGTGGTATTCCTACCGAAGATGCAGTAGGTCTGATTGTAAACGGTTACGCGAAAGAAGTATTGAACAAACTTCCTATGGAATTTGCCGTAGAGGCACAGAAATTGCTTTCTATCTCATTGGAAGGCAGTGTAGGATAAATAAAAAAGAAAGCTATGTTAGAAATAAAAGATTTGCATGCCACGATTAATGGCAAAGAGATATTAAAAGGAATCAATCTGACTGTAAAGTCTGGCGAGGTACACGCTATCATGGGACCGAATGGTTCTGGTAAGAGTACATTAAGTAATGTGCTGGTAGGACATCCGGCTTATGAAGTAACAAAAGGATCGGTAACTTTCGATGGAAAGGATTTACTGGCAATGAGTGCAGAAGACCGTAGTCATGAAGGACTGTTTCTTTCATTTCAGTATCCGGTAGAAATTCCTGGTGTAAGCATGGTTAACTTTATGCGTGCGGCTGTCAACGAACAACGCAAATATAAAGGGCTTCCGGCACTGACTGCAAGTGAGTTCCTGAAACTGATGCGTCAGAAACGTGAAATTGTGGAGCTGGACAGCAAGCTTGCCAACCGCTCTGTAAACGAGGGATTCTCGGGTGGTGAAAAGAAACGTAACGAGATCTTTCAGATGGCTATGCTGGAACCGAAATTGAGTATCCTCGATGAAACAGATTCTGGACTGGATATTGACGCTCTCCGTATTGTAGCCGAAGGAGTGAATAAGCTGAAAACTCCTGAAACAAGTTGTATTGTGATTACACACTATCAACGTCTGTTAGATTATATCAAGCCCGATATCGTACACGTGCTTTACAAAGGACGCATCGTAAAGACTGCCGGTCCGGAACTGGCACTTGAGCTTGAAGAAAAAGGTTACGACTGGATAAAGAAAGAATTAGGAGAATAAGCATGAAAGCAGAACAACAATATATTGATCTTTTCTCGCAGTGTGAGGCGATGATTTGCCGGCATAGTGCAGAGGTGCTGAATGCTCCTCGTGCAAAAGCCTTTGCCGACTTCGAACGTCTGGGATTCCCTACACGCAAGCAGGAAAAGTATAAATACACGGAGGTGAGCAAGTATTTTGCTCCCGACTACGGACTGAACCTGAATCGTCTGGAGTTTCCGGTCAATCCGTACGAAGTGTTCAAGTGCGATGTCCCGAATATGAGCACTTCCCTCTATTTTGTGGTAAACGATGCATTTGACAAACACGTACATCCCTCTGCACAATTACCTGAAGGAGTTATATTCGGCAGTCTGAAGGATGTGGCAGAACAACATCCGGAACTGGTGAAAAAATATTACGGAAAGTTGGCTGATACGTCGAAAGATGGTGTGGTAGCGTTCAATACGATGTTTGCACAAGACGGTGTACTGATGTATGTTCCGAAGAATGTGGTAATGGAAAGACCGGTCCAGTTGGTTAATATCCTGCGTGCCGATGTCAATACGATGGTGAACCGTCGTATTCTGATTATCCTCGAAGAAGGAGCACAGGCCAAGTTGCTGATTTGCGACCATGCTATGGATGAGGTGAATTTCCTCTCTACGCAGGTTGTAGAAGCTTTTATCGGTGAAAACGCAGTATTCGACCTTTATGAGCTGGAAGAAACACATAACAGTACAGTACGTTTCAACAACCTGTACGTACATCAGGAGGCAAACAGCAACGTGTTGTTGAATGGTATGACGCTTCATAACGGAACGACACGCAATACAACTGAAGTAACACTGGCAGGACGTGGAGCAGAGGTCAATTTGTGTGGTATGGCTATTGCAGACAAGAACGAGCAAGTGGATAACAATACATTCATTGATCATCAGGTATCCGATTGTACCAGCAATGAGTTGTTCAAATATGTACTCGACGATCAGGCTGTAGGAGCTTTTGCCGGAAAAGTATTGGTACGTGAAGGAGCTCAGCACACTTCTTCACAGCAGACCAACCGTAATATTTGTGCAACACGTGAAGCCCGCATGTATACTCAGCCGCAGCTGGAGATATATGCCGATGACGTAAAGTGTTCGCATGGAGCAACAGTCGGTCAACTCGATGAAAATGCATTGTTCTATATGCGTCAGCGTGGTATCAGCCTGAAAGAAGCACGTTTGCTGCTGATGTTTGCCTTTGTGAATGAAGTGATCGACAATATCCGTATGGATGCGTTGAAAGACCGTCTGCACTTACTTGTTGAGAAACGTTTCCGTGGCGAATTGAATAAATGTCAGGGATGTGCTATTTGTAAATAAAATTAGTGTGACATGTTTTACGATGTACAAAAAATAAGAGAGGACTTTCCGATACTTTCACGGAGTGTGTACAATAAACCGTTGATTTATCTTGATAACGGAGCGACTACCCAGAAGCCCCGTCAGGTAGTAGAGTCGATAACAGACGAATACTATTCGGTCAATGCGAATGTACACCGTGGAGTACATTTCCTTTCGCAGCAGGCTACCAACTTGCACGAAGCTTCGCGTGAAACAGTACGTAAGTTTATTAATGCGCGCAGCATTTCGGAAATAGTCTTTACACGTGGTACTACCGAAAGCATCAATCTGGTGGCATCTACCTTTGCTGACAGCCAGATGAAGGAAGGCGATGAAGTGATTGTTTCTGTAATGGAGCACCACAGCAACATTGTTTCATGGCAGTTGCAGGCAGCGCGTAAAGGAATTGTCTTGAAAGTGATTCCGATGAACGACCGTGGGGAACTGTTGCTTGATGAATATGAAAAGCTCTTCTCTACACGTACTCGTCTGGTTTCAGTAGCACATGTTTCGAATGTGCTTGGAACAATCAATCCTGTGAAGGAAATGATTGCCACTGCACATGCTCACGGGGTTCCTGTTCTGATAGACGGAGCACAGAGTATTCCTCATATGCCGATAGATGTACAGGATCTGGATGCCGATTTCTATGTGTTCAGCGGACATAAGGTGTATGGCCCTACGGGTATCGGTGTGCTTTATGGCAAGGAAACATGGCTCGACAAACTTCCGCCTTATCAGGGAGGAGGAGAAATGATAAAGAATGTCAGTTTCGAGCATACCACGTTCAACGAACTGCCGTTTAAGTTCGAGGCTGGAACTCCCGACTATATTGGAAGTACAGCACTGGCGAAAGCACTCGATTATGTTTCGGCAATTGGAATGGATAAGATTGCAGCCTATGAACATGAACTGACAGTATATGCCATGAACAGACTGAAGGAAATTCCGGGAATGCGTATTTTCGGAGAGGCTGAACATAAGGGAGGCGTTATTTCTTTCCTGGTGGGCAATATTCATCATTTTGATATGGGAACATTGCTCGATCGTCTGGGTATAGCTGTACGTACAGGACATCATTGTGCCGAGCCGTTAATGCACCGTATGGGAATTGAAGGAACGGTACGTGCTTCGTTGGGTTTGTATAATACGAAGGAAGAAATTGATGCACTGGCAGCAGGCATAGAACGGGTAAGCCGGATGTTTTGATAACAGGACTTGCTGTTTGACAGTATCATAAAGAATAATCTCCTTATTCCAATCTTTACATTAAGTGCTCAAGATGGAATAAGGAGATTTTTTATTGTTATACTTTTGATTATAAACGTATTATATCTCTTTCTGAGTAGCTGTTTTTACAGTTTATAATCTCTTTGTAGCATATTAGTCAAATCATCAGCATAAACTTCTAAAAACTTCTCGATGTTTTCTCTTAAACATCGAGAAGTTTTTTTATTTTTTGTACGAAAAAATCGCGGGTGTTGCTGATGCTTTTTAGTAGTCTTTACGAAGACTGTTTTGCTTATAGTTTTACTCTCCTGAATAGAGGCAAGCCTACTTGCTGCTATTCTTTTTCTAATGCGACTTTTAGCAATGGCTGGGCACCTACTGTAGTGGTTTTCATATTGCTGGAACTGACCTCCAGTGTGGCATCTTTCCTGGGAACGGTAAGTGTGAACCTACCTTCGTTGTCGGATGTAGTTTGTGTTGTAGTACCTTTTATGGTAATACATGCTCCCGAAACTGGGTTTCCGGCAGCGTCTGTAACACGGCCTGTAACCAGCGACTCGCCTTGAGAAGTTGTAGAAGATCTTTTTGTCGTTATCAGTATTACCCCATCACGAGCTTTGGGGCCGAATATGGTTATGCCCGTTCCATCCTTAATAACATTTATGGAGCTGATCTGGTCGGGATTTATTTCATTCAGAGCTTTTGGCTCAACTTCTTTACCATCAATGATAAAGAGTGTTTTCTTTAATGTAAGCGAGCTGTCAGATATGTTTCCTGTTGGTGTATGTTCTTTCTGTTTGTCAGGAAGTGAGAAAGTAACCGGAATAGTAAATTTTACGTCAACAGGCTTTCCATGTTGGGTTCCGGGTTTCCATTTAGGGGTAGTTTTTATAACTCTTAAAGCTTCTGCATCTAATAACGGATTTACAGAACGCTTTATTTCGAAGTTGTCGAGTGAGCCGTCTGCCTTTACTACAAACTGGACAATAACCCTTCCCTGAATGCCTGCTCTCTGACATTCTGCCGGATATTGTATGTTTTCTGCGAGATAACCCATCAATGCTTTCATTCCCCCAGGATATTCCGGCATTTGTTCTACTACAGTAAATGTTTCTCCATTCTGTACGGCAGGTTTAGGTGCAGAAGGAGAAACTGTCAGATCTAATTCATTGGTAGCACTTGTTAGTCGAATTGTTTTATCCGTCTGCTTGATACAGTCTTTTACCGATATGTTTTTCGACTCCATACCCACATACGAAATCCATAAACTCTGATCTTCGCCTACCTCCAGTGAAAAATGTCCGTCATCGTCTGTAAGTGTACCATTGGATGTATTGGTGATGACTACTGTAGCTTGTGGTACTGGCTGTCCGGTTTCGTCTACGACTTTCATGCTCAGACGTATTTTTGTATCCGGAGCAGACTGATTGTTTTGTTGATTTTTGTCGGTATACGTTTTCATAGCATCCGATAAATCACTAACTTTGACATTTGAAATCTTTTCTAATGGTTGAGATACTTCGGGACGGGCAAAAACGGTAACTGCAACAGTTGCCAGTGGAAGTACATACAAGTACTTGACTCGTGCCCACGGATTGGATTTTTTTCGAATCATCATAGTAATACGTTTTTTAAGTGAACTGTGATTAAAGCTGTTGGCAATAGAGTAGAGCCTTGCGCCAACGGCTTTTTTTATTAATAGCATTTGATATTGTCTGGCATCGATTCCTTGACGAAGGACTTCTTCGTCGGCTTCATATTCGTGAATATTTTGCAGTTCTTGTTTGAGTAGCCATATAGCGGGGTTGAACCATTGTAGCCAGCTACAAACCTCAACCAGCAGCAGATCCCACGAGTGATGATTACGGATATGTGCCTGTTCATGTAGCAGAATGTCATGTCCGTTCTCTTTAAGGTCGGCCTGTGAAATAACAATATATTTCATCCAGCTAAAAGGGGCAAAGTTGCATGAGTGAATTATCAGAAGCGTTCCATCGGGGAGTTGCTTGCGCTGATTGTGACGGATGAAATAGAGCATGCGCCCTAACGACCAGAGGTGGCAAAGAATGAAAAATATAGCTCCTGCCACATAACAGATTATTAATATTTCTTGCCAGGGAAAACCATATTCCGGCTGTAATCCTTGATTGGGAACCGCATGCTGCTCATACATTATCAGCAAGTCTTCTACAGTTGTTACAGCTGTACTGACCATAGTATGCTGACTGGTTGTGATTGTTGCCAGAGGTAGTATGTACGAAAGCAGTATGATACTCAGTAAGGCTATCCGGTTGCAGCGGTGAAATGTTTCCTTGCTTAACAGTAACCGGTAGAACAGGTAAAATACAGCCAGACAGAGCGATGATTTCAGTATGTAGACAAAAAATGCTCCCATAATCCAGAATTGTTTATTGTTTCTTTTCGTTTTCTCCTTCTTCCACCTGCCGTATCAGTTCCTTTAGTTCTTCGATGGAAATATCCTCTTCTTTTACGAGTGACGATACAGCTCCCAAAAAAGAATTATTAAAGTACTTACTGATGACACTCTTCAACGTCCGGGTACGGAAGCTGTCTTCTGTTACTGTGGCGAAATAGCGATATGTATTCCCGAATGCTTCGTGCGAGAGATAACCTTTTTCTTCTAATCCACGTACAATGGTGGAAAGGGTATTGAAGTGCGGTTTAGGATCGTCATAAAAAGCCAGCAGTTCTTTTACAAATAAAGGGCCTTTCGTCCAAAAGAAACCCATAATTTCTTCTTCTTTTGCAGTGAGTCTTTTCATATATTTCTCTTGTTTTTTGCAAATAACTAAAATATATAGTTTATAAACTAATTTTTATAGTTAAATAAATAAAATAGGAGAAATGAGTGATTTATATGGGTGTAAAAAAATAGGGAAGACTACCCGATAGACAAAGTAGCCTTCCCTTGTTGAAGTAAGATGAAGAGTTATGTTATTTTCCGTAATCTTCGTACATCATCAGCAGATGTGACGAGCTCCAGCTGAAGTGAGGAGCCTGGAGGCGCTCTCCGTTGTGTGTGCCATAGTTTTCATGTATAGGAGCATCTTCTTTCAGCCCTTGGCAGCGTTCGAATACTTGCTCCGTATATTGATCTGCAAGTTTTCCGTAGCCATAGTTACGCAATCCCTTGATAGCCTGATAAGTCTGGTCGAGCCATATCGGACCTCTCCAATATCCGTTCGGATCACATTTCGGATTATCGGCAGCGGCCGCAGGGAAGGGGATATAAGTTGAAAACTTAGTTGTATCAGTTAGCAGTGTAATGGCTTTATCCATTTGCTTCTTGCTGGCTATTTGTACCCAGAACGGAGTATATCCTTCGCATCCAGGTTCTTCAATGAAGCTGCCATCACTCAACCGGCGGTCACAGAACCATCCGATTTTTTCATCGAAGAAATAATCGGCGATTTTATCGCTGTAGTCGGGACCATCAAAGTTAATGCCGATCAACGAAGCAAATTTCTTCAGTAACTTACATTCGTAGGCAAGATATGCATTCAGGTCCACACTTTCCTGATCCATACTCCATGCATCGTCTGCATTTTTCAGCATCTTTGTGTTGTCGAAGCGAATGGCATTGTCCATACCACTTTCCCATGCGGCAGCTTCCAGGGTGCCGTCGGTAGAACCAAACTCACAGATGCCGTTACGGTTGTGGTCGCGTTTTGCATACCACCATTTGTAATAGGCAAGCAGTTGCGGATACATCTCTTTTACGAAGGTGGTATCTTGGGTGTGAGTAAATATTTCATCTACAGCCCAGCAAACCAAAGGTGGCTTACTGTCGCGGGCATTATTATCTGCCGAATTGGTATAGATACAGTCGATAATCATACCGTCGGGCAACTGGTAGTCGAACATGGCGCGAATATTGTTTTTCGCCAGTTCGGGAGCAAAGCTTGCCAGAGCTGCTGAGAAACGCCAGCTGTCCCAGGCCCAGAATCCGACGAAATAGCCTACCGCATGGCTGGGAATAACTCCTTCATGCAACAATCCTTCGCGGTGTGTACGCCAGTTGGAAATCAGTGTCACAGCAGACTTTACGGCAATACGGTCGTACTCAGGCTTCATGTCGTTGCGTAGAATCTTTTGTAAATATCCGTTCCATCGGTCTGCATTTGCCTTCAGCTCTTGTGAAGGATTGTTCAGCAGAGCTTGTATGCGTTGTTCGCTTACTGGAAGTTCTTTTTCGGAAGCGAAGAACGAAATGGCAATATCAGTTTTCTTACATCCGGGTTCAGTCTGTGCAACATAATTTTTCCCGTCGCATGTCAACGTGATGTCAGAATCGAACGTTAACGTTACAATCTCTCCGTTGGAGTGACGTGCTGTAACGATGTTGCGTTCAGCTTCCAGATGTACATTATTATTCCATTGTCTGGCTGTGAAGCAAAGTCCTTTTCCACTGTTACTCTCTATTTGCAGTAGAGCTGTAGAAGCATTGATGAAATTCATTCGCTGGCTGATACTTTCTGTTCCGGAGGATGAGGAGATATATACTTCACCTGGAAAGTAAGATGCCGAGTCGGGAGTCATTGCTGTTGTTTCTCCTATAAGACTGGCTTCCACGATCGATTGGGCAAACCATATCCGGTTGTCAATGCTGAACGGACCGCAAAATCCGTTTACCCATTTATCTTGTTGCGGTATGGTAAATCCCATCCACGAACCTGCATCGGTAAAACATCCTGCGCGATGAACGGTTGAATCGGGTGTCAGCGCAATATTCAGGATATTGCTGAATTCATATCGGTTTCTTTCCTGAGCCATATTCTGTCGGGAACCTGTGGTGCAGGCTGAAATGCCGGCAGCCAGTCCCAGAAGCAAAACCTTTATTGTATTTTTTTTCATTGTTGATTGATGTTTTTAAGTATGTAAACCAAAAACGCTTCTTTTAGAAGAATCTCTTATGAGCCTGTGAGGCTGCATCCATTTCTTTATTCAGAGGTTGAATGGTGAAGCTGTACTGCCATGCATGAGGAGTTATTGTATATTCAGGATGTACCTGTGCTCCCCAAGTATTATCGCCACCTACTCCCATTTGCATGTGATCGATGTTCAGCCATACCAGATCTTGTTTTTCTATGCTTCCTCCATGATGACGCTCTACGCTGAATGGGCGATAGCCGATGTCTTCAAGTGGGAAGTTCCATGCACTGATACTCAAAGGTTCTTCTCCGGTGACAAGCAGACCTTCTCCTGACTGGCTACGTAATGCTACCCAGCGTACATCACATTTGTTTGCTGTTTCCTGTGCACGTACGTACGGATGATACTGTTCCCATACGCTAGCAGTGTAGACACCTATTGCAGCACTGTTCTTACGGTCGGCATAGTTTTCATGTGGACCGCGTCCGAGCCATGTCATCATTTCATAATCGGCAGGCAAAATCATACGCATACCCAGACGAGGCATTTCTGGTAATTGTTTTTGACCAGGGATAAATGACATGGTAACTTTCACTGCACCGTCAGGGCGGATTATATAATTAATATTAAGGTCGGCATCTTGCTTTTCCATGCGGTATGTAGCAGTGACAATGGCCTGACGTTTGTCGCTCCTTTCATTTAATTTCAAGTCTTTCAGTTTCGCATCCTTACCTGCTTCTTTCCAGATTCTGCAACGTTCGGGAGTGCCATTGGCTACGTCATTATCTGTCAATCCACGCCAGAAGTTAGCTTGCAGACCTTCTTTTATGAGATTCTTTCCGTTATATTCTAAAGCCGTCATTTCTCCGTCGGCTGTGGAGAAGCTGATACGGAAGTTAGTTCCACTCAGACTGATGCTTTCCGGAGTACGTTCAGATCTTAGTGAACCGTCAATTGGCTCTATGTTTTGAGCTATTTGCTCTACAGGCAGTTGCCACTGTTCCATTGCAGCTATATGTCCTGCCGGAATCATAGGAGCATCCTGGCGGGTAATTGCTTCCAGTTTCAAGAAATATTCTTTTTCACTTGCGGCAATAGTCTGCATAGGAAGTACGATCTCCCGGCTTTGTCGTGCCGGTATCTGTGGAAAATCCATTACTCCCTGCTGAATGCTTTTACCGTCAGCTTCTATTGTCCAGCGCAACTGATAACCGGATAGGTCGATGAAATCATGCCAGTTAGTGATATTAATCCGATTGGCAGTAAAGGCTACAGGACGGAAGTGAATGTACTGATATACCTTCTTCACTTCATAAATATGCGGATGTAAAGAACGGTCGGCTGCAATCAGTCCATTGGCACAGAAGTTGGAGTCGTTGTGTACTCCTACATAGCCCATATCTCCTCCATACGCCCAGATATCTTTCCCTTTTTCGTCTTTCTTTGCAAATGTCTGGTCTACCCAGTCCCAGATAAATCCACCTTGTAACTGGTCGTACTTATAGATTAAATCCCAATAATCTTGCAGGTTGCCGACACTGTTTCCCATTGCATGAGCATATTCGCACATAATCATCGGGCGTGCATCGCGCTGATTAATGTGACGACGGAGCGACCAGATGCGGGGATACATCGGGCAATAAATATCCGATTTAGCTTCGTAACCTCCACCTTCGTATTGTACCGGACGGGTAGGATCTGTTTTCTTGGTCCAGTCGTATATTGTTTCGAAATGTTTACCATAACCTGATTCGTTACCTAATGACCATGTAACAATAGCTGTACAGTTGCGGTCGCGCATAACCATACGGCTCATGCGTTGCATGAATGCAGGTTCCCATTCCGGATAATTGGCAAGTGTTCCATCTTTGTGACTCATCATTCCATGGCTCTCGATATTTGCTTCGCCAACCAGATATAGTCCGTACTTGTCGCACAATGCATACCATTGGTAGTGGTCTGGATAATGGCAGTTACGTACAGCGTTTATGTTGAATTGCTTCATCAGCCGGATATCCGTCAACATACTTGCGACATCGATGGAGCGTCCTTTATATGGATCGTGTTCGTGTCGGTTTACTCCTTTGAACAATACGGGTACACCATTAATAAGTTGTTGTCCGTTTTTCATTTCTACAGTGCGGAATCCGAATGGATGTGCAAATGATTCCATCGGTTTTCCTTGCTGGTCGAATGTGTTGACAACCAGTGTGTAAAGATTAGGTGTTTCGGCTGTCCATGCCAGAGCATCCTTAAGTAGTTTTTTGCCAGACAATAATGTGTCGGTGTTGTTTTTTATTTCTTTATCCTGAGTGTAAAGAGCATTACCTTTTGCATCCAGTAATTTGAACTCTACACGCTGACCTTGCTGAGGCTGATTCAGTGTGATATTTACATCAAAATCACCGTCTTTATATTGATTGATCAGTTCGGCCGTGAGTTTGAAGTCTTTTACTCGGCTTTGTGGACGCGCATACAAATAGACATCTCGTTCTATTCCGCTATATTTCCAGTAGTCCTGATCTTCCATGTAAGATCCGTCACTGTATCTGAATACCTTGACAGCCAGCTTGTTTTTCCCTTTTTTTAATAACTTGGTTACATTAAAGTGAGCCGGCAGACGGCTGTCTTCGCTGTATCCGGCAAGTTCTCCGTTTACCCAGCAATAATATGCAGATTCTACCCCTTCGAAGTCGAGGAAGATATCCATTCCGTCCCAGTCTTCGGGTACTGTGAATTCACGGACATAAGCTCCTACCGGATTATAGTCTGCTGGTACATACGGTGGATTGCAAGGGAATGGATAAGATACGTCGGTATAAATGGGGGCATCAAATCCTTGAAGTTCCCAACTGCCTGGTACTTCTATGTTTTTCCATTTGCGTGTGCTGTATCCCGGTTTATGAAAATCGGCAGGACAAGCATCGTTATTCTTGGAGAAAAGAAATTTCCAAGTGCCGTTAAGTGAAACACGTCGTTCGGTCTTTGAATTTATTTCGAAACGTTGTAAGTCAGGTAATGCCTGCTGTGCCAATGCTGCATCTTCATTGATGAATGGAATGAAGTGTGCATGCATTGCTTCACGGTTTATTTCGTTTATCTGTGGGTTTTGCCAGGGCACATTGTCGGCATTGGCCGGCAATGTAGCTGCAAGGGCAAACATGTATGTTAGATAAAAAAAGTGCTTCTTCATAGAATTTGGTATTTTTCTTAGATGGAACAAAAGAAGGTGACAAGAAATGGTACACTAAAATCGGTTACGAATCCGTGAAAAATGGAAACTACGACAAATTGCTGACCTGCATAACGGGTTATAATAGGCAGGGTAGTATCCATTGTCGTAGCTCCTCCTGCTGATATCGGTGCCAGATTTCCGAACCACCGAACCAGTAGAGGGGCACACAACAAAGTAATTATTTCACGGGTTATGTTAGAAAGTAAAGCAATGGTTCCTAGCTCCGGTCCTTTATATTGCGTAATGAAGATGCTGGATAGTGAATAATAACCAAAGCCCGAACCAACTGCCATACAGTCGGCGGCACTCCGGTGGGGAAGAATGAGGCTCACCAGTGCAGCTGCCGATATGGTTCCCAGTATAGTAGCAACAGGCAGGAAGATCAGTCTTGGATTCAGCGAACGGAAATTTCTCAAGGTCTGTGGATCGTTTCCGATACTTAGGCCTACACTGAACATCAATGCACATAAGGCATAGAAGCTGATATTGCTTTGTGCTACGTCGAAAGGGATGAGATGAAAAGCCCCGCATAATGTTCCAAGAACAAAAAATCCGACAATGATCAAACTGCCTTTCATGCTTTTCCTCCTTTCTTTTTATACAGGAGATACCATAGTCCCCAAGCGAAGATACAACTTCCCAATACGCATGCCAGCGTAATGGTAAAGGCTTCTACTCCTAAAGTTGCAAGTCCTTCTACTATCTGGCGATTTCCTCCTACTTCTACTCCTAATAAAAAAAGGAGTACCCAGATTAGTGATGTTATGACTTTATTTATCCACGAAAATTCTTGGCGACGGAGCAGGAAACCTATTGCCATACCTCCTAACATTAATCCGATAACAGTAAACATATTCTTTTTTTGTAATCTTTTTTGTGGGCAAAAGTAAAGAAAAGGGTTCGGAAGAGCAACATCTTCCGAACCGGAAGATTTCTTTATTTTACTTCAGGATTTGCATCAATCTCCCATTTAGGTATTGGGTAGAACAACTTGCTTTCATCGAATCCTGTGCGGCCTGCCTTTTGTAATGCAGACGCTGTCTTTCCCCACCGGCGTAAATCATACCAGCGGTAACTTTCCAATGGGAATTCAAGAATGCGTTCATGTTCTATCTGATCGCGTACCTCTTGCTGGGTTGTACCTTCCATCGGAGGCATATTACCATGTACACTTCTAATTTCATTGATAATAGGAATAGCCTGTTCTGGATGGTTTTGTTCGTTTAATACTTCAGCTTTCATGAGCAATACATTCACATGGCGCATCAATGGAATGTTTATAGCGCATGCTTCTTGCATCTCTTCAAGTGTCGGAGAGGTAAATCTACGGAATACCGGTTTATTCTCACCTCCAAACAATTCGTCATATTCTTTTCCCATAACTCTTCCTGTTCCGTCGTTGAAGTAGTCGCACTGGAAGTAGATTGTGTTGTACAGACGTTCGTCATAGCGTCCGTCGTTCAACTTACCTCCTTTCATATATTCTTCCATCAGCATGTTGCTAGGCAGAATTTCATCATATCCGTTCAACTCTTTCGCACCAATCCATTGGTTCAGGTAAGAATAGTGTACAGAACCATTTGCTTCGCTCTTGCTGTACTGTACTTCGAATATAGATTCAGAACAGTTTTTGTTTGTTCCGTTAAACATTCCTATCAGGTTTTCTCCGCTTACGAGTGAATATCCTTTTACATTGTTCAGCGCTGTAAGAGCTTTGTCCAGATAAGTGCTTTTCTTTTCAGGTTCTTCGTATGCACGAGTCAGATAGGCAAAACCGATATAAGCATAAGCAGTACCGCTGGTAGCACGTCCTAATTCATTTTCGTTCCGGCTTTCCGGCAGTTGGGCTGCGTAGTTTTCCAGTTCTTCCAGAATGAAATCCCAGCAGGCTGTACGTTCGGATAACGGACGGTTCAATTGAGAAGACTCTTTAATGTATTCGTTGCGGATGATGATTTTTTCCCAGTTGAGCAATAACATCATATGATAATATCCTCTCAGAAAATGTGCTTCGTTAAGAAGTTCGTTACGCTTGTTCTCATCCAGATTCGGGATATTCGGAACATTGGCTAATACCTGGTTGGCAAAGTTGATTCCTCTGTATAAATCCTGATAATAATAAGAGAACTGAGTATTACCATTGGTATAGTTGAAATAATAAAGTGCTACCCACTGGTCGTAGTTACCGGCATCACTACCTAAATTGACAATGTCTGCACGGTATTCTTCGGTTGGCCATCGCACTTCACTAGTTGCATATGTATCACCATGATAGAGTTGTGAATAGGCTGCTGCCAGTCCAGCTTGTGCATCCTGTTCATTTCTCCAGTAATTGTCTGTTGTCAGTTCGTCCGGTGACTCTACGGTCAGGAAGTCCTCGCATGAAGTAGATGACAGGGCGAGGCATATTATACTTGCTAAATAAAATATCTTTTTCATATTCTTAATGCTGAGTTTGTATGTATTAGAATGTTAATTGCGCTCCTACTGTAAATGAACGGGTAAATGGGAAAATGTAACTGTCAATACCTGTATCCAGAGGACTGCTTCTTGAGAATTCAGGATCTGTTCCAGAATACTTCGTGATAGTAAACAGATTTTCACCGCTGATATAGAAACGTAATTTTTCGATATATGCCTTCTTCAGGATATTTGTCGGCAAGGTATATCCGAGCTGAGCCTGACGCAAGCGGACAAAGTTTCCGTTTTCGAGGAAACGGTCAGATTCACGTGCGTTTCTGTTAGGATCGTTCAATACGGCACGAGGCATGTCTGTATCCGTATTTGTCGGTGTCCATGCATCTAACACGCTGGTCAGCATTTGTCCCGGTGTCTGCATGCTTTCGTAGAAATATCGGTTACCGTTGAACAGCTTATGTCCCCATGCGCTTCCAAATAAAAGGCTCAGGTCAAATCCTTTATAACCTGCGGTCAGGTTCAGGTTGGCTTCTACTTTAGGAATACCGGTTCCACAATATTCACGGTCGTTTTCGTCCAATACTCCATCACCATTGATATCCTTGAAACGGATATCACCGGCTTTAGCATTAGGTTGAAGTCTTTCACCATTGGCATTTACATATGCAGCTGCCTCAGCATCACTCTGGAAAATACCGTCTGTGCGATATAAGTAGAAGGCACTGATAGGCTTACCTTCTGTTGCATAAGCAGGTGTATAGTCGGTTCCATATACCAGACCTGTACAGTAAAGAGCCTGACCTTTATCTGCAAGGCTGATTACTTCATTATGAGTTGTACTGAGGTTGAATCCGATGCCATATTCAAAGTCTTTAATGCGGTCGTTCCAGTTCAATTCTAATTCGAATCCTCTGTTTCTGATTTTGCCGACATTTAAAATCGGATTTTGATATCCGGCAGACGGAGAAAGTTTTTTGGTAATCAGCAAATCTTCAGTCTGGTTGATATAGTAGTTGATGCTACCAGTCAGACGGTTATTGAACATAGCGTAGTCGAATCCGATATTTTTGGTATCTGTTGTTTCCCATTTCAAGTCGTTACGCTCCATGTTCCATGCAACAGCACCTGCCCATGGGTTGCTTCCACTACCTTGTACGTAACCTCCGTAATAAGTATTGTAAGAAGATATCAATGCCTGGAAATCGTAATATCCTAATGCATTTTCATTACCCAGACGTCCCCAGCTGACGCGGAACTTCAAGTTATTGATAAATGTATTCTTCGGGAAGAATTTTTCTTCACTGATGCGCCAGCCTAATGCTATAGATGGGAAACATCCCCAACGGTTGTTCTTTCCGAATTTTGAAGAACCGTCGTAACGCATGGTTGCCTGAATCAGATAGCGATTGTCAAAGTTATAGTTGATACGTCCGAAGAAAGAGGCACGGTTATATTCGTATTTTGTTCCTTCTCCTGTATATGTACCACCTTTTCCTGCATCGATCGTGTCGAAACTAGGATCCAGGAATCCTGAAGGTTCGTTGGTGCTGACCAAATTACCGTTTTTATCTACTGTATATCTGGTCGCAAATCCTTCTACTGCAACACCATTTGAAGTATTTTTTGTAGAAGTGATAGAAGAACCTATCATGGCGTTCAGGCTGTGTTTGCCAAATTCCTTGTTGAAGTTTAAAATGTTGTCTATAGTCTGTTCTTCCCAGTAATAAGTAGATTCACTGTTGTAAGGATATAAGTGTGTTTGCTGTGCATTTGAAATGTAATCAGGATAATGTAAAGTGTAACGGTAATGTTTACCACGATAAGCGTAGCTGGTTTTGAAATTCAACCATGAAGTGATTTTAATACCTAGAGAAACATTTGCGGTAGTGCTGAATGTTTTTTCTGCTTCATCCTGATAGTAATAGTCTGCCATCGGGTTATTGTTCGAAGGTAATCCCTGAGAAGCTGTCAGTCCGAAACCATATTTTTCATTTTCGTCGTATACCGGAACAAGCGGTGAAATGTTGTAGACTTCTTTCAATGAATAAGTCGGCTGATGACTTTTTGTATAGCGGAAGCCTAAGTTAGCATCCAGATCAAAGATGTATTTACTCATGTGGAGTTTCATACGCGCATTATCCTGACGGAAATCGTTTCCGAGGAAGATACCTTTATCGTCAGCATGATTATATGATACAGAGTATTGAGCTGTTTCTCCACCTCCACGTACACTGAACATGTAGTTTTGTGAAAGACCGTTGCGCATCATTTCGTCTTGCCAGTTAGTGTCTACACCTGTGTCGGTTGTACAGTAAGCAGGAATTTCGTCTTCACGTCCTGCATTGATATACATTTGTTTGATAGTAGACTTATATTGTTCTGCGTTTAAGAACTCCATACGTTTGGCTACGGTAGTCATACTCAGATAAGTGTTGAAATCAATGTGTGTTTCACCTTTTTTACCGTTCTTGGTTGTGATAATGACTACACCGTTTGCTGCTACAGAACCATAGATGGCAGCTGCTGCACCGTCTTTCAGTACTTCCATAGATTGAATATCGACAGGGTTTACACTGTTGATATCACCGGGGAATCCATCAATAATGTAGAGAGGTTCATTATCGCCGAATGATTTGACACCACGAATCTTAACAGAAACTCCAGCTCCTGCATTACCTCCCGACTTCATGATATTGACTCCGGCAATCTTTCCCTGCAGCGCTTCTGCCGGATTGGTAGTCGTACGCTTAGTCAGTTCGTCAACATCTACTGATGAAATAGCTCCGGTCATGTCGCTTTTCTTCATTGTACCATAACCTACTACGACTACTTCGTCTAAAACTTCTGTATCTTCTTTAAGTGTAATTTTAAAATTGCGTTGATTGTTTACTGCGATTTCCTGAGTTTGGAAACCTACATAAGAAATAACAAGAGTACCTTTAGGAGACACGCTTAATTCAAAGTTACCATCCATGTCGGTGATGACTCCATTGGTTGTTCCTTTTTCTAATACGCTGGCACCGATAACTGTCATGCCTGATGCATCGAGTACCGTTCCTTTCACTTGGATTGCTTGTGCAAATCCTGACATCGGAATTGATAAAGCTAGCAGAAATATTAACTGCCATACTTTAGATACAACATCTTTTTTCATTTGTGTTTTTTGTTTATGTTAAGGTTAGTCAACTGATTTTTTCGATATCCAAATATATTCAAAATGCCATTGAAGTGAATATGTTTTGTTGTTACAAAGTATCTACATAAGGGATTTTTACGCTTGTTTTATGTCTACTCGTGTTATTCTAATGTATTGATTATTAATAATATATGCTTTACTTGTATATCTACAAAAGAGCATTTTGATATTGTCACGGAAAATAGTCGTAGAAACATCCTTTTTCTTGCTGTTCAGATTACTCTTCCTGTTGTTTTAATTTGTTTAAGAATGTAAAAATCCCGGCAATGGTTATTGTGTAACTATTGCCGGGATTTTTATCAGATAAGTTTATTTTGAGATTTACTTAGATAGACTGGATATAAGCGATAAGATCTTCTTCGGAGGATAAGCCTAATGCCTTACGCAGTCGATAACGATTCATGTTGATAGTCTTTGGTGTGTTTCCTGTTAGCATAGCTATTTCTTTGGTCGACAAATTGACACGTAATAGACTTGCCAAATGCTTTTCTCCCTGCGTCAAATTAGGATGGCGTTCGGTAAGGTGAGCAAGAAATTCTTTCATTTTTTCGTCTATTGTCTGTAGTGTCATGCTGTTGTTCTTGTTGGTGGCTTGATATTGGCTGATAAATGCATTGATCTTTTTTAGGTGAGGGATTAATTCTTGCTTTTCCATCCGATAACCTTGGCGCACCTGCTCTTGTATCTTGTCCAGAAGTTCATTACGACTTTGCAAGAATACAGCAAAGTTTGTTGTTTCTTGTTTGCTGGTTTCAAGTGCATGTTGTACATTTTCCAACTCTGCCTTTTGTTTTTGCATTTTGAGTTTGGCTATTTCATGTTCAGATTGTTCTATTCGGTATTGGGCATTAAGCAGCTGGATTTTCTTTTTACGTTTAAATCGCTGGTGTAGTAGAAAACCGATTATGGCCACTAATGCAGCAACAGTCAGAATTGTGACGATATTGCGTCGGAGTAATCTGATTTTATACTCTTGTTGCTGTAACTCTTCTTTTTGCTGTTGCGCCAGGAGCTTTTCCTGCGCAATGCGCTGTTCTACGGTGCGAAGTTTGTTTTCACTTTGTATTTCTTTACTTAAAGCATACAGTGAAGTTTGTTTTTCATAAGCAGTCCGATAGTCACCTATGGCACTATATACTAATGCCGAATATTCGTAATTGTCACATATAACTCCTTTGGCTCCTATATTTAAGGCCAGTTGATAGGCTTTCTCTAGTGCAGCAATAGCTTGTGGATATTTATGAGCATAATAATAAAGTTTTCCTAGATTATTATAGTTTTCTCCCAATGACCATGTCGCATTCAGGTGTTTGTTGATAATGATTGCTTCATTTATCCATTCCAGCTGTTCTTCTATATTACCTTCGAACAAACATAAATTGTTTAGATTACTGGCTATGCTTTTAAGATTCTTTGAGGATCGGTTAATGGCCAATGCTTGTTTTAAGAAACGTTCCGCTTGTTGAAATTCATTAATATAGGTATGTATGATACCACGGTTGTTATAGCATAAAGCTAAATTAAGGGAATCGTTTTCCGTTTTAAACAGTGAAATGGCTTTATCGCTTAGATTGATTGCTTTAGTATAATCTCCCAAGTTGCAGTATCCTACACTCATTAAATTATAGATATGCCCTTTCAAGTCATTCTCATTTTTGGAAACTAATGCGTCTGCTTCGTATAAAGCTTGAATACATCCGTCGAAATCTCCAAGTAATTTTTCAGCTTGTGCATAAATATAGAGTGCTTGTGATTGTTGAGAAGATGAGGTTGCCATTGCTCGTGCCTTTGTTGCATAATATGCCGCTTGTTGCGGATTCGTATACAATTCTTTCTCAGCCTTGTCTAAGAAACTGTTGACATCAGTATCTGTTGTCTGGGCATGGATGAATTGGGGGAGAAAAAGGAACAATAATCCTATTATATAAAAGCTGATGTTTTTCATTTTTGTTTTTTGATTTTTACAAAGTTATAAAAACTCTTATAATCATAAAAAAAAGATATGAAAAACAGAATATTAACAATCATAGTAGATAAGTTATTGATAACTTAGAAATAAAATAGATACGTAATTCCTTCAAAAAGCCGTACCTTTGCACCCCGAAAATAAAACGACGTATATGTTATTGCCTTATTTGCATAAAGACCTGATTGAAGCCGGATGTGATGAAGCCGGACGTGGTTGTCTGGCTGGAGCCGTGTATGCGGCAGCAGTAATCCTGCCTTCCGATTATGAGAACCAGCAGCTGAACGATTCCAAAAAGCTTACAGAGCATCAGCGATATGCACTTCGGGAAGTGATAGAAAGGGATGCAATAGCATGGGCTGTAGGGGTAGTGACACCTCAGGAAATCGATAAAATAAACATTCTGAATGCTTCTTTTCTGGCAATGCATCGTGCGATAGACCAGTTGAAGGTACGTCCGCAACATTTGCTGATTGACGGAAACCGATTCAATAAATACGAGGATCTTCCTCACACGACTGTAGTTAAGGGAGATGGTAAGTATCTGTCGATTGCGGCTGCTTCTATTTTGGCAAAAACTTATCGTGACGACTATATGAACCGGCTTGCAGAAGAGTATCCTTTATATGACTGGCAGAAGAATAAAGGTTATCCGACAAAAAAGCATCGGGAAGCAATTGCCCGTTATGGGACCACTCCTTACCACCGGATGACATATAATTTACTGGGAGACGGACAACTCTCCTTTGATTTTTAAAAAGAGAAACGGTTATATTAACCAGTATTTATTAACAGCCTGTTGAAAACTCTGAAGTTATCAACAGGCTGTTAATAATTTGTAGTGATGTAATAGAGGTGAAACACCTTTGTCGTCCTATATTAAACGTATTGTCGTATATTCTTAAAATGGTTTCCGTTATTTTGCCCAAACAATAAATCAGATGTAAGTATATGAAAAAAATGTATAGACAATGGTTGGGTATAGCGGCTCTGCTTTGCCACATTACGATGCAAGCTGCCGGAAATAAGGCGGTGGTAACAGGTACTGTGAAAGATACTCAAGGCAATCCGATTGCAGGAGTCGTTGTAACAGATGGAAAGCATGTGACAGCTACTGATAGACAAGGTATATATATGTTGGATACTGATCCGTTCCGTCAGCCAATGGTTTATATTTCTACTCCTGCTGATTATGTTCTTCCCGAGAAGGAAGGAGTGGCTGATGGCTTTTATCACTATCAGGATACTTCAAAAGTGGAGAATCGTTGTGATTTTATTCTTCAGAAACGTAGTAAACAGACCGATGATTTTGTATTTATTCCTATTTCAGATCCTCAGGCTAAAAATGAAGCACAGTTGGATAGATTCCGTAAAGAAACCGTTCCCGATTTGATTCATACTGCCGATTCTCTGAAATCTTTAGAAGTTGTAGGTATGGGATTGGGCGATCTGGTATGGGATGCTATGGATTTGTATGCTCCTTACCGGAAAATTGTATCCAACTTGGGATTGACTATGTTTCAGGTTATGGGTAACCATGATTTCAATTTACTGTATTCGGATATGGAACGTACGGCAGATCCTGGAAACGGATATGGAGAGAAGAACTATTATGAGATATTCGGGCCAACAAATTATTCTTTCAATATAGGTAAGGTACACGTCATAGCAATGAAGAGTACAGATTACGGAGGAAAGAAAAAGTATGTAGAACGTTTTACCGAAGAGCAGCTTGAATGGTTGAAAAAAGATTTAAGTTATGTACCAGAAGGAACAACTGTCTTTTTGAATATTCATGCTCCGGTAGCGAATACAACGGTAAAAGGGGGCGACAATGTGCGTAATGCCAATGCATTGTTCCGTATTTTACGGTCTTATAAGGTTCATATCTTTTCGGGTCATACACATTTTTATGAAAACTCGCTTCCGGCTGCCGGTATATATGAGCATAACATCGGGGCAGCTTGTGGAGCCTGGTGGGCAGGTGATGTGAATCGTTGCGGTGCTCCTAATGGTTATCTGGTGGTGACGGTCAAAGGGAATGATGTGAAATGGCGTTATAAGGCAACCGGACGTCCGGCCGACTACCAGTTCCGTGTATATAAGCCTGGCGAATTTGAAACTCAGAAACAATATGTCGTTGCCAATATTTGGGATTGGGATATAGCCTATACTGTAAACTGGTATGAAGACGGAGTGCTGAAAGGTGCCATGCAGCAATTCGATGACGAAGACCAGGACTATCTGACAATGAAGAAGGGCAAGCGTACTGGCTATCATACCCATCATTTGTTCCGGGCATGTCCTTCTAAACAAGCAAAAAAAATAAAAATTGAAGTAAAGAATCGATTTGGTGAAATCTTTATACAGGAAGTAGAATTGTAGAAATACCTGTTTTTTATTTTGATTATTCCCCCTCTCAGTCTGTGTGAAGATAGAAAGGGGGATTTGTTTTTATTGACGGTTCTGTTTATCAGGGGATATATTCAGTTGGGATGATACATAAAAAGAGTGAAAACTTATGCTTAATACGAGGGATATTTTGTATTTTTGCATGTTGTAAAGCATACACTCGATATATCAACTTTTAAACAAAATAATATTATGGCTAAGAAAGCTCTTTTAATGATTCTTGATGGTTGGGGATGTGGCGACCACAAGAAAGATGATGTGATCTTTAACACTCCTACTCCGTATTGGGACAGTTTGCTGGCAGAATATCCTCACTCACAGTTGCAGGCTAGCGGTGAAAATGTTGGTTTGCCTGATGGCCAGATGGGTAACTCTGAAGTAGGTCACTTGAACATCGGTGCAGGACGTATCGTTTATCAGGACTTGGTGAAGATCAATCGTGCTTGTGCCGACGGTAGCATCATGCAAAACAAAGAAGTTGTTTCAGCCTTCTCATATGCTAAGGAACATGGAAAGAATATCCATTTCATGGGATTGACTTCAAATGGTGGTGTACACTCTTCATTGGATCACTTGTTCAAATTGTGCGACATTGCTAAAGAATACGGACTGGAAAATACATTTATCCACTGCTTCATGGATGGTCGTGATACAGACCCGAAGAGTGGTAAAGGATTTATCGAAGAACTGACAGCTCATTGTGCACAGTCTGCTGGTAAGATTGCTTCTATTGTTGGTCGTTTCTATGCAATGGACCGTGACAAACGTTGGGAACGTGTAAAAGAAGCTTACGACCTGTTGGTAAACGGTATTGGAAAGAAAGCTACTGATATGGTTCAGGCTATGCAGGAATCTTACGACGAAGGTGTAACTGATGAATTTATCAAACCTATCGTTAATGCAAACTTCGATGGTACTATCAAGGAAGGTGATGTAGTTATCTTCTTCAACTATCGTAACGACCGTGCAAAGGAATTGACTATTGTATTGACTCAGCAGGATATGCCTGAAGCAGGTATGAAGACTATTCCGGGATTGCAGTATTACTGTATGACTCCGTATGATGCATCTTTCAAGGGTGTTCATATCCTGTTCGATAAGGAAAATGTACAGAATACATTGGGCGAATATCTGGCTGCCAATGGAAAGACTCAGCTCCACATTGCTGAAACAGAAAAATATGCTCACGTAACATTCTTCTTCAACGGTGGACGTGAAACTCCGTACGATAACGAAGATCGTATCTTGGTTCCGAGCCCGAAAGTTGCTACTTACGACTTGAAACCTGAAATGAGTGCTTACGAAGTGAAAGATAAACTGGTTGAAGCTATCAATACTCAGAAGTACGATTTCATCGTAGTAAACTATGCTAACGGTGATATGGTAGGACATACTGGTATTTATGAAGCTATCGAAAAAGCTGTAAAAGCTATTGACGACTGCGTGAAAGATACTGTAGAAGCTGCCAAAGCTAATGATTATGAAGTTATCATCATTGCTGACCACGGTAATGCAGACCATGCACTGAATGAAGATGGAACTCCAAATACAGCACACTCTTTGAATCCGGTTCCGTTTGTTTATGTAACTGCAAACAAGGATGCTAAAGTAGAAAACGGTGTACTTGCTGATGTTGCTCCTTCTATTCTGCACATCATGGGAATGCCTCAGCCTGCTGAAATGTCAGGTAAAGATTTGATTAAGTAATAAAATACTTTTTTATATCAAAAGGGAATAATCTCACTGGATTATTCCCTTTTTTTGATACATCTATATGTTCTTTTCTCAGCTCAGGTCTTCAGAGCCTTTTTTCGTGTCAGTTTTCTTTGTTGTACGACAAAACTCCTTACAATAATCTTTTGTGATACAATAAAATTCCATAATTTTATACTTTGAAAATAGGAGCAATTGTTTTTCCTGTTATATTGATATTGCCAGTTTTGATAGCTTTATGACTTTAGTAATTAACAGGTTACTCCAATCTTAAATCGAACTTATATAAATATGCTATGACGAATCGACAATTGAATTTTGAGAATATTCATAGAGTAGAAAATCTTACATACGAATCTCTGGAAAAGAAATACATCAACGTACAGGTCGTAGGAACTGTATTGACGTATATCGGTATGATGCTTCTTGTGCTGTTCATCCTTTTGGTAGAAAAATTATCCTATCGTACTTTCATTGTTGCCGGTATGGAAGGTTTGTTGCTTTGTTCAGCTATTATCAATCTGATTCTTCTACCCAAGGCATACGCCTATAAAGGGTTTGCTTTCCGTGAGCACGATATCACCTACCGGTCCGGCCTCTTTTTCCCTACTATTGTGACGATTCCTTTGTGTAAGGTACAGCAAGTGAGTATACAGCAGAATCCTATCAGCAAGATTTTCGGTCTGTATTCGATAGCTATAGTCAACGGAGCACAGTTTGAGGCTGAAACAGTTATCCCGGGACTGACGAAAGCGAGAGCAGACGAAATGAAAACAATCATAATGGAGTACATACAACATGGAACGATCTGACTTCTCTGTACCGCGCAGAATGAGTAAGAGTGCCTTTATCATCCTGTTGGTAAAGGAATTATTGAGTTATGCCGGTCCATTTCTTATTTGGGCTATTATCAAGCTGTTCAATTCCGGCAGGCAGCGTTCCCTTATGGAAACAATGGAGATGTTGTTGTTTCTGTTTATCTGTTATCTGGTATTCTCTGTAGTGACGGCATTTATCAGTTATTACTACAAGAAGTATTATATTAAAAACGGAAATCTGATTTTTATTTACGGATTTCTTAAGAAAGAAACAGTCATACCGTTGCAAAAAATACAGTCGTTGAGAACCCGACGAGGCTTTATGTACCGTCTGCTCGACATGAAAGGTGTTTCGTTCGATACACTTGCGTCCAAAGCAGCGGAAGTAGAACTCATTTTGGATTATAAGGACTGGGACGCCCTGATTGAAAGGATCGAACAGCAGGAACAAATGCCGGAGGAGGATAAACAGCCGACGGAAGAGAATTGTGTAATCCGAGAAGCAAAGCCTGTTGCTAATAAATACACGCTGAAACTGAGTAATCTGAATCTGATAAAAGGAGCTTTCTGTCAGAATCATTTCCGGGGAATGATTGTGTTACTGGGTATTCTGTTTACATTTTACGATAAAGTACTTTCAGCAAGCGATAGAATATTGAATCTCTTCATCGATTATGTCAATGAACATGCTGATTATGCTTCTTTGTCGGTAACGGTATTTGTCAT
>ERZ779959.66-NODE-66-length-28371-cov-10.4154_pt1 | contig 28371 bp, 15 predicted proteins | sample MGYA00511348_ERZ779959 | MGnify/ENA primary metagenome ERZ779959 (study PRJEB29588, sample SAMEA2162880) | human gut metagenome | biome: human gut; feature: human-associated habitat; material: faeces | place: Denmark | collected 2008/2010 ...
ATTTAATCAACCAACAAATATCAGACATTTTATATACTTTTGCAAACGGAAACCAATCATGGATGGGTTCCCGACTATCAGACAACAATTTTAAACATAAATGAGAATAACTAAAGTTTAAATTATGAGAAAATCAAAAAGTAATGCGGTGTTGAGAGGACTAGCAGCCTCAGCACTCGTCCTAATGGTCTCGGCGACAGCTTGGGGACAGAAGGTGAAGATTACGGGTACTGTAATCGACAATACCAATGAACCCGTTATCGGAGCTTCGGTTCTGGAGAATGGCACCAAAAATGGTGTTGCTACAGACCTGGATGGTCACTTCACCATCGAAGTACAGCCAGGTGCCAGACTCAAAATTTCTTATATAGGTTATAAGAATAAGGAAGTGAAAGCTTCTAACGGCGTACAGATTATGCTCGAAGAGGAGTCTAATATGCTCAACGAAGTGGTGGCTATCGGTTATGGCTCTGTCAAGCGTAAGGATGTAACTACTGCCGTATCCAGTGTGTCAGCCAAAGACCTTGATACTCGTCCTATCGTATCTGCCGCAGCAGGTATGCAGGGAAAGGCAGCCGGTTTGCAGATTTCGCAAGCCAACGGTCAGCCAGGTGCTTCACCAACCATACGTGTGCGTGGTACCACCTCTTTAAATGGTAGTAATGATCCGCTCTATGTAGTAGATGGTGTGCCAATGACCAATATCGACTTCCTGGCAGCTGATGATATTGATAATATCCAGGTGTTGAAGGATGCCTCTTCAGCTGCAATCTATGGATCACGTGCAGCCAATGGTGTCATTATTATAGGTACAAAGCAGGGTAAGGCTGGCGTAGCCAAGGTATCTCTGAATGCACATTATGCATTTAATACTGTACGTGACAACCAGGAATCTCTCAATGCGGCTCAGTATAAGGAACTTATGGATGAGATAGGTCTGGTGAAACTGCCAGAAGGCTTGAAAGACCAGACCGACTGGAAAGACGAGGTGTTCCGTACGGGTAATGTACAGGATTATCAGCTCTCTATCACCAATGGTACCGATAAACTGAGATACTTTATCTCGGGTGGCTATACAGGCGAAAATGGCGTCATCAAGAAGTCAAGCTATCAGCGTTACAACTTCCGAGCATCTGTAGAGAACGATATACGTAAGTGGTTGCGACTCAATGCCAGTGTAACTTATTCTGATTATACCAACAAGGGTACAGGTATCATTTCGGGTGCCGGTTCTAACCGAGGCGGCGTAGTAACCGCTATCGTCAATACGCCAACCTATGCACCGGTATGGAACCCGGAGAATCCTAGCCAGTTCTACAACAACTTCTATGGCGTGAACATTACCTCGCCAGCAGAGAATATCGCCCGTACTCAGAATAATAAGTCTGCCTACAACCGATTGCTTGCAACCGGAAAGGCTACTGTCACCTTTATACCTGAACTGACTTATAACACATCTCTCTCGTTTGACCGTACACAAGGAACTATCACCAACTTCCTTGACCCGATATCTACCACCATCGGCCGTCAGGAATTCGGTACAGGATATGATGGTAGAAACATCAGCAGCGTTATCGTATGGGACAATGTATTAAACTATAAGAAGGCATTCGGAAAGCACAGTCTGGATGCGATGGCTGGTAGTTCCTGGACACAGAGCAAGTGGAGCCAGAACTATATCAATGGTAGCAACTATGCCAATGATCTGTTCCCAACCTTGAATGCAGCCAACAAGATTTCCTGGACAGGAACCGGTTCGTCAGCTTCTGATTGGGCTATTCTCTCTACTTTCGCCCGTTTGCAGTACAACTGGAATGATACCTATATGGTAACCGCCAATATGCGTGCCGATGGTTCTTCCAAGTTGGCACCACATCACCGTTGGGGTTACTTCCCATCATTCTCTGGTGCCTGGCGCGTAAGCAATGAGAAATTCATGAAAGATATCAAGTGGATTGACGACTTGAAGATTCGTGGAGGCTGGGGACAGACCGGTAACCAGAGCGGTCTGGGCGATTACAGCTATCTGGCAAGATACAACATCAATCGTGTGCAGTGGTTTGGCGAGGGAAATGATGCCAATGCTACTCCTACTTTCTCACAGGGCAACCTGAGCAATCCTGAGTTGACTTGGGAAACAACAACCCAGACCAATATCGGTCTCGACTTGACCGTACTGGGCAACCGCCTCACCTTCTATGCTGATTACTATTATAAGAAGACCAAGGATATGTTGATGAATATCACCTTGCCGGCAGGTAGTGCTGCTGCAAGTAACCTGACCTATAATGGCGGTTCGATGATCAACAAAGGCTGGGAGTTTGCCATCTCTTCACAGAATCTGACAGGCGCCTTGAAGTGGAATACAGATTTCAACATCTCATTCAACAAGAATAAGTTGGAGAGCCTGTCTCTGACTCAGGTATATTATGAAGCCACGACCACCGATTTCGTCAACGAACAGGTGGTTCGCAATACGCCAGGTAAGCCATTGGGCAGTTTCTGGGGATATGTAGCAGAAGGTGTGGATCCCGAGACCGGTGATATGAAGTATAAGGACGTGACCGGTGATGGTCTGGTATCAGCCAGTGACCGTACTTATATCGGTGATCCGAACCCAGACTTCACCTTCGGTTTGACCAATACCTTCTCTTATAAAGGCTTGAATCTCAGTATTCTTATCCAGGGAAGCTATGGCAACGATATCTACAACGTTTCACGTATGGAAACCGAAGGAATGTATGATGGTAAGAACCAAAGCACCAAGGTGCTTGCTCGCTGGAGAGTTCCTGGTCAGATTACCGATGTGCCAAAGGCTAAGTGGGATATCCGCAACTCAACCTACTTCGTAGAAGATGGCAGTTATCTCCGAGTAAAGGATATTTCTCTCTCTTACGATGTGCCTCGCAAACTGATTTCACGCTTCGGTCTGACCCGTCTGCAGCCATACGTATCAGCAACCAACCTGCTTACCCTGACCGACTATTCAGGTATGGATCCGGAGGTTAACCAGTATGGCAACAGTGGTAGTGTGCAGGGCATCGATTGGGGTACATATCCACTCAATAAGAGTGTAGTATTAGGTGTAAAAGTTGAATTCTAAACATCGACAACAATGAAAACATATCATGCAATCAAGACATTGGCGCTCGGTGGCATCGCAATGTTCTCTTTGGCAAGTTGCTCTCTCGACTACGAGCCATTATCAGAGCCATCAGAAATAACACAGGGCGGTCAGACAGAGACCTCAACAGCCGTATTGAAGGACAAAGCTGCTGCTGATGCACAGCTCAAATCGCTTTATGAGTTGTTCCGCAACCGTCAGGAACATACCCATCTCGACTATCTTCTGATAGGCGATTCACATAGCGACAATGCTTATGCCGGAACTACCGGTGCAGAGGTGGTACCTTATGAGACCAACTCTATCGATGCCAGCAACTCGGTATTGAGCCGTGACTGGAACCGCTATCTGGAGGATATCGCACAGGCAAATGTGCTGATTAATGGTGTTGAGCAATTGAAGGAGAATGGTCAGATATCAGAAGCAGAATATCATTCCTATAAGGCACAGGGCGAAATCTTCCGTGCCCTGATGATGTTCCGAATGGCTCGTCTGTGGGGTTCTTTCCCTGTCATCACGACCATCGCCAAGACCATTACATCCGAGAATATCAATGAGGTATATCCTACCTATTATCCACCTCGCAAGACGCCGAAGGAATGTTATGAGCAGATTATTGCCGACTTGACGGATGCTGAGCAGTATGCACCGGATAATGACAATTCCGACCGCACCAAGATGACCAAGACCGTGGCTCAGGCTATGCTTGCCAAGGTTTATGCCGAAAAGGAAGTGCAGGATTATGACAAGGTAATCGCTTATGCCGACAAGGTGATGAATACAACCGGTGTAGAGCTGGAAGACAGTTATGAAACTCTTTGGGGCTATGATGAGACTGCGAAAGACTGCATGAAACGCAATACCAAAGAAGGTATTCTGGAGGTGCATTGGACAACCGGTAGCGGAAACTGGGAAACCTGGATGTACGGCCGTCAGTTAGACAACTGGGATTATAACTTTACCTGGGCAAAGTGGATTACTCCTTCACGAGACATCATCAATGACTTTGACAAGGAAGGTGATGAGGTTCGTAAGAATCAGGCTATCGTATATTATGCCTGTACCTGGAGCAACTATTATCCGGCTTCCAACTATCCGTTCATGTATAAGTTACGCTCTTCATACAATAATATTTACTGGGTTCGCTTAGCTGATATTATCCTGATGAAGGCTGAGGCAGAAGCCTATAAGGGCAATCTTGCCGAGAGTGCGAAACTCGTGAACCAGATTCGCAAGCGTGCCAAACTGAAGGAACTGACATCCGACAAGACTGGCAGCAAGGAATCTATGATAGAGGCTGTTCTCCATGAGCGCCGTCTGGAACTTGCCTTTGAGGGAGAACGCTGGTTCGACCTCTGCCGCAACAACAAGGTGGAGCAATATCTCAACGGAATAGACAACCGTGACAGCGGACGCATCAGACAGGTAAGACAGTTTGACGGCAACTCATACCTGTTGCCAATTCCACAGACCGCTCTTGACCAGAATACCAATCTAGAGCAGAATCCAGGTTACTAAGCTAACCTGGATAGCTTTCAACTCAAACCGTTATTAACAAATAATAGAAGAAACGAATATGAAATACTATAGCAATAAACTGATGATGCTGGTCTGCGCAACAGCTTTCTCTGTGACAGCTTGCAGCAGCAGTAACTCATTCTCAGATCCTGTAGACTTTGATACTCCTAGTGAGGCACCAAATCCTGTACCGGCACAAGGAACAGCCAAAACTTTCATTACCACAGCCGATGGAGTCTATTCATTGGCACAGGGTGAGGTAAAGTTGTATAATGGAGTATCTATGGCACCAACCACCATCGAACTCGATTTAAATAAGAAGTATCAGACGATTGATGGATTCGGTTATGCCATCACTTATTCATCCTGCTATAATCTGATGCAGATGACTCCAGAGGCGCGTCAGGCTCTCTTGAAGCGCATTTACTCTACCACAGAGGGTTATGGCGTAAGTTATGCCCGTATCTCTTTGGGATGCAATGACTTTTCAAGTACTGAGTATACCTATTGCGACACGAAGGGCAGCGAATCTGACCCTATCAGCAACTTCGCGCTCTATAGCGATGAGAACGATTATGTGATTCCGGTATTGAAGGAGATTCTTGCCATCAATCCTAATCTGAAGATTATCGCAGCTCCCTGGACTTGTCCGAAATGGATGAAGGTGACAGATATAAACACCAAGAATCCTAAGGATTCATGGACAGATGGTCATCTCAATCCTGATTATCGCGAGGTTTATGCCAAGTACTTTGTGAAGTTTATTAATGTGATGAAGGAGAAAGGTATCAATATCTATGCTGTTAGTCCTCAGAATGAGCCATTGAACAAAGCAAACTGTGCATCTCTCTATATGCCTTGGCAGGAAGAGGCTCCTTTCGTAAAGGAATTGGCAGCGCAGTTTAAGAAGAATAACCTGCAGACCAAGATTTATGTCTTCGATCACAATTACAACTATGACAAGATTGCCGATCAGGAAGATTATCCTGTGAAACTCTACAATGCTATCGGTGATAACTTTGAGGGCTCAGAGCTGGTTGTAGGTGCTGCTTATCATGATTATGGCGGCAACAACAGCGAGTTGACTGATATTCACAACCAGCGTCCTGACAAGGAACTGATATTCTCGGAAACCAGTATCGGAACCTGGAATAACGGACGTGACTTGAGTAAACGACTGATGGCGGATATGAAGAATGTGGCGCTCGCTACGGTAAACCAGTATTGCAAGGCTGTGCTTGTATGGAATCTGATGCTTGACAATAAGATGGGACCTAACCTGGATGGTGGATGCCAGACCTGCTATGGTGCTATTGATATCAATCAGAATGGCTACAACCAGTTGAGCTACAATTCTCATTATTACATCATCAACCACATGTCTAGTGTCGTTGCTCCTGGTGCGGTTCGCATTGGTAATACGTCCCGCACCGTTAATGACAGCAAGATTACACATGCTGAGTTTGTTAATCCTGATGGTAGTTATGCTGCTGTCATTATCAACGAGGGAGATGAGGCTAAGTCAATCAATCTCAGTGATGGAACTCATAATTTTACCTGCAATGTTCCTGCTAATGGTGTGATTTCTTGCAAGTGGAATAAGTAATCCATAAACTATAGTAAATGATTCATTAAAGATACGACCATTATGAAACATATCAGATATTATATCATGGCGTTGCTCGCCCTGCCACTGATGGCATCTTGCGGCGAAGATGATTACAATGCGCCTACTCCTGCCGGTAATCCAGTGATGAGCTATACGGCTCCTGCTGCAGCTGTATGGATGGGTGATGAAGTGGAGGTGAAAGTAAACTGCAAGGATGATGGAGGCGTGGCTCTCTCTACCTTGAAAGCAAACCTCCTGTTTAGTGGGCAGAGTGTAGATGAAACTACCATCCGTACCAAGGAGGCTGGTGAATATACAGTCAAACTGAAAGTGCCTTATGCACAGAATGTTCCTGATGGAAAGGTGGACATTCAACTTACTCTGCAGAATGTATCAACCAAATCGAATACAGAGACCTTGTCGTTTGATATCAAGCGCCCTCATTTCAACAATCTGCAGTTTGTGAGTGCTGATGGTGTTAAATATGACATGACAGAGAAAAGCGACTTTGTTTATCAGGCTGTTCTTCCTAGCAGTAAGAAGACCTTCAAGGGATATTTTGCAACGAAGGATGGAAAGTTTGTCTTCGGTTCCAGCACAGGTAAGGATATCAGTTTGGGAGAAACAGGCAACTTCAACTTCACTTCTGAGAATATGAGCGATGTAGTTGTCACTTTCGATGCCAAGAACTATACGGCTGGTCCTACCGATGTATTGCCGGTTACTATCCTCGATTTTGCCGATTCTGATGCAGGCAAGACTTGGGTGGGTGATATCAAGCAAGGTGCTACCTGTAACCTTACTATCAACGGCAATAATCTGCCAGATGACTGGTATTATGACAGCGACTGGTTCCAGAAAGAAGGGGATGGAAGCTATACTTTCAAGGCTATTACCGGCAGATATACTATTTTGGCAGACTTCACCCATAAGTCATTCCGCATCTGGACAATGAATGGAAGTGAGCCTATGTCACTGAATGGCGATGGTACTGGTGCACTCTGGATCATCGGTAATGAAGGTGTCAACAAGCCAACTTGGGAGGCTGTAAATCATGGCTGGTGGACAGGTGTTGACTCTGACGTCTGTCTCACTCCAATCAAGGATAAGGTATATCAGGTTACACTCACCGTAGGCAAGCAACTCAGAGCTACTGACGTAAACTTCAAGTTCTTCGGTCAGGCAAACTGGGGTATTGAGTTCAAGGGTCAGGATAACAGCCATCTCATCTCAACTGATAGCGAGGTGTTCGGCATCGGTGACGGTAACGGTCACGACAACGGCAATGTTTACCTGAAAGATGGAGTAGAACTGAAGGATGGCGAGACATACGTTCTTACAGTTGACTTGACTGCCGGTGTAGACAAGGCAGTTCTCAAAGTAGAAAAGAAATAAGTTGTAGGTTGATATTCATAAGCATTTTAGGTTTTAGTTTAAATAATTTAGGGTATAAAGCTTTGTTTAAGGCTGCTCCAAACTTTTTGGGGCAGCCTTTTTGGGGGAGGTGCAAGGATGTAAGAATAACAAACGTAAAAAAGAAAATCAAAAAAATGCAAGAAAATTTGGAAATATGCCCCAAAAACTATACCTTTGTCTCTTGAATGTCCTATACAGCAGTAAGGGCTGGTTCTAATGATACCTATACAACAAAATATTATCAGCTAATGATAGAAAGATTATTATCTCTATTGTATATCTGGTGTTTCGCTACACTTACATCATGCTTTGCTCAAAAGGAAAGCATCAGTGAACTGTATGCCCAACTTGATCGGGCTATAGAGCAATCCCAGCACTATACCAAACTGAAAGAAAGTAGCATCGCTCAGTTGAAGGAATTGATTCATCAGGAGAATAATCCGAAGTTGCTCATCAATACTTATCGCAAGATTTGTTCTGAATATAAGTCCTACCAGAGCGATTCTGCTGTGGCTTATATTCAGAAAGCCATTGTATTGGCTCAGAAGGAAGGACTGCCGGCTGAAGTTGCTGGATTGAAAAGCCAGTTAGCTTTACAGTATTCTACTGCCGGAGCTTTTGCTGAGGCTTTGGAGGTGCTCAATCATATAGATAAAAAGACATTGGATGAATCGAACCGGAAAGATTATTTCATCGCCTATTACCATGTCTATGGTGAGTTGGGCTTTTCTAATATGCATGTAGATACTGATTTAAGTCAGAATTTCTTTAGTTGTCAGAATGCATATCGGGATACTTTGTTTGCTATCCTTCCACATCATAGCGAAGATTATCTCATGCGTAAAGAGGTGATGCTTACCAGTCAGAATAAATGGGATGAAGCACTGAAGGTGAATGATGAACGGTTGAATTTATGTAAGGAGGGGAGTCATGAATACGGCATCGTAGCCTACTATCGCTATCTGATTTACCGTTCTCTGAAAAACGAAGAAATGAAGAAATATTGGTTGCTAAAATCTGCCATTTGTGATGTGAAGTGTGCTATCAATGATCAGGCTTCGCTCTGGATGCTCGCCGATATTCTGAGTCAGGAGGGAGATGTTGAGCGTTCTTATAAATATATCAACTTCTCCTGGAATGCCAATAAGAGTTTTAGTACGCGTATTCGCAGTTGGCAGATTTCGCCAGTGCTTGGTACCATCGATCATAATTATCAGGCACAGCTCAAGAAGGCAAACCAGCGTCTTGTCTTTGCCATCATCTGTGTCAGCCTTCTGGTTCTTTCTTTAGGTGTTCTGGCTTTCTATGTCAATAAGCAGAAGAAATATGTTACTATAGCGAGAAATGAACTGAAGAAAACGAATGAACAATTGGAGGAACTGAATAAGAAACTTTCTGCTACCAACGAAATGTTGAAGACTTCGAATGATAAACTGAATGAGTCAAATGGTGTGAAGGAAGAATATATAGGCCAGTTCCTGGGAGCATGTTCTCATTATATAGACAAACTGGATAAGTTGCGTCTCCATGTCAATAAGATGGTAAAGAACTGTGAATATCAGGAACTTTATTCAATGACGAGAAGCAGTGAACAGAAGGAACACGAGTTGGGAGAACTCTATGCAAATTTCGATAAGGTCTTCCTGCATCTGTTCCCTGATTTCGTGGAAGACCTCAATAGCCTTCTGAAGCCGGAGGCACAAATCCATCTTACCGATGCAACAAAGTTACCGGCAATGGTGAGGGTATTCGCCTTGATAAGACTGGGTATTGATGACAGTACGAAGATAGCAGATTTCCTACATTATGCAGTTAATACGATATATAATTATCGGGCAAAACTGCGTAATGGAGCTATTGGTGAAAGAAATGAATTTGAGAAGAATGTGAAAGAATTAGGAACGATAAAAGGAAAAGGTTAATATATAAAATCAAAGAGGGTGTGTCACAAATACAGACACACCTTCTTTGTTTTTTATTACAACTGATAGAACTTGGTGAAAGCCTTCACGCAATATTCGTGGTCGATAACGCTACCGGTTTCGCGGCAACTGTGCATAGCGAGGATGGCATTGCCCATATCCACACCCTTCAATGGGATGGAAGAGGCGAGGATATTGCCCAATGTGCTGCCACCTGCCACATCGCTGTGGTTTACGAAACGCTGGCATGGTACACCGGCTGCATCGCAGATGTTGGCGAAGATGGCTGCTGATACAGCATCGCTCGCATACTTCTGGGCTGCATTGAACTTGATGACCGGACCACCGCCCAACTTAGGATGATTCGTAGGGTCGAACTTCTCGCTATAGTTAGGATGCCAGGCATGTGCATTATCTGCCGAAATCATGAACGCACGCTCTACTGCCTGATAATAAGCCTCTTCTGTATGGCTCTGTGCCAGAGCGATGCGCTGGAGCATATATGAAAGGAATGGACTTCCGGCTCCCTGTTTGGTCTGAGACCCCGTCTCTTCATTATCGAAGATGGCGAGAACCTGGGTGGTATCATTGGCATCAGATGCTATCATCGCCTCTACACCAGCCCAGCACATAGACAGGTCATCGAGTCTGCCTGAAGAGATAAACTCATCGTGTACACCGAAGGTGCAGGCTGGAGTGGCATCAGCCAGGTAGAGATCGAAATCAAGAACATCCTCTTTCTGGATATTCAGTTCGCCTGTTATCACATTCATCAGGAGGTTACCCTTCTCCAGTTCATCATTGATGATGCCGAGGATAGGGAGTACATCCTTCTGCTTGCTCAACTTCACACCATCATTCACCTGACGGTTGAAGTGGATAGCGAGATTGCTGATCTGCAGCAATGGGCGCTTCACATGAAGAAGGAGCGTCTGGGGATTCATCGCATTCTCGCCCTTCACGATAACTCTACCTGCCAGGGTGAGCGGACGGTCGAACCAGGTTGACATGATAGGACCACCATAAACCTCGGTATTCAGTTTTACGATACCGCCCTCGCAAAGCATCTCTGCATTTGGCTTGATGCGGAAGGTAGGCGAATCGCAGTGGGCGCAGATCATGTGGAAACCGGCATCTGCCAAAGGTTTCTTTCCGATTTGGAAGGCGTAGATGGAAGAGTCGTTCTTGGTAACGAAGAACTTTTCACCCGCTTCAATCTTGCCCAAAGGCTCCTGTGGGTTCATACGTCGGAACCCGTTCTTCTCCAATTCCTCGGAGATATTCTTTACTGCCAGGAAATTCACTGGCGATGCGTCTAGAAAGGATAATAATCTTTTGATCATAGTCTATATCTTTATATTAATATCTTGCAAAGATAATAGATTTTTTTCATTTTATCTCATTATTCTATTTGTTTTTCATTTTTTTGTATTATCTTTGTCCCCAAATAAGATCAATGAAAGAATTATGAAACGATATAAATCCTGTACTCTAATTATATTGCTGCTGTTGGCATCGGCTCTTCAGGCATATGCGCATATTTCCAGAAATATGTTCATGCTTTCCAATCTCAATACAGACAATGGTCTTTCCAGCCCTCGAGTTTATTCTATTGTCGAGGCAGAGGATGGTGCCATGTGGATAAGTACTAAGCGTGGAGTTGACCGATATAATGGGCAACAAGTAACCAATTATACTTTATACACAGAGATGCCGTATAGTGATGCTAGTGGTAGATGTATTAAACTGACTAAGGATGCGCAACATCTGATTTACGCCTACGACAACAAGGGAAAGGTGTATATATATGATAAGAGGAAAGATACATTTGTTTTGAAATGTAATCTTCAGAAAATTTTAGGTGGAAGTATCGTGTTGAACGAACTGTTGGTAGACGAAAAGGGTAATTTCTGGTTAGCTATGGATAGAGGCATTTATTGCTTATCAGCAGCTACTGATGGAAAGGAGATAGTTCGGGAGACAGCTAAGGGTAGGTTTGTATTGAAAAATACTTATATTAATCATATCCAATTTATAGGTCAGAAACTCTTGATAGGAACTTTTAAAGATGTTTATTGCTATTCGATGTCTGCCCGGAAGTTAGAAAAGAAGATTAGTGGCAGTTCCGTAGTATCCTCTTATCATGATATTGTGGGACATCGTATCTGGCTGGGTACTTTTCACGAAGGAGTTAAAGTGATGGATGATCGTACTTGGAAGCTGATAAAATCTGCTGATTTCCAATCTTTGCAAAACATTCCTAAAATTCCCGTACGTTCAATCATTTTATATGATAAGCAGACTCTTCTGATGGCTGTAGATGGAGCAGGAATATATGCTTATGACAGTTCGAATAAACAAACCAAGCTCTTGCTTGATACAGATGGACGTCCTGGTAACGTACTGAATGGTAATGGATTATATACCTTGTGCTGCGATCGTTTTGGCGATTTATGGACAGGCTCTTACTCGGGAGGAGTAGATTTGGCGATACCAATGAAACATACATTGGAATATATCACACATGAATATCTCAACAATCAATCACTGATAGATAATTGTGTGAACGATGTTTTCCAAAGCCGTGATGGGAAAATATGGTATGCCACAGATAAAGGAGTAAGTGTTTATGATGCGCAGACTCGTCTTTGGCATCATGGATTATATAATAAGGTGGCGCTTACGATTTGTCAGACTGTAGACGGCAGAATTCTGGTTGGTACCTATGGTAATGGCGTATATCAGGTTCATGCTGATGGCACTAGTATGCTTGCTTATTCTGTGGAAACAGGAATGTTGAAGAGTGATTACGTATTCAGTCTTTTTACTGATAGCGCGGGTAATATTTGGGTGGGATGTTTGGATGGAGATATGGCTTGTTTCCCTTCAGATAAATATAATTTGAATGGAACGGGAAAGTCGGTATTCTATCTGCCTGTCAACGAAGTGCAATGCATCACGGAATCACTGGATAAGCGTTTTATTGCTGTAGGAACTTCGCATGGAGGCTATTTGATTGATAAGCGCGAACCTTTGCATCCTCGTCGTTTCTTTTATCCTGAACAGTATCCCGAAAAAGACATTAATTTGTTTGTCAACAGTATGGCTTTTCAGGATTCCCGTCATATCTGGATTGGAACGGATGGAGGAGGACTCTATGATTATGATTTACTGACAAAGAAGTTTAAGCGTTATACTAATCAGGACGCTTTGCCTTCTAATACTGTTTATGGACTTATAAAAGGTATTAATGGCAATTTGTGGATCAGTACGGATAAAGGTTTGGCGTTCATGAAACAGGGGAAGATAGTAAACCTCAACATCTTTAAGGGAATGGAACGTGAGTATAACCGAATGTCTGTTGCGTGTACTACAGATGGCAGGGTGCTTTTTGGCAGCAACGATGGAGTTGTCGCTTTGACTCCTATGTTTGCCAAAGGTTTGAATTATGCCGCTCCACTTCGTATTCATAGTGTTGAGGTTGAAGGTGTCGAACGTTCCGATTACTGGAATGAATGTCTCTTTGAAATGTTGAAGGAAGGCAAATTGAGTCTTAGCCATAATGAGAATACGCTGGTTGTTTCTTTCGAGAGTATCAATTATCAATACCAGTATGATATTCAATATCAATATTATTTGGAAGGATACGACCGTAATTGGAGTAAACCATCTTCTAATCAGTTGGTACGATTTGTAAATTTGCCTTCGGACAGCTATGTGCTTCATGTAAAGGCTATCTGCAGAAGTAATGGTAGAGAATTGGGAGAAACAACTTTGGAAATTCATATAGCCCAGCCTTGGTGGAATACCTGGTGGGCATGGATTATCTATCTCTGTATTTTTGCTGCCATCTTATATTTTGTCTGGCAGTATTACAAAGAGCGCTTACAGCGAAAGTATTATGATGAGAAAATCAATTTCTTCGTTAATACTGCCCATAACATACGTACTCCTTTGAGTCTCGTGTTGGCTCCTCTTGATAATCTGGCTAATGATTCCAACTTGAGTGAGAAAAGTCGTGGATTCTTGGATATGGCGCATCGCAACGGCAACAAACTATTGAAGATGGTTACAGAATTGCTTGACTTCCAAAAGATAGAGCAGTCTGCCGAACAGGTTCGCCTGCAAGATATAGAATTGCCGATGCTTTTACGTGTGCAGTTGGAAAAGTTTGTATTGGCAGCTCAGGAGAAGCATATTCAACTGTGTATTGAAACGTGTCCGCAGCAACAGATTCATTCTGATGTCAAAATGATGGATCTGATATTGGAAAATCTTCTCTCGAATGCTATCAAATATACACCTCAAGGTGGAAAGGTTACGTTGTCGGCTTCTGTTGAAGGTAAGATGGCTGTGATTCATGTATGTGATACAGGTATAGGTATTCCAAAGGCCGAAATTAAGAGTATCTTCAAGACCTTCTTCAGGGCTTCTAATGCGATAAATTCTCAGGAAATGGGAAGTGGATTAGGACTGATGCTTACACGAAAGCTTGTAGAGAAATTAGGAGGAAAGCTTAGTTTCGTAAGTGAGGAAGGAAAGGGTACTACTTTCTGTGTGAAGATGCCATTAGGTCATGTAACAGATTCTTCTGTCCGGCTTGTTGGAGAAAAGAAAAATGTTGTAACTGAATCTTCTTTAGCTGAAGATAAGCATGATGAAACTTGCCAGACTGTGTCTTCTGCGGTTCTGCAGGATGCTGATGTTTCAATGGATACACTTCTTTTTGTCGATGACAATGAAGATCTTCGCAAATATATCAGAATGACTTTTGGTGATTCTTATCAAGTAGTTGATGTGGAGAGTGCAGAGGCTGCCCTGAAATATTTGAAAGAGGGCGGGATATGTGATATCGTTGTTTCAGATGTCATGATGCCGGGAATGCACGGAGATGAGTTCTGTCGCAGCATCAAGGAAAATAAGGAAACATCATGGCTGCCTGTTATCCTGCTGACTGCTAAGGCTGGTCGTGACTTTATGATAGAGGGACTCGGACTTGGTGCTGATGACTATATAGCCAAGCCATTCGATACTGCTATTCTTGCGAGTAAGGTTGCCAGTATTTTGAAGAATCGTCGCCGGTTGAGTCAGTATTATATGGACAGAAGCCTTGCTCTTGTTAGAGGAGAGGTTGCTTCTGAGTCTGCTTCTTCCGAGCAGATTGTGGGTTCTGATTCTTCCTATGAACGCTTGGAACCTACTGGAACTTCTGAAGAGAAAAAGGATGATACTGTCTTGAATAAGCAAGGCCAGACATTCGAAAATGTGGCAGAAGCTGTTTTGAATCCACAAGACCAGGCTTTTGTAGATAAAGCTACCCGTTTGGTGTTGGCTCATCTGAGCGACACAGACTTTAATATCGACCGACTCTGTAGAGAGATGGCGATGAGCAGAACGCTTTTCTATGGTAGGCTGAAGACTCTTACGGGCCAAAGTCCGCAGGATTTTATGCGTTTGATACGTCTGGAGCAGGCTGCAATCTTCCTGAAACAGGGGGATAGTGTGCTGGATGTATCTGTGAAAGCCGGTTTTGTAAATGTGAAGTACTTTAGTACTGTATTTAAAAAACACTTTGGGGTTTCTCCAAGTAAGTATCTGTAAATTAGAGTTTTAAATTCAAAGAAAAGGTTTCTGTCTAGACGATATGTCTGAATTGAAACCTTTTTTTGTTTGTTATCTAACCCTCTGGAAGTTCCTTTTCTTTATCTTTGCAACCAGATTCTGTTAAGTAAGTCAAACAGTTATTTAAAAAACGAAACAATAACAATATAAACATAAAAATGAAAAGGAACTTTTTGAAAATTAGCCTCTTTTTAATAGGCGTCTTCACATGTCTCTCATGCGAAGCAAGTACGTTGCACTCATCCAGCAGTTCTGAAGGTGTAGGCGAATCCATACCTACTGCCCAGCAATGGAATAAAGATGTTGTGGGGTGGAATCTTGGCAACGCATTCGAGTGCTCAGCTCCTGGACAGGATGGTGAGTCGATGCAGATTGGCAACCCTGATGGTTCTATCCATGCAGAGACAGCCTGGGGCAGTCCCGTTGTTACCAAGAAGGTGATACAAGCCGTGAAGAAGGCAGGTTTCAATGCCATCCGTATTCCAATCCGTTGGCAGTGCCACATTACCAACGCTCAGGCGATGAGCATCGACAAGGCTTGGATTGCTCGCATCAAGGAGGTGGTGGGCTGGTGCCTTGACAACGGTTTGAAGGTTATCATCAATGTGCATCATGAAAAATGGCTCGAAGGTCGTCCTACCTATCAATATAAGGAAGAAAACTGCCAGAAGCTTGCGCTTCTCTGGATGAATATCGCCTCTGAGTTTGCCAATTATGACAGTCGCTTGGCTTTCGCCGGTACCAATGAGGTTCACATCAGGGACAACTGGGGCAAACCTACTGCCGAGAACCTCGAAGTGCAGAATGCTTACAATCAGATATTCGTGGATATGGTTCGTGCCACAGGCGGCAACAATGCCAAGCGCCACCTCATCTTACAGACTTACGTTTGTAACCCATGGTTTGGCATAGAGAATGGAGATTTCATCATTCCGAAGGATGCCGAAGGCAATGGCAACAACTATATGAGTGTGGAATTTCACTACTATCAGCCATGGAGCTACGCCGGCGATTGCACCTACGATTACTGGGGTGATGCCTACAAGGATGCTGGCAAGATACCTGCAGAAAACGAGAAGACGATGACGGATTTCTTCGACAAGGCGGTGAATACCTGGAGCAACAAAGGACTGGGTATCGTAATAGGAGAGTGGGGAGTAACCGATCACTATAAGTCTAACTCAGAGAAAGTGCATGAAAACATGACCTACTACTGTAAGTTCTTGACTACGGAGGCTCGCAAACGAGGCTTCTCTACTTTCGTTTGGGACAACAACCACTTCGGCAACGGCTCTGAGAAGTATGGCATCTTCGACCGTTTCAAGAGTATGAAGGTGAATGCTCCTTGGATTCTCGAAGGAATCTTTGGGAAAGAATAATGTTAAACTAAAAACAATATATCAATTATGAGAAAGAAAACTATGTTTCTCGGCCTGCTCGGTGCAGGTTTGATGTGGATGCCTGCTTCTGCCATTCTCGCTGCCCAGATGAACAATGCAGCGATGAGCGTTCAGCAGAACCAAGGCATCAAGGGTACAGTGGTGGATGCCACTGGCGAAACCTTGATTGGCGCTAGCGTGAAGGTGGCTGGTACAACCAACGGTTCCGTTACCGATATAGATGGTAACTTTACGTTGAACTGCAAGCCTGGAGCAACGCTCGAAGTGAGCTACATCGGTTACAAGACAATGACTGTGAAAGCTGCTAATGGCATGAAAATCACGATGCAAGAGGATGGTAAGGCCTTGAATGAGGTCGTTGTTACCGCCCTTGGTATCAAGCGCGACCGCAAGGCTCTCGGCTATGGCTTGGAGGAAGTGAAAGGTGAGGAACTTACCAAGGCGAAGGAAACCAACGTCATCAACTCTCTTTCTGGTAAGGTGGCTGGTCTCGTTGTCCAGAACACCGCTGGCGGTGCTTCAGGTTCTACCCGCGTGCTTCTTCGTGGTAATACAGAAATGGCAGGCAATAACCAGCCTCTTTACGTGGTGGATGGTGTGCCTTTGGATAATACCAACTTTGGCAGTGCTGGTGAAAGTGGTGGTTATGACCTCGGTGATGGTATCTCTGCCATCAATCCTGATGACATCGAGACGATGACCGTATTGAAAGGTCCTGCTGCCTCTGCCCTCTATGGTAGCCGTGCTTCTCATGGTGTTATCTTGATTACGACCAAGAAGGCGGAGAAGGATAGAATTTCCGTGGAGTACAATGGTTCTTATACTATCGATACCCAGTTGGCTAAATGGGACGACATCCAGGAGATATATGGTGCTGGCTACAATGGCGAGCTTCCTACATCCAGCACTTCTGGTACGAACTCAAGTTGGGGACCTAAGGCCGATGACTTCATGTTCAAATATTTCGATGGCGAAGAACGTCCATTCATGATGCATCCTAACAATGCTTCTGATTTCTTCCGCACAGGTTTCACCACCCAGAACTCTGCCATCCTCTCAGTTAATTCCGGTAAGACGGGTATGCGTTTCTCTGTTACCGATATGCGCAATAAGGATATCTTGCCAAATACCAATATGAGTCGTGACAACTTCAACCTCCGTGTGAATACCTCTGCAGGTCCTGTTGACTTCGACTTCACCGCCAACTATACTCGTGAGAAGGTAAAGAACCGTCCTGCCCTTGGTGACTCCCAGAGTAACGTGGGTAAGAACCTCATGACCCTGGCGGGTACCTACGACCAGGCTTGGCTGAAGCACTATGAGGATGCCGACGGCAACTACTCCAACTGGAATGGTAACGATCAGTATAACAAGAACCCATACTGGGATCTCTATAAGAACAGCAATACATCCGACAAGGACGTGTTCCGTTTTACGGGTAAGGCAATCTGGAACATCAACAAGCACCTCAAGTTGCAGGGTACTATCGGTACCGACATCAACAGCATGAACTTCCAGGAATTCATCGCCAAGACAACTCCAGGAACTCCTGCCGGAAAGCTTACCGACCAAATCTTCAACAACCGCACACTCAACGCCGAGATACTCGCCCTCTACAACAACTCATGGGGCGACTTCGATGTCAACGCTACCGCTGGTGGTAACATCTTCAAGGTGAACAACAAGACCACTACCAACGTCGGTCTCAACCAGCAGATGAATGGCATCCAGAACATCATGAACTATCAGGAACAGAACACTCGTGAGAGTATGTACAAGAAGCAGATCAGCTCTCTCTATGCCAGCGCGAGCCTCGGCTACAAGCATACTTACTATTTGGAGGGAACCATCCGTGGCGATAAGTCATCTACGCTCCCTACAAATAACAATACATACGTATATCCATCTGTATCGGGTAGTTTGGTTTTCTCTGAGTTTATCAAGAACAAGAAGTTCATCAATTATGGTAAGATTCGCGCATCTTGGGCAAAGGTAGGTAGCGATACCGATCCATACCTGTTGGCACTCAACTATACCACGGGCAAGTACAGCTACTCGGGTTATACCATCGGTATGATAGCCAACTCAACACAGCCGAACAAGGATTTGAAGCCTACTATGACAGGTTCTTACGAGGTAGGTTTGGAGATGAAGTTCCTCAACGGACGCTTGGGCTTGGATGCCACCTATTACAACCAGAACTCCAAGGACCAGATTTTGAGTTTGGCTTCAACCACCACCTCTGGCTATGCTTACCGCCTCATCAATGCCGGTGAGATTCAGAACCAGGGTGTCGAGATTGCCCTCAATGCCCGTGCCTTGCAAATCAAGGACTTCGCTTGGGACTTGGGTGTCAACTTCTCGAAGAATACCAACAAGGTGAAGTCGCTCATCGATGGCATGGACTACTTCGAGTTGGCGAAGGCAACCTGGTGCGGTGTTTCTGTAGGTGCCAAGGTAGGTGAGAACTATGGAGCTATCCGTGGACACGACTTCCTCTACAACGACAAGGGTCAGGTGGTTGTCGATGCAGCTACTGGTCTTCCAAAGGTTGACCAGGAAATCAAGACCATCGGCAACTCTACTTGGGACTGGACAGGTGGTTTCTACTCAACCTTCAGCTACAAGAACTTCCGCCTCTCTGCATCCTTCGATGTGAAGGTAGGTGCCGACATCTACTCTATGTCCATGCGTTCTGCATACGAGACAGGTAAGGCAAAGGGAACATTGGCAGGCCGTGAGGAGTGGTACTCTTCTGAGGAGGCTCGCAAGGCTTCGGGTATGGAACTTGCCGAATGGCGTGCAGCAGGTAACTGCAAGGGATTTGTCGTAGATGGTGTCATCGACAATGGCGACGGTACTTATCGCAAGAACGACATCGCCGTGAACCCTGAAGATTACTGGAAGCATGTGGCAAAAGGCGTGCAGAGTGCCTTCGTTTACGACAACTCTTACGTGAAGTGTCGTGAGATTACTTTCGGCTATACCTTCCCAGAGAGCATCCTGGGCAAGTATGTCAAGGGCTTGACCGTATCCTTCGTGGCTCGTAACCCATTCATTGTTTGGAAGAACATTCCTAACATCGACCCAGACTCCAGCTACAACACCTCAGGTCTCGGTCTGGAATATGGTTCCCTGCCATCTCGCAAGAGTTATGGTTTGAACGTGAACGTGAAGTTCTAGTCCCGAAAAAAATGAATCAATTTCTTTAGAAGAGTTCTAATATATAATAAGGTAAGAAAATGAACAATATAATCAAGAAATATATAGGTAAGAGCAGCCTGATGATGGCTTTCGCCCTGATGGCAACCGGCACTGCGATGACTTCTTGCTCTGATGATACCTTGAGTAACATCAATACCGACAAGACCAAGGTGAACGAGCTCGACCCTAACGCACAGTTGACAACAGCTTTGTTGCAGACTTACGGTGACTTCAGTCTGATGGATACCTACCGTAACTATATAACGGGTTTTCCACAGTATTTCGCTGGTGGTTATAATGTATCCAATTACGCTGGTTCTAATTTCAGAGAAGATGATATGACCCGTCGTGTCTGGGACCGCTATTATGAAATCAGTATCAGGAACCTTGTGGATGCCATCCACAAATCTACTGACAAGGCAAACTTGAATGCGGTACTTCGTATCCATCGTGTCTATCTCACGGCAGTTTTGGCAGATACCTACGGTGACGTGCCTTGTTCGGAGGCAGGTCTGGGTTATATCTCAGGTATCTCCACCCCTAAGTATGATACCGTAGAGGAACTCTACAGCTGGTTCTTCAAGGAACTTGACGCTTGCGAGAAGCAGCTTGGCACAGGTACCGACCGCATTTCTGGTGATGTCACCAGCATGGGTGGTGATGTAGCTAAGTGGAAGAAGTATGCCAATGCACTCCGTATGCGCTATGCCATGCGCATTTCCGATGTTAATCCACAGAAGGCAAAGGAGGAGTTTGAGAAGGCTGTGGCTGGGGGGATGCACCTTATACATATTATGATGGTGCCAATGATTATGATTTCCGTACCAATGCCTTGGGAGAGATTCTCTATGGTCAGGATGCCACATCGCCTACCATGGTATGCTCTACCTTGTTCTATCAGTTGCAGAATACCAACGACCCTCGTCTCTATCGCATCTGCCGTCACTACTACAATATCAAGCGTAGTCAGGTGAAGCCAGATAAGGAGCAGAACATCGACTTGACCGATGATTTCCTGGCTTACTTCAAGAGCAAGAACCTCGGTGAGGAGCCTTGCAACCCTGGTGCTGCCTGGTACACAGACTGGATGAATCCAGCTACGTTGGATGACCTTCCTACTTTGAAGAAGTATGCAGAGATAGACGAGAACACTTATGCCAACTCTGATTATATAGCCCGAGCTAGTCGTCCTTGCCTGAACATCGACTTCGAGATGCCTTCTTGTCCTGGCGACTTGATGAGCTATGCTGAGGTGGAGTTCCTCAAGGCTGAGGCTGCAACCAAGGATTGGAATGTTGGTGGTGGTGATGCTGAGAGTCACTACGAGGCTGGTGTTCGTGCCAGCATGGAGTTGCTCAACAACTACTATCTTACATCCAACAAGATTTCCAAGGAAGAGATTGATGCGTTCATTGCCAGCAATCCGTTGGGTGACAATCCTAAGGAGACCATCAACACCCAGGCTTGGATTCTCCACATGATGAACCCTTCTGAGGGTTGGGCTAACTTGCGCCGCTCTGACTATCCTGCCATCTTGAATCGTGATCTCTTGACCAAGAATGGTTTCACTTATACGGATCCCGATTGGTCAATGCCTGTCCGCTTGCAGTATCCTGTATTGGAAGCTCAGTACAACAATGCCAACTACAAGGCTGCCATCGACCGCATGGGTGGTACAGACGATTGGCACAAGCGCCTCTGGTGGGACAAGGCTGATGTAAACCTTCAGCCAGACTTCAATCCTCCATTCGGAAAGGGATATAGCAAGTAGTGTTTAATGTTAAGTGTTAAATGTTAAGTCTTATAGGACAATAGAATAGAATAATTAATTATGAATAAGACAATGAAACAATATAAGGGAAAAGTCTTGAAGGCTATGATGATGCTCTTAGCCGTGGGTTTCGCACTGGCTGGTACATCTACCTTGTCTTCTTGCTCTTCTGACGATGAACCATACTTCACAGCCAGCGAAGATGACAATCCACGTATCTTGAACACCGACTTGGCTGATTCCAAGATAGACCGCAAGACTAATTATAAGTTGGAAATCAAGGTGACTCCTGTTCACTATACCACTGTGACATGGTTGCTCGACGGCACTAAGATTGCCGAAGGTACTACTATCGACCAACTTTTGCCTATAGGTAATCATGAACTGAAGATTGTGGCAACCACCACCAAGGGCAAGACCACATCCCGCACCTTGAACGTTACCGTGACTCCTGCTGCTGATGATCCAGTCTTGGGTACCAATGCCAACGAGCTTTGGGTAGCTCCGGGAGAAACTACAACCATCCGCAACTGCAAGAACCTGGTGGATCACGTTCAGAAAGTACTCATCGATGGTAAGGAGGCTGACTTCGAAGTTCTCGATAAGGGTACAGCATTGAAAGTTACTGCTCCTTCCGACCTCGCCAATGGCGATTACGACATTACATTGGTAGATGGCAGTGGTGTACAGTTCCCTTGCGGTAAAATCAAGGTAACTACAGAGCCGCGTCCATCTATGGAGACTACCCTCTGGGAAGGTGAGTTTGCCGTGACATGGGGTACACCATTCGAGGCCTTGAAGGAAACCTTCCTCTCAAAGGTGAAGGTTGGCACCATCCTCCGTGTCTATGTGGATGGAAAAGGTCAGGGTACCGCTACCACAGCTTGGTGGAACAACATCCTTACTGGTAAGGGGGGCGACATAGAACGTGGCGACTTCATGGTGGATGGTCCTGCTACATGGAAGTTTGTACTGACCGACCTCTCTATCCAACTCTTGACAGAGCAGGATGGTTTCCTCCTTGTGGGTGATGGTTACACCGTAAAGAAAGTAACTATTGAATAATATATTAGAAAGATTTCCGTTTTTATCATAAAGCGTCAAACCTTTACTGTTTATGAAGAAAATTTTATTATCTATTTCATTGTTGGCATTGGCTTATACAGCCAGTGCCAATGTTCCGGTTATCAAGAGCGACCCTAAGATTGAGGCTCAGGTAGAACAAACTCTGAAGAAACTCACCTTGGAGGAAAAGATAGGTCAGATGATGGAATTGGTGACCGACCTCTTTGGTGCCAACGACAAGAATGGTGTGTTCTATATCGACGAGCACAAGACCGATTCTATCCTTTCCCGCTATAAGATTGGCTCTATCCTCAACGCTCCAAATACCTGCGCACCAACCGCTAAGCAGTGGGAGAAGTATATCGCACAAATCCAGAAGATCTCGATGAAGCGCATCGGCATCCCTTGTGTCTTCGGTCTCGACCAGAACCACGGTTCTACTTATACACAGGGTGGAACCCTCTTCCCGCAGAACATCAATGTGGCTGCCACCTTTAATCGTGAGATAGCTCGCCGTTCGGCTGAGGCTACCGCTTATGAGACTCGTGCGGTGAGCGTGCCTTGGACTTACAGTCCTACCGTTGATCTCGGTCGTGATGCCCGTTGGCCTCGCATCTGGGAGAACTTTGGCGAGGATTGCTACCTCAGTTCTGAGATGGGCAAGGCGATGGTCTATGGTTTCCAGGGCGAGGACCCAAACAACATCGACCAGTATCACATTGCTACTTCAATGAAGCACTTCATGGGCTATGGTGTGCCTTGGACCGGTAAAGACCGTACGCCAGCCTATATCTCTCCTGCCGACTTGCGAGAGAAGCACTTTGCTCCTTTCCTGGCGGGTCTGCAGGCTGGAGCCTTAACCGTGATGGTGAATTCCGCTTCCGTCAATGGTGTGCCGATGCATGCCAACAAGGAATTCCTGACAGGATGGCTGAAGGAAGAGACTGGATGGGATGGTGTGCTCATCACCGACTGGGCAGACATCAACAATCTCTATACTCGTGAGATGGTGGCAAAGGACAAGAAGGATGCGCTCCGCATCGCCATCAATGCCGGTATCGACATGATTATGGAACCTTATTCTTGCGATGCTTGTGGCTATCTTGTAGAACTGGTTAAGGAAGGTAAGATTCCGATGAGTCGCATCGACGATGCCTGTCGCCGTGTGCTTCGCATGAAGTACCGTCTCGACCTCTTCAAGAACCCAACCCAGAAACTGAAGAATTATCCTAAGTTTGGTGGTGAGGAGTTTGCCAAGCTCGCCTTGGAGGGAGCTACCGAAAGTATGGTGCTCCTGAAGAACGAGGGTAATATCCTTCCTTTGCAGCATGGCAAGAAGATTCTCCTTACAGGTCCTAATGCTAATCAGATGCGTTGTCTGAACGGTGGATGGAGCTATACCTGGCAGGGTCATCGTGCTGATGAGTTTGCCGGCAAGTACAATACCATCTATGAGGCATTCTGTAATGAGTATGGCAAGGAGAATGTTATCTTGAACCAGGGTGTTACCTATAATGAGAAGGGAAAATACTGGGAGGAGAACGAACCTCAGATTCAGGAGGCAGTGGCTGCAGCGAAGGATGCTGACGTCATCGTGGCTTGCATTGGCGAGAACTCCTATACAGAGACTCCGGGCAACCTGACCGACCTTTGGCTCTCAGAGAACCAGCGTAATCTGGTCAAGGCTTTGGCTCAGACAGGCAAGCCTGTCATCTTGGTGCTGAATGAAGGTCGTCCTCGTCTCATCGCTGACATCGAACCATTGGCACAGGGCATCATCAACATCCTTATCCCTGGCAACATGGGCGGCGATGCTTTGTCAAACCTGGTATCGGGCAAGTCAAACTTCAGTGGCAAGATGCCTTACACCTATCCTAAGGAAATCAATTCGCTCGCCAACTATGACTTCAAGAAGAGTGAGGAGGTGGGTACGATGGAAGGTGCTTACGACTACAATGCGAAGATTACCCAGCAGTGGGGCTTCGGATATGGTTTGAGTTATACCTCTTACAAATATAGCAACCTGAAGGTTTCTCAGTCTGATTTCCGCCACGGCGACATCATCAAGGTGAGCGTGGATGTGAAGAATACGGGAAAGGTGGCAGGCAAGGAGAGTGTCCTCCTGTTCAGTAGCGATCTCATCGCTAGTGTTGTGCCTGATGGCCGTCGTCTCCGTGCCTTCGACAAGGTGGAACTTCAGCCTGGTGAGACCAAGACCATGACATTTGAATTAAAGGCAGACGATTTGGCCTTCGTAGGTTGGAATGGCAAATGGAGATTGGAGGAAGGCGATTTCAAGTTGATGATTGCCGACCAGAGTGCTGATATCCATTGCACTGATACTTATCAGTGGCCTACTGCCAACCGATAATGTATATTTAAAAGATGATTTAAAGAAAAGAGCGTGCCAATAGCGGTGCGCTCTTTTTGTTTGCATATTAAAATGCAGAAGAGTTAAATATCTACAAGAATCCCCCATGATGTTTGGTGTTATGTCTTGAAATGATTACTTTTGCAAATCATAATTTTTGCAGATTTACAGAATCATTCAAAACAAGGATAAATGGAAATAGTAATTGGAATCATCATAGGGCTTGCCATCGGATTCTTCGTGGGGAAACTGATGGAAGCAAAAAGTGCGGGAGAGGAGAAAACCCAGCTCGTAGCGAAAGCTCAGGTGCTGGCGGCTAACATCGAACAGATAAAACTGCATCATGCTTCTGAGGTTCAATCAATGAAATCTCAAATGGAGAACGAGCGGCTGTATGCGGCGAAACTCAGAGCGGAAAGCGACCAGCAGTGGGCACAGAAACTCGAGAGTCTGAAGCAGGAAATGCAGCGAATGACGATAGAACAGCAGAAGGTGGCGGCTGAGCAGTTGGCTGCCAAGCAGTCGGCTCTGCAGGAAACCAACCGTCTGCAGATGGATGAACTCCTGAAACCTATCAAGGAACAGTTTGCTGATTTCAAGAAATCGGTAGAGGAGAGCAAAACCCAGAACGAGGTGAACAAGAAGGAACTGCAGAATACCTTCGAGGCAACGATGAAACTCTTCCAGCAGGAACAGCAGCAGGCTGTACTGAACCTGAAGGAGCAGACCGAGAAGATTGGCTCCGATGCTGCCAACCTGACCAAGGCATTGAAGGGCGACAGTAAGATGCAGGGCGACTGGGGTGAGATGGTGCTGGAAACCATCCTGGAAAACAGCGGACTTCGTAAAGATGAGGAATTCTTCATTCAGGAGAATACGAAAGATGAAGAGGGAAAGAACTATCGTCCGGATGTCATCGTCCGATTCCCGGAAGGCAGAAGTGTGGTCATCGATTCCAAGGTTTCGCTTACCGCCTATTCCGATGCTCTGGCAGCTGAAGATGAGGCTGAACAGGAACGCCTGATGAAGGCACATGCGCTGAGCGTACGAAAGCACATCGATGAACTGGCAGCCAAAGACTATTCCAAACTGGTGGATGATGCCATCGGCTTCGTACTGATGTTCATCCCTAACGAGACCAGCTATATCGCAGCGATGAAGCAGCAGCCGGATCTCAGCCGTTATGCTTATCAGAAGAAGATTATTATCATCTCACCAAGCAATCTGCTCATGGCACTCCAGCTTGCCTATAATCTCTGGCAGTATGACCGGCAGAACAAGAATGTGGAGAAAATCGTGAAGACGGCTGCTGATCTGTATGATAAGGTGGCTGGCTTCGAAGATACCTTTATGAGTGTGGGTGATCTGATAACCCGTCTTTCGGGTACTTTTGATAAGGCAAAGAAGCAACTCTATGACGGCACCGGCAATGTGATGAGAAGGGTAGAGAGCCTGAAGGGACTTGGAGTGACACCGAAAAAGCAGATCAAGGAACTGGATAATCTGTAAAGTGTATATAAATAGTCTACTACCGGTAAAAAGGGAAACAGGGCGAAAAGTATATTTTGTTACCGAAACATTTCTAATTGTTCAATATTTTAAAATAATCTCTAAAAAGGAGCGGTATTTCAGATTAAATTCGTAATTTTGCCCTGACCCAACAGAAAAGGAATCATTGTATTGCTTATAAAAAGGTTAAAATTTACATAAAACAACATCAATAATTATTAATCATGAAACTGAACGAAATTCTTTCAGACAGCTTTAATGCTGCAGAATGGGAAGCTAAGGGTTATGAGCTTCCTAAGTATGACATCGCAGCCGTAGCTAAGAAGACTCACGACGAGCCTACTTGGGTTCACTTTGGTGCAGGTAACATCTTCCGTGCGTTCCCGGCAGCCATCCTCAACGATGCGCTCAACACCGGTAAGTACGACCGTGGTGTCATCGTAGCAGAAAGCTTCGACTACGAAATTATCGACAAGGCTTATCGCCCTTACAATAATCTCTCTCTTCTCGTCAGCCTCCAGAGCAACGGCACCATCGAGAAGAAGGTCATCGCTTCTATCACAGAAAGCCTCAAGGCGGATAAGCAGTTTGGTGAGGACTGGGCACGATTGGTCCAGATTTTCCAGGCACCAAGTCTGCAGATGGTAACTTTCACCATCACCGAGAAGGGATATTCTTTCAATGATGCAGATTTGGCACGTGGTCTCGATGCAGTATTTGCTATGGGTAAGCTTACCGCTCTTCTCTATGAGCGTTATAAGGCAGGCAAGTTGCCACTTACTCTTCAGTCTACCGACAACTGTTCTCACAACGGCGACCATGTTAAGGCTGGCGTAAAGGCTTATGCTGAGCGTTGGGCACAGGATGGTATCGTAGAGGCTGGTTTCGTAGATTATATCAATGACAGCAGCAAGATTACCTATCCTTGGTCTATGATTGATAAGATTACTCCTCGTCCACACGAGAAGGTACAGGCGATGCTCGCTGAGGATGGTTTCGAGGATAACAATACGATTATCACCGAGAAGCATACTTTCACCGCTCCTTTCGTAAATGCCGAGGAAGTGCAGTATCTCGTTTGCGAGGATACTTATACCAATGGTCGTCCGCCATTGGAGTTGGGCGGTGCGCTCTATACCACCCGCAAGACTGTAGATGAGGTTGAGACCATGAAGGTAACCACCTGTCTGAACCCTCTCCATACAGCGATGTCAATCTATGGTTGCATGCTCGACTATACCTTGATTTCTGCAGAGATGGCGGATGAGGACCTGCGTGCCTTTATCCAGAAGATCGGTTATATCGAGGCGATGCCGGTGGTTACCGACCCAGGCGTATTGAACCCATACGAGTTTATCGGCACCGTAATCAACAAGCGTCTGCCTAATCCTTTCATGCCGGATGCTCCTCAGCGTATCGCTACTGATACCAGTCAGAAGCTCTCTATCCGTTTCGGTGAGACTATCAAGAAGTATATCGACCGTGGTCTCGACGTGAGCAATCTCGTGTTGATTCCTTTGGTATTAGCAGGTTATGCCCGTTATCTCAAGGCATTGGATGATAACCTGAAGCCATTCGAGCCATCTTCCGACCCATTGTTGGCAGAACTGCAGGCCATCGTAGCTCCTCTGGAGGTAGGCAAGGCAGATCAGGACTACTCTTGCCTGAAGAATCTCTATTCCCGCAAGGATGTATTCGGACTCGATCTCTACGAGGCTGGCTTCGGTGAGCAGATTGAGGGCATGGTGAAGGAACTCTTCGCCGGCAAGGGTGCCGTAAGACAGACATTGCATAAATATGTTTCTGCAAGATAATTCATTTTTAAACTTATACATTATAA
>ERZ779959.78-NODE-78-length-25602-cov-12.311_pt1 | contig 25602 bp, 25 predicted proteins | sample MGYA00511348_ERZ779959 | MGnify/ENA primary metagenome ERZ779959 (study PRJEB29588, sample SAMEA2162880) | human gut metagenome | biome: human gut; feature: human-associated habitat; material: faeces | place: Denmark | collected 2008/2010 ...
ATATAAAGATAAGAAATTATGGCAAGACATCCTCTCTGGAACGAAGAATACTGGCTCCTGCTGTTGCAGCTGTACCAGAAGAAGCCCATGGGCGTGAAACCTCTCTATTCGAAAGGGATGGTCGACTTGAGCTTGGAACTGCATATTCCACCTGAGTTTCTGCACGAACAGATGTTCAAACTCAGAATGGTGACTCCGAGAATCAAGCGACTATGGGAAAAGTATGCCGATAAGCCACAGAAACTGAAGCGCGATATACAGCGCATCAGACAGATGAACGGCTGCGGAAACGCCATACAGTTCTTCGAGGGAGTGGAAGTGAAGGAAACATTCGAGAAAAACTGGGAACCACTGGAAAGTGAACCATCGCTCACCCGCGTGAAACTCATCATCATCCTCGAACTCTACTTCCAGCTTACACCAATCACCATGGTGCCGGAAACACCGGAAATCATCGACCTGGGAAAACTCATCAGGACATCACCGAAGGTCATTGCCGAGGCGATGGGCGTATTCATGTACTGCGACCCCTATCTCAACCGCGAAGATATGCTGATACACCCGCTGCTAGAAGCATGCAACGACATCTGGCACCAATACGGAAACGGAAATCCAGACAAGCTTTACCAGCTTGCCAACGAACTAAAAGAATACTTTAAGTAATTATGGCTCAAAAACTCATACAGACACAGGCACAGAAGTTACAGCAACTTCAAAGACTTTCAGCCCAGCAAATGCTGCAGGTGAAACTGTTGGAAATGCCGCTCACGGAACTGGAAGACAGTATCAATGCAGAACTGGACGATAATCCCGCTCTGGAAAGCGAGAACCCAGACGACATGCTCAACGAGAATGTCGCCAATGATGATTCGCCCGCAGATGATGAGTACGACAACAGCAGCGATGAGGATGCCTACGAGGCTGAATCTGAAAAAGAAGAAAGAAAAGACGAACTGGACCAGGCACTGGAAAGCATCGGAAAAGACGACCAGATGCCTGACTACAATACAGACAGATACAACAACCAGGACAGCGCTGACTACGAAGAAATGGTTTACGGCGACACCACCTCTTTCTATGATAAGCTGAAGGAACAGATGGACATGCAGCCGCTCAGCGACAAGGAGAAGGAAGTAATGGAATATCTCATAGGTTCACTGGATGACGACGGACTGCTCCGCAAGGACCTGGACAGCATCTGCGATGAACTCGCTATCTATCACAACATCGATGTTACGGAAAAAGACATCGAGCACGTGCTCCACATTCTACAGACCTTCGACCCAGCCGGTGTAGGAGGAAGAAGTCTGCAGGAATGCCTCCTGCTGCAGGTTAAGAGACTGCCAAGAGGTGTGCTCCGCAAGACAATGGAAGAGGTGTTTACCGACTATTTTGACGAGTTTACCAAGAAACATTGGGACAAGATCAAGGCAGGACTGGAACTGAACGATACACAGGTAGAAACCCTGCAGGCAGAAATCAGAAAGCTGAACCCGAAACCGGGCGCATCGATGGGCGAAACAGAGGGAAGAAACATGCAGCAGATTACCCCCGACTTCATCATCGACACCAATGATGACGGAACGATTACATTCTCGCTGAACCGTGGCAACATTCCGCAACTGACGGTTTCGCCATCATTCACCGACATGATTGACACCTACAGGAAGCATAAAGACAAGATGAGCCGGAGCGACAAGGAAGCCCTGCTCTACGCCAAGGAAAAGGTGGACAAGGCACAGGGATTCATCGAAGCCATCAAGCAGAGAAGACATACCCTCACCGTCACCATGAAGGCAATTATCGACATACAGCGGCTGTTCTTCCTGGATGGAGACGAGGCTGACCTGAAACCGATGATCCTGAAGGATGTAGCAGAACGCACGGGACTGGACATCAGTACCATCTCGAGAGTGAGCAACGTGAAGTATGCCCAGACTAAATGGGGCACCTTCCCGCTGAAGTTCTTCTTCACAGACAGCTACACCACTGAAGACGGCGAAGAGATGTCTACCCGCAAAATCAAGATTGCCCTGCACGACATCATCGAGAAAGAAGACAAGAAAAAGCCGATCAGCGATGATGCACTCGCCAAACTGCTGAAGGAGAAGGGATTCCCTATCGCACGACGTACGGTGGCAAAATATAGGGAGCAACTGGGCATACCGGTGGCACGACTCAGGAAATAAGATAGTGGTATGAGTCAGGAAGAAACCGGGGCCCACCACAAAATATTTGAGAGATAAAAAGAATATATACGTTATTAGTGTTATGAAAGAGAAGAATATCATATTGACAGCACGCATCATGAGCATGATCTTCACGCCCTTCTATCTGCCGATGGTAGGACTGATTGCTCTGTTCATCTTCAGTTATATGTCGCTGTTACCGATAGGATACAAACTGGTGATGCTGGGCATGGTCTACCTCCTGACCGTCGTAGCTCCATCGCTACTCATCCACCTCTACCGCATGGTTCAAGGCTGGACCTCGCGTGAGCTGGGCAAGAAGGAGCGTCGTATTGTGCCTTACATCCTCTCTATCGTATGTTACTTCGGCTGTTTTTTCTGGATGGAATACCGCAATACGCCTCGCGTCATCAGCATCATCGTAGTGGTAGCGCTGGCGATACAGATGATTTGCGCCTTCATCAATGTATGGTGGAAGATCAGCACCCATACGGCAGCCATCGGAGGTGTGGCAGGAGCTCTGGTGTCTTATTCTGTAGCCTTCAATTTCAATCCGCTGTGGTGGCTCTGCCTTGTGCTGATGATGGCAGGCGCAGTAGGAAGTGCCCGCATGATACTCCGACAACATACGCTGTCACAGGTAGTTACAGGATTTCTGATAGGAACCACCTGTGCTATATTGGTAATATAAAGTTTATAATAAAATATAAGAAGAAATGAAACCATTAGTAAGCATTATTATGGGCAGTACAAGCGATCTGCCTGTTATGGAAAAAGCATGTAAGTGGCTGAACGACAACCAGATTCCTTTCGAGGTTAATGCCCTTTCTGCTCACCGCACTCCAGATGCAGTAGAGTCATTCGCCAAGGGAGCCAAGGAGCGTGGCGTGAAGGTTATCATCGCCGCTGCCGGTATGGTCGGCGTGCCTATCAAGGGTATGCTCGATGGTCTTGATGCCATGCTCAGCATCATCCAGATGCCTCCTGGCATTCCTGTAGCTACTGTTGGTGTGAATGCGGCTCAGAACGCTGCCATCCTCGCTGCTGAAATGATTGCCCTTGCCGATGAGGAAGTGGCTCAGAAGGTAGAGGCTTGGAAGGCGGGGCTCGGTGCCAAGATCCAGAAGGCCAACAAGGACCTGGCTGAGGTGAAATACGACTTCAAGTGTAATTAATCTAATATTGTGATATGCCCCATTCTTTTGGGGCATATCTTATCTTATATATTATGGTAGATTTATTCAATTATACCCGCCGTGCCTCTTCTGTGGCACATATCGGAGCCCTCGGCCTGGGTGGCGATAATCCTATCCGCATCCAGTCGATGACCACCACCAACACCAATGATACCGAGGCTTGCGTACAACAGGCTGAGGAGATTATCAAGGCTGGTGGCGAACTGGTGCGCTTCACCACTCAGGGTTCCCGCGAGGCAGAGAACATGAAAAACATCAATGCCGGCATCCGTGCCGACGGCTATCGGACTCCGCCGACGTGGCTGCTCTCTATTGTGAGAAAGTGCGCGTCAATCCTGGCAACTACGTGGATCCTGCCCGCAAGTTCATCAAGCAGGAATATACCGACGAGGAGTATGCCCACGAACTTCAGAAGATTGAGGTTCGCTTCGTACCTTTCCTCAACATCTGCAAGGAGCATCATACTGCCATCCGCATCGGTGTGAATCATGGTTCACTCTCCGACCGCATCCGTAACCGCTACGGCGATACGCCAGAGGGCATCGTAGAGAGCTGTCTCGAGTTTCTGCGCATCTGCAAGAAGGAGAATTTCCACGATGTGGTTATCAGCATCAAGTCATCCAATACCGTTGTGATGGTTCGCTCCATGCGCCTCCTAGTTGAAGAAATGGAGAAGGAAGGCATGAACTACCCACTCCACCTCGGCGTAACCGAAGCTGGCGAAGGCGAAGATGGCAGAATCAAGAGTGCCGTAGGTATCGGTGCTCTCCTGGCTGATGGCATCGGCGATACCGTTCGTGTAAGCCTGAGCGAGGAACCGGCTGCAGAGATTCCTGTGGCACGCCATCTGGTAGATTACATCGGCAAGAAGAAGGGGCATCTGATGATTCCTGCCACAGCTTGTCCTTCATTCGACTGGCTGCGCCCCACCCGGTTATCAGCAACCGAATCAACGGCGAGAGCACCGCTTGTGAGAACAAGGATGCTACTCCAGACTATATCTACATCGGTGGCAAGATGCCTAAGCAGTTTGTGGCTGGCCAGAGCTACATCGTAGATTACAATGTTTACGAGACGCTGAACAGCAAGCCAGAGACTACTGGTGCCAAGCTCTACCCTATCTTCCCTGCCATGGCAATGCCGCTCATCGCCAGCATCAAGGCAGACGTCAAGTTCCTCACCCTGCAGTTTGGAACTCCTGCCGATGAGTATATCGCTTGCCTGAAGGCTCATCCTGAGGTGGTGGTTATCTGCGTAAGCAATCATCAGAACCGTCTGGGCGACCAGCGTGCATTGGTTCACGAGATGATGAATGCCGGCTTGAAGAACCCTGTGATCTTTGCCGAGATGTACCAGCACAGCAAGGAGGAGAAGAGCGCCTTCCAGCTGGAGGCTGCTGCTGATATGGGAGCCTTGATGATTGATGGTCTTACCGATGGTATCTGGCTGATGAACAATGGAGACATCCCTGCCCTGACAATAGATGAAACCGCTTTCGGAATACTTCAGGCAGCCCGTCTGCGCACCAGCAAGACCGAGTATATCAGTTGTCCGGGATGCGGCAGAACCCTCTACGATCTTCGTGAAACCATCGCCAAAATCAAGGAGGCAACCAAGCATCTCAAGGGTCTGAAGATAGGTATCATGGGCTGTATCGTGAATGGTCCAGGCGAAATGGCGGATGCCGATTACGGCTATGTAGGTGCCGGTCCTAACCGAGTAAGCCTCTACCGCAAGCAGGTTTGCGTAGAAAAGAATATTCCGCAGGAGGTGGCAGTAGAGCATCTACTCGCCCTCATCGACTCGGACAAGCAATAATTATTTAGGCACGGATTACACAGATTACACGACTCTTTATTAGAGATTATGATATGGTTTATTAGCAGTTGCGCCATAAATCCGTGTAATCCGCGTAATCCGTACCTAATTTATACCCGCCCCTAATCACTCCCCGTTCCTAATCCATAGTACCTTCAAAAGTTCAGGAATGAATGTTATCTTTAAGTTAATCTCCACCTCTTTATATGGCTCTTTGACAAAAAAAATGTATCTTTGCAACTGTAATCATCAAAAACTGAAAAGATTATGGCAAATACTAAACTGCTCCTGGTAGAGGATGATGAAAACCTCGCCTATATGGAGAAAAGTTGCTTCGAAGATATCATCGGAGGATATGAGGTGAAAACTGCCGTAAACGGCAAGGAAGGACTGAAAGTGTGGCAAGACTTTCAGCCCGATGTTATCGTATCTGATATCGACATGCCCATCATGGACGGAATAGAAATGGTGAAGAAAATACGCGAGGTTGACGGAAAAACCATAATTCTGTTTACCACCGGACTCACCTCGCCGAAAGACCTGAAGGCAGGTTATGCCGCCGGGGCCAACAACTATGTGAAGAAGCCGTTTATTCCGGAAGAGCTTGATGCTCATATACATAGCCTGCTTCAGCTGAAAGCCGGAGCCCGCAGCGAAAACGCCAGCAACCAGATAAAACTGGGTAAATACATTCTAGATGCCGACCATGCTACTCTGAAAGATACGCAGGATGGTAAACAGAAAATGCTCACCGCACGAGAGGCAAAGATTCTGGAACTGCTGGCAGTAAACAAAAACGAGGTGGTGCGCCGCGAAGCCGTGTTGAGCCGCTTCTGGGGCGTGGAAGACAAAGACTATTTTGCTTCCAGAAGTTTGGATGTATTCATCAAGAAAATCCGCACAGCGCTGGAAGACGAACCGGGCGTAGAACTGAAAACCATCAGAGGTGTGGGATTCAAACTCATCGCAGAATAGACATCCCCCCTCATAACATCATACGAGAATCAAATTAGAATAAAGAAAAAAGACAGAAAAGACATCATTATGCTGAAAGCGATATTATACTACATCCTGTTTCTGGCAGAATATCTCATCACCATCTTCCTGGGAGGATTCCTGGTGGGACTCTACATGGCAATGAACATGGATTCGGGCTCCCACAGCCAGCAGATAGGAGCCCTGAAGGAATCCGTCTATCCGTTTATAATAGTCATCGGATTTCTGGGCATACTCATCGTATGGTTCACCTTCGGACATTACAAATTCTCCAGGTTCTCGCTTGGAAAGGTGATTCCTGCAGCCAAATGGAAGGCGATGACCATTTGCACCATGCCGATTCTAGGCTTCACCATGGTCTTCTATTCCATCATGAATCTCTTCCATCTCGACTTCCTTCCCAAGCAGATGATGGATATTAGCTATCTCGGCTTCCTGCCTTTTAATATCAACGGATCGTTTATATCTGCCTACATATTCTTCGGCGCCATTCAGGAGGAACTGATCCGCTGCGGCAAGAAGAGTTGGGTGCAGCTGCTCACACTCTCGATCATGATGCTGCCAGCCAGCATGATGTCGGTAACACCCAGTGGTGATATCAATGTAGATCTGACCGTGCTCGGTTTTATCACCCTCTGCTATTGCAGCTGGATATACGGCAAGACACGCAGCACCATCATTCTCTTCGTGCTTTGTTTCGTATCCAATCTGGTTCCCTTCCATTTTGAATCGAAAGTGCTCGGCATATTGCTCCTGATAGCCGGTACGGCATTAACCATAGGCGGATTCGCTGCCCTGAGCAGGAAACTGCCTGAAATGCTTGTGAAAGATGAAAACGAATAGAACCAAAATACTCAGCACCACGGCGCTGATAGCCGTGCTCTGCATGCAGCTGTTCTGGATGTGGAACTCCTTCGAGATGACCGTTCACCAGATGGGGTTTGAAACACCCTGGAACCTGGCACCGGATGTCAGGGCACAGGCCCTGCTCGCAGCCTTTTACGAAAGCAAGTTCACCGTTCTCACCTCTCTCCTCACCACGGTGGTCATCATCCTGAGCCTCATCGACCAGATTAATTATATTGATGAGCAGGAAAGGGTGCGACTGCTGCGCGAGGACTTCTCCTATGCGATGGTTCACGATATGAAATCGCCCCTTACCTCCATCATCATGGGAACCAAGTATCTGCACAGCGGCGTACTGGAAAAGAAACCGGAAATGAAGGAGAAATACTTCTGCATCGTAGAAGACGAGGCACAGCATCTGCTTGCTCTCATCAACCGCCTGCTCACCATCTCGAAACTGGAGCACGGCAAGCTGCATATTCAAAAGGCGGAAGTAAATTTGGAAACGATGATAGAGGATGTGGTGGATAAATACAAGGCGAAATCGGCGAAACCGATTCATATCACCACCCACATAGGAGCCACCACCGCCCTGGCCGACGAGGAATATCTGAAGGAAGCCATCAGCAACCTGGTGGATAACGCCACCAAATACTCTAAGGAAGAAATCAATATCCAGATTTCCACCCTAGAAAATGATAAGAACGTATATATCAAAGTATTCGATGAAGGTATCGGCATTGCCAAAAGCGAGCTGAAAACCATCTTCAACCGCTTTGAGCGTGCTGCAGAGCACGAAAAGGATGCCAGGAAAACCCGTGGCGGCTTCGGTATCGGCCTGAACTACGTGCTGCAGGTAATCAACACCCATGGCGGCAGGATAAGCGTAAAAAGCGAGAAAGGCAAATGGTCGGAGTTCACCATATCGCTGCCGAAATAATCTGCTTGCACAGCCATATTAATAACAAAGCTCCCGATGCATCATGCACCGAGAGCTTTGTTTTATCTTATTTCACGATTGAAGAAACCGGATTTCTCACACCCTTCATTCCTACGAGGAATGCCTTGGCAGCACCAAACTTGAGGAACATATCCAAACGGATAGGAATATGATTCTCATCATCGGTTACATAGAAATCTACGATTCTCTTATACTTGCGATTCTCATACTCCATATAGGCAAGGCGCAGGCAACGGTATTTCACACCATTATCTGCCTTGATGGTAACCTTACCATCAAACTTTATCTGAGCTGGAGTGCGGTTCTTTCCATCAGCAATAGGGAATTTTACGGTATAACCCTTCTTCCAGTTGACAGGATTGAAACTGCGGGCACGCAGGAAGATGTTCATCATGTCAAAAACACAATCATCGTAGGTGGCATTCTTCCATACATGCTTGCCATCATGCTGCTGACGGTGCTGCTTGAGATGACACCTACCGCCAGAATAGCTGTAGAATACCTCATCTACCGTATAGCGCTTGCCCTCGTGAGCTCCCTTACGGAAATACATAGGCGCCAGATCGGTGCCGCTGTAGCAGAGCAGAGTGTCGCGAAGCACAAAGATATCATCTACACGCTTATTGCCTCTTGTAACAAGAGAACCGCGATAAGCAGGCTTACCATGACGGGTGGTTTGGACGATAGACATACTGGCATTACCAGCTTTTACCCAAACAAACTTCCAATTGTAATACAGATTGTAAGTAAGGAACTCACCCGACTTGAAGGCTGTATTACGGAAGGTACACTGGGCAGACACCGTAGTGCTGACCAGAAGTAGCAATAATGCAATCCCGAATGATTTGATCGTTTTCATAACTCTTTATAATTTAGGAATGTACTCGATGCCAAGTTTCTTGGCACGTTGCGCATTCTGGTTCTTAACTTTCTTTTCTTTATCAGGCTTCTGCTTGGTAATGGCACCAGGCTTCTGACGGGAAAGTTCACGGGCCGTAGGATCCCAACTCTCGGTTAAATCCCATTTAGCCTTGCATTCTATCACGTCTGGATAGTAATACACCTCTTCTGCCTGTTCATCCTTATCATAGCAGCCTGCATCCCACTTGCCGTTGCCGTTGCGGTCTACTATCAGACGCATGTAATACTTCTCCGGCTTGAGATAATAGAATTCGGCTACTCCGTTCACTGCCTTCACTTCTTTCACCACCTGATCCTGCGCATTGAGTAGCTGAACGAGGAGCGGATGATTGTCGAAATCGTGCGTTACATTAATAAGCAACGTGCCGTAAGTATCTAGGGAATTGACCTTGAAACCCTGTTTCACAGGTTTAGATACAAGTCCGTAGATGTCCTGGAATGCGGCAGAATCAACCTCCAGACTATATTCTATGTCCGGACGCCACTCGCCTCTCAGAATATACTTGCGGTTGCCCAGCGGCTTAAACTCCATCGGCGCCCTATACCATAGCGTATCATGCTTGGCATAGAGATGAATGCCTGCTGTATCGGCTTTGGCAAGCGGCGTATTGAAGGTGAAGATAACATTCTTGTCAGGATCGAGCTGAGAAGAGACACTCATCTGAACATCAAGCGGTTTTACAGCCATCACGCTATCATAAGGTTCACCCTTCTTCTTCAGTTTTTCCTGCTTCTTGGTCCATTTCTCCAGTTCCTTAGCCTGCGCCTTCATACGCTTTTCGTAAGGTTCCTTCGAAAGAATTTCGAGCGTATCAGTCTGGTTGCGGAGCACGCCCGTACTGTCTGTTATACGGTAAGTAAGCTCAATATTCAGCGTATCCTGGTTGACCAGCGCCGTATCCTTGAGCCAATAGGTAAGCGTATCGTTCTTCTCCGATTTTTCCAGAATAAAGGCATCTTTCTCATTAAAATTCAAGCCCTTGATCTGTGGCAGGATAGAATCACCATAACTGTAATAGAGCGAGAAGCAGTTGGCCTTCTGACGCTCTGCCTTGAGGAAGAAGCGGTCGGAAACCTGTTCGGTAAAGGCACGGAGCACTACATTATCCGGTAGAAAATGAGTATAATTAACCTGATCTATCGACTTGATATGCAAGGAATCAATCCATGTAGTATCCTGTCGTACATCCGGCTTGCTTGACGGCACGATAATATCATGAGAAAAAGCGAGTTTTTCGCTTTTCTGGCTGAATATATAGTTGCCATCCATATCCTGCAGGGCATAGATGCGGTAAGAGCCCGGAGCCACACCTTTTATGACGAAGCGACCACGGCTGTCGGTACGGCTTACACGCAGCATAGGCTTGGTCTTGAAGGCTGAATCGGCATGATCAGCGTAAAGACCTACCAGAATACCCTTGATAGGCTCCAGATTCTCTGATTCGAGCACATATCCCGACACCTCCATCGTATCGATGACCTCGCCGGTAGAGAAACAGTAGGTATAGTTTCCCATCGGATTGCCCTCGTTATTATCGCTGATGGCATCGGAAAAGTCGATGGTATAGGTAGTATTCGGCTTAAGCGAATCTACCAGAGAAATCTGAATATGCTTGCCCGAAGCCTTGATTTCAGGCACTTCGAGCTGCGGAGGCGAAACAACCACTTTCTCGGTAGGATTATCTACCTTGATATATTCGTCGAAATAGATATTCACCTTCTTCTGCTTCACATTTACGCCCTTATCGGCTGGCGAAGCTCCAATCACCTTAGGAGGAGTTTCGTCGAACCAACCACCATCCGGCTGTCCCATCTTGGCACAGGATGCCAACATGAGGAAAGCTAAGACGTAGAAAGGCAGAAACAGTGAATTTGCCTTCAACTTGCTCTTTATGTCGTTCAATTGAATCATTCTTTATATCTTCTTAATATCGCAGCATCACTTCAACTTCAGGCGGAAGAAGCATACAGCTTGTTTTATTTGTTCATCATGAGCATCTCATCAATGTTCTTGCGGCTGTTGCTCAAGCGTGGAATCTTATGCTGTCCACCTAACTTGCCCTTGCTCTTCAGCCATTCATTGAAGAGTCCCGGCTTGGCCTTCACTATCTCCAGATGCTGGAGGGTAACGTCGTGAAAGCGCTTGGCCTCATAATCGCTGTTGATTTCCTGCAGCTTCTGGTCTAACAGACTGGCAAATTCATCGAGGCTGGCTGGCTCCTGAGAGAACTCTATGAGCCACTGGTGACGGCACTTGGCATTACTGTCCATATAAACCGGCGCAGCGGTATAATCAGAAACCTGAGCACCCGTCTTCTCGCAGGCATAAGCCAATCCCTTCTCAGCATTATCCATAATCAGTTCCTCGCCAAATGCATTAATAAAGTACTTGGTACGGCCGGTAATGACAAACTTATAAGGATTCTTGCTGGTAAACTGAACCGTATCGCCGATGAGATAGCGCCACAAGCCACAGGAGGTGGTGATGATCATAGCGTAGTTCTTGCCTACCTCAACACCCCAGAGAGGCACAACGGTAGGATTCTCGCTGCCGAATTCGTCCATAGGGATAAACTCGTAGAATACATCATAATCTATCATAAGCGACATGGCTGGGTCTGCCGGATCATCCTGCAGTCCGAAGAATCCCTCGCTGGCATTATAAGTCTCCATATAATGCATGTTCGGCGAAGTGATGAGCTGTTCATACTGCTTGCGGTAAGGAGTAAAGGCAATACCGCCATGGAAGAATACCTCCAGATTAGGCCATACCTCTTCCAGATGCTTCTTGCCGGAAAGTTCCATGACACGCACCAGCACACTAAGCATCCAGCTAGGAACACCCGAAATATTGGTTACGTTCTTATTCATCGTTTCGCAGGCAATAAGGTCGCGTTTCACTTCGAAATCGCTCAGGAGAGCAGTTGACTTCTTAGGAACACGCACCAGATTGGCAAGCGGATTGATATTTTCGATGAGAATAGCGCTCAGGTCACCCACCAGACTATCCGACACATTATAGTTAGGCGAATGGCTTCCACCTAAGATAAGGCTCTTGCCATCAAAGAGTCTGCTCTTCGGATTATTGCGCAGATAATAGGCTACGGCATCAAAACCTCCGGCATAATGAATGCCATGCAAGCCATCATGAGAAACCGGGATAAACTTACTCTTATCGTTGGTGGTGCCAGATGACTTGGCGTACCATTTTACCAGTCCCGGCCATAGAATATCCTTTTCGCCATGACGCATACGGTCGATATCCCCCTTCAACTCCTCGTAGGTATTGACAGGAATATTCTGTGCAAATTTATCATAACTGTTGGTGGTATTTAATAAATGCTTGACACCATATTCAGTATTTTTTCCTTTATTTATAAGGTGCATAAGCACTTTATGCTGCAAATGTTCTGCATCATAGACATACTTCTCCAACTCCTTCTGCCGAGGTTTGAAGACGTTACTTACTATCGTTGTTAAACTCATATCTAGATATATATCATTTAAGTAGATGCAAAAGTAAATCAAACTTTTGATATAGAGAAAGTTTTTACTATTTTTTAATACAAAAGGGTAAGATAAAGTATACAAAAAGGAAATATACAACACAAAAGACTCTCATAAGTGGCGATATTTACCATCTTATGGGAGTCTTCTGTTAAATCGTATTTTCTATCCGGAAAGAGATACAGTTTACTCATCGTTACCGAAAGCTGCCGCTTCGGCAGCGGCAATAATCTCTTCTCTTGATAATTCCTTAGGCTGAGCCGTGATGTCGCTCAAATCGAACTCATCACTCTCCTTCTTTTCATCCTTCACCTCGACCTGCACTTCAGTTTCCTGGGCAGTTTCGGCAGATTTCTCTGTGAAAACCTCCTCTTTGAAAACATTGATGTGCTTCTCCTCTACCGGTGCGTTTTGTGCATCAGCATCCTGCGAGATGATGAAATCGTCTTTCACTTCTGTGTTAGGCACGTTTTCAACAGGTTCCTCTTCCATCTTGGTGCGGTTAGCCTTAGCTGTGAACACAGCATCAATATACTGTGGTTCTTTGCGCAGTTTTTCCAAGCTAGTCTTAGAAGCCACCTGCTGGCTTTCCTTCTTGGAATAGCCCTTTCCTACTCCACCTTCAACACCTTCGAGTACAACCTGATAGGTGAAAATCGGGCTACCATTCTTGTCTTTTTGCTGGTCTAGCATAACAAAATCCAGCTTCACGCGGTTTTTCTGGCTCCATTCGATGAGTTTGCTCTTGAAGTTAACCTCCTTATAAGCCACCTTATCGATGTTTATCATTTGTGCCAGAATACGTTTCTGCATAAAATACATGCAGGCATCGTAACCACGGTCCAGATAAATGGCACCTACCAAAGCTTCGAACGCATTTCCTCCCATATAACTGTTATGAGAAGAACTGTGTCCATTAGAAAGAATCAGCTGGTTGATACCCATTTCCTGTGCCAGTTTATTCAGCGTATCACGCTGCACTAACTTGCTTCGGGTATTGGTAAGGAATCCCTCACGCTTGCCAGGGAAATGCTGGTACACGATATCTCCTACTACAGCATCCAAAACCGCATCACCCAAGAACTCCAACCGCTCATTGTTCACTGGTTTTCCCTTAGAATTGCGGTGCATGATGCTCTTGTGCAACAGCGCCATCTTGTAGTAGCTGATGTCGTGAGGATAAAAACCGAGGATTTCATATAAAGACAAATAAAGCTCTTTATCCTTGCGGAAAGAGAGCTTTATCCTATCTATAAAATTATTCAGCATACTTCTTGAATACTACACAGCAGTTGTGACCGCCGAATCCGAAAGTATTACTCAATGCAGCACGAACCTCACGCTTCTGAGCTTTGTTGAAGGTAAAGTTCAAGTTGTAATCGAGCTCTGGATCATCATCCCCCTCTTCGTGGTTGATAGTAGGAGGAACGATATCGTTCTTCACACTAAGAACACAAGCCATAGCCTCTACTGCACCAGCAGCACCAAGGAGGTGACCAGTCATTGACTTGGTAGAACTGATGTTGAGTTTGTAAGCTGCATCACCGAAGACAGCCTTGATAGCCTTAGCCTCTGAGATATCACCTACGTGGGTAGATGTACCGTGAACATTGATATAGTCAATGTCCTCTGGCTTCAGATTGGCATCAGCAAGTGCACGCTCCATAACGAGCTTAGCACCAAGACCCTCAGGATGAGATGCTGTGATGTGATAAGCATCGGCACTCTCGCCCTCACCTACCATCTCAGCATAAATCTTCGCACCACGAGCCTTAGCGTGCTCAAGTTCCTCGAGAATCAAGCAACCTGCACCCTCGCCCATAATAAATCCATCACGGCTTGCGCTGAACGGACGTGAAGCATGCTCTGGGTCATCATTACGTGTTGACAACGCATGCATAGCATTGAAACCACCTACGCCACAAGCGCAGATAGCAGCCTCTGCACCACCGCTAACGATGATGTTTGCCTTACCCAAACGAATCAGGTTGAAGGCATCAGCCAATGCATTGCTTGAAGAAGCACATGCAGATGTAGTAGTATAGTTTGGTCCGTGGAATCCAAAGTGGATGGAAATCTGACCAGAAGCGATATCTGCAATCATCTTAGGGATGAAGAATGGGTTAAACTTAGGACCATTCTCCTCGTGAGTACCATAGTACTTCACCTCATCCTCGAAAGTCTTGATACCACCGATACCTACACCGAATACAACGCCAACGTTGTTCAAGTCTTCCTTCTCAAGATCGATATTAGCATCCTTTACACCCTGCATGGCAGCAATCATAGCCAACTGGGTATAACGGTCAAGCTTGCGAGCTTCCTTACGATCAATCCAATCATTGATGTTCAGGCCTTTAACCTCGCAAGCGAACTTGGTCTTGAAAAGGGTTGTATCGAAATGAGTAATAGGCGCAGCACCGCTCTTACCAGCAAGGAGGCTCTCCCAAGTTTCCTCAGGAGTATTACCAACTGGAGTCACAGCACCGAGACCTGTTACAACAACTCTCTTTAATTCCATTTAGTATAATTTAGCAGCTAAATTACTTAGCGTTCTCCTCAATGTAAGAGATAGCGTCACCTACAGTAGCAATCTTCTCAGCCTTATCGTCTGGGATAGAGATAGAGAACTCCTTCTCAAACTCCATGATCAACTCTACAGTATCCAAAGAATCTGCACCAAGATCATTTGTGAAGCTTGCCTCTGGCTTAACTTCAGCCTCATCAACACCGAGTTTATCAACGATAATTGCCTTTACTTTGCTTTCAATTTCTGACATAATTGTAACTTTTAAAATGTTTATAAATCAATTTCTAATTAAAAATCTGAGTGCAAAGGAACACTTTTTTTTTGAGATAAACAAATATTTTGGCGAAAAAAGTGCATTATTGTGCACAAACACCCCCTAATTGTGCATATTTTTGGCATTTTTTTCCTTTTTTGTTGGTCGTTTCAGATTATTTTGTTACTTTTGTACGGTATTAATTAAACATTTAAATCCATTATGACATTTACAGAAAAAGCCAATAAGATATTTTATCAGGCGATAGCCGATTATCATATCAAAGACAACATTGATACACCAATCAATAATCCATACCAGGAAGGTAGCATCGAGAACTGCCTTTATCTGAAGTGCTGGATTGACACTGTACAGTGGCATTTCGAGGATATTATCCGTGATCCTCAGATAGACCCGGCTGAAGCACTCGTATTAAAGCGCAGAATCGACAAGAGCAACCAGGACAGAACTGACCTCGTTGAGCAAATCGATACTTACTTCCGCGAAACATACAAAGACGTGAAGGTTCTGGATGATGCACGCATCAACACAGAGAGTCCTGCATGGGCTGTTGACCGCTTGAGTATTCTTGCCCTCAAGATTTATCACATGAAGGAGCAGGTGGAACGCCCGGAAGCTTCGGCTGAGCACAAAGCGAAATGCCAAGCCAAACTGGATGTACTCCTGGAACAGCAGGTAGACCTTTCTACAGCTATCGACCAACTCTTGGAAGATATCGAGGCTGGACGCAAATACATGAAGGTTTACCGACAGATGAAGATGTACAACGATCCTTCAACAAATCCTGTACTCTACAAGAAATAAAAAAAACAGAATAGGAGAGCGCATATACCTTATTATATAATAAGAGGTATGGCTCTCTTTTTTCACCTTATATCATATATAGAAGAAAAAAACGATGAAAACTGAGCATATCCTGGTAATTAGATTTTCAGCCATGGGCGATGTAGCCATGACCGTACCTGTAATTCAATCTTTGGCCAAACAATACCCGAAAGTTAGAATTACTGTGCTCAGTCGTCCCTTTGCCCGTCCTTTCTTTGAAGACTTGGCTCCTAACGTTGGCTTTATGGAAGCTGATATAAAGGAGGAGTACAAAGGGGTGAAAGGACTCAACGCACTCTATCGCCGATTGATAGCCAAACAGTTTACAGCAATTGCCGATTTACATAGCGTGCTGCGTTCCGATTATCTGCGTATGCGCTTCAACCTGGATAACTTCAAGGTTGCACATATTGACAAACATCGCAAGGGAAAACGCAAGCTGGTAGCTTCTAATGGTAAAAAACTTGTGCAGCAACCTACATCGTTCCAAAACTATGCTGATGTTTTTGCACAACTTGGATATCCTATCCACATGGATTTCACATCTATCTATGGGGATGGAAAACAAGGAGATTTAAGTATCTTACCACAGGAGGTGTTCGGAGTAGGAGAGAACGCTATCTCACTAGAAAACAAGCACATAACAGAGCCGTGGATTGGTATTGCTCCCTTCGCTGCACACGAGGGAAAAATATATCCGATACAACTGATGGAAAAAGTTATCCAGCGACTTATCCACAATCATCCACACGCTCATATCTTCCTTTTCGGTGGAGGTAAAGACGAAACACCAGTGATGAACGACTGGGCTGAGAAGTATCCACAGCTCATTAACGCTTCTTCTCATCTTAACGGATTGAAACAGGAACTCATCCTGATTAGTCATCTGCACGTTATGGTGAGCATGGATAGTGCCAATATGCACTTGGCATCGCTTGTAAACACTCCTGTAGTAAGCATCTGGGGAGCTACCCATCCATACGCAGGTTTCATGGGCTGGCATCAGGATCCTGCCAATGCCGTACAGCTTGACTTACCTTGCCGCCCTTGCAGTATCTATGGTAACAAGCCTTGCGCTAGGGGAGACTTCGCATGTATGAAGAATATCTCTCCTGAACTGGTAACAGAAAAAATTGATTCTGTTTTGAACAAAAGATAGGGAATCAGAACTTCTATATATAATAATATATCAGAAACCTATATATAAATAGGTATTGAATAGAAAGAAACAGATGAAAATCCTATAACCAAAACCAACCATATAAATAACTCAATCGAGTAGGAGGAAAACGAAGTAGTTTTTCTCCTACTTTCATTTTCCGACCTCTCACACCACCGTACATGCGGTTCCGCATACGGCGGTTCCTATTTTGGGTGCCATTCGATGTATGAACCCATCAATGTAGCATAGCCTGCCATGCTCAACTTTTCGTTGGTTATCGCACGACATAGTATGTAACTGCCAGCTATGCGCCAATCCCCCAAACGACTATTGCCCCACATGTAAGCTTGGTACTTATCTATACCACACTTTATCAAGTTGGCAATTCTCGTTTTCACCCTCTTCCACGACTTCCATATACACATACGTAGCCGTCGCCTTAGCCACTCGTCAGTTTCCATGAGGAAACGTTTCATGTTGGCAAGGTGATAGTAACCTACCCATCCCCTTATGTACTCTTCAAGTTTTTGCTTCCTCTTGGCATATCCCCAACCATTGCTTCGGGAAGTCAACTCCTTGAGTTTGGCTTTCATCTTGGATTTGGCTCTTGGGTGTACCGTGAGTTGGCATTTGCCTTTCATTACATAAAAAGAGTAACCAAGGTATTTCACACCTTGCACATAGGACACAACTGTCTTGTCCCTGTTCACCTTCAGATGAAGTTTTCCTTCGATGAATCGGGTTACAGATTCCTTCACGCGTTTAGCTGCACGCTTGGACTTACAAAATATCATCGAGTCATCGGCATAGCGGACAAAAGGGAGACCTCGGCTTGTGAGTTCCTTGTCCAACTCGTTGAGCATGATGTTGCTCAAAAGCGGACTTAACGGTCCTCCTTGGGGAGTGCCTTCCTCACTTGCCTCGAACATACCTTTGTTCATCACACCACTGCGGAGATATTTGTGGATAAGGCTTATCACCCTACCGTCCTTTATCGTGCGGCTGAGGATTTCTATGAGTTTACTATGGCTCACTGTGTCGAAGAAACGCTCCAAGTCGAGGTCAACCACATAAATGTAGCCATCATCGATTATTTTCTGAGCACCTCTTAGGGCATCATGGCAGCCTCTTCTCGGACGGAAGCCGTAGCTTCTTGGAGAGAATTGACGCTCATAGATGGGAGTTAGGGTCTGGTTGATGGCTTGTTGAACCAGACGGTCTATGACCGTGGGGATGCCCAACAGGCGCATCTTTCCATTGTCTTTGGGTATCTCTATCCTTTTTACTGGGTTCGGACGGTATGAACCGTCAAGCAAGGAACGGATTAGGGCATCCTTATTAGCCAAGAGCCAGGGGGGCATTTGCTCACAAGACATCTTGTCGATACCGCTACAGCCCCTGTTACGCTGCACTGCCTTGTAGGCTTGGAGTAGGTTATCAGGACTGATGATGCGCTCCAATAAGTGTTCCTTGTCGAATGGTACTTCCACGATGTTGTCTTCACATATCCACATGAAGGTCTGCGCTCCCACATATCCTTCGGATTCCGTCCTATCTTTCTGTGGGCAGCCCTTGACTTCTGCCAATGTTTTCTGCATTCTTTCCTTCATAAGGTACGTTTCAATTACTATCGTTTAATTTATAGGTTCTGCCCTTCATGGAGCGTTATCGAGAACTCCACTACTATGGCATCTGCTGACTTCTCACAGCAAGCTTTACTCCATGACTTTCGTAAAGGCAACTAATCGCCATGTCCGTGAGACCTCCTCGGATAAGGGCTTATTCTTTCCATCTTATACCCACTTCATTTACACCAACCATTCCGAATAGCTATAGGACTTTGATTTGTGTGGCAATCTCATCCATGGTCAAATGCCTTATATGAAGTTTCTCTACGTTAGGTCAGATGTTTGCCGCCAGCTTCTTTCAGATTCCACCTCGCAGTGGACACCCTTGCTATTGGCTATACAATTCCCGCTATTAGGGCTTGTTAGGGACTTGCACCCATTAGAATAAGCTCATGCCGAGCATACGACCAGAGAACAGAATATCCTGATGGATTTCTGCTCTTTTTTGTTTTCCACAAAAGCGTGGATAAGTGTACGGAAAACCCCAATAATAACTTTTTAATAAGTTTGTAAATATCCACACATCCCTATCTCAAACCAACAAAAAGCGGATATCCACATAGATATTATTAAGTTTTTAGAAACTTTTTCGCAGTTTTTGACCGAAAAAAGATATAAACTTATTAACTTTGCACCGAATTGGGGAAATGTTGATAAACCGGTTAATGCATTAAGAGACAAGAAAAAGATTTCAAAGGCCTCTGCGGATAAACTAGAATAAGACTTGGATAACGAAATACGCAAGTTTTTATGCAGAATGTTATCCACTTATCCACGGCATATCATCATCTCTATATTCTCTTTTAAAAAAATAAAAAATAAGAAATATAATATGAATGTTATGGTGAAAAAAGAATGGATTGAGAAAGGATACGTTGACGAACCTGTTGACGAAGCCTTGGACTTGAAAGCTGAAATCAGAAAGCTTTGCAAGGAGAAAGATGCTATTATCCTCGCCCACTACTATACGGTAGGTGCGATTCAGGACATCGCCGACTTTGTTGGCGACTCTCTGGCTTTGGCTCGTAAAGCTGCAGAAACCGATGCCCAGCTAATGGTTATGTGTGGCGTGCACTTCATGGCTGAGACATGCAAACTCTTGAGTCCTGACAAAATTGTGATCTGTCCTGACTTGAATGCTGGTTGCTCGCTTGCTGACAGCTGTAAGGCTGAGGATTTGAAAAAGTACAAGGAAGAGCATCCAGGATATAAGGTTGTGAGTTATGTAAACACCACGGCTGCAGTGAAGGCGCTAACTGATTGTGTAGTGACAAGCGGTAATGCCAAGAAGGTGATTGACAGTTTCCCACAGGACGAAAAAATCATCTTTGGTCCAGACTATAATCTCGGTAACTATATAAACAGCATTACAGGCCGCAATATGTTGCTTTGGAACGGTGGCTGCCATGTACATGAGAAATTCTCTGTAGAGGCTATAGGTAAACTGAAGCAGAAGCATCCTGAGGCTGTTGTGATGGCTCACCTGGAGTGTAAGGCACCAGTACTTGCTGTAGCTGATGTAAAGGGCTCTACAGCCACCATGTTGCATTATGCCCAAGAGCATCCTGAAATCAAGGAGTATATTATCGCTACAGAGGCTGGTATCCTGCATGAGCTGGAGCGTAATTGTCCTAACGTAATTTTCTATCCCGTACCTCCAGAGGTAAGCGAGGGTGGAGTAGGTTGCAGCTGCAATGAGTGTGAGTATATGAAGATGAATACGCTCAAGAAGATATATAATGCATTGAAATTTGGTTGGCCAACAGTTGAAGTGGCTCCTGAAATAGCGAAAAAAGCGGTCAAACCAATAGAAAAGATGTTGTCACTATCGTAGAATAATGTGGTAAAAATTATAAGATTGGTGGTAAAAATTGTTTTTTATGGATGAAAAATCATATTTCGCTACCATAAAATGTATAATTTACGACTTTATAGACAAAAATCGTCGTATCTTTGCATCAGTTAAAACAAACGGACGTTGTGAAACGTCATTTCATCATCTTTTACTTATACAAATAATATTAGAAAATTTAATCTAATTATAAAGATAGAGCGTTCAAGTGATTTGAATGCTCTATTTTTGTTTATATAGGATTTTCTCTTATCTCTCTGCATACTTATCCGGATAGGAGAAATCTTTATGCCTTCATTCATTTATTTCTTGATAAGAAAGAGAAGTGCAATTCGTCCTACGTATGTACCTATCATCTTTCTGAACATCATATATTTCTTGGTATATTCTTTGTTCGGAAGAGGATATAATCCGTGTTTCCTTAATTCTCTGATGGCATGATTCAAGGATATCAATGAATGCTTCAAACGGATATTGTTAACCAGATAATCCATCGAGAGCTGGGCAATACGGCGGTTGAGTGCTTGGCGCTCTGCTACAGGAACCGTATCGAGCAACTTCTGAAGATGTAGAATCACCTCCAGTTTATTGTCCATGTGGATATCTATCTTATCCTTATTTTCTAATTCGCCAGGCGCGTATTTATCCACTCTATTATAATAAGGTGAGGTCTGAGTCTTGAATATTCGTTCTGCCCGTAAGAAGAGTTGTGGTGTAAATTCCTCGTCCTCGCCAAAACTGATGTTTGGTGAGAACAGCAGGCTACCCACAATGGCGCGGCGGAATATATAGGAACAGGCTGAGCCTAAAAGGGTATTGTTGTTGAGATATTCTGTGCCGCTGATTGGGGTAGGGAGTTCGTAAGATGGTTCTCCTGTATCATCCTTACTGAAACAGAATGTAACGATATCTGGATTATGGAATCTCACGATGTCAAGGCAATGTTCATAGGTTGGCTGAAGAAGATAATCATCTCCTTCTATAAACTGTATGTATTTTCCTTTGGCTAAGTATATGCCATAGTTGCGTGCCATACTGCTGCCTAAGCCTGGTAATCTTAAATAGAGCAGGTTATCCAGCAAATTTTTTATTTGGCTGGCTACCAGTTCATCGCTACCATCATCAACGAGAATTATTTCCCTCTCTTTGGCATTGAGCGAAAGCTGAAGGATACTATTGATGCATTCTACAAGATATTCCTTTTGATGGTTGCTTGTAGTAATGATGAAACTCACCAATGGTGAAGATATCTCTGATATTAATTCTTTCTGCATAAGTTATTCTTTTTTATGACTGCAAAGATAATAAAAAGATTTAATTTACGTATTAATAGTAGTACAAAAAACATAAAAATGGAAATAGTTTGTTCTACAGATAGTAAATATATCATGCCGACCGGTATCATGTTGCTCTCTTTGTTTGAGAGCAACAGAGGAGAAGTTGTCAATGTACATCTCCTGCATGATCATGATTCTGCTGCATTATTGGATCCTATCAGAGCCATAGCTGCCAGTTATCAGCAAAATATCCATTTCTATCTAATTAATGATGATATCTTCGAACATTTTCCTATAGGTTTGGATTTCCAACTAGATCATGTAGGAACTTCGTTTGCTACTTATTATCGTTTGTATCTTACGGAAATTCTGCCTGCTGATATTGATAAGGTTATCTATCTAGATGGCGATATTCTGGTTGTGGATAAACTTGTTAAATTGTGGAATACTTCTGTTGAAAACTATGCAATTGCCGCTGTTCCAGATAGTTATAATAATAAGATAGAACACTATAATCGCTTGCGTTATCCCCAAACTTTGGGATATTTTAATGCAGGTATGTTAGTTGTCAATCTGAAATATTGGCGTGAAAAGCAGGTCCTTCTCAAATTCTTTGATTATGTGAAATCTAATACGGAAAGGTTGAGATGTCATGATCAGGATGTACTGAACTATCTGTTCAAGGATTCTAAGTTGGTATTACCTATCAGATATAATGTACTGAATGAGTATTGGTTTGATTTGCGTTATTCTCTTATCTCCTGGGAATTTGATGAACAGATATTGGAAGCTCAGGCTCATCCGGCCATCATCCATTTTACGGGTATTCCTAAACCATGGTATAAGGACTGCAAGCATCCATGGAAAAAAGAATTCGATAAGTATAAAGCGATGAGTCCTTGGCGTGATGAAAAAGAAAAGCGCTGGATGCCATTGAAGTTCTGTCTGGAGAAAATGGCCATAAAACTGGTGGTAAGCATGGGACTGCGCAAATCTGATTATATTGTAGAAAATAGGTATATTGAATTGTCTTAAGATTTCTGATATTCAAGTATCTTTTAAATAAGTATCATATAAAGTTATGAAGATTCTGTTGGTAGGTGAGTCTAGTTTGCTACATAATACTCTCAAAAAGGGATTAGTAGAACTTGGACATCAGGTAACGCTGATGTCCGACGGCAATGATTGGCACAACTCTCCTCGTGACATCGACTTGCGCCGTAATATGGAGCGTTATGGAAGATGGAGCGGGCTTATGGTGTTGTGGAAAATTGTTTGCAATCTTCATAAGATATGTGGAAATGATATTGTTCAGGTGCATAACTATCAGTTTGTGCCTTTGATGGGTTGGTGGAACATGCTGATATTCTGGTTTCTCAAGCTTACCAATAAGCGAATCATTAAAGGCTGTTTTGCCGATGACCCACATCTGTTCAGACAACAGGCCAAGGGTATTCCAGCTTATTCTGATACTTTTTGGAATGGTAAATTACAGAATATCGAGGAGAATAAAGAGCGTATGGCTTTTCATTTCATGCCTCAGTTTGATAAGTGCTGGCATACTGTATCTTATCATTCTGATGCTTTGATAGCCTGTCTTTATGAATATTACCTCTGTTACGATGTTTCTGAATTTCATAAAAAACTCTACTATATTCCTCTCCCGATGATAATTCCTGCTATAGATGAAAACAGGCAGAAAGGGAATGGTGAGGTTATCAAAGTGCTTGTAGGTTTACAACCTAAGCGCGAGTATCTGAAAGGTGCTTTAAAGATAGCTCATTTTGTAGAAATTCTGGCAAAGAAATATCCTGGTAAGATAGAACTCAAATATGTAGAAGGAGTAGCTTATGATGAATATTGCCGGATGCTGGATGAAGCAGATGTTCTGGTAGATCAGTTTTACAGTTATACTCCATCCATGAATTCGTTGGCAGCCATGGCACGTGGTACTGTGGTTATCGGTGGAGGAGAGGAAGAATATTATGAGTTCATTGGCGAAACAGAATTACGCCCTATCATCAATGTGAGTCCTGAGTATACTGAATCTCAGAATGTAGCAATCATCGAGCAGGCTTTCTTCGTCAAGGATAATCTTGCTAAGCTATCTTCTCAAAGTGTAGATTTTGTAAAGAAATATTACAGTTATACTTCTGTGGCTAGCACTTATGTGAAACTTTATGAAAAGCTTTTGGCCAGTTCTAACTAAGTTACTCTCTTTTGTCCCGTGATAAATGGTAAATATCTATATATAAACCATGTAACGAGTGTAGTACATAAATATACAATCAAGAATACGCCTATTACTGATAAGTAGTTTCCTGAATAAGAAAGGTGTAGGTGATTGCATATTTTTCCAATACAGAAAGGAATGCCTCCACATAGGAAATAGTATACGATACAATGTCTTCCAGTCCACTCTAACCATTTACAAGATGGAATCTTTTTAAAGAGAGTTGTAGTGACAAGAGTACCTATCAAAATATTTAAGATAAATAGGGGATAATTAGTTATGTTAATACGCCATATAGTCATCATAACATATGTTCTATCCACATATATCTTAATCGTTATCCACAGTATTAATAACAGAATAATTTGTGATGTCTTTATTTTTTTATAAATGCTTTGCTCATGTTTGTGGATTATATATCCTATACAACAGAAAAACATGGCTTGCAATGAGTTATCTAATTGCCAAAAGTAACAGTCTGTAGTTTGCGGTAACCATCCAGATATGCCAAAAGCGATAGTGCAGATAGGTAGAATATACCTATCTTTCTCATGAGTTATCCATAGTGATATTGAAAAAAGAATTTCAGCTACTATAAGTGCTGCAACAAACCAAGAAGCTTTCCCCATGATAATGGATTGAAATATATTCAAAATATCTATACTCGCTCCATGAACAATTGCTTTTGGAAGTGCTAGAAGTGATGTAAAAATAAAGTATGGCATTAGCAAACTTCTCCCTATAGATTTCATTTTATGAGCTATACAGAATTGCTGTTGTGGCTTATACATTAAATAACCCGATAAAATGAAAAAAAAGACCAATGCATCCGTCAAATACAGATTTTGGTTAATGATATGATAATCCAGATAATAAGATTCTGTATGGTCTAGCAAAATAGCTAACATACAGAATCCTCGCAAATTATCTATCCATCCTATTCTTTTTAAAGAATTAATTGATGTTGTATTGTTGTTAATATATCTTCCCATTTCTTTAAAATGTTTGATTTGTCATATTTATCTCCTGTTTCTAAGGCATGTATCCCTAACTCTTTTCTAAGATGAGAGTTGCTAATCAGTTTGGTGATAGCCTCAGTGAAAGCATTCTGATTATCTTGAGTTACGATAAGTCCGTTATATTCGTTTTGAATAATATCACTTGCTCCATATTTGAAGTTAAAGGTTACAGATGGTAGTCCGCATGATTGAGCTTCTAACATTACAATACCTTGACCTTCATAATGTGAAGACATTATGTGTAGACTATAGTTGGGATATATTTCCATCATATTTTCTCCTCTGCCACACAATTTTACCTGTTTTTCCAATCCTAAATTTGTAATTTGCTCTTGTAATATATGGTAAAGTGAGCCGGTTCCATAAAT
>ERZ779959.99-NODE-99-length-22313-cov-13.1852_pt1 | contig 22313 bp, 20 predicted proteins | sample MGYA00511348_ERZ779959 | MGnify/ENA primary metagenome ERZ779959 (study PRJEB29588, sample SAMEA2162880) | human gut metagenome | biome: human gut; feature: human-associated habitat; material: faeces | place: Denmark | collected 2008/2010 ...
AACTTTTTCATAACTTTATAATTTAAAAATCAATTTATATATATATCTTCTGAATGACGGAGCAAAGATAATACTATTTTTTGAAATAACCTTCATTTTCTAAAAAAAATAGCATTTTTCGTTAACTTTTTTAAGAAAAACGGGATTTTTCCCCGCTTTTACCCTAAAAGATGCTCAATTTCCTGCTGACGGAGGATACAAAGTACCGACTTTCCGTCGGGCGTATAATTGATATTCTGGCAGGCAAAAAGATCATTCACCAGCCCCTCCATCTCTTCATTACTCAATATCTGCCCCTGAGGTATTGCAGCCTGGCGAGCCAGACTCAAAGCCAAAGTCTGATTGATTTCATCAATGGCTGATACGCCCTTTTCTACTGCAGAAGAAACCATGTCCTGTACCAGTTTAAGAGGATTCAATCCTTCAAGTCCGCCAGGAACTGAATTAACGGCATAGCTTCCGCCTCCAAGATCTTCCAGTTCAAAGCCCATCGATTCCATTTCAGGCAGGATCTTTTCAAAGATTACCTTCTCAGACATCGGGAACTGCACAACCTCAGGAAAGAGGACTTTCTGTGAATGAAAGGTCCGGTCAGCCAACTGGCGCAAATACTGTTCGAACAAGACACGCACATGGGCACGATGCTGGTCGATAATCATCAATCCCGATTTTACCGCAGTCATGATATACTTACCTTTATACTGGTAATGGGCTGGCGATTTCTCTGCAATGATACTGTCTGGCGTATTATCCTGACTAGAATCATCGGAAAACACCATGGTCTGCTCCATCCCCTGCACATCATCCTGATCTTTGAGTCCTTCATAAAGCTGTTCCCATTTTTCATCCACCTGAGGCTTTGACTTAGGAACAGAGAAGCCTGCTCCCATAGGAACTGCTCCTGTGGAAGAGGAAGACTTGAACGGATTATAACCAGGATTCAAACTGATCTTCGGTGCCACAGCAGCAGTGCTCATCTCCGGATTATAAACAGGGATGTCCGGTTTATCCTCGGTATCGAAATCAATGGTAGGTACATCATTGAACATACCGATGGACTCCTTGACCGAAGCCGAGAGGATTTGCCAGATAGCCTGCTCATTCTCGAATTTGATTTCAGTCTTCGTAGGATGGATATTCACATCAATATCCTTCGGATCTACATCAAAATACAGAAAGTAAGGTACCTGTTCACCCTGAGGAACCAGACGGTCATAAGCAGCCATCACAGCCTTATTGAAATAAGGATGTTTCATATATCTCCCGTTGACAAAGAAGAACTGATGCACACCTTTCTTTCTGGCAGATTCCGGTTTGCCCACAAATCCAGACACCTTACACATAGTGGTTTCTACATTTACCGGCAGGAGTTCCTGATTGAAACGCTTGCCGAAGACATCGAGAATGCGCTGACGCAAATTAGCGGCACGCAAATTGAATACTTCGGTACCATTGCTATGGAAAGTAAAGGTGATTTGAGGATTTACCAATGCAATCCGCTCGAAAGCCGTCAGAATATTGTTCAACTCTGTAGAATTGGACTTCAGGAACTTCCTTCGCGCGGGTACATTATAAAAGATATTGCTGACAGAGAAGATGCTTCCCACAGCACAGGAGCATGGTTCCTGTTTCTCATATCGGGAACCAGAAATCTGTATCAGGGTTCCTATCTCATCGGTAGCCTGTCGTGACTTCAGTTCTACCTGAGCCACAGCAGCTATAGACGCCAAAGCTTCGCCACGGAAGCCCATGGTGCGAAGCGCAAACAAATCATCAGCCTTACGGATTTTGGAAGTAGAATGACGTTCGAAAGCCAAACGAGCATCTGTTTCAGACATACCTTTTCCATCATCTATCACCTGGATGTTGGTACGGCCAGCATCGGTAACTGTGACATGGATATTCCTGGCACACGCATCGACTGCATTTTCGACCAGCTCCTTGATAACTGAAGCCGGACGCTGTATAACCTCACCTGCTGCTATCTGATTGGCAACAGAATCGGGTAAAAGTTGAATAATATCACTCATCTCTAAATATTAATCATATAAGAAAATGATGCTTCATTATAATCAGTCAGTCAGTTTCTGAAGTGGAGCTTCATGACGCTTAATGTTCTTGAGTTCGGAGCCCTTGGATTTACCACGCCATACAAAGATATCATTCTTATCTTTAGGACGCAAGTCCTCGAACCAGGCAAAATTGTTAAGTTTATATTTTGCCGGCGGAATCTGCGTCATAGGATACATGGTAGATGTAAACTTATTGGTCCAGATTTTCTCCATCTTCCTGCCCGGTCCCATATACATGCGCATAGTATCGGTCTCCAGAAAATTCAAGCCAATGAGCGAACTGTCCTTATCATCCGTCATATAATAGATGGTCTGCACATTACCGATAGACTCTCCTTGTTTAATCTCACCTTTTTCAAAGTAAGATTTCATCTCAGAAGAACTGATCTGATTGAAATGAACACTATCCGGCATCTGCTCTACAGACAGCGCCTGTCCGATGACATGGGCAAAACGAACGGTAGAGTCGTTCATGAAGACTAGAATCTTCTCGCCCAACAACTGACGGTTTCCATTCCAGACGATAGGATCCTTATACATGGTCATGCAGGAATCCTGAGAATTGAAAACCAGGGAATCGCAAATGACCTGCATATCCAGGCGATAGGCACGGACCTTAGGATAAGCATGCACCTTACGGTATACCGAATCGGTATTGATATGGAAGGTATTGATACGCATGGTATCAGAATGAAGCCAAAGGGTATCTTTCTGCGAATAGTCGATCGCTACAGGATTGCGGGTGGCAAAGCCATTACCGGTTTTCTCGTTGTAACGCAGATAATTGCAAGTAAGGGAATTCTTGCTCTTCTTATCTACATAAACCACATTACCATATCCGGTACTCTCTCCATCCTTTACATAATAGAGCGTATCACCCGTAAGTGTCTTGTCTTTATCTATAACCGTAGAACGGCCGTAAAGCTGTGCTCTATCGGTCTTGGTATCATAATATCCGTCTTCTGTCTTGACAACACTTGCACCAGAAACAATCTTAGAAGGTCCTACCATGTGAGCCTTTGACTTACGGACATCGTAATACAAAGTATCAGTAGTAACAACCTCCTTGCCGCTGCGCAACTTAACATTATAGACAAACTTAGCCTCACGCGTTTCGGTATGATACTCACCCCAATCGGCAACCAGCTTATCTTTACCATCAATCAGCGTTCCGCCGTCAAAGAAGTTTGCCATATTATACAAGCGGTCGAAATCCAAGCTATCAGTACGCAAAGTCTGCCGACGATGATGCAAGACCACATTCTTGCGTGCTCTCATCATCTGCATCTGCCCATCATACTCTGCTCTATCACAAGTGAGTGACAAGGTGTCTCCCTGCCGGTAATGAACATGTCCGAAAGCTTTCACGGAATTAGAAGCCTGATAGAAATACGCGCTGTCACAGGTAAGATGACTGCCCTGATGCAAGAAAGAGACCTTACCTTTCAATATTTGGGCATCAGGATTATTACCGAACATATCATAGTACAATTCATCTGCATGCAAAAGATATACGCGGTCACCATGAGGGCGTTTTCTGGCATGCTTCTTTGGAGCCTGCATGGCTTGCATCAGACAAAACCCAAACAGGCATAGAACCATAACCGATATGATTCTATGCCCTCTGATATGATTATTTAATCTTTTATTTATCATTTAATCCAACCTTGATATTCAAACTTACAATCCTTATAGCGATCGTTCATACGAACATAAGTCTGCTTGATTTTATTGACTACCCAATCGTGCAAGGTCTGGGCACGCTCCTTAGCCAACACTACATCCTTCATCACCTGAAAATCTTCGGTAATAGTAGCTCTATGTCCGTCAACACGGCTTACCAGTTTTACCAAAGCACAAGTGGTTTTACCCTTGGAATTCACCATCGTGAAAGGTGCAGAAACCTCACCAACCTTCATTGTATCTACCGTACGGGCAACCTCGGTAGGTAGATCCTTCATCTGGAAGCGGGAAGTTCTTGACTGGTCAGGAGTAACATTGGCCATCAACCCCTTGTTGTTGCGGGTATCCTTATCATCAGACAATGCTTCAACAGCCTGCTCAAAGGTAAACTTAGCGGCACGGATATCATTACCGATAGAATCCAGACGGCCGATAGACTTATCAATAGCATCTTGAGAAACCTGAGGCTTGAGCAGGATATGGCGACACTTAATCTTATCACCACGCTTATCTATCAACTGGATGATATGATAACCAAACTCAGACTCAACAATCTTTGAGATTTTCTTAGGATCGGTAAGATTGAATGCTACATTTGCAAACGCAGGATCCAACATACCTCTACCGATATAATCCATCTCGCCACCCATACGGGCTGAACCCGGATCCTCAGAATAAAGACGAGCCAAAGTAGCAAAAGAAGTCTCACCCTTATTCACACGGTCAGTAAACTCACGCAACTGATTTTTCACACGGTTAATCTCCTCAAGAGGAATACGTGGCTGCATGGTAAGAATCTCAACCTCTACCTCTGTAGGAACAAAAGGGATACTGTCGGCAGGTAAATCCTTAAAGTATTTACGTACCTGAGCTGGAGACACCTTGATATCCTTCACCAGTTCCTGCTTCATCTTCTGAATCAGCTGTTGGTTTTTGAAATCATCATGCATCTGCTGGCGCATCTGGGTGATACTTTGCTTGCGATACTCCTCCAGTTTTTCACGAGAACCAATCATGGAAACCCAACTGTTGATCTGTTCGTCGATACCATTCATGACTTCTGACTCAGATACTTCGATACTATCAATAGCTGCTTGATGGAGAAACAGTTTCTGAACGGCAATCTGCTCAGGAATAGAGCAGTCTGGGTCACCAGTATATTTAATACCTTCAGCCTCAGCCTGCAAACGGGTTACCTCGACGTCTGACTTCAGGATAGCCTCATCGCCGACAACCCAAATTACCTCATCAACCACACTACCCTCATTGATTTTCTGAGAATCAGCAGCAGCTTGTTGCTTGATATTTGCAGAATCAGCCTCATGAGCCAAAGCACTACGGCTTGCTCTAGTTGCACTAGCACTTATTCCTACTATCATCAGCAGGGCTATAAATGCCATTGTCATTTTATATCCAGTATTCATGTATTGTTTCTATAATATATTAATGTATATTGAGAGTGGTCAACATGCTATGGAAAACCACCACTTTATATTTCTTCTTCAATTGTGCGACCCATTGTTTCTCTAACGAGTCTTGATAGTCAGCAAGTACCACATCCGGGTATTCGCCATTCCGGGGCAGATTAACCTTCATCTTATTCAGGCGCTTCATTTCCCATTTGTATTTTTTCTTATTCTTGGCATAGAAGGCAGCCAGACCTTTTTTATCAGCAGCAGCCTTATACCAAATATTACGCTGGCAGATTTCATTCAGCAAAAGGTTTTCTACTTCCTCCCGCTGCTGGTAGGTTCCCCGCCAATTTTCTACCTTAGCATCAGCAACATATTTTTTCTGATTACCATCATCATGCTTATCCAGCAACTTGACGATGTGATAACCAAACTCAGACATAAACGGTCTACTAATCTCACCCTTTCGCAGAGAGAAAGCTACTTTTTCAAAAGCCTGCACAGTCTGACCTTTTGTAAACCATGCCAAAGTACCCCCATTGACCGCAGACCCTTTATCATCAGAACACTTTTTTGCCAGGTCTGCAAAATCTGCACCTTTGCAAAGAGCCTGATAAATAGAATCGATTCTTCTTTCCACCACCTCCTGTTCGTGGTAAAATGCTTTCTGTCCCAATCTCAAGAGGATATGTGCAACATGAACACTGCCTTTATCGGGCATCAACTCGCATGACTCGACATCATCATATCGTTTCAACACACGCCTGATATTAGGCAAAGTATCGAGATGAGCATCCTTAGCAGCTTGCACTTTCAGCTTATAATTAACAAAGCCATCGGCAAACACCTTGACACTTTTAGAATCAACCGTATTTCCCAAATGATTTTTCTGATAAAAGTACTCAAATTCCGACTTCTTGACAGATTGACCATCAATAATCATAACAATTGGGTCGGTATGAGCAAAAGCAATGCTCCCCGAAAGGAGCATTGCCGCTATAAGTGCATAAAACTTCATATTTCCTAATTATATTATTCAGGACGGCTATAGTTAGGAGCCTCACTAGTGATAGTGATATCATGTGGATGACTCTCCAACACACCTGCATTTGTGATACGAGCGAACTTGGCATTGTGTAAGTTCTCGATGGTAGCAGCACCACAATATCCCATACCAGAACGCAAACCACCAATCAACTGGTAGATGACCTCCTGGACAGTTCCCTTATAAGGCACACGACCAGCGATACCCTCTGGAACCAATTTCTTGACATCCTTGGTATCACCCTGGAAGTAACGGTCCTTAGAACCATTCTTCTGTTCCATAGCCTCCAAAGAACCCATACCACGATAGCTCTTAAACTTACGGCCATTGAAGATAATGGTATCACCAGGACTCTCCTCGGTACCAGCAACCAAAGAACCGATCATGACGCAGCTACCACCGGCAGCCAAAACCTTCACAACATCACCTGAGTAACGAAGACCGCCATCAGCTATCAAAGGCACACCAGTACCCTTAAGAGCAGAATATACATCATAAACAGCACTCAACTGTGGAACACCAACACCGGCAACCACACGAGTAGTACAGATAGAACCAGGACCGATACCTACCTTAACACCATCAGCACCATTCTCTACCAAATACTTGGCAGCCTCACCAGTAGCCACATTACCTACCACAACATCAACCTGTGGGAAGGCAGCCTTAACTTGCTTGAGTTTCTCAATTACACCCTTAGAGTGACCATGAGCAGTATCGATAACGATAGCATCAGCACCAGCCTCAACCAAAGCCTTGGCACGATCCAATGTATCTACAGTAACACCCACACCGGCAGCCACACGAAGACGTCCCTTGGCATCCTTGCAAGCCATAGGTTTGTCCTTAGCCTTTGTGATGTCCTTGTAAGTAATCAAACCTACCAGGTGATTCTCGTTGTCAACTACAGGGAGTTTCTCAATCTTATTCTCCTGCAGGATGGCAGCAGCAGCAACCAAGTCGGTCTGGATGTGAGTGGTAACCAAATTCTCGCTAGTCATTACCTCATCAATCTTCTTGTCCATGTGGCGCTCAAAACGAAGATCACGGTTGGTAACAATACCTACAAGATGATTTTCATCATCTACCACAGGAATACCACCGATATGATAATCATGCATCATATCAAGAGCATCCTTCACTGTACTGCCACGACGGATGGTGACAGGGTCATAAATCATACCATTCTCAGCACGCTTCACAATAGCAACCTGACGAGCTTGCTCCTCAATGGTCATGTTCTTGTGAATTACACCGATACCACCTTCACGAGCGATAGCTATCGCCATTGAAGCCTCGGTAACGGTGTCCATCGCTGCTGTAACGAATGGAACGTTCAACTCGATGTTACGAGAGAACTTGGTTTTCAACTCTACCTGTTTTGGTAGTACCTCTGAATACGCAGGGATAAGAAGGACGTCGTCGTAAGTGAGACCGTCCATTACAATTTTATCTGCAACAAATGATGACATATTGTAACCTTTAAAAATTTATTGCGTGCAAATTTAGCAATAATTTCTCAGATAGAGTTCGCTTTTCACGAAAATCTTACCTTATTAATGCTATTTAACGTGATTAGTTGGCTTGTTCGGACAAAAACTTGATTCTGACGAGTCGAATTTCGTCTTCATTGTAGTCTTCACCCAATTCATCTTGAGCCACATTCAAATCATCAGTATCGCTCTCCATGAAGTAATCGTAGATGTCATCTACATGGTCATCATCCACAACTTCCTCTATGAAATAATCGATATTCAGCTTGGTACCGCTGTAAACGATTGCCTCTATTTCGTCAAGCAATTCTGAGAAATCCAAACCTTTTGCTTCTGCCAAATCATCAAGATCTATCTGGCGGTCTATGCTCTGAATGATGCTTACCTTCAAGACTGATTTCTTGGCAACTGTCCTGACACGTAATTCCTCAGGACGCTCTATCAGATTCTCTTCACAATACTGATTGATCAATTTACAGAACTCCTTACCATACCTCTTTGCCTTACCGGCTCCAACTCCCTGTATGTTCTGCAATTCCTGCATATCTACAGGATACATCGTTGCCATCTGTTCCAGAGAAATATCCTGGAAAATAACATAAGGCGGCAATTTATGCTTCTTTGCTACTGTCTTACGCAAGTCTTTCAACATGGAGAAAAGTGTCTGATCCAAAGCACCTGTATTATGCTCGCTCAGAGGCGCTCCATCAAAATCATCAGAGAATTCCTTATCGGCAACGATCATGAATGATTCAGGATTCTTAATGAAACGCTTACCCGCAGCTGCCAACTTCAAAAGGCCATAGTTCTCTACATCTTTCTTGAGATAACCGGCTATCAACGCCTGACGGATAACAGGATTCCAAACTTTAGCATCCATATCTTCTCCTGCTCCAAACTCCTCCAGTTCATCATGCTTGTGAGAAACGATATCATCAGTAGCACGTCCCTTTACAAAATCGATGATATATTCCTGGCGGAAATTCTCCTTCACCGCAGCAACAGACTCCAAAACAACGAGCAGCGCATCCTTAGCCTCGAATTTTTCTGTAGGATGCAGGCAGTTGTCGCAGGTATGGCAGTTTTCTTCATGATATTCCTCACCAAAATAATGAAGCAACATTTTTCTGCGACAGACAGACGATTCTGCATAGGCAGCCGTTTCCTGCAACAGCTGTCTGCCGATATCCTGTTCTGCTACAGGTTTGTTCTCCATAAACTTCTCCAGTTTCCTGAGGTCTTTACGGGCATAAAAGGCGATACAGATGCCCTCACCGCCATCACGGCCAGCTCTACCCGTTTCCTGATAATAACCTTCCAAGCTCTTGGGTATATCATAATGAATAACAAAACGGACATCAGGTTTATCGATACCCATTCCGAAGGCGATAGTAGCAACAATGACATCAATACGCTCCATCAGAAAATCATCCTGGGTTTGAGAACGGGTAGCCGAATCAAGACCGGCATGATAAGGAGCCGCTTTGATTTCATTGGCTTTCAACACCTCTGCCAATTCCTCTACTTTCTTACGGGAGAGACAATAGATAATACCACTCTTTCCTTTGTGTTGACGAATAAACATGATGATCTGACGATCGATATCCTTGTTCTTCGGGCGCACCTCATAATACAAGTTAGGGCGGTTAAAAGAACTCTTGAATTCTTTGGCATCCATGATGCCTAAGTTTTTCTTGATATCAGTACGTACCTTATCTGTTGCAGTAGCTGTAAGCGCTATCACAGGTGCAACACCTATTTCGTTAATAATAGGGCGAATACGACGATACTCTGGTCTGAAATCGTGTCCCCACTCAGAGATACAGTGAGCCTCATCAATGGCATAGAACGAAATCTTTACAGTTTTAAGGAACTCAACATTATCTTCTTTCGTCAAAGATTCAGGTGCAACATACAGGAGTTTTGTCGTACCATTGAGAATATCATTCTTCACCTTCTCAATAGCCGACTTATTCAATGATGAATTGAGATAATGAGCCACGCCATCACTTTCACTCAAACCATTAATAACATCTACCTGGTTCTTCATCAAAGCAATCAGAGGAGAAATTACAATAGCAGTGCCCTCCATAATGAGCGAAGGCAACTGGTAACACAAACTCTTACCGCCACCTGTAGGCATCAATACAAAAGTATCATTGCCACTCATCAAATTTCTGATGATTGCCTCTTGATCACCCTTAAACGAATCGAAGCCGAAATAATGCTTCAACTGTCCTGTAAGATTAACCTGTTCTGTCATATCCACCTATTATTATATTATATATGTCTATATATACGATTAAATAGCATTCAATTGGGCGAAAAGCCCAACTGATTTATGCTGTTTCCAACTGTCCGAGATGAGATTTATCCAACTGTTGCTTGGTATACTCCAGCGTAACAGTGAATGATTTAACCTTCTCTGATGGAATCTCAAACATAGCATCCATCATCACAGCTTCAACAATTGAACGAAGCCCGCGAGCACCCAATTTATACTCTACCGCCTTATCTACGATATAATCGAGTGCTTCCTCATCAAACTTCAACTTGATGCCATCCATCTCAAACAATTTCTGATACTGCTTGACAATTGAATTCTTAGGTTCAACCAAGATTTTGCGCAAAGCCTCCCTATCCAACGGATTGAGATAAGTAAGCACAGGCAAACGGCCGATAATTTCAGGTATCAAGCCAAAAGACTTCAAATCCTGTGGAAGGATATACTGCATCAAATCCTTCTTATCTATCTTAGCTACATTCTGAACCGAATTATAGCCTACTACGTGCGTATTCATACGCTGAGCTATTTTACGCTCAATACCGTCAAAAGCACCACCACAGATAAACAGGATATTCTTGGTATCTACATGGATATAATCCTGATCAGGATGCTTGCGTCCACCCTTAGGCGGAACATTAACCATGGTACCTTCCAAGAGTTTCAACAATCCCTGCTGTACACCTTCGCCACTCACATCACGCGTAATAGAAGGATTATCGCTCTTGCGGGCTATCTTATCAATCTCATCAATGAACACAATTCCCCTTTCTGCTGCAGCCACATCATAATCAGCAACCTGCAACAGACGCGACAAGATACTTTCTACGTCTTCACCCACATAACCTGCTTCAGTAAATACAGTGGCATCAACAATGGTGAAAGGAACATCCAACATCTTAGCTATTGTACGCGCCAACAAGGTTTTACCTGTACCGGTACTACCAACCATGATGATATTACTTTTTTCGATTTCTACACCATCTTCATCCTTTGGCTGCTGCAAACGCTTGTAGTGGTTATATACAGCGACAGCCAAATTGCGCTTAGCCTGATCCTGACCGATGATATATTCATCCAGGTATTTTTTGATCTCTACAGGCTTTGGCACCTCTTTGAGAACAAACTTACCCTCCCCAGCTTTAGGAGCTAAGACCCCTGTAGACTGTATAATTTCATAGGCCTGCTTAGCACAATCTTCGCAAATGAAGCCATTGATACCCGTGATGAGTAATCTGACTTCATTTTCTGATCTTCCACAGAAGCTACATACTTTCTTTGGCATATTATAATTATTATCTCTTCTTGCGCACCTTAACTATATATACGCATATTTACTTAAAACAATTCGTTATTTACGAACCAACACATTATCTATCATTCCATATTCCTTGGCTTCTTCAGCTGTCATCCAATAGTTACGGTCGCTATCAGCATAAACCTTATCATAAGGAGTATGAGAATGGTCTGAAATGATAGTATACAATTCCTTCTTCATCTTCAAGATTTCGCGAGCCTCAATCTCAATATCAGAAGCCTGACCCTGAACGCCTCCTAATGGCTGGTGAATCATGACACGGCTATGAGGCAAAGCAGAACGCTTACCCTCCTGACCAGAAACGAGCAGCACGGCAGCCATAGAAGCAGCCATACCTGTACAGATAGTAGCTACATCGCTAGAGATAAACTGCATGGTATCATAAATACCCAAACCGGCAGTAACGCTACCACCAGGGCTGTTTAAATAGATAGAAATATCCTTGCCGCTATCTACAGAATCAAGATACAGCAATTGCGCCTGCAATGTATTTGCTGTGTAATCATCAATCTGTGTACCCAGGAAGATGATACGGTCCATCATTAAACGAGAGAATACATCCATCTGAGTAACGTTCAGCTGACGCTCCTCCAAGATGTAAGGGTTCATATACTGAGCCTGTGCCTTAATAACATCATCAAGCACCATACCATTCATACCAAGATGCTTGGTTGCATATTTTCTAAAATCGTTCATATCTATATAGTATTTTACGTCTTAAATCATACGAAAAAAGAGGTTATCAACCCTTATTTCTCGTTCGGTGGAACAAAGATAATAAAAAAAGTCGATAACCTCGTATTTATTTGAAGTTTTTTTTCAAAAAAATGTTATTCCTGCATCATCTTGTTGAAATCTTCTACAGAAATCTCCTTTTCGTTGAGTTTTACAGCTGTTTTCAGAGCTGCAGCCAACTTACGATCGATAGAGCGATCTACAAGTGCATCTGTAGCGTCACCCTTCTTGAGGATTTCCTTAGCATAGTTCTCAATGTACTCATCAGGAATGTTGTTCATACCATACTGAGCGAACTGAGCACGAGCTGCCTCCTTAGCTGTCTCCATCAGGTCATTGTCATCAACCTTGATATTCTGAGCCTTGATAAGATGCTCCTTGATAAGATGCCATGTCAACTCCTTGATGCTCTCAGCATAGTTTTTCTCTACGAACTCCTCGCCCTTATCCTTGTTGTTAGCCAACATGATACGCTTCAAGAGTGCATCTGGGAACTGCAATTCACCAACCTTCTTCTCGCAGTGCTCGCGAACATCGAGGATGAACTTATAATCTGAGTCGTTAACGAGCTGTGCCTGCAAACCCTCTGCAATCTTAGCACGGAAAGCAGCCTCGTCCTTCACGTCAGTATCCTCACCGAGAACCTGCTTAAAGAGCTCTTCGTTGATTTCATGCTTCTTGAAACGCTGGATTTCTGTAATCTGGAAGCTGAACTCTGACTCCAAGTCCTTAACAGCTTCACGCTCAATCTTCAGGAGTGAAGAAACCTCAGTATCGTTCTCTGGATAAGCCTTCTTAGGGTTGAATGTGATTACATCACCGAGCTTAGCATCGTTGAAGAGATTCTTCTGCTCGTCAACCTTGATGTAGCTAGGCATCAGGATAGCACCCTCTACAGTGATACCACCTTCCTTGGTATTGCCATTTTCATCAAGCTCACGCAAGTCACCCTTCAAAAGGTCATTCTCCTCGTACTTCTCACCCTTCTCATAGCTACCTGCACGCTGAGCGTACATATCAATCTGCTGATCGAGAATCTTATCATCAACTGTGATGTTATAATAATCAACCTTGTCGCGACCATTGAGAGTTACCTTGAACTCTGGAGCAACAGCGATATCAAACATAAATGTGAAAGAAGTACCATTCTCCAAGTCAGCTGGCTCCTGCTTCTCTGATGGGAGAGGCTCACCGAGCATCTGGATATTGTTGTCCTGTACATACTTGTAAATCTGCTGACCAACGAGCTTGTTGATAGCTTCCATTTTTACAGATGGACCGAACTGACGCTTAATCATACCCATAGGAGCCTGACCAGGACGGAAACCTGGAACATTAGCCTTCTTACGATAATCTTTCAATGTCTTCTCGACATCATTCTTGTAATCTTCCTCTTCGACAACGAGGGTCAAAAGACCATTAATCTTGTCAGGATTTTCAAATGAAATTTTCATCTTGATATTTGTTATTTTATTATTGTTAATATTTTCTTTAATTCTACAGTTTTCGTGTATAACCGCAATTGGCTTGCAAAATTACACATTTTTAATGGATATACCTAATATATAAGAGAAAAAAATGATTTTTTAACCATCAGTCGCTGCTTCTTTGGCTCTTTTTTGCTCATCTATGAGCTGAAAGTCCTTCTTTCTGAGCACAAAACTGTTACTCAGATACTTTTCGCGCACAATCTTATTCTCTGCCAATTCCTCTGGTTTGCCCTGAAAAAGGATCTTACCTTCGAACAGCAGATAGGCTCTGTCTGTAATGGTCAGAGTCTCCTGTACATTATGGTCGGTAATCAAAATACCGATATTGCGATACTTCAACTGCCATACAATATGCTGAATATCTTCTACCGCAATAGGGTCAACACCAGCAAATGGCTCATCGAGCATGATAAACTTTGGGTCAATAGCCAGGCAACGGGCAATCTCTGTACGGCGGCGCTCACCTCCGGAAAGCTGGTCACCCTTGTTCTTGCGAACCTTATTGAGACGAAACTCGCTAATAAGACTCTCTAACTTCTGCAACTGATAACTACGTGGTTTTCCTGTCATTTCCAAGACTGAAAGTATATTGTCCTCAACACTCATCTTGCGGAAAACACTGGCCTCCTGAGGCAGGGATCCGATTCCCGCACGGGCACGTTTGTATACAGGAAAATTAGTAATTTCCTGATCTCCCAGAAAGACATGTCCCTCATTAGGCACAACAAGTCCAGTTGTCATATAGAAAGAAGTTGTCTTACCAGCACCATTAGGTCCAAGTAATCCCACAATTTCTCCTTGCTTCACATTGATAGAAACTCCATTGGCAACCGTTCGTTTACCATAGCGCTTCACCAATCCCTCTGTTCGCAAAACCAGAGAATTCTGATTTTGCTGTTCGTTATTGTTAATTTCGTCCATAATTAGCTAATTTGGCTGCAAAAATACTAAAAATAAAGGAAATATCGCTTATAAAATCAAAAACTATTCATAATATTGCAGTTTTTTAGAGGATTTTGGTTAATTTTGCAGCAAAATTCAGTTTTATAATAGCATGTTAATAGAAAAATGGCTTACCACCTTCGGTAAATATCTTATATTGATGGGACGTTCTTTTTCCCGTCCTGAGCGCATGCGCATGTTCTTGAAACAATACATCAAGGAGATGTCGCAATTGGGTATTAATTCTATTGGTATCGTTTTACTGATATCCTTCTTCATTGGAGCAGTTATCTGCATCCAGATGAAATTGAACATTCAGAGTCCATGGATGCCACGATGGGTTTCAGGTTACACCACTCGAGAAATCATGCTTCTGGAGTTCTCATCAAGTATCATGTGTCTGATTCTCGCAGGCAAAGTGGGCTCTAATATCGCTTCGGAGTTGGGAACAATGCGTGTCACCCAACAGATTGATGCCCTTGATATCATGGGAGTGAACTCTGCATGTTACCTCATTCTGCCTAAAATTCTCGGTTTGGTTACCATCATGCCATTCCTGGTTATCTTCAGTTCTGGCATGGGTATCATCGGCGCCTATGGAACGGCATATATTGGGCATATCCTACCACCAGATGATCTGACACTTGGCTTGCAACATTCATTTAACCAATGGTTTGTATGGATGAGCATCATCAAGAGCCTTTTCTTTGCATTCATCATTTCCAGCGTATCTTCTTATTTCGGTTATACCGTAGAAGGTGGATCTGTTGAGGTTGGAAAATCGTCAACCGATGCTGTTGTCTGTTCTAGTGTTTTGATTCTGTTTTCAGATGTTTTCCTCACTCAAATTCTCTCGTAAACTATGATAGAAGTTAGAAATCTCACCAAGTCGTTTGGCGACAAGGTTGTATTAGACAATATAAACGTCACCTTTGAAACAGGAAAGACTAATTTGATAATCGGACAGAGCGGTTCCGGAAAGACCGTACTCATGAAGAATCTCGTAGGATTACTTCAGCCTACAAGTGGCGAAGTTCTCTACGATGACCGTGACTTCACCCGGATGTCGAAAAAAGAAAAAGTTCTGATGCGCCGCGAGATGGGAATGATTTTCCAAAGCGCAGCCCTGTTCGACTCTTTGAACGTACTTGAGAATGTCATGTTTCCACTTGATATGTTCTCTACCATGAATTACAGGGAGCGCGTAAAACGGGCTCAGGAATGTCTTGACCGCGTCAATCTGATAGAGGCTCAGCAGAAATATCCTGGAGAAATCTCGGGTGGTATGCAGAAACGAGTAGCTATTGCACGTGCCATCGTAATGAATCCGAAATACTTGTTCTGCGATGAGCCAAACTCAGGTTTGGATCCAAAGACCTCACTTGTGATAGATGAACTGCTTTCAGGCATCACCAAAGACTATAATATGACTACCATCATCAACACCCACGACATGAATTCGGTGATGGGCATTGGTGAAAACATCTGCTTTATCTACCAAGGTCATAAAGAATGGCAAGGCAACAAAGATGAAGTGATGACCTCAACAAACGAGAAACTCAACGATTTAGTCTTTGCTTCCGATCTCTTCCGCAAAGTAAAGGAGATGGAGCTGGAAGAAGCTAAAAACAAATAAAACAGTATCGTTCAAAAAAAGCCATCAGACCAGAAACTGGCTGATGGCTTTTTTATTACAAAATAAATACTATCTCATTTTCCAGGCATCCTTTACCTCTACCATAGGTACCACAATCTGTTCTTTAGTACTGTCACCATACACCACTTGCAAAAAAACATCAGCAACATGATGCGCTGTATCAACCTTTGCATTCAGTACATTCACCTTAACCATACCTTTATGTTCATCTTGCTGCTGCTCAACAAACATTTTGGCATTCATCAGCAATTGATCCTGATAGCCATTTGGCAACCGATAAGGTTGATTGTAACCATCTACAAACTCCTTATACTTGCCCTCTAAAAGCAAATCATAATATCCCTTGGCTGCAATACCGGCAAGATAGCCAGGATCAGATTTCTCCTCCCTACAGGAAGAAAAAAACAATCCCATCATGAATATCATAAAAATCAAAAGTTTCTTCATTTTTATACACTTTGATTCTGCATTCTTCGCTTCATTTATTTACTTCTGACGAATGAAGACGTTGATAGGACAGCCATGTAATGACCAGTTCTCACGAATCTTATTCTCCAGGAAACGACGATAGTTCTCCTTGACATACTGAGGCAAGTTTGCATAGAACACAAACGAAGGAATCGTTGTATTAGGCAACTGGGTGCAATACTTAATTTTGATATACTTACCCTTTATGCTCTGTGGAGGATATGCCTCGATAATAGGCAACATCACCTCATTCAACTTAGAAGTTCCAATATGAACCTTACGGTTCTGGTAAACTTCCTTGGCAGTTTCCAATACTCGGAAAATACGCTGCTTAGTCAAGGCTGAAGCAAAGATGATAGGAAAGTCTACGAATGGAGCCATACGCTTGCGGATTGCATTTTCAAAAGTATCAATTACCTTCTGATTCTTCTCCTCAACCAAATCCCATTTATTTACGACAACCACTAGACTCTTGTTGTTCTTCTGAATCAACTGGAAGATGTTCATATCCTGGGTTTCAATACCACGGGTAGCATCGAGCATCAGGATGCAGACATCACTATTCTCGATGGCACGGATTGAACGCATCACAGAATAGAATTCCAAGTCTTCGCTTACCTTGTTCTTACGACGGATACCGGCTGTATCAACCAGGTAAAAATCGAAACCAAACTTATCGTATCTGGTATAGATACTGTCACGTGTAGTACCTGCAATTTCTGTCACGATATTACGATCCTCACCAATAAAAGCATTGATAATACTACTCTTACCAGCATTCGGACGACCTACTACCGCAAAACGAGGAATATCTTCTTCGATTGCCTCCTCAGGATTATCCTGAAGTTTGTCCAAAATCATATCAAGCAAATCACCTGTACCACCACCTGTAGCTGCACTGATACACTGGGGATCCCCCAAGCCCAACTTGTAGAACTCAGCAGCCTGATAATACTCTGCGCTGTTATCAACCTTGTTAGCAACAAGGATAACAGGCAATTTGGCACGACGCAAAATAAGCGCCACGTCTTCATCCCAATCAGTAAGGCCAGTGTTAACGTCTACCAGGAAGAGAACCAGGTCAGCCTCTTCGGTAGCAACAAGCACCTGCTTGCGGATAGCATCTTCAAAAATATCATCAGATTTTACAACCCAACCACCGGTATCAACAACCGAAAATTCTCTACCATTCCAACTGCACTTACCATACTGACGGTCACGAGTAGTACCGGCAGTATCACTAACGATAGCGCGACGTGATTGAGTCAAACGATTAAATAAAGTAGACTTACCCACATTAGGGCGTCCTACAATAGCTACTAAATTTGCCATAAACAGTCATTATCCTCCTTCCTTTTAGGAGGTATTCAAGGATGTGGTCTCTGCATCCAAGTTAATAATTTTGCCGAAGCTGACCTTGCTCCGGCCCTCGCTCTTTTGGCGAGAGTCACTCCCTCGATTACATTCAGGGAGGAGTTATTTTAGTTGATAGTTTATAGTTATTAAGGGCGTCTTTAAACTATTAGCTCTTAACGATCAATTATTCCGGATTATATCCAAAGGCATCAAGTTCTCGCTGAGAACTGCGCCAATCCTTATCAACTTTTACGAAAGTCTCCAAGAAGATTTTCTTGTCGAAGAACTTTTCCAAAGCCTTACGACTCTCGGTATTCACCTTTTTCAATGCAATCCCCTGGTGCCCGATGATGATACCCTTTTGGGAATCACGTTCAACATAAATCACCGCATTAATGTGGATACGTTTTTCATCTTCCTTAAATCGCTCCACTCTTACCTCTACAGAATAAGGTATTTCCTTATCATAATAGAGCAAAATCTTTTCTCGGATAATCTCTGAAACGAAGAAACGGGCAGGCTTGTCTGTCAGCTGATCCTTATCAAAGAAAGCAGGAGATTCCGGCAAGAGTTCCTTAATGCGCTTCAAGAGCATATCCGTTCCGAATTTATTCTTCGCTGAGATAGGAAGAATCTCTGCATTAGGCAACAAAAAGTGCCATTTTTCAACAATATCACCCAACTTCTTCGGATCACTCTGATCAATCTTGTTGATGAGCAAGAGTACAGGAATCTGCATTTTCTTAACCTTTTCCAAGAATTCCATGTTCTTTTCAGGGTTTTCTATCACATCAGTAACATAAAGCAGCACATCAGCATCCGCCAATGCACTCTCAGAGAAGGCAAGCATCATCTCTTGCATCTTGTAATTAGGCTTCAAAACACCAGGAGTATCAGAAAATACAATCTGCATATCATCAGTATTCACAATACCCATAATACGATGACGGGTTGTCTGAGCCTTAAAAGTTGCAATACTAATACGTTCACCCACCAATTGATTCATCAAGGTACTTTTTCCCACATTAGGGTTACCTACTATATTTACGAAACCAGCTTTATGCATAAAAAATTGAATTTAGCAAAATTTTACTATCAAGAAGTTAAGCTCTATTGTTTTTAAGCTAAAGAAACGCATCCTTACTTATTTATAGAGAAATAAGAAAGATGCGTTTCCTTATATAGATTATTATTCTATCCTATTTTTATAGATTACTTTCCGTAAGCAGCGCCATCATACGCCCACTTATAGAAAGAAGCGCCATGTACAAATCCTGCACCAAATGCTGTGAAGATGACGTTATCGCCCTTCTTCAATTGGCTTTCAGCATCCCAAAGTGCCAATGGAATTGTTGCTGCACTAGTATTTCCATAATGATCGATGTTTACAACCACCTTATCAAGTGGAATTCCAGCACGCTTGGTTACTGCCTCGATAATACGGAGATTAGCCTCGTGAGGAATTACCCAGTTCACATCATCAGCCTTCAGATTGTTCATTTCCATGATCTTCATCACGTCGTTGCTCATATCTGTTACTGCGTAACGGAATACAGTACGACCTTCCTGATAAAGATAGTGCAAGCGATGATCAACTGTAAAATGTGATGGAGGGCAAACAGAACCACCAGCCTTCATGTGAAGGAAAGGCAAACCTTGTCCATCTGTACGAAGGTATGAGTTCTGAACACCAACGTTCTCCTCTTCAGTTGCCTCCACCAAAACCGCACCTGCTCCATCTCCGAAGAGAACACAAGTAGCACGGTCTGTGTAATCTACCAATGAAGACATCTTGTCAGCACCAATCACAATAATCTTCTTGTATCTACCACTCTGAATCATGCTTGCAGCAACATCAAGGGTATACAAGAATCCACAGCAAGCTGCAGAGAAGTCAAATGCGAAAGCATTCTTCAACCCCAGCTTACCGAGGACGATAGATGCTGTAGAAGGGAACTTGTAGTCAGGTGTCGTGGTTGTTACAATCAATGCATCGATTGTATCAGGATCAACGCCAGTCTTCTGAATCAACTGCTTGGCAGCTTTACGCGCCAGATAGCTGGTCCCGAGGCCTTCCTCTGTAAGGATGCGGCGCTCTTTGATACCCACACGGGTGGTAATCCACTCATCTGTAGTATCTACCATGCGAGACAATTCCTCGTTGTTGAGGATATAGTCTGGCACGTAGCCACCAACACCTGTAATTACAGCATTAATTTTACCCATTATTCAGCTGCTTCCTTAACGATTGCAACCTTACCACGATAGTAACCGCAAGTAGGGCAAACAGTGTGGTATACATAGTATGCACCACAGTTAGGGCAAACTGCCAATGTAGGAGCTACTGCCTTATCATGAGTTCTTCTCTTAAGTGTACGTGTCTTTGACTGTCTTCTTTTAGGATGTGCCATAATTTTTAAATGTTTAAAATTTTAATTTTTATTTTTTCAATTTCAATAGAGCTTCCCAGCGTGGATCTACAGTTTCCTCTTCTTCCTCACCGCTTCGGGCGGCAGAATGCTCATTGAGCTTTTCAATCATAGCAGGGTTGCATTTTCCAGGTGCATGCACATGCTTGATGGGAATATTGAGATCTATAAATTCATAGATAAACCAGGCGACATCGAGTATTCCTTCGTTCTCGGCCACAGTCACCAGATCATCATCCTCTGAGTACTCTTCTCCGAATTTTACGACTAGCCTGTCATTAGTCTCTATGGTTTGATCCATATCGTCCAGACAGATGTCGCATGGTATGTGAACCACTCCCTCAGTATGGAAATTGAGCTCGAAGAAGTCGTCCGTCCTATTGACAGACAGACTACTTGACAACTCGCCTCTCTGAACATCAGGAGCATCGATTGCCTCAAAATATTCATTGGTAAGCTTAAATTCCTTTTCGGTTATCCCTTGAGGTAAAGCTTTCAAATCAATCTTAAAAGAATCTATGTTACACATATTCAATATATACTATATTGTTTCGGGCTGCAAAGTTACAAATAATTTTTGAGATAAAATAATTTTTTATGTAAAAATCACTAAAATCACTCATTATTAATTGATTATTCTTTCTTTAACTCGATTCTGCAGGTGGTTCCATGCCCAATTTCTGTACTTTTCACCCATATTTTGCCATGATGGTATTCTTCTACGATTCGTTTAGCTAGTGATAAACCTAAGCCCCAGCCTCGCTTTTTGGTAGTAAAACCGGGACGGAATACATTCTTCAAATCCTTTTTTCTTATACCATTTCCTGTATCTGAAACTTCTATAATAGCTTTATCATCTGTTTCTTCCACGTGGAGCGTAATCTGTCCACCATTTGCTCCCATAGCATCAACAGCATTCTTCGACAGATTTTCTATCACCCATTCAAAGAGAGAAGCATTCATCTTAACGATAACATCCTGTTCAGGTATTTCCTTCACCATTTTAACATTCTTCGATGTTCGACGATCCATGTAGTCTATAACATGATTCATCACTTCGTTCAAACTTGCAGGAACAGGTTCTGGCAGGGCACCTATCTTTGAGAAACGGTCTGCTATCAGTTGCAAACGCTGGATATCCTTGTTCATTTCAGGAATGAGTTCGTCATCCGGATAATTCATCTTCAGAATTTCAATCCAAGCCATCAGACTGGAAATTGGAGTACCCAACTGATGAGCAGTTTCTTTAGACAACCCCACCCACACCTTGTTCTGTTCCGCTCTTTTGGAAGTAAGCAAAGCAAAGATGGCAATAACCACAAAGAGCATGACTACCCCCAACTGAATATAAGGATAAGCTGACAGACGTCGTATCATGAGGGATTCATCATAGCAAACCTGAATATAGTCATGCGTTGAATCATCTAGTTCAATTTTAATATTCTTGCCTTGTTTCAAGAGCCGCTGACCAATGGCAGAAGCATAAGCAAGGGAATCTGCATAATCTTTCCCTTCAACATCAACATTACGAAAAGTCTGAGCATGGTTTTCAGAATCCATTACAATAACCGGAATGGAATTATTTTCATTGATAACCTTCAATACCAAGTTCAAATCAGTATTCTCATCGGCATTATTGAGCGTACGCATAGCTTCAGCCCAAACCGCCATACGGGTGCGTTCCTCTTCTGCTAGATCACGAACCAGAAAATGAGACACGACAAGAGAGGCGACAGCAATAAACACTGCCGCTATCACCAAAAAAATCTTCACCTGTCGTATTCTATCGGTCCAAATCATGCTGCAAAGATAATAAAAATCCGTGTAATCAACGCCATCTGCTGATAAAAAACATCATGAGCAGATAAAAAGACCAAAAAAGCCTCAGAAATCTTTCGAAATCTGAGGCTCTTGATAAAAGGAGGCGGC
>ERZ779959.118-NODE-118-length-20029-cov-11.0087_pt1 | contig 20029 bp, 18 predicted proteins | sample MGYA00511348_ERZ779959 | MGnify/ENA primary metagenome ERZ779959 (study PRJEB29588, sample SAMEA2162880) | human gut metagenome | biome: human gut; feature: human-associated habitat; material: faeces | place: Denmark | collected 2008/2010 ...
AGGCATCCGTTGGAACCGCCTCTTCACTTTTGTAGACAATATTAAGTAAGAAAAAAGAAATAAGAATTGAAGACTGCCGTCAAATTCCTAATAGCATTGGTGTTGTCGCTGCTCCTGGCTTGGGCAGTGCGCACCTATGTCTTTACTATCTTCTCGGTGCCTCAGGGCGGGCTTCCGCCCCAGCTGAAGGCAGGCAACCGGGTGATAGTGAACAGGATTGACTACGAAAATTTCGGGCGTGGCGATGTGGTTGTTTTCACCGATACGGTGGTTTACCAGCCCAAGAACCAGCGCCGCAAGCGCGTCTTCGAGTCTCATTTCATAGGCAGGATAGAGAAGCTTCCGGGTGATACGCTGCGCATCGACACCATGCAGTTCGTCATTCCAACCATCTGCTGCAAGCGCTGCGGCTGCAAGGATTGCCGCTTCTATCTCTTGAAGACGCCAACCGGCCAGCAGCTCGTTCATAAGCATCAGATGATAGGTAAAGCCTTTAAGCTGTTCTAGCTCCCTCGCGCTGCCGGAAGCTTGTCCCCCGTCTGCCCCCCCGTTCCGAGCGATTCCATCGCTCGTCCCCCTCTTCATCATTAACCCTTCATAACAAAGCAGAAATTGAAAGCCCTTCTTTCTTCCACATATTTCGGCCCCATCCAGTGGTACCAGAAGCTGAACCGCTACGATGAATGCCTGATAGAGCGCCACGAGAGCTTTATCAAGCAAACCTATCGTAACCGTATGATCATCCCTACCACCAACGGCCCCCTCTCGCTCACCATCCCCACCAATCACGACATCTCTCTGTCGATGAAGGACATCCGCATCTCCGACCACGCCAACTGGCGCCACGTGCACTGGAATGCGCTCCTTTCCGCCTATGGCGAGAGCCCTTTCTTCGAGTATTATCAGGACGACATCCGCCCTTTCTACGAGAAGAAATACGAGTTCCTCTTCGATTTCAACATGGAGACTACAGAGAAGATGATAGAACTCCTCGACATCCGTCCCAGGATTTCGGTTACCGAAGAGTACATTCAGCGTGAAGAAATGGGAGCAGAGAATGAAATCAAGGATTTCCGCGATGCGATTCGTCCCAAGAAACCTCTTCCTGACCCCGAATTCGAGTCGAAGCGCTATTACCAGGTTTACGAGCAGAAATACGGTTTTCAGCCCAATATGAGCATCCTTGACCTCCTTTTTAATGAAGGCAACGAGGCGATATTCTTCCTATAAGAGAAGAGTATCGCCTTGTTGTTTTCCCTCCCGTTAACAAAACTTACTCATAGTTTTCTGTCCCGCAACTCATAGTTTTCCGCTCTAAAAAGCCCTTTTTTCTGCATCGCGATGCATTCCCCGTTCCGTCGCGACGCAACATTTCTTCCGTCGCGACGCATGATCCATCCCCCCTCGTGAGTCGTCATTTATGCCCCTTTTCAGCCATCATTTATGCCTCTCGCCAACCATTATTTATGCCTCTCTCTAGCCATCATATAAGCCCGTTAAACGGGCTGTAGCAGGGCGTTTGAGCTTTTTTCTGCCAAGGCTCAGCCAGCCATCTTTAACAAGTATCGGGAGAGAACGCATTTCTGATGGAAGAAGGGCGCTCTGAGAGCAAAAGGTTAACAGGTTAACAGTTAACACCCCAAAAATGCATACTTCCATCCACACACTTATATAAAAATAAGTATATATATATTATTATATAATAAGGTACGCGAGGGGGCCATGCAAAAAACGGCTGTTACCTGTTAACCCTGTTAACCCCCTCGGCTTCTCTGTCCCCTCTTTTAGGAAATTTAAACAAGAATGCTTGGTGGTTTCATCGAAAAACCTTACTTTTGTAACCTGACTGCAAACAAACGTAAAAACAATAATAACAACATAAAATGAAGAATCTCACATTCCATATCGTAGGACTCACCCATAATGACGTGAAAGGCCATGAGGTAGAGTATGCTAAAGAAGCAGAGGGGAGAACCATCTGCCTCGTGCCCGATGACGCCAACACCTTCGACATGCTGGCGGTGAAAGCTTATGACAAACAGCAGCTCATAGGCTATGTTTCAGCCCTGGAAGGCGAGGACGTACGCGCCCTCATCATCGCCCGTAAGGAGCGGAACCTGCGCACCCGCTGCATAGGCTGCAACAGCAAGAACGAGGGCGATAAGGCTGGATTGCAGCTCATGGTGAGGGCGCTCTCTGATGTTTCTGATGAGGAGATGGAGCAGGCGCGCCGCGAAATATATGATGATAAGATTTATGATGACTGGCAATACTCCGGTCCTGTGCTGCCCATCGAACAGCTCACCCGCTTCAGCGACTGCACCATGATGCTCGAAGGCGTCATCAACAGCATCATCCGCCTCAGGAATACGCTCTCTGAAGGCGCTTCGGATAAAGGTTCTTCTGCATCCAATAACTCCTCTTTTGCATCCGATAAAACCTCTTCTGAGGCAGAGAACCGTTCTCTTGATGCGGAAACTGAAACGATGCTGCGCGAGGAACTTTCTGATTGCCTTTCTGAGGCAAGAGAGCGGCTCAGCAGTTTCCTCGAAATCCAGCGCAGCGATTATTCCCGCGAAATGACGCAGGCCAGAAGCCGCATTCTTCATAAGCTGGAGCAGATAGACGATGAGGAACTGCAGCGCCTCCGGGCCGTTCTGCTTACCGAGATGGGATTCATCACCAGTTCGGCTTACCGCGAGCGTGCGGCCTATTCTTTCTTCGTAGAAGCCCCGAATGCCATCAAGAAGAAGCAGACGGGCACCTACGATTATAAAGACCAGCTGGACGCCATAGAACAGCAGCTGCACGCCTTCCCCCACAATCTCTACCCAACATTCAAGGCCGACCCTGTAGATTTCCTCCGTCAGGTGTTCTATAAGCGTGTGCCAGGAAAGAAGATGCTCCAGCTGCTCTCGGGCATCGTGCTGATGATTATGAACGGCAGGGTGAACGATGTGAAGCAATGGGGCAAGCACGGCGATGGGGAGTCACTGATAGCGATGAAGACTGTGGGGAAGAAACCTGCGATTGGAGAGCATAAGAAGGAACTCATGGCACTGGTGAAAAAGGCAGTCTTGAAGATTGCTGTTTATCAGAAGAGGGGATATTATGGCGTGTTTCTTTCAAAACAGGCCTATTGGTATCCTATTTTCCGCCTGATGGGCGATTGGGAATTACTCCCATCCAAATCTCCTCAATCGTTCTGTACATTCTTGGAAGAGCTATTTGAAGGCAAAAAAATATCCGGTCCGAAAGCTCGTCTCTGCGGTAGGGATGATTTGAGGCAAGCAGGAATCGCTCCCTTTTCCAACCATGAAGCTTTGAAATGGAAAGATCTGGAGCAGGAAGAATTGATTAATACACAAGAGGCAAAATTCAACCGTTATTGTGAGATTGTTGATATTTTTATGAAAATCCTGGGAGAAGAAGCTTTTAAGAAGGGTATTATGTTAGATGATTGGCTAAAAGAATAATGGGCGTTGGCAGCGGATTTGTAATCTGTTGCCAACGCTTTTTTCTTGTAGCCTGTTTCTTTTCTTCTCCCTTGTTTTATACCTCTCTTTATACCTGAATCTAAAAACTTTTATCCCTCTTGCCCGATATTTTTATACAGCTTTTACCGGCAGAGGTATAATAATGGAGTTACTTTCTTTTTCCTTATCTTTGCACCGCTTTTCAGAATGGAAGGCGGCAGGCTTCTGCAAAAAAAGCCTGTCTTTTACAACTAAAAAAAATATAGATTTATGACACAAAAATCATTAACCTTTGATGAATGCAAGCAGCTCAGCAGCCGCATCATCGCAATGAACCCTAACCGCAGAGCGAACATGGGACAGATTTCATCCCATCTCCTCGATTACTACACCGAGCTTACCAAGCAGCCTTGGCTCGCACAGCTCGTTGGTCAGATCCGTGATCTCACCGCCCAGCAGAACCAGATGATGCAGGAGGAGATGAAGGCGGGAGAGACTTACCAGCAGCTCGACCGCAAGGTTTCTGACCTCAAGAAGCAGCTGCCTTTCCGCTCACCTCACTACTTCCACTTCCTCGAAGACCATCGCGCCCAGAAATTCATCGACCCAGAGGCTTTCACCTTCCAGACAACCGTAGACATTGATAATCCTGAGGAGGTTGAGCCAGCGGTGAAGAACGCCCTTCTGCTGAACGGAATTTTTGATGAGCCTACAGAGAAGCTCTTCAGAGAGAAAATCTTCTCAGCCGAAGACATTGAACTCTGGAAGGGAAAGGTGCTCCACATCGAGCGCTCAGCCCGCAACAAGGCCCACATCGACATCCGCATCCCGGTAGGAATGACCATCGCTGAGGCTCAGAGCGCCTTCTGCAAACTCATCCACGCCACCGAAGACCCTAGCTGCGTAACCCCGGAGCGCATCATCTTCATCACCGATGCGGCAAGTCAGATCTATACTGCCGACGACTGGTACAAGCGCCTGGATAAGGAAGTTGTGGCTGAATATCGTGAGGCTTACCGCAAGAGAGGACTGGATATTGACGGACGTCCGCTGGATGTAGATTCAGCCCGCTCAGGAGCCTCTCAGAGTTCAGCAAATGCATCTTCTCAGAGCCAGGCATTTCAGAATGCATCGTCTGCTCCAACCGTAGATTTCGAACCCATCGAGAGCGAGGAGGAGAAGGCGAGACGGGCTGCCAATGCCGTGCAGTATGAGCAGACTTACGACGGCGTTCCTTACGAGGAGATTGTGAAGGCGCTGGTAGAGCTGATGGGCGGCGCTCCTGTCCACGGCAACCGCAACAACTTCATCTATCGTGAAGCCTGCCTGCTGAGATACATCTGTAATAGTGAGGCGGCTTGGATCAAGCAGGTAATAGAAACCTTTGGCGAAGACGAGGCGAAGGCGTTCGCCACCGTAGAGAATGCCTGCAAGGTGGCGCAATCTACCGCGATTCCAGATTTGGTAAAGCAGGCTGTAGAGACTGCTCGCAAGAATCATCTTGCCAAGCAGACCACCGAGAAGGCGGGAATCTATGCCGATGTTCCTCCTCAGTTGCCAGCCAAGCTGCCTAAGCTCATCAAGCTGCTCACCAGCAAGGTGCCTGCCGATTTCAAGGCGGCTGTGGCAATGGCGGTCTTCCCTGCGCTTGCCGCTCATCTTAAGGGCGTAACCTTCCGCTACACGGATAATCAGGTGCACGAGGCGGCGATGATGAATCTGCTCATTGCAGCCATGTCGTCAGGCAAATCGCTCGTCAACGGACCCATCGACTGCATCATCGAAGACCTGGTTCAGATGGATAAGGTGAACCGCCAGAAGGAGCAGGACTGGAAGGACGAGGTGAACACCATGGGCGACAACAAGAAGAAGCCTGTGCGCCCGGAAGACATCTGCATCCGCATCGTTTCGCCCGACCTTACCCGCGCTGCCTACATCCAGCGTCTCGACGATGTGCAGAAGGCTGGCGATGCTTATCTCTACTGCAAGATGGACGAGGTAGACATGCTCAGGAAGTTTAACGACCCTAGCCAGCTGATTCGCCTCTGCTGGGACAATTCAGAGGACGGCCAGGAGCGAGTAGGAACCAAGAGCGTTACAGCCCGCGTAAAGACCCGTTTCAACTGGAATGCTTCGAGCACCATTGCCGTTACGCAGAAGTTCTTCTCGGTTCGTGAGGTGGCTGATGGAGCCGTGAGCCGCCTGGCGCTCGCCACCATCATCCGTCCCGATTTCGCTCCGCGTCCGGAGGTGGGCAGTTATGATGCGCAGTTCAAGTCGCAGCTTTCTCCTTACATCCAGCAGCTGAACGCAGCCAGCGGTTTCAAGGAGTGCCGTAAGGCTCGCCAGCTTATCGAGCGCCTGGAGAATGAGATTATGGAGATGGCTCAGCTGGCTTACAACAAGCCTTACGCCGAGTTTGCCAAGCGTGGTCTGGCGAATGGTTTCCGCCGCGCGATGGTGCTTTATCTGGCGAATGGCGAGAAGTGGGAGAAGGCGATAGAGGATTTCATCGTATGGAGCGTGAAGTATGATCTGTGGTGCAAGATGCGTTTCTTCGGCAATCAGATGCAGGAGGCGATAGATGCAGACAGCTGCTCTGTGTGCCATACTCCCGGTGTGAGCAATCTTCTTCTCTACGTTCATGACACCTTTGACAAGACTGAGATTCAGAACATCTGTCAGGTTCATGGCACCAAGACGAAGCTTGCCATCCTGCTGTGCAACTGGAAGAAGCGTGGCTTCATCATGAAGAACGAGGACGGCACCTTCACCAAGACCGCCCGTTTCATCGCCAAGTACGGGCACTACGGAACGCCAGGAGTGGCTGCGTAGAATAGATTAGGCACGGATTATGCGGATTACACGGATGTTCTATGAGATTATGAATGTGTTTTAATTGATGTGAGAGACTTAAATCCGTGTAATCCGAGTAATCCGTGCCTGATTTGTAATGAGAATGTAAATGTTCTTGACCTTAATCAAGAAAAAAGGGCTTTTTGAAACTTTTCTCCTAAAATGTTTGTGTGCGCACACAAAAAGTTGTACCTTTGCACCAGAAAAAGAAAAAAGGATAAAAGATTGATTCAGTAAGGATAACTTACGAAATCGATTCGAGACAAGTTTGAGACCGGTTCGGAACCTGGTTCTGAGATTCGGTTGAAGACTTCTGGAAAATCTCGAAGAGATTGATTAAGAGGTTAAAAGAAAGGAAAAAGATTATGGTAATGTTCGGGATAATGACAGTAGCAGTAGTAGCATTCGCAGTAGTTGCTTGCGCAGGTATGAACCTCGGAATGAACTGCGGTAAATAAGCTACGAAGCTAAGAGAGCATAGAAATCCTCCTCCGGGAGGTAAGAAATAAAGAGAGTTAAGATTTTGTTAGGTAAAACTACAAGATTGTATATTTAAGATAACAAATTTAAGAAAGGAAAAGATTATGTTAGTATTAGGAATGATTTTCGCAGTAGTTGTTGCATGTGTAGCTGAAGTTGGTGCTATTAGCAACAAGTTGGCTTAATCGGAGATTAGCCATGCGAAGGGCTCCAAAAGAGCCGAGATTAAAAATGGCTGGCAGCAATGCACAGCTGAGTAAAAAACAGTAGGGAGCCAAAAGGGCTTCCGAAATCAGAGAGGAGAGTAAAAACTCCTTTTCATTTGAAATTCATACTGTCCCCTGAGAGTTTTCGTGATAAATTCTGATTGGGGATTTCATATATAGATTGTTAAGAATTCGTTTTAGGTTTTATAGATTTTCATTTTAGGTTTTTAGGTTTAAGTTTTTAGGTTAATTGTTAGTTGTTTTTAAGAAAAAAGCAGTTTTTAATTCATTAAATTACGAAGGCAACAACGAGGGAAGTCGCATGACGCCCCAAGTTGTTGCCTTCTTTATTTTCTTATTACTTGAGCTATTTGTCTGAAAATCAACATTATCTGAAAATCAGCGTGGTGAGCCTGTCTTTATCAAACAATTCTTGAGCCACGGCCTGTATCTGTTCGGCAGTAATCTCATCCACCTGCTCGTAGAGTCGGTCTACATTCTTCTCCCAGCCATAGTGAAGGAAGCTCTTGCCGAAGTCGAGGGCAAAGTTCTCGCGGTTGTCGCAAGCCACGCCTACCTGTCCCTTAATCTGCTTCTTGGCGGCCTTGAGCTGCGCCTCGCTCAGCGGTTTCTGCATGAACTTATCCAGTTCCTTGCGAACCAGTCTGAGGCAGCGCTTCACGTCGTGCTCATCGCAGCCGAAATAAATGCTCCAAATGCCCGTATCGCCATAAGCCACCATCGTGCTCTCTACGGTGTAAACCAGTCCGTTGTACTCGCGCAGGGCGAGATTCAGCTTGGCGTTCATTCCCGGTCCGCCCAGCATATTGTTGAGCAGATAGAGCGGCATTCTGCGGCTGTCGTTCACATCGTAGGCGCGGGTTCCAATCATCACATGAGCCTGATGCGTATTCTTCTGCATCACAATCGTCTGCCCCTCGAAGGAGTGTTGAGTGTTGAATGTTGAGTGTTGAATATTGAATTGGGCTTGCGCTTCTGGACTATTGAATTGGCTTTCCCTTCGGTCGCCGAACGTTGTTTCTTCACTCTTCACTCTTCGTTCTTCACTTAAAAAGCTCTTCTTCAAGAGTCTTACCAGCTTCTTGAAGTCAATGTCTCCGTAAGCGAAGAATATCGCATTATCCGGCCGGTAAAGTTTTCTTGTAAAGCGCAGCGCATCTTCTGTCTTGAACGAGCGAACCTGCTCAGCTGTGCCCAGAATATTGTGGCCCAGCGGCGAACCCTTGAAGATGATATTTTCGAATTCATCATAAATCAGTTCGGCAGGAGAATCGTTGTAACTCTCTATCTCATCGCAGATTACCTCTACCTCCTTGTCGATTTCCGCTTGCGGATAAACCGAATGGAAAACGATGTCGGTGAGCAGATCTACGGCTCTTGCGATGTGCTCCTTGAGGATGGCGGAGTAATAAACCGTGCCCTCCTTGTTGGTGTAGGCATTCAGGTCGCCTCCCACGCTCTCCAGACAGTTGAGAATGTGCCACGCCTTGCGGCGCTCTGTGCCCTTGAAAGTAACGTGCTCGCAGAAGTGGGCAAGTCCTTCTTCGCCCGGCTCCTCGTTTCGGGTGCCGGCGTTAATCTGGTAACCGCAATACACCACCTTGCTGTCTGAAGGCAGGTGGATGATGCGGAGGCCATTATCGAGTGTATAAGTATTGTATTTCATTTCAAGGTGCAAAGTTACACTGAAAATGTAATTTATCCCAAAAAAAAGTCATTTATTTTGCATTATCGCCAAAAAGACTTATCTTTGCCACCAAAAATAAAATATAGACAACAAAAACAATGCGCAAAGTAATAGGAATAGGAGAAACCGTGCTTGACATCATCTTCAAGGGCGGCAAGCCGATAGAGGCAGTACCGGGTGGCTCATCATTCAATGCAGTCATCTCGTTGGGCCGTGCGGGCGTAAATGCTTCGTTTATCAGCGAGGCGGGCAACGACCGCATAGGAGAGTATGTGATTCAGTTTTTGAGAGATAATGGGGTGAATGCTGACAATGTGAGCATCTTCCCGGAATCCAAGTCGCCGCTCTCGCTGGCTTTCCTCGACGAGAACAACAATGCTGACTACATCTTCTACAAGGATCATCCTCACGACCAGCTGGAGTTTGCCACACCGGAAATCAATCCTGGCGACATCGTGCTCTTCGGTTCGTTCTTCGCTCTGAATCCTGTGGTCCGTCCTCAGGTTGCCGGCTTCCTGGAGTATGCGAAGGAGCACGGCGCCATTCTTTATTACGACATCAACTTCCGTGCTTCTCATCAGAACGAAATCATGAAGATTACGCCTAATCTGATAGAGAACCTGGAGATGGCTGATTTCGTACGCGGAAGCCACGAGGACTTTGGAATCCTCTACAAGAAACCGGAGGCGGATAAGGTTTATAATGCCGAAATCAGTTTCTACTGCAAGAAGTTTATCTGCACCCAGGGCGCTGAGCCTGTAGAGGTTCGTGCCGAGAACGGCTTTGCCAAGAGTTATCCTTCGGAGAAGATGAAACCGGTGAGCACTATCGGAGCCGGCGATAATTTCAATGCCGGTTTCGTTTTCGGACTGATCAAGGATGGAATCACCCGCGAGGACATTGACCGCGGCTTATCTGAGGCGCAATGGGACAGTCTCCTTGTTTCGGCTCAAGAATTCTCCACCGAATGCTGCAAGGACATCTACAATTATGTTTCCAAGGAATTTGGAGAAGAAAAGAAGAAGGAATTATAAAAATATAAAAGATATGACAGAAATTATAAACAAAATTTATTACGTAGGCGTAAACGACCGCAATAAGCATCGTTTTGAGGGCCTCTGGCCTTTGCCTAACGGAGTGAGCTACAACTCTTATATCATTGACGATGAGAAGGTAGCGCTGGTAGATACTGTAGAGGTTGATTTCTTCACCCAGTTCCTCGAGAACATTCACGAGGTGATTGGCGACCGAGAAATCGATTATCTTATCATCAACCACATGGAACCTGACCACAGCGGGTCTATCGCCCTCATCAAGAAATATTACCCTAACATCAAGATTGTGGGCAACAAGAAGACGCTGGGAATGCTGGAAGGCTTCTACGGCGTAACAGATGACGTGGTAGAGGTGAAGAATGGCGAAACCCTCTCTCTGGGCAACCACGAGCTGAGCTTTGTTCTCATCCCTATGGTTCACTGGCCAGAGACCATGGTAACCCTCGATGCGAAGAACAAGGTGCTCTTCTCAGGTGATGCGTTCGGTTGCTTCGGTGCGCTGAACGGCGGAATCATCGATACGGAAATCAACTGCGAGACTTTCTGGCTGGAGATGGTTCGCTACTACTCAAACATTGTGGGTAAGTATGGAATCCCTGTTCAGAATGCCTTGAAGAAGTTGGCTGGCGTGGAGCTGGATTACATCTGCTCAACCCATGGTCCGGTTTGGCACGAGCATATTGAAAAGGTAATCGGCATGTATGATAAGATGTCGAAGTACGAGACGGAGCCGGGCCTCGTTATCTGCTACGGCACCATGTACGGCAATACTGAGCGCATGGCTGAAATCATCGCCCGTGCGGCAAGCAAGGCTGGCGTGAAGAACATCGTAATGTACAACATCTCGAAGACTCACCACAGCTACATCCTGCGCGACATCTTCCGCTACAGGGGCCTTATCGTAGGTGCTCCAACCTACAATGCCGGTCTTTATCACGAAATGGAGGTTCTCCTCTCCGAGCTTGCCAATAAGGACGTCAAGAACCACCTCCTCGGTTGGTACGGTTCTCATTGCTGGGCAAGCAAGGCAGTAGCAAAGATTCAGGAGTGGAACGAAACCAAGCTCCACTACGAGCCAGTGGGCGAGCCTGTAGATATGAAGCAGGCGATTACTCCAGAGGTAAAGGCGCAGTGCGAGGCTCTGGGTAAGGCTATGGCAGAGAAGCTGCTGGCAGAATAAAGTTTAAGGGCGGAAGAACAACTGGGGTTAACAGAGTTAACAGTTAACAGTTGTTTTTCCGCTCTTTCTTTTGTTTTTTAAGGAACTAATCGAAAACTATTCATTCTAAATGAAAGGTTTTAGGTAAAAGTGTTCATTCAGAATGAAAGATTTTTGTTTTTCTCTTGCTACTTTCAGATATTTTTCTTATTTTTGCCCACGAATCATAAAATAGTAGAGCAATGAAAGAACTGTTGAAACAAATAATATTTGAGCAGCAGGACAACTGCAGGCATCTTATGCAGGATGCCATCCCTCGACACATAGAAGAGGAATGGCTTACCACCTCGGAAATCCTTATCATAACTGGTGTAAGACGATGTGGAAAGTCGGTGTTGCTGCAGCAACTGCGTGATAAGTTGGAGGAGAAAGATTTCTTCTTCAATTTTGACGATGAGCGTCTCGTAAACTTTAAGCTTGAAGATTTTGCAACCTTGCAGGAATGCTTCTTTGAGCTTTTCGGTGAGCAACACACCTATTACTTTGATGAGATTCAAAACATTGCGGGTTGGGAAACCTTTGTGAGGCGCCTTTACAATGAAGGCAATAAGGTGGTGGTGACAGGCTCCAATGCCCGGATGCTGAGCAAGGAGATGGGCACTCATCTCACAGGGCGTTATATCTCTGTGGAGGTTTATCCTTTCTCTTTTGCCGAATACCTGCAGCTGGAGCATATTGAGCCTTCGCAGAAAGATTTCTATCTGATGGCGAGCCGTTCCAAACTGCTGGGTCATTTCCGTGATTTCCTGGAGAGGGGTGGTTTCCCGAAATATCTTCAGACGGGTTCCGTCAGTTACCTATCCTCACTTTACGAGAGCATTATCTTCCGGGATGTGATGGCTCGCAATGCTCTTACGAACGACAAGGAAATAAAAGAGCTTGCGTTTTATCTTGCCAGCAATGCCACCAAGCGTGTTACCTATAATTCGCTTGGAAAGATTGTGGGCATCCGACATCCCGAAACCATCAAGAACTATCTGGAATATATTCAGCAAACCTACATGATATTCCAGCTGCTGAAGTATGCTCCATCGGTAAAGACCCAGATGTTGAGTCCGAAGAAGGTGTATTTTATAGATAATGCCATCATCAGCAGGATGGGGTTCAATGTCACGGATAACAATGGTGTAAAGCTGGAGAATGCCGTTTTCATCGAACTGTTGCGAAGGGGTTGCGACTTGTTCTATCATGCCGACAAGAAAGAGTGTGACTTTGTGGTGAGAGAAGGTGTAAGGATTACCCAGGCTTACCAGGTTACGGTGAAGATGGATGATGAGAAGACTCGCAAGCGTGAAATAGAGGGCCTGCAAGAGGCGATGGAAATCTATGATTTGTCTGAGGGTTACATCATTACGCTGAATGAGAAAGAGGAGCTTACCATGGATGGTAAGACGGTGCATATAATTCCTGCCTGGGAATGGATGCTGAAGTAAAGGCTGGATTAAGAAGACCATCTTGCCAAATGAAAGGGCGGAAGAACAACTGAGGTTAACAGAGTTAACAGTTGTTTTTCCGCTCTTTCTTTGTTTTCGAGCATCTATTTCCTTTCTTGTGTGCCCCCACATCTATCTTTTTGCTTTTCTTTCTAAAAAAGTTCCAGGAAAAGGAGTGGCATTTCAAATATTTTATATACCTTTGCACTCAGATACCCATTCTGCTCACGCCGAGTTGATGCTTTCTTTCTCAAAAAGAGAGATTGTTGAGACGAGGACTTGGGAGGGTAGTGGTATCATGACATAATATAGAGCGTTTACTTGGCGCTTTGTTCTTGACGGACTGAAACTTCGCAAACTTCATGAATAGTCACGAACAATGCAACGGTAGATGCCCTCGGGATGTGTTTAGCCACATCCCTTTACTGATATGGCTTATTGCGTCAAGTGATAAGTCTTATATCTGTATAGGGGAAAGTGTACACATATCGGCGTGGGCTTCGACGTTGCTCGTTCAACTATTCAGGGCAATGCGAAGGCCTCAGTTCGTGGGACGGGTGACGAGGAGAACCCACGCTTTCCGTTTATTTTAATCGCTACCCTTGGGTGATGAGGTGGTTAGGGAAGGAAATTTTCTATGGATTACTTAAAAGCAGAAAAACTCCGTAAAGAATGGGGTGATAAGCCTTGTTCGCATCCAAACTTCGAGGTAGAAACCCATTTGGATTCTGAGTATGTGGCTGTCAAGACTGGGGATTATGTTTGTACTTGCTGTGGACAGGATTTTACCAAAGAAGAAAGGGATAAGATTATTGCGGCTCGTAATAATCAAAAATAGTTTTTTGTTATGGAAATGTTCAATTCTACATTGAAATCTGAGGATGTTAAGTTCTTTTATAGAGTGTTGTATCAGTATGAGAAAGAGGGAACAGGTAGGCATACGGGATACTCCTATAAAGATGTGCCCCTGGAAATAAGAAAAAAGGTTTTACTAGTGCATGATACGCGCAAAAGCAAAATCGAATTGAATTTCCCGGTAAAGCCTAATACCATATTGTATAAGGGTATAGGTGTGTCTAGCCCTCTTCTCAAGCATATAAGGCATAGCTTTGCTCATGCTTGTATTGAACGAGATGGGGAGTATTATATAATAAACTCTCAAATGAATTCTAAATGCCAGATTTGTGGCAAGGTGAAAAGAACAGACTTGATGGATTTGGTTAATGGAATATTATCTACAAAAAAAGAAAACAATTAAAAATAGAGAAATGAGAAATTTTACTTTTAAAGGACTGTTTTTGGCAGTAGTGTTTATTGTATTAGGCAGCTTGTCAATTCAAGCTGCTGATGGTTTGATTACAAAACAAATCACCATTAAGTTGGATGAAGCTGGTACTTTGCCTAATAAGATAGGCAGTACTAAGAAATTTCAGATAACTAATCTGAAAATTATTGGTGAGATAAATGGTAGGGATTTGCAAATGATTCGTGAAATGGCAGGGAAAGATGTGCGGGGTAATGATACAGATGGAATGCTATCTGTATTAGATTTGTCAGACGCAAAGATCGTAGAAGGCGGAGGTTATAATATTAATGGTTTTTATTATCCTACTTCTAATGATAAGATTGGCGATAACGCCTTCTGTGACTGTAGTGGTTTAACAAGTTTAACCCTCCCTTCTGGTGTTACCGAGATAGGTAATGCCGCCTTCGAAGGTTGTAGTGGTTTAGCAAGTTTAACCCTCCCCTCAGGTGTTACCAAGATTGGCTATTCCGCCTTCGAAGGTTGTAGTGGTTTAACAAGTTTAACCCTCCCTTCTGGTGTTACCGAGATAGGTAATGCCGCCTTCGAAGGTTGTAGTGGTTTAGCAAGTTTAACCCTCCCCTCAGGTGTTACCAAGATTGGCTATTCCGCCTTCGAAGGTTGTAGTGGTTTAACAAGTTTAACCCTCCCTTCTGGTGTTACCGAGATAGGTAATGCCGCCTTCGAAGGTTGTAGTGGTTTAACAAGTTTAACCCTTCCTTCTGGTGTTACCAAGATAGGTAATGCCGCCTTCGAAGGTTGTAGTGGTTTAACAAGTTTAACCCTTCCTTCTGGTGTTGCCAAGATTGGCGATTACGCCTTCCATGGTTGTAGTGGTTTAACTTCTATTTATGTGTATGCAGAAAAACTACCAAATATGGGAAATGACGTTTTTGAAGGCTGTGATGCAAAAAAAATGTACTGTTTACGTTCCAAAAGGAACTTATGATGATTATTGGCTTTCTGAATTTGGTTATTTTGAGAACATCGTAGAGTTTGATCCAACAGGCATCAATAATGTAATCACCTCAAATGATGCTAAGGAACTCTCTCGCTATTCCGTTAATGGTCAGCGATTGTCTGCTCCTACCAAGGGTTTGAACATCGTGAAGTATAGCGATGGCAGTGTGAAGAAAGTTGCTGTTCAGTAGATTCTTCTAAATTGTCAGACAAATAAAGAAATTCGCAATAAGCATTTAAACACCCTATGAGGTGCATATATAACGAGATTAGTCTGATAAAATATGTCGGACTATAGATGAATCTAAGATACGCAGATGAATATTTTTAATAAATTAAAATGATGATAGGACAAATTCTTCTAGCATTAGTTTTAATGGTATGTGTCAGAGTACACATATTAATTAAGCATTAAAAACATTCTTTGCTATTTGCTACGGCAAAGAAAAAATTTTAGATATTGATGTGGTTTTCTGCATCTCATCGATTAGGCAACTATGGCAGTACTTGCCTTCTTAAAGATTTCTGCTATTGGGCACGAGCAATCGTGCCCTTTTTTATGTTTCTGAAGAGTTAAATCGATGAAAAAGTTTGGCGTTATCGTGTAAAAAGTGTACTTTTGCTGCAAAAATATGTGTCTTGACACAAAAATTTTCAGTGAAATGATGTATTTTGAGCGCAAGGAATATCTAGATAAGCTCATCTCTGCCGAAGGCAATGGGATGATAAAGATTATCACTGGCATCCGCCGATGTGGTAAATCTTTTCTTCTTTTCAACATCTTTTGCAAGCATTTGCTCGAAAGAGGTGTTGCGGAAGACCATATCATACAAGTAAATCTTGAAGACCGTAGAAACAAGAAACTCCGTGACCCGGATGCACTCTTAGAGTATATTGATGCTCAGATAGTTGACAAGGAGAAGTATTACATTCTTCTTGATGAGGTTCAGATGGTAAAGGAGTTTGAGGATGTGCTCAATTCTTATCTCCATGTAGAGAATGCTGAGGTGTACGTAACTGGTTCCAATGCCCGATTTTTATCAAAGGATGTAATCACAGAGTTCAGAGGGCGAGGATGGGAAATCCGAATTCATCCATTGAGCTTTTCTGAATACTACGAGGTTGTAGGAGGAGAGATACAACAAGCTTTGGAAACCTATTATCTTTATGGTGGATTGCCTGCTGTGGTGCAGATGGAAAGTCCAGAAGCCAAGCAAAACTATCTTCGAGAGATTTATGAGACCGTTTATCTGAAAGATGTATTGGACCGAAATCGCTTGAAGAATCCAGAGGGAATGAAAGAGCTGGTTCGTCTCCTTGCATCTACGATAGGTTCTTGTACCAATGTCTTGAAAATCTCCAATACGTTTAAATCGGCTGGTGGAGTAGAGATAAGTGGCAATACTATCAGCAAGTATTTGGAATACCTGCAGGATTCCTTCATCATCAGCGAGGCTTTGCGCTATGATGTGAAGGGACGCAAATACATTGGTGCTGGTACCAAGTATTACTTCGAGGACATCGGTATCAGAAATGCCGTGCTTGATTTCCGACAGATAGAATACACTCATATTATGGAGAATGTTATCTATAACGAGCTTCGCAAACAAGGCTATGGTGTGGATGTCGGTGTAGTGGAGAGCTTCAAGCGGGATGAGAATGGCAAACTGCAGCGTAGGAATCTTGAGATTGATTTCGTGGTGAACCGTCATGATGAACGCCTCTATATCCAGTCGGCTTATGCCTTGCCTGATAAGGAGAAGGTTGATCAGGAGCAGGCTTCTCTTTTGAATGTAAACGATGGCTTTCGCAAACTGATAATCGTAGGGGATAGGTATCGTTCGGGTTATAATGAAGAAGGCATTCTGATGATGAGTCTCTCCGATTTCCTTTTGGGGAAAGAAAATAAGAGCTAGATTGTCTTGAAGAAAATGTCAAGAGCGGAAGAACAGCTGGGGTTAACAGAGTTAACAGTTAACAGTTGTTTTTCCGCTCTTTCTCCTTAAATACACATTTTTGCCAGCTCTTCCAGGTTATCCGCTACTTCTATCGCATCTCGCCAATTGCCACGAATCATGCTTTTCTCTGCCATGTCATCCAACAGGGCGATGGTGGAGTTCCAGAAGCCTTTCATGTTGTAGAGAATCACCATCTTGTGGTGGTAGCCGATGGTGTGGGCGGCGGCGATGGTGAAGATTTCATCCAGGGTGCCGATGCCGCCAGGAAGGGCTACGAAGATGTCGCTCTGGGCAAGCATTAGGTCCTTGCGGTCGCTGAGATTATCACACGGAATCTCGATGTCGAGGTCAGGGAAAGTTCTGCCGCCTCGCTCTACAAGCGTAGGAACCACACCGATGGTTCTGCCGCCATTCGCCTTCACCGCCTTGCCGATGCAATCCATCAGACCGGAGTTGCAGCCGCCGAAAACCAGGTCGTGGCCGTTCTCTGCCATCCACTTTCCCATCTCTTCAGTCAATGTGAAGAAGTCGGGGTCGATATTCTTATTTGCTGAACAAAAAACTGCTATTTTCATATTGCTTTATCTTCTATTTGATGATGTTTTATCTGTTGTTTATAGATGTTTTATCCGTTATTTATAAATGTTTTAGGCAAAGGTACGTAAAAATATCGAGATTATTGGGCTCTTTTTGCGGATAATTTCTTAATTTTGCAAACAATAACTAATCTTATAAACAGGAAGATAGATTTCTAACAAAACAAGACAAGAGAATGAAAAGGATTATCACATATAGTATCATCGCTTTGTTGCAGGCATCGGTGGCGCTTGCACAGACCTCTGTGCCGTTTGCAAAAACCTCTCCGAAGCCGAAGTTTCAGAAGCGGGAGAAGTATGAATGGCAGGGAGAGATTCCTACCTATGTAGAAACGCTGAAGAAGGAACTGACCTATCCGATGGCTTGGGGAAACAGTCCTATCAGGAACTTCAAGAAGTGGAAGAAGGCGGCAAGGGCGAAAGTGTTTGAATGCATGATGACGCCTCCGAAGGCGGCTGCAGCGTGGGATATGGAAGTGCTCGGTGAGGAACAGAGAGACGGATATAAGGCGCAGAAAATCGCCTTTAATATCAACGCCTATTCCCGAATTACGGCTTATCTCCTGATTCCGGACGGCAAGGGACCATTCCCAACAGTCAATGCGCTTCATGATCATGGTGCTCATCTCTTTATCGGAAAGGAGAAGATGATTCGCCCTTTCTTTACTCCGGAAGAAAAAGATTCCCCTACGAAGCAGGCGCTCTGTCAGGAGATTCTGGATGATGCGGATGCGTGGGCAAGGCAGCTTTATGATAATCAGTACGTGGGCGATTATCTGGCGAAACATGGCTACGTAGTCTTTTCGGCAGATGCTCCGATGTGGGGAGAACGAGGCCGAAAGGAGGGCGTAGATAGAAACAAATACGACCTGATAGCCGGCAACATGATGATGCTGGGTAGAGACCTCTCTGCCTTCATGACTTACGATGATATTTCCAGTACCGAGTTTCTGGCTTCGCTGCCGATGGTAGATGCGAAGCGTATCGGATGCGTAGGCTGTTCGATGGGAGCCTATCGCTCGTGGATGCTCTCTGCCTTATCGGATAGAATCAAGGCGGGTGCTTCTATCTGTTGGATGATTACTACGGACGCTCAGCTTACCCGGAGATTCGGAAGAAAGGAGAATGGCGGTTTTGCGAATTGCATCCCGGGGTTGAGGCAATATCTCGACTATCCTCATATCGCCTCCCTCGCCTGCCCGAAACCGATGCTTTTCATCAATGGCACAAAAGATAAGCTCTTCCCCGTATCTGGTGTAAAGGATGCTTTCGCCGAAATGCATCAGGTTTGGAAGAGTCAAGGAGTTGATAATCTGCTGGATACGGAGCTTTGGGAAATCCCTCATTCCTGCGGACTGAAAGCGCAGGAGAAAATGCTGGAGTTTCTGGATAAGAATTTGAAATAAGAAATAAATAAAGAGCGGAAGAACAGCTGGGGTTAACAGCTGGGGTTAACAGAGTTAACAGTTAACAGCTGATTTTCCGCTCTTTCTACGCTATAGTCTATTTTTATGTCTGTTGTGTGCCCTCACACAGCAGAATTTTTATGTTCTTGAAAAATATTAATCGGAAATGATGCAACTTTCCGATTATTTTCATTACCTTTGCACGCAGATACCCGTTCGCTCACGCCGAATTGAGGCTTTTCTTCCTTTTAAGAGGGTAGATGGCTGAGACGAGGACTTGGGAGGGTTGGTGTATCATGACATAATATAAAAGTGCGTTTACTATGCGCTTAGTTCTTGATGAACAGAAACCTGGCAGTTTCAGAATCTTATCAAAGACTATGCAACGGTAGATGCTCTCGGGATGTGTATATCCACATCTCTGTACTGATGTGGCACCCTACGCAAGTAGGGTGTCCAATTCTGTATAGGGATAAGTGTATCATATCGGCGTGGGCTTCGATGTTGTTCGTTTCGATAAGATGGGCTTGCCAGGGCCTCTGTTCATGAAGCGAGCAACGGGCAAGTTCACGCTTTCTTTTTGTTGTGTAGTTAACAGATTGTTTCACATTAAAAAGTACGATTATGGTACGACCAAAGTTATCATTTGATGTTAAAGCGGATAAAATGAAAGCGATAGCTGACTATGTCCGTACACATGTTTCTTCAATTTCATTCTTGGGGAATGCGAAAGGGTTAAAGGTAAAGAGTGCAATTTTAGAACCGGGAAGTATCCAACTACCTTCTGAGACCGACTCACATTGGAATGTAAGTGGTCGTGTTAAATTGGGTATTGAAAAGGAGGATGGAGTTCTAGAAGACAACTTCTTTTTTACCTGCAATTGCGAATTAAGCAAAGGTGATGAAGGAGAGCCTATAGTAACTGGGCTAACAAGTATTATAATATTATAATAGGAGAAAGAATATAAAATTAAAATTTATGAGAACATTTACGTTTAAAGGGCTGTTTTTAACTGCGGTATTTATGTTGCTTGGTTGTTTATCAATCCAAGCTGCTGATGACGACTTGATTACAAGGCAAATCACCATCAAGTTGGATAAGGCAGGTACTTTACCAGACAAGATTGGAAGTAGTAAGAAGAATCTGATTACCAAGTTGAAGATTGTTGGTGAAGTTAATGGTACTGATTGGTGTTTTATCCGTGAGATGGCTGGAAGTGGTTATGATGGTAAATCTACTGAAGGAAAACTCTCGGTATTAGATTTGTCCGAGGCAAAGATTGTAGAAGGTGGTGATTATTATAATAAGTATTATTATTAAGTAACTGTTCAAAATTAATTTTATAAATATGAATAATTCACGAATAAGTTCG
>ERZ779959.165-NODE-165-length-15336-cov-2.30044_pt1 | contig 15336 bp, 9 predicted proteins | sample MGYA00511348_ERZ779959 | MGnify/ENA primary metagenome ERZ779959 (study PRJEB29588, sample SAMEA2162880) | human gut metagenome | biome: human gut; feature: human-associated habitat; material: faeces | place: Denmark | collected 2008/2010 ...
TCAAGCTTCTGAAAGAGCAGATAGAGAGTCTGAACTCACAGATTTTACGTCTTGATTCAAACCTGAAGGATAAGGATATAATAATTGAACTATTAAAAGAAAGGAGAAAGGAATAAGACATTAATTATTTCATCTGTAGTACCCATACAGATAACTCAATGATTAAAACCATTTTGCAGCTTACCTTTTTCAAGTAATCCATAAAAAGGAAGAGTCCTGAAACTTACAAACTACTTACAAAGCAAAGGGAAGCTACTGATATTCAGATATGAATTAAAGAGGTCCAAGCTGCGATAGAGGAATAAGACTACTTTTTATGTGCTATTGCCAAGAATGATAATCACAGACTTACAAATCACTTGCTAAAGTTGCATAAGGTTCTGATTATCAATTCTATCTGAAAGTGGCGCAGGCTGCAATAGAGGAATAATCTCTTAAAAATATTATTTTTATATCAGGCTGTAATTCACCGTTTTACGGTAGTTACAGCCTGATTTATACTTGTACTGCCCACACTAATCGTCCTCTGAATATAGAATAACGACAGGACCGCTAGTTCTTTGTATCAGCCCTATACCAAGACATGTTGAAAGAGCTCCTTTGTATTTGTATGTAAGTAGGCAAATCGGGAAGCACCTCTTTATAGATAGAACTCCTGACCGACAAAAAGATCTATGAAATTTAAAGAGTACTCAACGAACAGGTATGTCATTTCATCGAAAAGCCCCTCCTTCTCTCATACCTTCTTCCACTTCTTTCCAAAGATTCTTATTGATGACATGTACGATATCGAACACCATCAGACCGTCGGAGAGCTTCAGGTTCGTAGCTATTGCTTTTGATAGCTTAGCTGGATTATCATAAAACTGATCAACCAAGACTCCACCCATAAACTTATTGTTTTTCAATATAGTGCGCAAGTGCTGACAAGATCCTTCCACACAATACCAGATACCTGACTGAGCCTGACTGTCTGTTTCGTTCCAAACGCTACGGCCGTTCTTCTGATATTCCTCTATCGTAATGTCCGTATAGTAATTTCCCGTAGCATACAAGTCTATCAGTTCGGCATAACCATAGTTCTTATACTCAGGAGTTGCCCAATCGAAATCCCTGCTTGGATCATAGTCCTTACTAGCAAAATTTACACCTACTTCATAGTAAGACGGATACCAGGCCCCCGTGTATGTACCAAACGATATATCAGGATTCACAGCCTTTACTTCCCTACGAGCCAAAGCCATAAAGTCAGTAATCGTCTTCGTGCGCCACTCAAGCCACTTCAAAGCCAACTTTCCAAATTTGGGTACAAACTTTCCATCACCGGTCTTCTCCCAAGTCAGAATATCCTGTGGAAAATTCTCTACCTTAGCGCCAATATATTCTTCGAACTTACTACGCGAAAGCGGTGAAAAGTCGGCACTGATGCCATCATAGCGTACACGGTCGAGCATCAGTCCGTCCAAGTCGGGATATTTGCCGACCAACTCTTTCAGCACATCGATAATATGTTTACGATACTCCTCGTTAAGCGGATTAATCATGGCACCATATTTATGTTTTTCCTCCATAATAGAGATAATCCCTTTCTCTGGATTGTAAACCATAGATGCCCATTCTGGATGGCCATTGTAAACCAAGCCACGGTCAAAATAATTGTGACCGGCACAGAACACATTCAACGATGCATGTACCTGCAATCCCAGTTTATGTCCTTCCTGAATAAAATAATCCAAATAATCAAAGTTTCCACGTTTGGCCCCCTTCCACTCTTCCATGCGCGGAGCATACTTACTGTCATAGAGTACTTCACCAGTAATCGGACGTACGTCAACAATGGCATGTGTGAATCCAAGTGACTTTATCTTCTGCAAATAATAGTCAATGGAGTCTTTCTGATTAAAACGGCCGAAATTAGCTTCGGCATCAAACCACATCAGTGCTGGCTTTACTGGAGTTTCTTCCATCTTAACCATTTTCTTAGTTCCACCGTAAGATGACAGTACAAGCATTCCCAAGGCAAGCAGTAAAAGAGATTTTTTCAAACTTAATTTTTTCATTGATACCTGCATGTTTTATTAATTAATAATAGTTTCTATTTTATCACCGCTCTAAAAGGAGCAGCCGGAAGCCCAGCATTATTCTGCAATGTCCCTACCTTGTAATTGCGAAAGCAATAACGTACTTCTACCGGACTCGGAACAGAATCGTTCCATACTTTGACCTTTGAACAGCCACCGATAATCTCAGCCTTGGCAGGATATATATTACCAACCTTGTCAACAAGCTCAAAGCCTTCCACCAATTGGTTTTCGGGGGCAAGACCATCTTCACCAAATTCAAAATCTACCTCAACGCAATGACCGTTCATTTGACATTGCCGATAGATGGGACCTGAATACATAAAACCTTCCCAACCATAAGCACATGCCAATGCCCAATAAGCCAAACGTTCGCCAACTTTTATTTTATAAGGTGAATGAATAAACTTCTCGCTGCCAGCATCGGTGGTAATCACCATGCCAGTACCGGGTACCTCGTGCATCAGTTCTAGCTGACACTGTCGAAAGAGAGCCCAGTCGAACTTATCACAGCCTTCCGATTCCCAAGGAGCTATCTGAACATAATAGAACGGCATCTCGGATGATTGAAAAAAAGTACGCCACTCGGTCACCATAGCTGGAAAAAGTTTTTTGTAAAGAACCGGATCTGCACTGTTTGCCTCACCCTGATACCAGATAACTCCTTTTACAGGGAAACCTTTCCACGGATTAACCATTGCATTCCACAACAGAGTAGGGGTACCAGCCGGCCAACCGAATTCTGTAGCCTTTACATCGGGTAGCACTACTTCTGTAAAAGGCTCCAACGTTTCACGGCTCATCCAAGCCTCTATCTTTGAAGCGCTCCATGCACAATGTATCAAACCTACAGGTACATCCAGCGTACGCTGAAGTAAATCACCGAAAAAATATGCAGTAGCACTGAAATTGGCTACCTCTTTAGGTGAAAGCTCTGTCCAATATCCGTCAATACCCTCCGTCTTCGGAGTAGTGCTCCAGGCATTCTTCACTGTGTAAAGCCTCAATGAGCGCTTGGAATTAGCCGATACAATGTAGGGCTGAGAACCATAGACTGGCTGACCTCGAAAGCCTTTGACCGGCATCTCCATATTGGACTGACCGGAACAGAACCAAACTTCACCAATCAGAATATTCTTTAAGACCAATTTATCACCGTCGCTGAACGTAATGGTATAAGGACCACCATAAACTGGAGTTTCCAGCGTCAATGTCCACAGCTGCCCTTCCCGACGGTCGGCGTAGACTTTTTTATTGTTCCACGAAGCCACGGCATATACTTTCTTACCGGTAGTTGACCGACCTGTGAAAATAACTTTTGACTGCTGTTGCAGCACCATACCGTCACCCCAAATAGAAGGGAGTGTCACTTTCGCATAGAGAGCTGACCAAAACAGCAACAAGCAAAACAAACTAAGCAATCTTTTCATAACTTTATTTTCTTTTTACAAATTCATTTAGAAATATTTCACTCTCATTCCAGTGTCTGACTATATGCATTTCCCCTGACAAGTAATCTACTCACAGATTCGTTGTTCAAACAAATAATCAGGAACGAGTACTTGGTCCCTATCCGACTCGGTTCCACACACGTTGTAAGCAGCCACTTCATATGTACCAGGCCCTTTAACAGTAAACATACCGAATGGTTTTACCTCATTTATCGTACGCTGAACATCGCCTACCAATTGCCCATCTTTATATATATGGTAACCTACAGCCTGCGACTTGTACCTGTCCCTCCATGATAAAAATACACCTTGCCTTTCATCCTGCATATAAGTTAGTCCAACCATAGGCAAAGGTGTAGCAAGATGAGGCAAGTGACCTTTTCTAACATAATAAATATAAGATTTATGGAAAGCCGGATGGCGTAACCAAGGACTGTAATAGTGGGAATAAGAAAAGCAAATGAACCCAGAAACATATGGAGTAAGCAAGTCAATCTGCCTTTGAATTCTGTCTAAAGTTGCCGACGTCCAAAAACGCTGATCAAACATTTCCACATTGGCTACAAAACGGATGTGAGGAGTCTTCGGAATAACAACAGACAAAGCTGAAAACCAGTCAGCCACCTCACCTAAATTGAGAAAACCTGAACCGATACAGTCCTGCGGCGCAAAAATATCCCCATTCTGAAAATGAGCATTGTTCAACACATACTTCCACATCTCGGCACATTGAATCGGAGTTCCATTTCTACTATTCATGAAGGGAGACAACAAGAATGGCATATTCTTGGTTTGCTGATGTAGATAATCCAAATTAATATTCAGTGCCTTAACAAGGAACTCTCGATACATTGGTGTCTTACAGTATGAATTATCTACCTCCCAAGTCCAATACCAGCCACACATAGTCTCCTTGTAACGAGACTTATAACGTCCGATTAACTCCTCTGCTACTTTATTTCCTAGCTCCATCTGTTGCATAAGCCACTGTGGAGTAAAATCAACTTTCCACCATGCCTCATTGAAATTTAGCCCTACGAATACTTTAAATCCTGCCCTACAAGCATTGCGCAGGCAGTTTTCAAGTAAATCGTTCTTGTTACCCAATACACCCGGTATAGTAGAAGGATAAACCGCTGTAGTGTTTCCTTTTTGGTCCGTATGAACTGTATGCATGAAAATAACATATTCCATACCAGCAGACTTGAGCACCTTGAATTCCTGCTTCCAGCGGATATCATCCCATTGCTCCACCAGATAAGGCTGAATAAAAGTAGCCTCTATCAAGTGTTTAGAAGCTCTTGTATTAAAAGGAAGCAGCAAACAGAAAAAGAATAAAACAAGTATTGAAATCTTCATAATATTATTATAAAAGAAGCTGCTCTTTCAACTAATGTAAATGCAAGAGACAGCTTCTTTTTATTAATAGGAGGATGCTCCTGTTCTAAAATAAATCAATCTATTGCTGTACAGAACTCAAGTAATCGTTGAATCCCTTCTTGAAGTCGTTCCAGTAATCGTACATTTTAATATGTACCATATCAAAAACAAAATAGCCATCGGCCACATTGATGCAGGCATCTATAGTCTGCGGAATCTTATCTCCTTGACCGCCTTCTGTCCAACCTGTGCTATTACCTATATCCGGTCCACCGGCAAACTTGACATCACCCATCAACAGCTTTTTGGCATTTGTACAGAAACCTTGCATATTCCACTCTCCGCTCCCATATATTTCATCAGCAGAAGCATAGGCGCCAAGCAACATAAAGTCGAGCATATCGGCATAGCCATAATCTTTGTATTTGGCTGTTGCCCAATTAGGATATTCGGCAGAAGTGTCGTACTTAGGACTCGCCCAGTTGACACCTACCTCATAGTAAGTAGAATACCAAGCACCCACATATACACCAAAGCGCAAGTCAGGATTGACTGATTTCACTTTATCGCGTGCCTTGGCTATAAAATCGTGAATAACTTTAGCTCGGAATTCCAACCACTGCTTCATGTACTTAGGCTGCGGAGAAGGCAATGGATAATAAACACTCCCTGGCTTAATGATATCATCGGGAAAGTTTTCGACTGTCTCACCAATATATTCTTCAAACTTCTGTTTGGAAATAGCCGAAAAATCAGAAGCAAAGTCATTATAGCGACAACGATCCAGAAAAATACCATCTATATCATACTTAGCCAAGTCACCCAACAACTGAAGGACAAATTGCTGAACTTCATCATTGGCTGGATTCAGGAATTTTGTGCCATATACATTATCAGGGTCGTTTGCAGCCGTCATATCCATGGCATTGGTAAGCCCTCCTTCCAGATTAAGCGTAGTAGCCCATTCTTTCTTAGAAGAATCTCTGAAAAGTAATCCCTGTTCACCCAAGCCATAAGGATAAAGATTACCACCTACAAAAGTATTGATAGAAGCATTGACTTTCAGTCCCAATTTATGACCGGCATCAATAAAGGCTTGCAAATAGTCCCACGTTGCCGTACGCTCAAAATAAGCATAACCATTATCACTCCAATAATCCAGTTTCTTCACCTGTTCTACAATTGATGTCTGAAACAGTACATCACCCATAGTAGGACGTACATCCACCACAACATCAGTGAAACCGGCTTCTTTAGCTTTAGTTAAATCACGCTCTATATTTTCTTTGCTGTTGGCATAGTCAGGGAAATTAGCAGCTGCATCAATCCAAACAAAACGAGGCTTAACCTCAACCTGCTGCTCCGGCTCATCCGTATCTTCTTCCCAAGGCCAACCAGGTATACCGTCATTGCTGTCTTTGCAAGCTCCTAACAAGAACATACAACACAAAACCGCAATGGTATTAGAATATCTAAAAAACTTCATCTCAAATATTTTTTATCCAATAGTTCGTTATTTGTAAGAGTCCAGGAGGCTCAGTATCCCGGACCTCCTGAAAGTTCAAATTATTTTTGAATACAATCAGCAGAGAAACCACCGATAGTAGCACTATTATTGTCATAGTAATAAACGTAAATCTTGAAGCCGTTGGTAGCCGGAGCAATCAGTACGTCACCCGAAGCAGTCTTAGCATCACCCTGCTGATACCAGTTCAAAGCATCAGCCTTGAATACCAATGCAGGTGAGGTAAAGACATCATTACCCAAAGAGCCCTTGCTTGTGACATCATAGAGATATACCTGAGGGCCAACCCCCCAATGCGGAAAATGAGAAACAAGCAACATAGCCAGATAGTTAGCATTATTGAATGCCTTAGTATCAAGACAATTCTGGTTCTGTGCCCAGCTATTGCCACTAGTATTCGCCAACTGTGCGGATATCTGATTGTTACCATTCAGATAAGTCAGAATATTGGCATCGTAGTATGACAGGAAATAGCCGTCAGTAACATTAGTTGAAGCCGGAACTACAGAAGTTGAGTTGACCGGAGCAGCTCCCCATGCTAAGCCCGTAGATGAAATGTCGACAACTTCAGGAGCCTGGATTTCACCGTTCTTCACTACAATACGTGTAAAGACACTCGAGTTGGTCACTCCGCTAACACCATCATTCGTCAGGATAATAATTGCATTGCTTGTCACATCACCAATCACTTTCATCTTAGATCCCGTAGGCAATCCTGTGGTATTGGTAAATGAATAGAAAGGTTGAGGAGTATCTTTTACTGAAGATGTCATGAAAATATTACACTTGTCACCTATATCTACTTTATTGCAGATAAGCAGATGTCCACCTTCATCACTGGTGATACAACCAGCTTGTGCCGAACCCAGATTGATAGTTCCCCCTTTGCTACCAGTTTCCTGGTTGAAGTAAAGAGGTGTTGTTCCGTCCCCCATGCAGACAACCAACTGTCCACCTACAACGCCCAACGTAGGAGCATTGGTATCATTCCAAGGTATAGCAGCTCCAGCTGTTGCATCCAGATTGAACAGTTCTTCAAGAGGTGCATTGAATCCGTATGGAATCTTCTCCGGTATGGTCTTTCTAACTATATATTCTTTCTTGTCTACTCCGTTATGAGCTACTACTGTAAACGTTACATCATCATTGTAATCTAAAGCTTCAACGCGCGGATCAGGAGTAATGGTAGCATGAGGCGACAAAGTAATATCAGCCAGACAAGAGTTCAAATCCTCCGCACTAATCAACGAAATTGTATTTGAGCTATTATCAATGACACCGGATACAACTGGGTCGACCAGTGAAAAAGATAGCAGCTCGCATTTGTCAGATTTCGTACGTTCACCCGTAATGCAAATCTCACGCTTTTCACCCTGAGCATTAGTATATACAAAATAATTATCTTTAGTGAAATCCAGTACCGTCAGACTGGGCTCAATTGTACAATTAGGAGCCAACTCAGCCCTTACTCTGACGGTCGTCATATACGGTGTAGTCTCGTCCTCACTATCTTCCGGATAGAACCACGGAATAGGTATTACATACTTGTCAGCCGAAGCATCTGTTATCGTATACTTTACAATCTCTTTATCGGTAAAAGGACCTGAAGTAAAGATAGCTGTAAGACTCGTAATACCTTGACGATCTGCTGTAGGGAGCACATACTCAGGCTCCTGGCAGGCTGTCATTATAGACAACAAGCCTAATAATAATAAATATATCTTTTTCATAATCATTGTTTTTAGATTTAATGGATATCCGTGATCATTTGAAGCAAAACGTTATCCATTCTGCTTGTTATTTCCACTCCGGATATTGGGTAACAGCACTATTATTATCCAACTCTGATTGAGGCAACGGAAGGCGATACATCTTTTCCGGGAAGTTACGGTCTTTATCATCGCACGATACATAAGTGTACTTCAGATCTCCATTGGCTTGTTTCTCAATCTTCAAGCCATGAACCTGATAACCGTTCAATCCACCTTCTTCGTATGATTTTGCAGCCACGTTCCAACGACGCAAATCCCAATACCACTGTCCTTCATATGCCAATTCTATCTTACGCTCCTGAACAATGGCTTTCCAAAGCTTATCACCACTCTTATCCGAATAAGGAAGTCCTACACGAGAGCGCACCGTTCTGATAGCCTCATTGGCCCCAGCGTTATCGCCCGTTTGATAGCAGGCCTCAGCATAATTCAGCAAGACTTCAGCGTAGCGGATAACAGTCCAAGGTTGTATACTCACATCGATATCAGCAAGATTATGATTCTCATCAACTAACTTACGTAAATAATAACCTGTAGTACTTCTGCCTTCAGGAGTTTTGTCTTTATTCCACTGACACCAACCATCTAAACCATCCACAAAAGTCTCGATGGTACGACCTTTCCACATAGCCCCGTTATAAAGGATGGTAGCCTGAAAACGCGGCTCCAGTTTGTCATAAGGAGGAGTATCAGTTACTCCTTCAGTGTTATGCCAAGTTGACCAGTCAGGGAAACCACCTTTAGCCAATTCATAAGACTCCACCATTTCCTGAGTAGGAGTACCATATCCACCACTATTTACACCAATCAACTTATAATCGCCACCGGGAGTATAGTAAGTATCAAAGTCATGACCTATTGTCCGGTCAAAGCAATACTGCAAAATGGCTTCCTTATTGCCATTCAGTATCGTTTTTGAATATGAATCTGCATAATTGCTTTCCAATGTATATCCCAGTTTCTGCACTTCTTCCGCTGCTGATTTAACTTTATCATAACGTTTTGCATAAAGCATTGCGCGGGTCAGAAAAGCATAAGCAGCACCTTTGTCTATACGTCCTTTAGCGTTTGCTTGATCAGGCAAATGGGTGGCAGCATAATTCAAGTCTTCTTCCACAAAGTCCCAACCAGCCTCTTCCGAGCTCAATGCCTTGTCACGAACGATCTGTGTCATGTCTTCATTATAAATAATCACTTCCTTGTAACGCTTGAGTAAGTCAAAATACAAGAAAGCACGGATGAAACGCATTTCTGCTTCAAAACGTTCAGCATCGGCACTGCTGAATGTACCATACTTATGCAGATTGGAAAGGTTTTCATTCGTACGACGCACATACTCGTACAGATTTTCCCAATTGCCAAGATAGGTACTTACATAAGAAGGCTGTAAGGTCGTACCCCCATAAGCTATTTCACTGGGAATAAAACAAAGAGCATTATAATTGTAGGAACCATACTTCAGTTCGTCAGTCAAAGCTTCGGTCATACCGGCAGCACATTCTTCCAAAGCAAAGTTACTTAAATTATAAAAGTACTTATATAACTCATTGACGGCATATTCAGCATTTGTGGCGGTACTCCACAGCATCTTGTCCGAAATACTATCTGTCGGAGTCATATCCAAGAAATCATTGCAAGAGCTCAATCCGAATGAAGCTCCTAATATACATAAACCTATTATTCTTGCTTTCATAGACTATACGTTTTTTAGAATGTTAATGAAATACCACCCATCACTGTTCTCTGCTGCGGGTAATAACCATTGTTTACTCCCGGCGATTCCGGATCAATGCCTTCGGGCAGACCACTAATGGTGAACAAGTTCGAACCTTCTACAAAGATGCGGAGATTCTGAATGTTAATTTTCTGCGTCCATTGACGCGGGAATGTATAGCCGAACTGAGCTGATTTCAGACGAATATATTTACCATCGCGTAGCCAGAAAGTTGAAGCCAGCCCATTATCTCCCCCGTGCCCTGGGCTACCCAGAGTTATACGCGGGAAGGTACCATTCGGATTGTCGATACTATAAGCATTTTCCACCAAATACAAAGGAGAATTAGAACCTTCCTTGAAGGTTTGTGTCCAAATTGTATTATCATCATACCCATTGTAGTATGTTCCGGTCAAAGATACATCAAACAAAGCACCACCTGTAAACTGAGCATTGAAGTCAAATCCATACCAAGAACAATTCAGGTTCAAACCATAAGTCAGTTCAGGACGATTACTGCGACCTACACGAGCTTTATCATCTTCCGAAATTTTTCCATCTCCATTTAAGTCCTTATACTTGATATCGCCTACATTCGGACGTGTTCCATACCAGGCAGAGTTGGTAATTTCTTCTTCCGAACGAAACAGACCTTCAGCCACCCATGCCATCGTAGCACCATAAGGTGTACCAGTTACTTTACGCCATTCCATGATATTAGGACTGTCTGGGTATCGTAACCAACGCGTTTTAGCATAAGTAATATTGGCACTTATACCATAGGTAAAGGGCTTACCACCTAACTGGAATGATTTACGATGAGAAACCAGAATATCAACACCTTTACTATCAATCTTATTATAGTTGGCATAAGTCTGATAATAACCACCCATCGAAGGAGGATAATCGCCACCCATTGCTGTCAGGATATCATAAGTATAGTTATAGAATGCATCGAATTCCATTCCCAGCATACCATTCCACATTGTGAAATCGAAACCAGCATTCCACGACAATGTTTTCTCCCAAGTCAAATTAGGATTAGCGATAACATTCGTATAATAAGCGGGTGACAAAACTCCGTTGATGAGAACATTGGTTCCCGCAACATACTGATTCAAAAAAGAATAAGGGTTTACAGAGTCATTACCCAACAAACCAACAGAAGCACGAATCTTCAAATCATCAATGAAGTCAAGATTCTCCATAAAATTTTCTTCCGACAAACGCCAGCCTAAAGAGGCCGACGGGAAGAATCCCCACTGCTGACCTGTCATTCCGTAAAACTTATAAGAGCCATCGTAACGACCGGTAAACTCTGCTAAATACTTGTTGCTATAATCGTATTTCAAACGGAAAACATAACCGGCAGAACGTGAGGCATCGCTTAGACCTGAGATAGGATTTTTGGTTGCAACACCATAATCCAATTCTGGAAGTTGAGCAAATGGCAGATTCTGCGCATAAGCAGAGAAGTTGTTGGATTTGTAATCACGACCTTCTACCAAGAGCATAGCATCTACATTATGTTTACCAAATGAATGAATATAATTGATGCTAGCCTGACCGACCAACTGTTCATAAGTAGACTGACCTTCACCTATATTAATACCTTGATCTGTTCCACGAGGATCAGACTTCATGCTCCAACCGCTTACATTATCGTATACCATCGTAGAATAAGGAGTATTCAAGTTCTTATTATGTGAAGTTCCATAATTATAAGAGCCACTAATCTTCAGCGACAATCCTTTTACCCAAGGTACATTATAACTCAATGAGAAGTTTGTCTGCAAGTCGAGACTACGAGTATCTTTACTTCCTGACTCATAAATGGCTGCCAGCGGGCTGTTGGGCAATGAAGTATTGTTTTGCAAAGCAGCTGTGTACAATCCATTATATTGAACAGGTAAGTAAGGATGCATCTGAATTGTCTGACGCGCAACAGATAACCAGCCTTGTTCACCCAAATAAGAATCGCTATCCGTTCCACCAGAAGCGTAACCAGGCGTATGACGACGGCCAACATTACCGGCTACACCTAATGTAAAATGGAAATTCTTGGCAAAGTCAGACTCAATGTTAGTACGTACATTGTAACGGCGATAATTGAAGTTATCGATATTACCATCCTGACCCAAGTAACCTACCGAAGTAAAATAATGCATTTTCTCATTACCGCCTTGTACTGTTACACTATGCTTCTGAGTGAAACCCGTACCAAATACCTTATCGATATAGTCCACGTTATCCCAGCCATCGGTCGGATCGCCATTGGTCATAGCTTCCACATTCTTTTTTGTGAAATGAGGTACATACTGACTACGGTCGGTAATAGCACCACTGGCCAGCTGGTCCATCATCTCTGCCATATTGTAATAGTATGCAAACTGAGGACCATTCATAAATTTCGGGAAGTTGGCATTCATAGAAGCACCCAAAGAAGCATCGTAAGTAACTTTTGTCTTACCAACCTCACCCTTCTTGGTAGTTACAATAATAACACCACCGGCACCCTTCAAACCGTATACAGCAGCCGAAGCACCATCCTTTAAAACAGATACACTTTCAATGTCGTTCGGGTCAAGGTCATTGATATTGTCTACGGGGAAACCATCCACAATGTAAGCTACATTATAAATAGAGCCACGAATCTTCAGAGAAGCCTGGTCCAAGCCCGGTTCTCCAGACTCTTGTACTGAAGAAATACCCGGCAACCGGCCACCCAGCAACTGAGATACATTGGTAGACGGTGACTTCAGCAACTCCTCACCTTTCATGGCTGAAACGGCACTAGTCAGTGAACTTTTCTTTTGCGTACCATAACCAACGACAACCACTTCATCGAGCAACTCAGCATCAGCCTTCATCTGTACATTAATGACCGTGCGTCCAGCCACTTTATACTCTTTCGTCTTCATGCCGACAAAAGAAAAAACAACTACATCGCTGCTTTTTACTTTCAAAGAATACTTTCCTTCAACATTCGTAATCGTACCGCTACCGGTACCTTTTACCAATACGCTCACACCCAGCAAGCCTTCTCCAGTATCATCCGATACCACTCCTGTCAAAGTTATATCCTGTGCATGAATACCCAAGGGATATAATAAGAGCATCAATAATGAGAACGAAAGAATTCTCATCCACCTAAAACTTCCTATAGGATCTTTGATAAAGTCTCTCATAAGTCCGTTTTTTTAATTAATAATATTTATTTAGCTAACACTTTTCACTCAATTCTTCCAACACTTTCCAGCACTGATACAATCCGCGAGGAACATGAAAGCAACCTTTCCACTTGCCACCCTTCAAAGGCAACAACACCTCACCACGTCGGTTTAGGTAGCCATACCATTCGGGATATTCCTGGTCTTTGAAATGAGACCATACATAGTCGTGTACCTTCTCGAACCATTCCAGACATTGTTTATCACCCGTCAGGCAATAACCCTTCAGCAATGAAATCAAGGTCTCGATATGTACCCACCACAGTTTCTGGTCCCATTCCAGCTGCTGAGGAGGATTGCCCATACCACCGTACTGTTTGTCCCAGCCATAGCTGAGCATGGTCAGTGTAATGTTCTTTGCCTTCTCTATCAGGTCAGGACGATTCAGACGTTTGCCCAGATCCATAATAAACCACATAGCCTCGATAGCATGGCCAGGAGTAACCTGACGACCTTCGAAAGAGTCGGACAATGAACCGTCGGCCAGCACATTCTCCACAATAATACCGCCTAATTCAGGACGATAAAATACATCCATCACCTCATGGATGCAAGTATCCATAGTCTTCACCAGGAAATCTTCATCGAGCAAATGTTCGATTTCCAGCGCCAGATTACAAAGAATCATGGGCAGGGCAAAACCTTTTAAATCGCGAGTACCGGGATGGAGTTTGTTCCATTTACCTTTCGGATTGTCCACCTTCGACAGAATGATGTCGAAAGTCTTCTTGGCAATATCAGCATATTCCTGCTTACCAGTAGCTAAACTTAACTGCCCGAAAGCCATCGTAGCAAATGTATAAGAGAAGATATTGTAGGGATCCACCAAAGGATGTCCTTCACGGTCTAGCGAGAAATACCAGTTGTAGTTACCGTCATGACCGTACTTTTTCAAGAATTCACCACCCTGAATGGCACAGTCGAGCCATTCCTGTCGTTTCTCCACCTTATTGTAAAGCATGGAAAACATCCAAACTTCGCGACCTTGCAACCAGATAAACTTATCTGTGTCATACACTTCGCCATCGCGTTTCAGGCAAGTGAAATAGCCACCAAACTCCTTATCCTGAGAATACTGCAACCAAAAAGGAAGCACATTCTCCATAAGCTCTGTTTTGTACCGTTCTGCTAATTTTTTGAAATTCATAATCGTATATTTATTAGGTCAATAACTTTTATCCTATAACGTTTTATGTTTTTAGACAATTTCCGGTGATATCAGCCCATCTATCAACATTAGGGCACGCATATGATAGTAAACAACAAAAATATTCCGGTAAGGATAATATTTCATCTCATCCAACTGTCTCAAAGCATTCTAATCTGCATCCGGTCAAGAGTAAACAGTTCTATTACCTGAGAAATAGCATCCGAACTGACATCTATACCATATTCCCCCAGGCTACTCCAAGTAGACAAATCGAAAAGAAATATCAAACAAGAAAAATTTATATCTGACTTCATAGCTATTAAATTTACACTGCCAGCCACTGGCACATTCCGAACAAACAGTAGAAGCTTCATTTCAATTTCATAGATTGAGACAAACAACCCAAGAACTAAAACCAGGCCAAAATAGATAAGAAGAATATAAGTAATGACTTATTGAAAAGGAACACCTATTTAAATATTACTTTAATATCAAAATATTCCTTATCTCTGTTTCTATTCTACAATTTTGATGAAGAATATCATGCGATATTTCATCAAGAAAAGTATTTGCAATCTTCAATCCGTTCAACTTGAAATCTATCAACTAATGTTCATCATAAACCAGCATAACAACCATACATTCAGCATCTTCACACAAAATTTGAAGCAAATATGGCTCCATCAACAACGAAGCACCTGTCAATACAGATTTCGTTGATAAATATCTTTGACTCTTTGTTTCCATATTTTTCATAGTTTACTTATCAGCTTTATTATATCTCCGGAACAAATATAAATAAATTTATTAAATAAACAAAATATTAATAATAATAATTATTATATATCTAATATAATCCAAATTACATTTATTATATAAACTTATATAAATCTTAATAAATAAAAGAGAATACTAACTTTTCAGGCAATATATTTAGTTTTAAAGTAAAATATTCCCTACCAAGAGTTATCAAGATTCTTAATACCTTTACGAAACAGCTAAAAAAAGAAAGCAATATAGTTCAAACATTATT
>ERZ779959.180-NODE-180-length-14817-cov-2.67945_pt1 | contig 14817 bp, 10 predicted proteins | sample MGYA00511348_ERZ779959 | MGnify/ENA primary metagenome ERZ779959 (study PRJEB29588, sample SAMEA2162880) | human gut metagenome | biome: human gut; feature: human-associated habitat; material: faeces | place: Denmark | collected 2008/2010 ...
GGCAAGTTTGCAGCCGATACCTTCTTCGATGATCAGCACCCTACCCTTAAAGCCGATTACATCCTGGCCAATCCGCCTTTCAATTTGAGCGACTGGGGAGCCGATAAGTTGCAAGATGATGTACGCTGGAAATATGGTATTCCCCCTTCAGGTAATGCCAACTTTGCATGGATTCAGCACATGATTCATCACCTCTCGCCACACGGACGCATCGGCATGGTGTTGGCCAATGGTGCCCTTTCTTCGCAATCAGGTGGTGAAGGCACAATCCGTGAGAATATCATCAAGGCAGACTTGGTAGAATGTATTGTAGCGATGCCTTCTCAGTTATTCTATACCACCGGTATCCCCGTATCCCTCTGGTTCCTCAACCGCGCCAAGAAGCAAACGGGGAAAATTCTATTCATCGATGCCCGCCAGATGGGAACAATGGTGACCCGCAAACTACGTGAACTGGATGAGAAGGAAGATATCCAGCGTATTGCTAAAACGTACAACGATTTTCAGGCAGGAACATTAGAAAACGAGAAAGGATATTGCGCCGTTGCCGCACTCGACGAAGTGGCAAAGCAGGACTATATACTAACTCCGGGACGCTACGTAGGCATAGCCGAAGCAGAAGACGATGGCGAACCATTTCAGGAGAAGATGAAACGTCTCACCTCAGAATTGTCTGATATGTTTGAGAAATCGCACCAATTGGAGGAAGAGATTAGAAAGCAATTAGAGAGTATTGGGTTTAAGATTTAAAGCTAGCCTATGAACTGGAATTTATGTACGATTGATTGGACTGCTATTGGATCAATAGCCACTGTTATGGCTATGATTATAGCTTATCGGGCTATTTATGCATCTGTGAAGCAAAATAAAGATAATCAGAGGTTTCAACTTTTACTAGTTCAACGTGAAATTGAGCAAAAAAGATTAGATGAACTGGTTGAAAATATTATGATAATCAACGATTCTATACAGCCTATTATTGTAAATGATTATTCAGTGAAACTAACAAATGGAATTTTTACAGAGGATGACAGGCATTTTATAGATGGAATGGCTGCAAATGATATATCCAACAATAATAGACTGAGTGTTCAATTAATCAAGTATGATAGAAATGAACCTGCGAAAAAAGTATTGATGATATTAAGTAATATGCGTCAGAAATATGGTGAATGGGTTAGAGATTTATCTATTCTCAATTTGTACAAAACAAATTACATAATTTTTCCGGATGAATTAAGAAGAATAATTCTAACTATGGCTAATATGTCAAAAGAAATTGCACCTGAGTATGAAAAAGATATTCATTTTATAATTAATGAGAAAAACAATGACTTGAACAAGGCTATAAACTTAATGAATATTTTCTGCTATACTATTTCTTCTTATTTAAATGAGCAGAAAAAAATATTTGAAGATGAGTTATGTGCGTTTGTCAAGGAAGAACAAAAAAGAATAGATAATATAGTTTTTCATTATTCAATAAAATAAATTGGAATGGAAGAGTGGAAAGAATACAAAATATCTGAAATAATAGAAGAAATTGCAATGGGACCTTTTGGTTCGAATATCAAAGTTGATAACTTTATTGACTTTGGCATACCAGTTCTCAATGGCTCAAATCTACAAGGTTTCAAATTAAATGAAGATTCTTTTAATTACGTTTCAGAAGAGAAAGCAGATTCACTTGGAAAAGCTAATGCCTCCAGAGGTGATGTTGTTATAACACATCGAGGTACTTTGGGACAGATAGTATATATTCCTTTAGATTCAAAGTATGAAAGATATGTTATATCTCAGAGTCAATTCAGATTAAGACTCAATCAAAATATCATTAGACCAGACTTTTTTGTATATTTCTTTCATACTCGTATAGGACAACATCGAATTTTGATGAATGCTTCTCAAGTGGGGGTTCCTGCATTGGCAAGGCCAACTTCCACTTTTAAGGAAATAACCATTCCTGTACCACCAATGGAAATACAAAACAGAGTAATGGCTATATTACTTTCCCTTGACGACAAAATTGAACTGAACCACTGCATAAATGAAAATCTAGCGCAGCAGGCACAAGCATTATTCAAGTCTTGGTTTGTAGATTTTGAGCCATTCCAGGATGGAAAGTTTGTAAATTCAGAGCTTGGGATGATACCAGAAAGATGGAAAGCTGGAAATCTTGAAGAGCTTGTTGAAGTTAAATATGGTAAAGACCATAAAAAACTAGCGTCAGGAACTATACCTGTTTATGGTTCCGGAGGAATAATGAGATATGTAGACCAATATCTCTATAATGAAGAATCTGTTCTAATTCCACGTAAGGGAAGTCTAAATAATGTGATGTATGTAAATCATCCCTTTTGGACTGTTGATACAATGTTCTATACACATATGAAAATAGAAGGAATTGCAAAATTCATTTATTTGCTAATAAGTCCTAAAGATTTATTATCTATGAATAGTGGCTCTGCAGTCCCGAGTATGACGGTTGATATTTTGAATAAGATTGCAGTTATAATTCCTCCAACAACTATTTTACAGCAGTTTGAATCTATTGTAAAACCACTTTTCATAATGGCGGAATCATTGCAAAAAGAAAATTATAGACTTGCTCACCTCCGAGATACTCTTCTCCCCAAACTCATGTCGGGAGAACTAAAAATAAACGATTTGAGCATTTAAGACTTACCTATATGGAAATGACTGTTGATATAATAATTTCAATACTAAATATGATGCTGTCTGTTACAGCAATTTGGATTGCGATAAAATCGTCACGAAGTACATCAAAAGATGCCACAAGACAGATTGAAAGCATCAAGCAACTTTCTAAAATACAGATTGAAACTTCTATAAAACAAATGGAGGTTGAGATTCAAAAGAATCTTCTTTTAGCCAAACAAGCTCAAGAAGAATTGGATAAAATAAATAGTATAAACAGCTCCCCTTTAGCAGGCCAAATTGACTGGAGAAGGGAAATGTTACGAAGAAATACGGAAGAAAAGCCTAAAAAAGACTTAGATTTCTATCGCTCTTATATAAACGATCTCAAAGAGATATGCCACAGTTTAACTAAATTGAAAAAAGAGTTGAAGTAATAAATAAGCATTAAAATATATAATGGGTAACTAAGACTATATAACTATCAGGAAAGCCAGATATTTCAGCGTAAAAATTACTATCTTTGCGATAGTCACTTTCCAATAACATCAAATTATGGACAAAATAGAAATAAAAGGATATAAATCTTTCCGGAATCTGACACTTGATTTGCTTCCCATCAATATATTGATAGGCTCTAACGGGTCAGGGAAAAGCAACTTTTTGTCTTTCTTTGAATTCCTCAACCGCCTGTACGAACAGAAGCTTACGGAATATGTGGCTTTGAACGGAGGTATTGACAAATACTTCTTCCAAGGCAGCAAGATTACGGATGCTATTTGCGCCACAATTTATTTTAAGGACAATTTCTATTCGTTTGAATTGAAAGAGGGAGACAACAGGTTTGTGTTCTCAAAAGAAAAGCTGGGAAATAATAGCTTGTACACCGCCATTGGCGCCTTTGGCAACGAGGCTATCATCAAGTCCTACAGCGGACTGTCGATTGGCGAACACATCCGTAGGTATCTGTCTGAAATAAAGAAATATCATTTTCACGACACGGGCAAAAGCTCTCCCTTCACCAAAGAAAGCCATATTGTGAACGACACTTATTTTCTGTATGAAAAAGGGGGAAATCTGGCAGCCTTTCTGTATGGAATCAGAGAGAAAGAGCCCATTGTTTACAAACGGATTATACGTGCTATTCAGAGCATTGCACCGTATTTCAGTGATTTCTATTTCAATATAAGTGCGGCCAATACGGTTCGCCTGCAGTGGACAGACAAATTCAGCTCGACCATTTACGGACCGACAGATCTTTCCGACGGAACCATACGTTTTATTGCCTTGGCGACATTGTTCCTACAGCCTATGCCGCCTAAAGTCATTATCATCGACGAGCCTGAATTGGGATTACATCCACTTGCCATCCAGACATTGGCCGGCATGATTAAATCGGTAGCTGCCAAAGGAACGCAAGTAATCATCGCTACCCAAAGTGCCGACCTGATTACGAACTTTGATGCCGAAAATGTAATTACCGTCAATCAGATAGATGGCGTTTCGGTAATGAAAAGACATTCTTCGGAAGAACTGAACGCCTGGTTAGACGATTATACATTAGGCGATTTGTGGAAACAGAATATCCTGAAAGGAGGGCAGCCAAAATGAAAAGATTGATTATCATTTGTGAAGGACCAACCGAACAGGCTTTCTGCAATGACGTACTACACAGCTATCTGCTGACAAAGAATATTGCACTTGAAGCGCCGACCATCAAACATTCAAATGGAGGTATTGTAGCTTGGGATACACTGAGGAAACAAATTGTCAGACACCTGAATGAAGGAAACAGTATTGTTTCATTGTTTGTGGATTATTACCGTATCAGAGATTCTTATCGTTTTCCCGGATGGATGGAAAGTAAGAGCATAAGTAATATTTACGACAGGATGCATTTCCTTTTCGAACAGATGTCTTTGGATATAGACGAAAATCTGCGTTCAAGATTTATACCGTACATTCAATTACATGAGTTTGAGGGATTGTTATTCAGCAATATCGCTGTATTCCAAAATAATTTTACTAAAAACGAACTTAATTTCTCGTTATTGGAAAGTGCGGTAAACAGTGCCGACACACCGGAAGAGATAAACAATGGTCCGGCTACCGCACCGTCTGAAAGATTGAAGAAGGCCATAAAAGGTTATGACAAGGTTGTATATGGTGCGTGTCTTGCTTCAGACATAGGCTTGAACACTATTCGAAAAAAATGTATCCTGTTCAATGAATGGGTTATGAAATTAGAAACTTGCTAACAACCAATTAATATAAAGCCATGTCATTCACAGAAGACAATTACGAAAAAGCCGTAACAGCCCTCTTCGAACAGATGGGCTATACGCATCTTTATGGTCCTGACATAGAGCGTGATTACTATGTGCCGTTCTATGAAGAACAGCTTATGGAAAGCCTGAGCAATGTGAACAGAGGAAAGCCACAAACAGCAATAAATGAGGCTGTAGCCAAACTGAAGGACATTGATACCGGAAGTCTGACACAGAAAAACGAGCTGTTTATGGACTATCTGCAACATGGCATAGAAGTTTCCTATTTTGACGGTAAAGAACAACGGAATGACATTGTCTATCTGATAGACTTCGTACACACTGAACGCAATGATTTTCAGGTGGTGAACCAATGGACTTTTGTGGAGTACTCCGAAAAGCGGGCAGACATCATCATCTTCATAAATGGACTTCCCCTTGTGGTTATGGAACTGAAATCTCCTTCACGCGAAGAAACGGATGCATCGGAAGCCTATTTACAGCTACGCAATTACATGAAAGAAATTCCATCACTCTTCATCTATAATGTGTTCTGTGTAATGAGTGACATGGCATGCTCAAAGGCCGGAACGCTGACAAGCAAGGAAGACCGCTACATGGAGTGGAAGACCAAGGATGGCAACTATGAAAGTACGGACTTTGCCGATTATGATACTTTTTTCGAAGGCATCTTCCAGAAAGAGCGCCTTTTAGATATTATCAAGAACTTTGTCTGCTTCTCGAAAGACGAAGCAGGAACCGCAAAAATTCTTGCCGGATATCATCAGTATTTTGCAGTAAAGAAAGCCATTGAGCGTACGAAAATCGCCGTACAGAATGACGGTAAGATTGGCGTGTTCTGGCATACGCAAGGCAGCGGGAAATCGCTTTCCATGGTGTTCTATGCTCACTTGCTGCAAAGTGAACTCTCCCAGCCTACCATCGTGGTAATTACAGACCGCAACGATTTGGACGACCAGCTCTATACTCAGTTTGCCAAATGTAAGGATTTCTTACGTCAGGTGCCCGTACAGGCCAAAAGCCGCGAAGACCTAAAGGCTCTACTGGCCGGGCGTGAAGCAAACGGAATTGTATTCACCACCATGCAGAAATTTGAAGAATCGGCCGAGCCTTTGTCACTCAGAAAAAACATTGTGGTGATGACCGACGAAGCCCATCGCGGGCAATACGGATTTGAAGAGAAAATCCGCATGACTAAGAATGAGAAAGGGGAAGATATTGCCAAACGTGTTATAGGTACTGCAAGGATTATTCATGACTGCCTACCGAATGCATCGTACATTGGTTTTACAGGTACGCCCATATCTACAAAAGACAGGGATACGGTTGAGGTTTTCGGTAACTATATCGATGTGTACGACATGACTCAGGCGGTGGCTGATGGTGCCACTTGTCCGGTATATTATGAATCGCGTGTAATCAATCTGAACCTGGACGAATCCACATTGAGAGCTATTGACGCAGAATATGATTTGCTCGCCGAGGAAGGTGCTACGGACGAACAGATTGAGAAGAGCAAAAAGGAGATGTCGCACCTGGAAGAGATTTTGGGTGCTCCGGAAACAATCGATTCGCTGTGCAGGGACATGCTGAAGCATTACGAAGAAAACAGACAATATGAGCTGACGGGCAAGGCCATGATTGTGGCTTATTCACGCCCTATCGCAATGAGTATTTACCACAAACTGCTGGAACTGCGTCCTAACTGGACTGAAAAGGTGAAGGTGGTAATGACTGGCAGCAACAAGGACCCTGAAGAGTGGCATGATATTATCGGCAACAAACAGTATAAGAAGGAACTCGCCAAGCGTTTCAAAGACAACGAGGACCCGATGAAAATTGCCATTGTAGTGGATATGTGGCTGACCGGTTTTGACGTACCGTCATTGGCTACAATGTACGTATACAAGCCCATGAGCGGACATAACCTGATGCAGGCCATCGCTCGCGTAAACAGGGTGTTCAACGGGAAAGCGGGTGGACTGGTAGTAGACTATATCGGCATAGCGAAAGCTTTGAAAGAGGCCATGCACGATTATACCCGTCGAGACCGCAAGAACTTTGGAAATCCGGATATTAAAGAAACGGCCTTACTTAAATTCAGGGAAAAATTAGAGGTCTGCCGCGATTTGTTCCACGGCTACGATTACAGCAATTTCCGAACAGCATCCGACCTGGAATGTGCTCAAATCATAAAAGGCGGAGTGAACTTCATCATGTCACCAGCCAAGCAGGAACAGCATCAAATGTTCCTGAAAGAAGCACTGCTACTGCATAACTCCCTCACACTGTGTCGAAGCTTGTTAGACGAATCACAGCGATATGAAGCGGCATTCTTTGAAGCAGTCCGTACCCTACTCTCACGAATGACGGGAAAAGGAAAGGTATCCAAACGCGAAATTAACGCACGAATTGGAGAGTTGCTCAAACATAGCATCAAGAGTGAAGGAGTGATTAATCTTTTCTCTGATGTAAAGGCTGAATTTTCTCTGTTTGATGCGGCGTTTCTTGACGACATATCCCAAATGAAGGAAAAGAACATAGCCGTTGAACTGCTGAAAAGGTTATTGGCAGAACGAGTGACCTTGTATCAGAAGACCAACATCGTTCAGGCCGAAAAGTTCTCTGACCTACTGAATCGTTCTTTATCGAACTACCTGAAAGGGCTGCTTACGAATGAAGAGGTAATACAGGAACTTTTGAAATTGGCAAAAGAAATTTCATCCTCCGAAGCTGCCGGAAATGACCTCGGGCTGACACGTGAAGAAAAGTCTTTCTACGATGCTCTGACTCAACCTCAAGCTGTACATGATATATATACCAATGAGGAACTGGTGGCCATGACCAAGGAGCTGACGGAAACCCTGCGAAAGAACCGTACCATTGACTGGCAGAAAAAGGAATCAGCCCGTGCCGGTATGCGCAAAATGATTAAGCGTCTGCTGAAGAAGTACCATTATCCACCTGAAGAAGCTGCAAATGCGCTCGAGACCGTTATTCGCCAGTGTGAGCAATGGACGGATAATGACCCAACCGTAAATGAACCGAAAGTGTACCATTTAGGTGGGGGTGATTATTCAATGGCAGCGGAACAAGACATAGAATATCATAAAAAGTAAGATTTTACCAAACACAATAAAAGACGACTACATATGAAATGGACTACATCTACAGATACTAAGTGGGTTCTGTATGTCATATTTTTGATAATTTAAGTAATAATTATCACTATATGACTGAGTCTGAGGATTTTTGTAACTTTGCAGACAATTTTTGAGACAATAACAATGAAAAATAAACTCATCCAATTATCTACATGGATTGCCGCCCATATTACCCTTGTGGTAGTGCTAGTGACGGCTGTGGCCCTCTTTTTGCCTTCTTCGTTCGCCTGGATAGACACTTCGGCCATCACACCAATGCTGGGCGTGGTGATGTTCGGCATGGGACTAACACTCCGTCCGTCCGACTTCAGACCGGTCTTACAGCATCCGAAAGACATTCTCGTCGGCGAACTGGCGCAGTTTCTTATCATGCCCTCACTGGCGTGGCTACTCTGTAAGTTACTGTCTTTGCCGGAAGAACTCGCCTTAGGAGTAATCCTCGTAGGATGTTGTCCGGGAGGTACGGCCAGCAACGTTATCTGCTACCTGGCCAAAGGTGATGTAGCCCTGAGTGTAGCTATGACCGGAGTTTCTACCCTGCTGGCTCCCATCATGACACCTGCCCTCGTATGGTTACTTGCCGGTGAATCGGTGGAAGTAGACGTAACAGGCATGTTCTTAAGTATCGTGCAAGTGGTGATAGTACCCATCGTACTGGGAGTGGGTGCCAATCATTCCTTCCAGCGGACTCCCCGGCGGATAGTGCCGTTGCTACCGATGATTTCTACCTTATCCATTGCCTTCATCATCGGCATTATCGTAGCACACAACGCGACCAGCATCCTTACATGCAGCCTGATAGTAGCTATAGCGGTAATTCTGCATAACGTATTCGGACTAATCTTAGGATACGGCCTCTCTGCCATAACCGGAAGTGAACCGTCTAAACGTTCGGCCATTGCCATCGAGGTCGGTATGCAGAATTCCGGTCTGGCAACTTCACTTGCTGCCACCCATTTTGCCTTGTTTCCCATGGCAGGCATGTTCTCGGTATGGCACAACTTTTCAGGCAGCATCGCAGCACAGATTTTTAGAAGACAATCAGAAAATCAGCATAATGTGATTTTATAAGAATCAAGGTCTATATGGTATTCGGTGCATTAAATAAGAAAAGTTGAGGTAAGGGCTAAAGTTAGCAATAAACCCTATAAAATTTTGCCATTCGTATCTATATAATACCAGTCGGGACTATCCCAGTAATGTTTTTCATCTTTAGAATCAGGAACGACCTTACTTTCTCCTGAAAATGTAACCTTTGCCTTACCATTCTCAAAAGGGAAGGCAAATTTGAATTGGGGCTTTATAACTATATTCCCTAAAGAATCAGCGAAGCCAATCAGTCCGTTTTCATCCGTTATACGAAACAGTCCTTCCCGAAGTTTATCCGGTCCATTGTCATACTGAAAGACGTAGAACAGTTCTTCGCCTTGACCATTCAAGCAGACAATCCGGGTATCTTGCTTGTTTTCGTATGCGAAAACTAAATTTTTGACGCGATTTATTTGACAGTAATTATATTTGCCGTATGGCACAATGGTATCTCCCCGTTCATTCAGGAAGCATACGGGAACACCTGTCTCAAGATTTTTCTCAAATGTATGAGCAACCAGTTTGCCTTTTGTCTTCCTGAAATATACGTTCATAGCCCATTCAGACTCCCGGAATTTGCTTTTGCCATAATAACTGATGGCAGGTGTCCATCTGGGCATACCTTTGATAATATCCATTACTTGCGCGTCCCACTCCTGTATGCCACAGCTACGGAAAACAACTACTTCGGATACTTCTCCATACGAATTTATTTTTACTCTATACAGTCCTCTTGTCTGTTCTTTATTACCTAACAAACTCGGGTCGTACACAAGTCTTTCGTCTATATAATTTTGTATAGTCCTTGGATTTCCATCCATGAAACGAGATGGTGATTCCCATTCCACAAAGCAATGTTTCTGTTCTTCTTCCCCAATACTGTCTTTTCTTACTCTGTCTTTATAGTGTTGTGGCAGAAACGGGACATATACCGTGTATAGACATTCCATACGCTTCCCGTTCTTGTCCCGACATGGTAGGCAGTGTGGAAGTTCTTTGGTCAATCTAATGACTTCCTTGTCGAAGTCTTTATATTTGGTTGTCAAAATATTGATAGCACGTGGCAATCCCAAAGTATCAATGGAAAACATCACTACAGAATACCCCGCCCTATTCTTTTTCAGCAATTCTTCCGGGTATTTCATCTTGGCAACATAGTATTTTGTCAGATCATAATCCCAAACAGCCCATCGTGGAGGTTCTATCGTGGATAAATCTTTAACAGGTTCTCCGGTTATCATTGTAACACCCATGTTCCAAATTTCCTCTTTACGCCAGATACTGTCCAGCCGTTCTTCGTTCTTACGCTGTCCTTCAATACTGTTGTCTGTTACACATTTGACAGAGCCGACTCCCATCGTCAAGCTATCCGGCAGATATTGGAAAACCAAAGTACTGTCTGTCAGTTCTTGAATGATATACTTTTTCCTTGACTCAAAAACCTTGATTGTATCTCCACATAAAGAATAAGAATAAAATGTTTCTGTTTTCTTCTCATCATATAAAAAAGTCTTTTTCCATCCTGCATCACGAAATTCCATCTCCATGGCATATTGCTTGTCTTTGGGAGCTTGTACCTTCCAAATTTTGTTTTCCAGCAATGCGGATATGTCTGTATAATCGCTGTTTTGTGCGGCAAGCTTACTGATAACGACCAATGAACACAATATGAACAGAAACTTTTTCATAATCTTTCATCTTGATGACACTCAAAGATACTGATAATAAATAACCTAACCAATTTTTGACTATTCCTTTTCGATTAAGACTAAGTAAATTAATTCTTATATTTGATTCCTTTTCTGTCTTAAAACTGTATAAGGCTTTTTCCGTATAGTTGTAAACAACTTGTCGAACTGCTCCTTGAGCCACTCTCCAATGGGTTTCCCTTCGATGAAAAGTACAAGAAATCACGGTAGTATTGAGCTGTTGTCGTATGCCGTGCTTCCAAGCCACGTACACCTCGTTGCAAAACCGTATTTTTCCATTGCTTTTGCGTAACTGTCGTGGTAGGTAACGAGTTTCTTACATGTTAGCACATCATCGGCACACAGACGTATGGTATTGGCTTTCTTGTATTCTCACGTCACTATCCGTAGATGTGTGGTGTATGTTAGTCCAAATACTGGATATGAAATTTAATTTTCCACTTACACAAGCAATAAAAAAACTAACCTGAAGCCGAGTTTAAAACTATTATTGATAACATAACTATATACAGAATAACCGATTGATGCAACATCATATCAACTTTGACATCAAGACTTTTAGCATCATTTCCTCCGTTTCACAAGGTTATTCCACAGATTTTCCGTAAATCTGTATAAGGAATATAGCTATTTGAAATTAAATGAGTTAGAAGAATTACCTTGTTTTGGGGTAACGATTTGGCAACCGTCCCAATTGCTGTGGTCTGCGTTATATTACTTACCAATAATCATAAAGACATATATAAAATGAAAACAAGTTCCAAATAAATATAGATAAATCATCTATATATCAATAATTTATATACGAGTTTTTATTTTCAGTTGTTTTCTACGTTTTCAGTTGCTTTGCTCTTTTTAGGTACATTTTTGTTTCTTGTTTGTTTCTTCATTTCGTTTTTATTTGTACCTTTGTGATAGGAAATAACGAATAAAAGGACACAAATATGCCAAGGACCAGAAAGCCAATAAAAGTAAAGGAGCCGATTCGTCTTCGGACGAAGGAGTTGGCCAATGGCAGCAAGAGTTTGTATCTGGATATATACCGAAATGGTAAGCGGACATACGAGTATCTGAAAATGTATCTTATTCCGGAAACGGATCGTAATGCCCGCCAACAGAACGAAACGACAATGGCTGCCGCAAATGCAATCAAATCGAAGCGTATCATAGAGTTGACAAGTGGTGAAGCCGGTATCATGAATCACAAGGATAAGGTTTATCTGCTGGACTGGATGCAACTCTATAAAGAGGAACAGAAGAAACGTGGTAAGAAAAACATAGGCCAGATAAAATCTGTTACCGGTATCTTGAAAGAGTATGCAGGAGAAAGATTCACATTAAATCAGATTGACCTCACTTTTTGCCACGGCTATATCGACTATATGCTGACAAACTACCGTCCCAAAGGAAAACCCATCTCGGCTTCTACGCGTAATACCTATTACCAGATTTTCAACGGTGCGTTAAATGCCGCTGTCCGTGCGAAACGGATCTTAAAGAATCCATTCAACGAAATGGAAAAATCGGAGAAGCCCAAGATGCCGGAAAGTGTGCGTTCGTATATGACTATTGAAGAAGTGAGATCATTAATCGCTACACCAATGCAGAACGAAGGGGTAAAAAGTGCCTACTTGTTCTCCTGCTTCTGTGGACTACGTATCAGTGACATTATCGGATTGCAATGGAAAGATGTGTTTATTGACAACGGCCAATACCGCTTGGCAGTAGCCATCCAGAAGACGAAAGAACCGATTTACCTTCCGCTCTCCAATGAAGCGTTGAAGTGGATGCCGGAACGTGGGGACAAGACAGCAGACGACCATGTGTTCGATTTGCCTTCTGGTATCAACCAGCTTATCAAACCATGGGCCAAAGCAGCCGGAATTTCCAAGCGATTCACCTTTCATACCGCCCGCCACACGTTCGCCACAATGATGCTGACATTGGGGGCCGATTTGTACACTGTATCTAAATTGCTCGGTCATACATCTGTAAAGATGACCCAAGTGTATGCCAAAATCGTCAATAAGAAAAAAGACGATGCAGTAAATCTGACCAACGGTTTATTCGATTGACAATGCAATGAACATCAGATATGTAACCACTTATAAGGGTGTTGTTCCGACAGGATTCTCTTTCGGGAGCAACACTCTTATAATATATCATATAAATCCAATTTAAAATATTTCATCATGAAAAGACCTAACAATGGCCCTCTCTCTTTTTGGAGGGAAAAAACATCTGCACCATTTTGTTGCAGAACAGGATGTAGCGAAAGAATTATTCGCATTGCTCGTTGAAGCAAAAACAATGTATCTCCGTGATGTCGTGACGGGCAATAAGCAGTACTACCGTTACGTGGAGGATTTCGTAAACAGCCACCGGTATATCGACTGTGACCATGCGGTCTGCCGGAACTGCCATGAAATGAACATTCATATCGTCAAGGGGCTATTAAACGATTGCTCCCATCTTATCCGAGCATTTTTTACCGAAGCAGACTTCTCGTTCGAGAAGTGTATGGAACTGAAACGAACGTATGATACGTTTGTGCCACCATCACAGTCCGTCACGTGCTGCAAAGATGGACCGACAAGAATTTATCCTCTTTCTTTTGGATGCAATCTCACTCGTAAACAGATGATAGGTATTACAGCTTGTGCCAATGCTTATCATCTGTTTTGCGTTTCTACCCTACACGTTGAAGATATGGAAGCCCTGCTTTCCTGTAAAGAAGGATTCTGTATTCGTGTAAACAATATCCGCCATGTGGCCATCCTGTTTGATACACTCCTTGAGCACTCGTTTATCCAAGCCAAATGGCAGTCCGTTCTTAGTAGTGGGCGGTTCTTGCAAACCAAGGATGGAAAAGGATTCGTTTCAGCTTCAAGCCTTTCATCCGCTCTGTCTGCCTTGCGTAACAACATGACATCAACAGGTTACGGTATCAGACGAGCCATTGATGAACTGAGAGAGTGGTAAGAAGTGCCAATAAGCGAAGTATGTGAAAGGTAAAAGCGTGACAGTTGCCGTGATACGTGGTTACTATCACGGTACAAACTCACGCTGACCTTTTGGGTTGCCCTATCTTTGACCTCCGTTAGCGCGCTACATAACGGAGGATATACTTCATTGTCTAAATTTATAATAACTCATTTATGCAAAATAATAGATTGACATTCATGGAACGGCTGAGTGAACGGCTTACAAGCGTCGAAGCCATCCTAAAGAAATTAGATCCGATAGAAAGTCTGTTGGAACGCATCGCATTGCTGGAAAAAAATATATATACCACCAAACAGGTGTTTACCTTCCAAGAGGCTTGTATGTATATCGGAATATCCGAGAGTATGCTGTACAAGCTAACATCAGGCAAGGAGATTCCGCACTACAAGCCACGTGGCAAAATGATATATTTCGCCAAAGAAGATCTGGACGAATGGCTTTTGCAGAATTATGAACCAACCGTAGATGAAGCAGCACGTATGGCAAACGAGGCCGCTGCCACACAACCTTTCTTTAATCAAAGACGCCATGGAAAACGAAAGAAGAACTGAATATAATGTGGATATGAGGCCGGAGGAGGATTTCTTATCGGATATCCTCTCCGCCTCGCAGATTCGGGCGACGGATACCTATGAAACGCCGCCACAGATTATCTGGATAGACAACTCGACCATTGCTACGCTCGGCAACTTCAGCGCATCAACCGGCAAGGCGAAATCAAAAAAAACATTTAACGTTTCGGCCATTGTCGCTGCATCGCTGGCAGGGAAACAAGTGCTGAACTACCGGGCGCACCTCCCGGAAGGTAAACGCAAGATTCTGTACGTGGACACGGAGCAGAGCCGCTTCCATTGTCATAATGTACTGGAACGCATCTTGCGGCTTGCCCGGCTCGCCACCACA
>ERZ779959.193-NODE-193-length-14241-cov-2.23192_pt1 | contig 14241 bp, 10 predicted proteins | sample MGYA00511348_ERZ779959 | MGnify/ENA primary metagenome ERZ779959 (study PRJEB29588, sample SAMEA2162880) | human gut metagenome | biome: human gut; feature: human-associated habitat; material: faeces | place: Denmark | collected 2008/2010 ...
CGTGTGGTCAGTGCCGTAGGACAGGATAAACTGGGAGCAGAGATTCTGGAAAACTTCCGTGAAAAGAACTTGAATTGTATGATTGAATCCGTGCCTTATCCTACTGGTACGGTGCAGGTTGAACTGGATGCAGAAGGCGTACCCTGTTATGACATCAAGGAAGGTGTGGCATGGGATAATATTCCTTATACCAAAGCGCTTGAAGGGCTGGCCCGTCAGACGCGTGCGGTATGTTTCGGTTCGCTGGCACAGCGCAGCATTGTGTCGCGTGAAACGATTCATCAGTTCCTGGATGCTATGCCTGAAGGTCCTGATACCTTGAAGATCTTTGATATCAATCTTCGTCAGAGCTTTTACACAAAGGAAATTTTGTGTGATTCGTTCAGCCGTTGCAATATTTTGAAGATTAACGATGAAGAGCTGGTTACCGTAAGCCGGATGTTTGGCTATCCCGGTATCGACCTGAAGGATAAATGCTGGATTCTGCTGGCTAAATATAATCTGAAGATGCTGATTCTGACTTGTGGTGTGAACGGAAGTTATGTGTTTACACCGGGACATATCTCTTTTGTAGAGACTCCGAAAGTGGAGGTTGCTGACACGGTTGGAGCCGGTGACTCGTTTACTGCCGCTTTCACTGCTGCGATCTTGAAGGGTCGTTCGGTAGAGGAAGCACATCGTCTGGCTGTAGATACCTCGGCATTTGTCTGCACACAGCAGGGGGCTATGCCTGTATTTCCCGAAACTTTGATTGGTCGGTTGTCATAAATGATAATATTTTTTAGGGAAGGGCGGATACTCTGAACAGGAGATCCGCCTTTTTTTGTTTGAGGATTGTTCGGGGCAGAAAGCACGTTGTGAAAAATATGTCTGGACATTTCACCCGTTTTTTCTGCATGAAACAGGTGGTTTCTCAGGAGAAAATTTTTGTTCCACCAGCACGATATAAAAGTTCCACTAGCACGAAACAAAAGTTCCACCAGCATGAAACAAAAGTTTCACCAGCACGATACAAAAGTTTCGTCTGCATGAAACTCCGGAATTGTCTGCATAAACCAGGGGGATTGTCTGCATGATATCAGATCATTGTCAGCATGGTGCCGGAGCATCGTCCTGACGCAGGCCGGTCTTTGGAAAAATATTCCCTTTTACCGGTGAATTGGATTATTTTGTTACCTTTGTAAATCTAACCAATAATTAGCGGCCATGAAATACTTCTCTGTATATTTTCTGTTTGTATTGTGCATGTTGAATTGCTTGTTGACGGCTTGTGACCGTGAAGAGCCTCGCTATGTGATCGGCGTGTCACAGTGCAGTGATGACGAATGGCGTACCCAGATGAACAAGGAGATTCGCCGGGAAGCTCTTTTCTATCCGGGAGTTGAAATCAGAATCCGTTCGGCCAGAGATGACAACCGGCAGCAGATTGCTGATATAGAATCTTTTATCCGTCAGGAGGTGGATCTGATTGTCGTGGCTCCCAATGAAGCGGATGCCATTACACCGGTGGTAGAAAAGGCTTACGACAAGGGCATTCCGGTGGTACTGGTAGACCGGAAGATTGATTCGGAACGTTATACGGCTTATATCGGAGCCGATAACTATGAGATGGGCCGTCAGATAGGAACTTATATTGCCAGCCGCTTGCGGGGAGAAGGAAATATTGTAGAACTGACGGGGCTGAAAGGCTCCACTCCGGCACGTGACCGCCATCATGGACTGATTGATGCACTGTCTGATTTTCCGGATATTCATATTGTTGCTACGGCTGATGCCGGCTGGCTCAAGCAGTCTGCTGAGACGGCATTTGATTCCATTCTGGTGAAGCAGCCTCAGATCAATCTGGTTTTTGCCCACAATGACCCGATGGCTTCGGGAGCCTGTGAGGCTGCCAGAGGACGGGGACGTGACAAAGACATGCTTTTTGTCGGTGTGGATGCTCTTTCGGGTGAAGGACTGGGAGTCGAATCGGTGGCAGACGGAACGCTAGACGCCACATTTATCTACCCGACGGGAGGTGACCGGGTGGTTCAGGTGGCTATGGATATTCTGGAAAAGCGCAGTTTTCCGCGTGAGACTTTGCTTTCGACGGCTCTGGTAAACCGGCAGAATGCCCGTATCATGCAGATGCAGACTTTGCACATCAGTACCCTGGATGCAAAGATAGAAAAGCTGAACGGTCAGTTGGATGCTTTTCTCTCGCGTTATTCTGCCCAGCGGATGTTCCTGTATGCCTGTATCGTGATCATTGCACTGGTCGGAGCTTTGCTTTTCTTTGTCGTTCGTGCCTTTTGGACCAAGAACCGGCTTAATACGGAATTGTCCAGACAGAAGCAGCAGCTGGAGGAACAACGTGATCAGCTGATTACCTTATCCCGCCAGCTGGAGGACGCTACTCATGCCAAGCTGTCTTTCTTTACAAACGTCTCACATGACTTCCGTACGCCGCTTACTTTGATTGCAGATCCGGTTGATCAGCTTCTTCAGAGCCATCATCTGAATGAACACGAACGGTTCCTGCTCAATATCGTTCACAAGAATGTGGCCGTATTGCTTCGTCTGGTCAATCAGATTTTGGATTTCCGGAAATTTGAAGATGGAAAGCTGCAGTTGCGTCTGAGTCAGTTTGATCTGCATGCCTCTTTGCTGGAGTGGGCTGATGCTTTCCGGACCTTGTCTTTCCGGAAACACATCCATTTCCAGATTGATGCAGATGCTGATACGGATTTTACGGTGACAGCGGATGCCGAGAAACTGGAGCGGATTGTGTATAACCTGCTGTCGAATTCCTTTAAGTTCACTCCCGAGAACGGACAGATCAGCATGCATCTGTCTTCTTGCACGAAAAATGGAGAACCGGCAGTCCGCCTGCAGGTGACGGACACCGGAGTCGGTATGCCGGCCGAACACGTACGGCATATTTTTGACAGCTTCTATCAGATAGATGTTCATCATGCCGGTTCGGGTATCGGACTTGCCTTGGTCAAAGCCTTTGTAGAGATGCATCATGGAACAATTTCGGTGGATACAACCGAAGGGCAGTTGCTTTACCATTGAGATTCCGGCCTGTCAGTCGGGAACGCTTGATCCGGATACGACCCGCAGTGCCGTCCTGACGAATCTGAGGGAAGGAGCCGTGCTGGCTGCCGATCAGGAAACCTTGCAGGCTGTTGCTCCTGAGTCAACTCCGGATGACAAGGAAACGATTCTTGTGATTGATGACAATCTGGATATCCGGGACTATGTACGTTCGGTTTTGCAGGATGAATACAATGTGATCGAAGCTGCCAATGGTCAGGAAGGGCTTCAGCAGGCCATGAAATATGTGCCCGATGCCATTATCTGCGATGTCATGATGCCGGTCATGGACGGTATGGAATGTTGCCGTCGTCTGAAATCAGAGGTACAGACCTCCCATATTCCGGTTATGATGCTTACGGCTTATGCTGTTGACGAGCAAAAAATCAAGGGATATGAGTGTGGAGCAGATTCTTATATCTCGAAGCCGTTCAGTGCCCGTCTGCTGACCGTACGTCTGCGTAATCTGATCGAGAACCGCCGTCGTCTGCAGAGTCTTTTTGCAGACATCAGTAATGTCTCTTTGCAGAAGACTCCGGTTGCAGAAGTTGATAAGGGATTCCTGGAAAAACTTCACCGGCTGATCGAGGAACGCTTGTCGGATCCGGATCTCAGTGTGGAAGAACTGGGTGAACAGATCGGGCTGAGCCGGGTACAACTTTACCGCAAGACGAAGGCCCTTTGCGGTTATTCGCCTAATGAGCTGTTGCGCATTGCTCGTCTGAAAAAAGCTGCTTCTCTGCTGGCTTCCACGGAAAAGACGATTTCCGAAATCACTTATGAGGTAGGGTTCAGTTCTCCTTCTTATTTCACGAAGTGTTATAAGGAATATTTCGGGGAGAATCCGACGGCGGTTTTGAAGCGGAAAAAATAGAATCGGCCTTTCGTCTTCTTAAAAAATAAGAAAAGAGAATCCGAACCGATAAAAATCTGTATATTTGGCCCGCTAAAAAAGAAAACGAAAAGAGAATGTGTTTATGAAACGGTTATTATTGATATGTCTGATGTTTTGTAGTCTGATGGTTCAGGCACAAGATCTGAAGTCTTTGTTTGTGGCAATGCCCGACTCCCTGTCTCCATTGTGGACAGAAGTGAATCGTGCTGATTTTGGAGACTTTCTGGCCAGTAACATGAAGGCCCGGGTACGTAACCGTTTTGGCAATTTCTCTGAAATGCTGAAGCTGACAGACGATTATCTGCTGATGCAGTCTACTTCCGTCAGTACGATGGAAATGAAACTTTTGCCAGTAAACGATTCTGTAAATATCATTTGCATGGTGCAGACTTATCAGGCACCGGTTGCTGACAGCCGCATTTCTTTTTACGATACGGCATGGAAAGAGCTTCCTGTTTCTCAGTTTATACAGCTTCCTGAAGAAAGTGTGTTTTATAAGACACCGGAAACAACGGCTCAGACTGATTCGCTGGCAGACGTACGGAAGTATGCCGACATGTATCTGCTGAAGGCTTCCTTGTCGGAGAAAGGAAAGACATTGTCGTTTGTCTACACCACTCCGGAGTATATGGATAAGGAAAATTCAGACCGTCTGACTTCCTGCTTGAATATGAAGCAATTGGAATATGAATGGAGAGACGGAAAGTTTCAGCCGAAGAAATAACCTCTGCGTGCTGCGAGGTTCCGGTTGTATTTGTTTTGTCACATCAATAAATTGTTTTTCTGTATATTGTGTTTTAAAACATAAATAATAGGCGTTTTCAGATTATTGAATAAAAATAGATGAAAAAATAGTTAATTAAGTGCCCCGTTCTAACGAAAAAAAATTATCTTTGAGACGATTTTTTCAGAACCTTAGTTGTAATAAGGGTCATTTATTCTCTTGCTATTGAATTATTTTTAATTTAAATATCGATTTTATCCTGCGTTTGATTGTGTAAGATGATCAAACGCAAGATACATTGGAAAACGTTGTAAGAATGATTTTAAAATGTATTAAAACGGTTGCGACAGTAGCCTTTGCGATGGTGAGCATCAATGTGGCAGGGCAGGACTTGCTGGCTCGTCAGGCTCCCATCGACAGAAAACTGAAAGCCGTAGATTCTTTGGCTTTAGTGCGCCAGATTAAGGCGGAACAGGCGGTTTATCCCGCTTACAGTTTGTATCCTACCTGGGAAAATCAGCGTGTTCACGCATATGGAAACACCGTTTCCGTTCCCGATACTTTCCGGATTGATCTTTCCGGATTCTGCATGCCTACCACTCACACCAAGATTACTTCCAAATGCGGTCCCCGCTGGAGACGTATGCACAATGGACTGGACATCAAAGTGTATATCGGTGATACGATCCGTGCTGCTTTTGACGGACGTGTACGTATGGTTAAGTATGAACGTCGCGGATACGGAAAGTATGTAGTGATCCGTCACGACAATGGTCTGGAAACTATTTACGGACACCTGTCCAAGCAGATCGTTGCTGAGAATGAATATGTAAAGGCCGGAGATCCGATCGGACTGGGTGGTAATACCGGACGTTCAACCGGTTCTCATCTTCATTTTGAAACCCGCTTCCTGGGTGAAGTTATCAATCCGGAATTTATGTTTGATTTCCCCAATCAGGATATCGTAGCCGACAGTTATCTGTTTATCAAGGGTGCCAACCGCTATGCTTATCAGCGTACGCGTGCCTTGGCTGCTGTGAAGAGCGGCAAAATGGATCAGGTTGTTGCCAAGCAACAGGCTTCGGAAGGAAACTCTTCCGTTCGCTACCATAAGATCAAGAAAGGAGATACGCTGGGCCGGATTTCGAGAATCTATCATGTATCTATTGACCGTTTGTGTCAGTTGAACGGAATCAAGCGTACGACTATTTTGCGTCCGGGACAAGTATTGAAATGCTCTTGATGATGAGCTGATATATTGAGAGTTCTGAAGAGGACTCCGTTTCAGGCACGGATTACTGATTTTTTTGCGGTTGATGCTATTTCCGCATGCGATCATGTAATCCGTGCCTGAAAAATAATGTATTTATCCGAAAATTCAGTAACTTTGTCGCACTGATTTCGGATAAGACTTGATAATGAAAGATACTAAGCAACAATTTGAACATGTAATTGCCTTGTGCCGTGACCTGTTTGCCAAGAAGCTGCATGATTACGGAGCTGCATGGCGCATTATGAGACCTTCATCGGTAACCGACCAGATTTTTATCAAGGCGAACCGCATTCGCAGTCTGGAAATAAAAGGAGTTTCTTTGGTGGGTGAAGGAATCCGGCCGGAATTCATGGCTATTGTCAATTATGGAATCATCGGACTGATTCAGCTGGAATTAGGTTATGCAGAAACGGATGATATGACGGAAGAGACCGCGCTGGCTTTCTATGATAAATATGCGAAGGAAGCGTTGGAACTGATGCTGGCCAAGAACCATGATTACGATGAGGCATGGCGCAGTATGCGGATCACTTCGTACACCGATCTGATTCTGATGAAACTTTATCGGACCAAGCAGATTGAAGCCTTGAATGGTGAGACTCTGGTTTCAGAAGGCATTGATGCCAATTATATGGATATGATTAACTATTCGGTATTTGGACTGATAAAATTGGAATTTGGAGAATAAACAGATACATAGAGCCGTTGTGATATGGACCAATGCTTGCCGGTTTCTGCTGGCAGTGGTCTTTACGTTTTCCGGATTTATCAAAGCCAACGATCCGTTAGGGACTGTTTATAAGGTTCAGGATTATCTGGAAGCGTGGGGACTGCTTTCTCTGAAATCGGGCGTCCTGCCGTATGTCCTGGCTCTGGCTGTCGGTGTATTTGAGTTTGCACTGGGTATTTATCTGTTGTTTGGTATCCGTCGCCGGCTGGCTCCCTTTCTTACTTTGCTGGTGATGTGTTTCATGACTCCTCTTACTCTATGGCTCGCCATCTCGAATCCGATATCTGATTGCGGATGCTTCGGTGACGCTGTTGTATTGACTAATTGGGAAACTTTCGCCAAGAATGTCGTGCTGCTGATAGCGGCTGTATCTGTTTTCCGGGGCAGCAGGCATTTGTTTAAACTGGTTACGGATAAGGTAGACTGGCTGGTAGCTCTTTACAGTTTTGTCTTTATTATCTTTTTCTCCACTTTTACATTCAGGCATCTTCCTGTCTTTGATTTCCGGCCTTATCATATCGGATCCGATATTCGGGAGAAGATGGAAATTCCGGAAGGTGAGAAACCCAGTGTGCTGGAAACAGTTTTCATCTATGCCAAAGAGGGGAAGGAACAGGTCTTTACCATTGATAATCTTCCTGGTGATACCACCTGGACTTTTGTTGATTCAAAGACAATCGTCAAGGAGAAAGGATATGAACCGCCGATTCAGGATTTTCATATTGTCTCGCAGGAAGATGGTCTGGAGCTGACAGACACCATACTTGGAGATGACAATTATACATTCCTGCTGGTAGCTCCCTGGCTGGAGAGAGCAGACGACAGCAGCATGGATCTGATAAATGAAGTCTATGATTATAGTGTAGAGCATGGATACCGTTTTCTGTGTCTGACTGCATCAGGTGATGAGGCGATAGCTGCCTGGCAGGAAAATACAGGAGCGGAATACCCTTTTGCACTGGCAGATGAAATAACGCTCAAGACCATGATCCGTTCTAATCCCGGACTGATGTTGCTCAAGAAGGGAGTGGTGATCAATAAATGGAGTTCTGCGTCCATTCCGGATGAATATCAGTTGAATGCTCCGCTGGAGAAACTTCCGCTGGCTCATCTGAGCCGCAAGACACTGGTTCACCGGATTCTGGAAGTTGTCGGATGGTTCGTTGGTCCGCTGTTGCTGTTTACGGCTGCAGACCTGATCTGGCTGCAAATCAAGGCGCGGAGAAGACGTTCCGTATCGAAAACGGAACAGGATAAGTTGGAATAGAGATTATAAAAAGAAATATTAACCCTTTAAATTTTTTGTAATAATGAGAAAGAACATTGTAGCAGGTAACTGGAAAATGAACAAGAACCTGCAGGAAGGTATCGCTTTGGCTAAGGAACTGAATGAAGCACTGATCGCAGACAAACCTAACTGTGATGTTATCATCTGTACTCCGTTCATTCACCTGGCTTCTGTTACTCCGATTGTTGACAAGAACATCATTGGCGTAGGTGCTGAAAACTGCGCAGATAAAGTATCTGGAGCTTACACAGGTGAAGTTTCTGCTGAAATGGTTGCTTCAACTGGTGCTCAGTATGTAATCCTGGGTCACTCAGAACGTCGTGCTTACTATCACGAAACTGTAGAAATCCTGGAAGAAAAAGTTAAATTGGCTTTGGCTAACAACCTGAAACCTATTTTCTGTATCGGTGAAGTTCTGGAAGAACGTGAAGCTAACAAGCAGAATGAAGTTGTAGAAGCTCAGCTGGCTTCTGTATTCTCTCTGTCTGCTGAAGATTTCAGCAAGGTTATTTTGGCTTACGAACCGGTTTGGGCTATTGGTACTGGTAAGACTGCTACTCCGGCTCAGGCTCAGGAAATCCACGCACATATCCGTTCATTGGTTGCTGCTAAATATGGTCAGGAAGTTGCTGAAAACACTTCTATCCTGTACGGTGGTAGCTGCAAGCCGAGCAATGCAAAAGAATTGTTCGCTAACCCGGATGTAGACGGTGGTCTGATTGGTGGTGCTGCTTTGAAGGTTGCTGACTTCAAGGGTATCATCGATGCTTTCAAATAATCTGAACTGATAAGACAAACAAAGTTGGGGAGGGATATAACCCTCTCCGACTTCTGTTTTACACAAAGACGGACTTCGGAAGGAGTTCCCGAATCAATATGAGAAAAGAATATTCTCTTTGTCAATACAAATAACAATCCGGCTATGATTAAATATCTATTGTCTCTTATTTTTCTTTTATCTGTTACTGCGGCGAGTGCACAGCGGAATATTGTGGAAAGCTTGCAGACCGACCGTCCCGGACAAGGTAAGGTAACAGTACATCAGGATGCCGGCATAACGGCACTGATTGGTTCGCGTTATGTGAAGGCTACTGCAACTGAGGCACAGCGTACACTGAAAAGCAGAGGTTTCCGTGTGCAGGTGTATGCAGGCAACAACTCCCGGCAAGCCCGTAATGAGGCTAACCGTGTGGCAGAGAAGGTGAAAGAAGAATTCCCTGAGATGCCGGTTTATACCTACTTTCAACCTCCCCGCTGGTTATGTCGTGTAGGCGACTTTAAGAGTATAGAAGAAGCACATGTAGCTATGCGTAAGCTGAAAAGTACTGGTAACTTTAAAGAAGTTGCCATTGTGCGTGAACAGATTAATATCCCTATTGAATAAACCGAACAACGATGATTGATACAAACTTGGTGAACTGGCCTGAAGAGAGAGTGGCTAAACTGATGTCCCATTACAAGGAAATTCTATCCTTGCTGGGAGAAGATCCGGAACGTGAAGGACTGCTGAAGACTCCGGAACGTGTGGCAAAAGCCATGCTGACTTTAACCCGCGGTTATGAGGTTGATCCGAAAGCTGTGCTGAATGCTGCGAAGTTTAAGGAACCTTATAGCCAGATGGTCATCGTTAAGGACATAGATTTCTTTTCGATGTGTGAACATCACATGCTGCCTTTCTATGGCAAAGCACACGTGGCTTATATTCCAAATGGCTATATTACCGGTTTAAGCAAGATTGCCCGTGTTGTAGACATCTTTTCCCATCGTCTGCAGGTGCAGGAACGTATGACCTTGCAAATCAAGGAATGCATCCAGGAAACTTTAAATCCATTAGGTGTAATGGTTGTTGTGGAGGCTAAGCATATGTGTATGCAGATGCGGGGAGTAGAGAAACAAAACTCTGTGACCACTACGTCTGATTTTACCGGAGCATTCAATCAGGCAAAGACTCGTGAAGAGTTTATGAATCTGATCCGTAACAGACAATAAGCAGGGCACGGCCTACGCTTTCAGGACTACACGGTCGCCGGCATTTTGAGCCATCAGGCTCTGTGTTTGCTGTAATTCCTTGTAGCGCTGCATGATGGCAAGACATTGTTCCGGATCATTGGCTATTGCCGGATTGCTCAATGCCTGTAGGGTGTGTTTCATTTCTTCTTCCACAATGGCTAGCTTGAAATCCAGAAGCAGGCGGGGAACCAGTTCGTAGAGACGTTCTTCGTCTGTTATTATTTTCTGGTTCTTGGAATGGTATTTGCTGAGCTGATACCGTTCACTGGCCAGATCGCTGATGGCCGGATCCGGATGTGCAATGAAGTAGCGTTCTGTGGTAAATCCGTTGTCATGCAGATGGGCTTCCGCTTCTTTCAGGATGAGGCGGTGCAGAGGATCATGGAACTGAAGTTCGTCTTCTTTCAGTTCGGATGCAATGTATTCGGTTACCGTGAGCGGCCGCTTTTCTCCGTTTTCGTCTTCCAGATAACACATGATCTTTTCTCCGTATCTGATCAGCATCCGAACCAGTTCTTCCTCTTTGGCATAAAAGACTTTTTTCTCATTCCCTTCCAGAGGTATATAAGAAGTGTAAGCTGGGGATGATTCCGGAGCTTCTGCTGGAGTGATGTCTGCCGCAGGCAAGGATGCTGCTGCGTCTTCTGGAGTAAACGGAGGTATGTTTTCTGGCAAAACCGGCTGACTTCCATATTCTTCCGGCAAGAATTCCGATGCGGGAGGCAAAGGAACCTGATTCTCTGCCGGAGGTTCAGCAGGAGAGGGAACGGGAATATATGTGTTATTTCCGGTTGTACTTTCTGTATGATAGGCTGGTGTCTGTTTACGGCGGCGTTGTTCTTCCTTGAACCGGTTTTCGCGAGCCTGTTCAATAAGTTTTGCTGTCGCTTCCACCAGGATCTTCTCTTCCATTTGCAACATCTGGCTGCATTCACGGATATATACAGAACGTACGATGGCATCCGGTATGACAGAAATACTCTTGACAATGCTTGAAATCAGAGAGGCCCGTTTGATCGGATCCTTTCCGGCTTCTTCCATCAGCAGGTCGGTCTTGAAGCGGATGAAATCTACTTCATGTCCGTTGATATATGCCTGATAATCCGTTGCATTATGTTTCCGGGCAAAGCTGTCCGGATCGTCTCCGTCAGGAAGCAGGCAGACTTTTACGTTCATCCCTTCTTCCAGCAGCATGTCAATACCCCGGATACTGGCTTTGATTCCGGCGCCGTCACCATCATAGAGTACAGTGATGTTATTGGTGAAGCGATGGATCATCCGTATTTGTTCGGCTGTCAGTGCCGTACCCGATGAGGCAACGACATTTTCAATACCACTTTGATGCATGGAAATGACATCGGTATATCCTTCTACCAGAAAGCAGCGGTCCTGACGGACAATGGCCTGCTTGGCAAAGTAGATGCCGTAGAGTTCGCGGCTCTTGTGGTATATTTCCGATTCAGGGGAGTTTACGTACTTCATCTGCCCGTTTTTGGTAGCCGCATTGAGCACACGGCCTCCGAAAGCCACTACCTTGCCCGAAAGCGTATGTACAGGGAAAATGACGCGTCCCCAGAACCGGTCTCTCAGCGAGCCATCATCTTTGCGATAGCAGAGTCCGGTCTTTACCAGATAGTCGGCTTTATATCCTTTCTGAATGGCAGCTTTGGCCAGGGCATCATGGCTGTCTGTGCTGTAACCGAGCTGGAACTTCTTGATGATATCATCGCGGAATCCTCGTCCCCGCAAATAGGTCATACCGATACGCTGCCCGTCAATGTTGTTGTAAAGAATGTCCTGAAAATACTCGGCCGCATATTGGTTTACCACGAACAGACTTTCGCGCAGGCTGTGTGCCTGTTTTTCTTCATCAGTCAGTTCGCGTTCTTTGATTTCAATGTTATACTTTCTAGCCAGCCATTTCAGTGCTTCGTAATAGGTAAGCTGCTCGTGTTCCATGATAAAATGAACCACGTTTCCTCCTTTTCCGCAACTGAAACACTTGCAAAGACCTTTACTGGGTGATACGCTGAATGAAGGAGTCTTTTCGTTATGAAACGGGCACAGTCCGATATAGTTGACTCCTCTGCGGCGAAGAGTCACGAACTCAGATACCACATCCACAATCTGGGCGGCATCAAGAATACGGTCTATGGTGGCTTGGTCTATCATATCGGGAGGCGAAAATAATAAAAATAAGTAGAATGTGCAACGACTTTCAGTTCAGAAAACGAAGACGATGGCCCCTCCGAATGTGACATTATGCATGGGAGTGCGGCGACTGTAGGAACGGGAAGGCCGCTTCCCCTCTTCATCTGTCCATGTATTTTTCAGATCGTAAGTCAGCCGGGGAGAAGCAAAATCATAATCACAGAACAGCCGGAAAGCAGCGTCTTCTTTATAGCGGCAGGTCAATGAGATGCCGGTTCCTATTTTCCAGGTAGAACTTTTCCGGATACTCAGGAAGTCATCGTCCACATACTGATTCTGTAACAAGTCTTCGTGTGTCAGATCTTCCTGTTGCATATAGTACGTTACATCTTCCTGATAAAATTGTTTGTAGGCTTCCTCACTGACAATTCTGCGATCAAAAATCTGAGGATTGATCCGGCAGACGGAATTCAGACTGAAATTGGCATTCATTCTTCGTCCTATCAGCAATTTGCTTCCAATGAGGAAATGGCGGCTGACCGGATAAGAACCATATACTCCCAAATCCATATCAAACATACCGAGGTGATCTGATTCCAGACCGTCAAGCAGGAACATGTTGACCGGAGCTCCCTGATATCGGTCACCATCCATATCGAAAAATTTCTTGTTTTCTTCCGGAATGTCCGCGATTATTGGAAGCGTAGCCGCAACACTATAATTACCTATTCCGAAGTATGTATTGAAAAAATAAGCGCCTTCTACGCTGACTGTCGTAGCGGTTCCTGCTTTAAGCTTCATCCCTAGTGGAGAGCCGTTTTCCGTATCATACAGTTCAGCCGTACGCAGAAGGGATGGGCCTGAGGCTGCTCCCATACTGAAACTCAGAAAAGAAGGTGCATCATAGCGGTCATAATCTGTTTTTCCTTTCCATGTATCCGTATATTTCCGCTTGAATATCAGATCTGACAGGAAATAACCCAAATCGGTCGAAATCATTCCGATACCTGCTCCCACCAGTACGTCACCGATCCAATGCCGGTTGTTCAGCTGACGGGTAATGCCTGTCAGTCCGGCAAACGTATATCCTCCGATACTAAACCAGGGACTGATCATCCCGTATTCCTTATGAAGGATGGTGGCACACATAAAGGCAGTGGCTGTGTGTCCGGATGAAAACGAGTTGTTTGAAGAATTGTCCGGTCGGGTTTCTTTTGTGGTATATTTCAGTGCGTTGACAAAACCAGCCATGAGAGCGGCGGAAAAGACATTGCTGACTGTCAGTTCCTTCCATGAACTTCGTCCTTCCAGTCCAGCCAGTTTCAGTCCCCAGGTGGCAGCCAGCGGAACATATTGTGTGTAGTCATCATAACGCAGATGAAAAAGCTGGTTGAAACCGGTTGCGTAATGTACGGAAGTCACTGTTTCTTTTTTTGACGATCAGACCGGAAGCTATGAACGGGATTCCCATATAAGAGAATTCTTTCCGAAAACTTTCGCGTGCGTTTACTTGCAGGGTAGGGCGGGCTGTCCGGTTAAGGAGTTGTGAATCTTTGTAGTGTATGTACAGACTGTCGGAATTGGAATGTGCATGCAGCAACTGGGAAGAGAATGACAGACTGATCAGGATAAAGGTTTTAGAGAGTGTCATGGTTTCCGTCGTGTAATTTTAAATTCTATATAACGGAAACTCTGTCAAAAGGTTCATCGTATTTGGTTAAGAATACGTTTTTTATGAAAAAATACAAATTGTGGGCAGGATATGAAAAAAGGGTTGAAAGGAAATGTTCCCTTCAGCCCTTTTTATAGAGGTGATTAAGTTTCGATTACTTAATGTTCGGGTTCAGCTTGTTCCATTCAGCTACCGGAGGAAGAACGCCCATAGCGATTACTTCGTCACGCAGAGCACACAAGTGTTCGTAGCTCTTGTCCAAAGCAGCCTGTTCTTCTGCTGTACCGTTCAGTTCAGCGCAGTGGCAGCCATCAGCTGTGATAGAAGTTTCCCAAGCCATCATGATGTGATCGTACTTGTCGTTAGAAACGTAAGTACCAGCCGGCCAACGGAATGCTTTACCACCCATAGCAGCACCGA
>ERZ779959.210-NODE-210-length-13571-cov-3.02774_pt1 | contig 13571 bp, 7 predicted proteins | sample MGYA00511348_ERZ779959 | MGnify/ENA primary metagenome ERZ779959 (study PRJEB29588, sample SAMEA2162880) | human gut metagenome | biome: human gut; feature: human-associated habitat; material: faeces | place: Denmark | collected 2008/2010 ...
AATAAATAATAATTATTGTTCTATGAAAAATGGAGCTGTATCGTATGTAACTCGCGATACAGCTCCATTCTTTTTATAAGGCAGTAATCTTTGCTGCTATTAAAAGCATTTACTCGTTACATTTTAATGTTTCCTTCAATGCCAAACCTTTTGCCGTAAGGCGATATTTCTGTAACTTACTTTGCTTTTCATTAGGTAAAGTAAACTCTATATAACCTTCATTTATAGACGGCTTAAGATATTTATTGCGAAAATATGTCCGATGCTTAATTCCTAATATTGATTGCAGAGTTTCCCTATCAACTTCATCATCCATACAAGCAACAAGAGTTCTTATATGTTCAGATACACTATCCACATCATGAGCAGTATCATGAGCAGTATCATGAGCAGTATCATGAGCAGTTATAGGAAAAGTAATACGAATAAAATTGTCAGTAAAATTAAAGCATTCTTCTCCGTATGCTCTTAGTATGCGAGGAATGCCGGAACCTAACGACTCTACCAACTCCAAATCTCGATAAATTCTCATCAACTCCTTGTTGCGTGGAATTGATATACCATTAAAAAATTCCTCTTTGGAAAGAGACTCCGGTAAACGCCCTGCTGAGGTTATCTCCAGTCTGTCGGGAAAAATTTCAAATTTGGGTGGTACCTCAAAGGAGTAATCGTTATGGACTATCGCATTAATAACAGCTTCGCGCAAAGCAACCTTGTTCCACAATGGGGTTTCAATGCGCTCCATGGGTGTAATAGTAGCGGCAACTTTATTTTCAATATCCAATTTGGCTAACACGCTCTTGGTTGCCTTAATAAGAGAACAATATCCATACTCATTATTCTCTACCAAATCACAACGGTCAAGGCTTGAATATTTTGCCACTTTAATTGAATTTCCATTCTCATCAGCCAGAAGATAAGCTACATAATTATATTTACCATCTTCTGTGAGCAATTCCAATGTCCGTTTAAAATTATCATTGAGTCTTTTACCACGTTCGTCGTAATAGATGCGTAACTGCTCAAAACTCAAATCCTGTCGATTGGATACTATGCGACCGATGGAGTTTCGTGTCCGCATGGCAAACAGGCGGTCAATCTGTTCTTGAGGCATAGGCTCAGCTGATGTTCCTACACGCATATATGCACCTCGCGGTGTCATTCCATATTTTGTTTTGAAATATGGTTTCTCAATGCCACTTGCCACCGTAATTTTGATAATGCTACATCCGTCTTTTTGTTCCTCGGCAATATCAAACAGCCCCATTGCGGAAGGGGATATGTTATGTTTGATGCGGTCTTTCAACTTTAACATACAATCATCCACATCCATCACACCAACTATCGAACCGTCTTTGTCAATTCCGATATAGATATATCCGCCCTCCTTGTAATTAAGGAAAGCGATGATCTCCTTTTCTATATCAAGTTCCGGAGTCAATTCTCTTTTATATTCTATGCGGTTGGTTTCTTGCATATCAAAGTATATTTATTTAGTATTATATAAAACATTTGTCAAAACAATCTTTTTAGTTATCAAATGACAGTTTATAGATGGTCCATTTTTTAATTTCACCTTGCCGACTTATACCAAGGTCTGAAATTCATTCGTAATAATTAAATCGCCCTTTTTCATGACATTTTCATCAATATATACGTACAAATTTTTCAATTGTAATTGTTATTCCAAGAACATTAGTCATAAAATAATATAACTAACTTAAAAGCATACTTTTCTTTTGATTTTAATTTTTATCAACTACGCAACCCTTTTTCTTAAGAAGGTTCAATATCAACTTCAAGTTCAACTTTTAATTTTCCCATCTAAAATATAGATATATTACTCATGTCGTATTTTAATGAAATAACCAACTATAGTTTTCCTCCGACACCCTTAAACTTATCAATAAAAGCAACTATTTTTTGAAATACTGTCTGCTTTTTTGTTAGATATTGAGGATTCAAAGGACTCATTTTCGGTAAGATGTTGTTAAAATCAGTTCCGTTCTCACTAGCGTATTCACGCTTTAAAGATATCTCCATATAATGTTTAGCTTCTTTTTCATTCAACTTTTCGTTTGCAATTAATTCAGCTGCTTCTTCTTTTTGCTTGGCCTGTGCATATTCAAAAAAAGCTTTTATAATTTCTGTTTTATCAGAAATAGCATCAAGATTAGCATCATTGATAAAATCAACAATCAAACTTTCTTTGGCTCTGTTACCAACACTTGACCGAATAATCCGGCGAATTTCTTCTATCAAGGAGGATTTATCCATCTTCTTTTTATTGTGTTCAAAAATCAGTTCAAGGATATAATCCAGATTTATTTCTTGTGATTTAAGCAAATCTATCTCAAATACAACATCATCCCAATCTATTCTTGATTTTTCTGATTTTTTCCCTTCTTTTTCTCGTCTTAACCAGTCCCGTATGTCGTTATAAGTTGATTTATAATCCTGTATTATTCTGTCAGACGGCATTTGCAAATTTTGCATTTTTGCAATATCACTATCTGTAACAAAATAATCGTTTTTAAATGTCTCTACTGCTTCCTTATCGTTTATGTCTATTGTTTGGAAAGCCTTGAGCGTGGTAAACTCATCAAAATTCTGCAGTATGTTTTCCACTTGCAAATATTCTCCGAACAATTTGACAAATTCCTTTTTATTCTGTTCAGTAATTATTTTGTCTGTATCAGGAAACTTATCACTTAGTTCTTTTACAATATCAATATATCCTTTTCGAGCTTCACCGGAAACAATGTCCCTAAAACCTTCCAAATACTCTTTATAACTTTTTTCGAGTACTACATTTGCTGTATTCTCATCCCCAAATAACCTTATTGCATCAACCGTATGTTGTTCAAGATCCCTGAAAGTAATAATATTACCGAAGGTTTTGGTTGAGTCATAAATTCGGTTGGTACGCGAAAATGCCTGTATCAGTCCATGGAAACGTAAATTCTTATCCACGAAAAGAGTATTCAGAGTCGGAGCATCAAAACCAGTAAGGAACATACCCACTACTATTACAAGATCCACCTCTTTGTTTTTTACCCTCTTGGCTAAGTCTCTGTAATAATTTTGAAACTCTTTACTTTCAATGCTATAGCTTGTCCCAAACAGGTTATTATAATCATTAATGGCTTTAGTCAGGAACTCTTTTGCACTAAGATCCATTGCCGAAGGTTCAAAATTTTCATCAGATATCTCACCTATTGCACTTTGCTCTTCATTGGCAGCAAAAGAAAATATTGTAGCTATTTTCAATAGTTTCTCAGAGTCTTTCTGTAATCGATTTAACTCTTCATAGTAGCATTTAGCAGCATCCACACTGCTGACAGCAAACATTGCATTGAAACCTTTGCTATTACTCTGATTTCGATGTGTTTTTGTTCTGAAATTCTTCAGTATATATTGGGATATTTCATTGATACGGGCAGGATGAAGCAATGCCTGCTTGTTTTCTGCGGCACTTAATTTCTGCTCGTCAAGTTCTGTTTCTATATCCTTGAAACGAGGTCTTACATTGTTGTAATCTACTTTGAATTTCAAGACTTTTTCATCACGAATAGCATCAGTTATAACATACGAATGTAATTCACGACCGAACACACTTGCCGTTGTTTCCGAGCCATTGGCATTTTCCGGAAAGATAGGTGTTCCAGTAAAACCAAACTGATAATACTTCTTAAATTTTTTTTTCAGTTGCTTTTGTGCCTCGCCGAACTGAGAACGGTGACACTCATCAAAAATGAAAACCACCTGCTTCTGATAAATCGGAAGATTGTCTTCACTTTTCATCAGGTTATTAAGTTTCTGAATAGTAGTGACAATAATCTTATTGTCATCCTTTTCTATATTCCGTTTCAACCCTGCTGTGCTTTCAGACCCATTGACACTATCCGGAGAGAACCTCTGATATTCTTTCATAGTCTGATAGTCAAGGTCTTTACGATCTACCACAAAGAACACCTTATCGATAAAGTCCAATTGCGTTGCCAATCGAGCAGCCTTAAAGCTTGTAAGCGTTTTGCCGGAACCTGTGGTATGCCAAACATATCCTCCCCCTTCGGTCGTTGACCATTTTTTTGCCTGATACGAGCTTTTTATTTTCCACAACATACGTTCTGTTGCCGCAATCTGATATGGACGCATTACAAGCAAAGTGTTATTAGCATCAAAGACTGAATAAGTAAAGATAACATTAAGCAATGTGTTCTTTTGAAAAAATGTCTCTGTAAAATCTTTCAAGTCTTTTATCACATTATTCTTGGCATTTGCCCAATTCATGGTAAAGTCAAAACTGTTTTTATTACGCTCAACCGTATTGGCAAAATAACGGCTGTCAGTACCGTTTGAAATGACAAATACCTGGATATACTTGAAAAGAGAGTTGTCGCTATTGAAACTTTCCTTGGAATATCGGTGAACCTGATTGAACGCTTCACGGATAGCTACTCCTCGCTTTTTCAATTCGATTTGTACCAATGGCAAACCATTGACCAGAATTGTAACATCATAGCGATTTGCTTGAGTCCCGGTCTGTTCAAATTGGTTGATTATCTGCACCTTGTTTTGGGCGATATCTTGTTTATTAACAAGGTAGATATTTTTTATATGGCCGTCATCGAAAACAAAATCATAGATATAGTTATCGTGAATCTTACGGGTTTTGTCAATCAAAGTATCTCCCGGTTTATCCAAGTATTCTTCAACAAAGCGTAGCCATTCCATATCGGAGAACTCCACATTGTTAAGTTCCTGAATTTTCATACGGGCATTAGCCAATAATGTATCAGGTGTTGAAATATCCGGGCGATATTCATAGCCTTGATTCACTAAATCCTGAATAAATTCGCATTCAAGACTTGCCTCCGACTGATAAGCCACCGGAGCCTCATGAAGTTCGTTGTACTTGGTATAAGTATCAAGTACAATGAAGTTGTTTGATTCTGCTATGATGTTATATTGTGCCATTTTATTATTCTGTATAGTAGTTATTATCAATAAGATGCCTGAATAATAGCTTCAATGTCTCTTTTTCTGGTCCGGTAGGCTCAGGAATTGATTCGTAAGATAATGTTGAATGACTTGTAAATTGAATAATCCTATTATAATATGTTTTCTTGTCATCTGGTAATAAATCAGGCCATTGCGGATATCCTAAAAAGTTAGCTGTCTTTTCATAAAGATTTCGAAGAAGCATAAAGTGATACTTCTGAATGCTATTACTGTCAATTGCTTCTTGAATTATCTGCTTCAAATAGTGATGATATGAAAAACTTTTATTTGAGTCTCCTTTCTTTTCCAATAAATCGTAGGTACCATCCTCATTCTTTTGAAGCAAATAACAAGTTTTGTTTCCTGTTTCGTTGAATAGAACATTGAAAAATAAAGGATTGTGTGTTGATACAATAAACTTCAAACCACGTGCTTCTTTTATAAGTCCACCTAAATTAACAGCAAGTTCAATCAGGTGATTTTCGTCTAATGAGCTTACAGGATCATCAATGAAAATATATCGCAAGTCATCAAACTGATTAGTTTCACGTTCATCAGGTTCTGCAATATTTAGATTCGCTACAATTTGACTTAGCAAACTGTAAAAAACGCACCAAATAAGGCAACTCTCTTCACCTCTTGAGATCTTGATATTGTCTATTGTTCCTTCGTTACCTCCTTCAATAGAGAACGAAATCTCATTGTATTCTTCATTGAAACGAGGTGTTAATTTATTGCTGGTATAACGCTGAAAATTAGTAACTATATTTCTTTCCTGCCCTTGTTCTTTGAGAATCCAATCAGTAAAACTGTTTGGTTGTATTTTGAGTTTCCTTTTAGAATCTGCATCTAAATCATTGTCCCAGTAGAACAAATCCTCAGTAAAGGCATTATAATACAGCACCTTCATTTTTGATTCCTCAACCTCGTCATCATGGTCTTTTGGAGAAACCAGCTCTTTGAATTCACGCGACAGACGAGTCTTTCCTACACCATTGAAGGCATAGATTAGTTGTACCTTTTTGTCAGTATTATGAAGGGCTTGTGCTATTTCTTTTAATGATTGTCCCATATTATGCGCTTACTTTATTCTTTGGAAATAATAATAATTTATTTCTATAATACTCGTATTGTTCTTGCACTGCAGCAATTTCAGCCGGAAGTCCTTGCGATAAATCATTTACCAAAGTTTCAAATTTATCAAGTATAGAGACGATGCGTTGCTGTTCGGACAAGGAAGGAACTTGTATAGCCATATTCCTTAAAGCCTTAAGTCCTAGATTTTTAATTGTAGAGCCAGTCGAATTTGATTCAAAATAAATCCTTGCATATTTTGACTTAAAATAATAGTACAAAAATTTCACATTTAAAAACAACGGATTTATAACAAAATAAGCGACTGATTTACCTAATGCAATTTGCTCTTTATTATACAGTGCTACATTTCCTATTGTTCCATTAATTGATAAAAATACAGTGTCAGAATTAAAGTTTAAACCATATTTACAGAACTCCTCATATCCAATCCTTTTAGTTTGACTATTTAATGTAATCTTGCCTCTTACTAAATTATTACCATTTATAAAAAAATAATCTCCATTGTCTTTATATTTGGGAGTTCCATGCAACCCATCACCTATTGCTGTACAAATATCTGATAATTTATATATTACAAACTCTGTTTTTAAATCAAATAACCGATCCAGATAATATTCATATTGCTCTTGTCTAGCTTGAAGCTCCGCTTGAAGCTCCGCTTGAAGTTCTGTGAAACGGTCGAGGATGCGGACTATTTCTTCTTGAATAGAAAGAGGAGGAAGGGGGATTTCAAACTGAGAGTATTTTGCTATCCAATGACGAGTATGGTCTATAGCTTCAAATTTGATACATTTCATTGCATAATAAACATATTTAAAAGAACCAGTAAAGGTGCTTTTAGGGGTTAACATTTTAATTGCAGAACTTTTAACCTTAAATTCAAAGTCTACCCAATGAAATGATGTTGTGAAATCATCAAAAATAATTGTTGATTTTTCTTGATTTGCTTTATATATTCCAAACGTCTCATTTGTATAACCTAATATAAATGTTTGTCCTGCGGTTAGTACTGGTATGTTATATGAGTTATCATATTCAGTACTTTTTACTATGTATTTAGTCGGTTGTTCATAATCTAAAATCTCTCCCAACTTCTTATATTCCACCCCATTTGGACAAAACTCCCGTATCAAGTCTTGTAATTTACTCATGCTTCATCTTCCTCCAAATCATTTTTTATACCAAATTTCTTGATGCGTTTTACTGTATGTTTTATCTTGCCAATGATAAAATTCAAATCATTGGTAGAAGCCTTATTAATTTGCGTGCTCCGCCCCAATTTGCTGTCACATTCTGTGATTTCAAGTTTTCCTGATTGCTCATACCTCGTCCTCCTCCAATTCGGCAACTATCTTATCTATTTCCGCACGTAACACGTTCTCTCTCTCCACAATCCGGCGGATACGTTCGTTAAGTTCCTTGATGTCAGTCTTCGGACGAGTGTCTTCCACCTCAATATAACTGCTTACTGACAAATTATAGTCATTTTCAGCAATTATTTTATTTTCAACTGATTTTGCAATATAGTCAATATCTTCTTTTTTATCAAAGATTTCTATAATACTGTCTATATGCTTATCCTCAAGTACATTATTGTTGGTTTCTTTTGTATAGAAGCCTTCTCCGCTTGCGTCTATAAACTGGATTTTAGTATCACTCTTATGCTTTGATAAAACCAGAATATTAACTGCTATCGAAGTACCATAGAACAAGTTGGATGGCAATGATATAATGGTTTCTACATAGTTGCCATCTACCAAATACTTTCTGATTTTCTGTTCAGCTCCGCCTCGGTAAAAAATACCAGGGAAACAGACAATAGCAGCACGACCTTTACTTGAAAGATAATGTAATGCATGTAGGACAAATGCAAAATCCGCTTTTGATTTGGGTGCAAGTACTCCGGCTGGAGCAAAACGGTCGTCATTGATAAGGGTAGGATCGTCCGAACCAATCCAGTTTACCGAATAGGGAGGATTGGATACAATAGCATCAAAAGGCTTGTCATCTCCAAATTGTGGGTCGGTAAGCGTATTTCCAAGTGCAATATTGAATTTATCGTAGTTGACATTGTGCAGGAACATATTCATACGAGCCAAGTTATAGGTTGTATGATTTATCTCCTGTCCGAAAAAACCATCTTCTATTATATGATCTTCGAACTGTTTCTTAGCTTGTAGAAGCAAAGAACCAGAACCTGCAGCAGGGTCGTATATTTTATTGACGGTAGCCTGTTTATGCATGGCAAGTCGTGATATAAGTTTAGAAACATTTTGTGGAGTAAAGAATTCACCTCCCGACTTTCCCGCATTCGCTGCATAATTGTTAATCAAATACTCGTAAGCATCACCAAAAAGGTCTATCTCATGCTCTGCAAAACTACCGAAATTTAATCCTGCTACACCTTTCAAAACGGCAGCCAAACGACTATTTTTATTTTCAACGGTATTCCCGAGTCTTGTACTCGTCGTATCAAAATCAGCAAACAATCCTTTGATGTTTTTTTCGGAAGCATATCCATTAGCAGAACTTTCAATAGAATCGAAAATAGCCTTCAAGTCAGTATTAAGATTGGGATTGGTATTGGCTGTTTTTACCACATTGACAAAAAGTTGGCTCGGATATATGAAATATCCTTTTGTCTTGACCGCGTCCTCTTTTATCTCAGGAGTTATGATACTGTCCGGTAAAGAAGCATAATCAACACTGTCATCTCCACCTTCTATATAGTCAGTAAAGTTTTCACTGATGAAACGGTAAAACAATGTTCCCAATACAAATTGCTTAAAATCCCATCCATCAACAGCCCCACGTACTTCATTGGCTATTTTCCAAATTTGAGATTGCAATTGTTCCCTTTGCTGTATACTTGTCATTTTATATTCGTCTTTTTTAGGTTGTTATACATTTTTCTTTGAGAGGTAAACTCATTTACTTTTATTAATAAGTTCCCTTCTGTCAATATTTAACAATGCTGCTATTTTTGAAAGGGTAACCAAATCAGGCTGCGAAACATTAGTACACCATTTTGATACGGTTGAAGGATCTTTTTTCAATTGTTCTGCCAACCATTTGCTTGTTTTCTTCTTTTCTACAAGAACTAGTTTGAGTCTATTTATATCTTCCATATCAATCATTAAGTTGAATCTCACACAAAGATAATGAATTAATTCGTCTAACGATATAAGTTGTCTATTTTTATCGAAAAGCTACAGAAAAAATGGCAAGTATCCGTATATGATAATGAACCACTGGCAGAGAAGAAAGTGGAGTATTTGCTGAAAGTAAACTAAAAAACTTTGCAGGGCCACCACTACAACATTATTCACCCTATATCCCAATCGATAACAAGATACATTATCAGACTTCTGACATAGAAAAGATACTAATAAAAGTGTACAGAAAGTATACAAACGTAATAAATAAAATCTGTGTTACTCTATTAGAATATGCATCACTTATCAAACAGGTGGTCTAAATTCTATTTTATCTTACTGCTAAAAATTAGGAAGGGAAATGAGAAAAAGTAGGGAGAAAAAATGTATATAGAATTAGTTTTCATTTGATAGCTATATACTATTTTTCCTTCTGACTTTCGTTAGTTACTTGTCTTACTTCCACGTCTGTATAAATTTCCATAAACAGCGAAGAAATAGATGAGCGATGCGTATCTTTTATGAAACCTGTTCGACTTCCTCAGAAATATATAATGATACATCTCTAAACCTTTTCACCTATTACTGTCTGATAAAATTTCAAAGCATACACATTACAATCTAACAAAAAACGCAAAAGCTCTACATCATATAAGCACAAGTAAATCAAGCAATTAACAAACCAGCAAAAACCTCTTATTTTTTGTACAAAACATTTCGGAAATTGTACGATTTTAAAAAAAACATCGAGAAGAATTTGGTAAAACTACAGCAATTTTTTCCTCAAACAAGCGCAAGTTATAATTATCCCACTTCAGTACCTCTATCCGAATAATGCTTAACCTAAATCACGCGATATAAAATACAGCTATGTAAAAGCCGCAAAAGAGAACATTAAGATACAAATAATACTTAATTATTAATAAATATGCGACAATTATAAAAAACATCTGAACAATTATACAAATTTTGAAGTTTTGTAATTTATTACAACCTCAAACGAAACCATTGTATGATACAGAACAAACCCCTACTATTACGTGCTTTAGCAGGAGCTTTGATATGCATTCCAGTCTATGCGTCGGCTGGTAATGCAAGCTATTACAATGCATCTACAGAAGCTAAAGTTTTCCCGTGGAAGAAGAACAAGAAAAAAGAAACAACTGAAGAAGTCAGTAAAACCGATTTTGAAAAGATTGCCTCCGAGAGCAACCTGATTTCTCGTGGCATGTTTAATGTATATGCCCAGGATGGCAAATATTATTTCGAAATCCCCGTGTCATTGCTTCAGCGCGACATGCTGGTTGTGAATAAGCTGCAAAGAGTACCCTTCGAACTAAATGACGCAGGTGTAAACCGTGGTACAAACTACGAAACACAGATGATACGTTTTGAATGGAACAAGGAAGAGAAAAAAATCAGGGTGCGCCAGAGCCGTCCGTTACCGGAATCGCCCGAAAACGATGCTATCACCCGCTCGGTGCGCGATAACTTTATCTCTCCGCTCATTGCCGATTTCAAGCTGGAAGCATGCAATGCCGATTCAACCGCAGTAATCATCCAGATAAACGACATCTATGACGGATCGGAAACGAGCATCAACAATGTCTTCGATAATATCAATCTGGGGACATCTGCTATAAAGGACTTGTCACGCATCATGTCGATCAAGGCGTTTCCTAACAACATCGTAGCCACTTCCGAACTTACTACGAAAGTACGCGAAGGTATGTCGGCAGTAAATGTCACCGTAGAGGTCAGCTCCTCACTGGTATTACTGCCCGAGAAGCCGATGATGGGCCGTCTGGATGATCCGAAAGTGGGATATTTCACAAAGGACTTGCTCTATTTCAGCGATTCCCAACAGAAAACAGAAGAGAAAAAATACATTACGCGCTGGCGACTGGAACCCAAGCCGGAAGACCGTGAGGCATATCTGCGCGGAGAACTGGTAGAACCGGAAAAGCCGATTGTGTTCTACATCGAAAACTCTACCCCTTACCGCTGGCGAAAATATATCAAGCAAGGAATAGAAGACTGGCAGGTAGCTTTCGAGCGTGCCGGATTTAAAAATGCAATTATTGCCAAGGAACTGCCCGATAGCATAGCGGCGAATGCTGATGACATCAACTATTCGGTGGTGACGTATGCAGCCTCATCGAAAGCCAATGCGATGGGTCCGTCTATTCTCGACCCTCGCTCGGGAGAGATTCTGGAAGCGGACATCATGTGGTGGCATAATGTTATCTCGATGGTGCAGGAATGGATTACCGTCCAGACCGGAGCTATTGACCCGAAAGCACGAGGAACCAAACTGCCGGACGAAATGATGGGAGATGCAATCCGTTTTGTAGCCTGTCACGAGGTAGGACATTCGCTGGGTTTACGTCACAACATGATGGGATCGTGGACTTTCCCTACTGATTCGCTCCGTTCGAAAAGCTTTACAGACAAGATGAACTCTACGGCATCGTCTATTATGGACTATGCCCGTTATAACTACGTGGCACAGCCAGGCGACGGAGTTACAGCTGTATCGCCACACATCGGTCCGTATGATATTTTTGCCATCGAATATGGTTACCGCTGGTACGGTCTGCCTACTCCGGAAGCTGAAAAAGATGTGTTATACGATTTCCTGAACAAGCATAACGGACGTCTGTATAAATACAGCGAGGCACAAGATCCGCGTTCGGCTGTCGATCCGAGAGCACAGAACGAAGATTTGGGTGACGATCCTGTCCGTTCTTCGGAACTGGGTATAGCCAACTTGAAACGTATCGTGCCTGAAATCATCAAGTGGACGACTACGGGAGAGAAAGGACAGACGTACGAGGAGGCTTCGCGCCTGTATTACGCAGTGATTACCCAGTGGAACAACTATCTGTATCATGTAATGGCAAATATCGGAGGTATTTACATAGAAAATACGACTGTAGGCGATGGAGTCAAGACATATACCTATGTAGAGAAGGAAAAGCAGGAAGCATCACTCGATTTTCTGCTGAACGAAGTTCTTTGCTACCCGCGCTGGCTGTTCGATACGGAAATTTCCGACTATACCTTCCTGTTGCGTAAAAACCCGACGGGGGTAATAGAATATGCGCCAAGCCAGATTCTGAAAAATACGCAGGGATATATTTTCTGGGATCTGCTCTCGAACGACCGACTGATGCGTATGCTAGAAAACGAACTGAAGAATGGCAAAAAGGCTTTCACCGTAGTAGAAATGATGGACAAGATGCACAACTCCATTTTCGCGACCACCATCAAGGGAGGTACTCCCGATGTGATGGAGCGTAACTTGCAGAAAGGATTCCTCGACGCACTGATTACTGCTGCCGCCGAAAATGAAGGTGTAAAAATCAACAAGCAGCTGACTGCTACCAGTGGCAATCCGTATCTGTTCCATCACACACCGTGGTGCAGTCACGATGAATTTGCTATTGAACAGGCAGAACGCATGGGAGCCAGACGTGAACTGAGTTTCTACGGCGGACAAGTAAACCGTATATCGGATGCAATCTCTGTCAAACGAGGTGAATTGTTGCGCATCAAGAAGTTGCTTGAGTCAAGACGCAACACATCGGATACGGCGGCACGCTATCATTATGACGATATGATTCTGCGTATCAATACGGCACTGGGACTGAAGGATTAAACTGTCCCTGTGCCGATGCACAAAAACAAATGCTAAACTATTTTTTACAAAATCAATAACAATCTTTTTTTTCAATGAAGAAATCCTTATTATTGACTTTGCTGCTCCTTGTGCACGTTTGTGCGGCATGGGCGGCCGACAAGGTGATTACCGGTAATGTAATTGCTGATGATGACAAACAGCCACTGATAGGTGTGTCTGTGTATGTTTCTGCCGACGACTTGAAGAAAGCCGGAAGCAGCCTGATGTCTTTGGGAGTTGTCACCGATATCGACGGAAACTTCTCTATTACCGTTCCTTCCGGAGTAAAGAAATTACAATTAAGCTATATTGGTTACACTACACAGCAAATCGAACTGAAATCGGGACAGACTCATTATAACGTTGCCTTACAGCCTTCGTCGACGATGCTGAACGATGTGGTTGTAACCGGTTACCAGACGGTGGAGCGTCGCAAGCTGACAGCTGCCGTTGCTAAGATTGACATTTCGGAAGGACGTATCGGTACGGTAAAAAGTATCGACCAGGCTCTTTCAGGACAAATTGCAGGTCTTTCGGCTGTTTCGACTTCTGGAGCTCCCGGATCTCCGGTAAAGATTCGTATCCGCGGTACTTCATCGCTAAACGGTACACAGGACCCATTGTGGGTGCTC
>ERZ779959.212-NODE-212-length-13478-cov-3.50764_pt1 | contig 13478 bp, 10 predicted proteins | sample MGYA00511348_ERZ779959 | MGnify/ENA primary metagenome ERZ779959 (study PRJEB29588, sample SAMEA2162880) | human gut metagenome | biome: human gut; feature: human-associated habitat; material: faeces | place: Denmark | collected 2008/2010 ...
CCTACACGGTCAGGGTGGGGGATGCAAACAGCTACGGAATGAGCGTCATGGAACTGGAGCAGGCAAACCCCGCCTCTCTTGCCTATCTGGAACTTGCAAAGGAGGTGCTGGCAAATGCCTAAAATCAATCCGCGCATCAAGTCCATTGACGATCTTCTGGGCTTGGATGCCGCAGAAGAAAGCCCTATTGAACCTACCCCTTCCGTATCCTTGCCGACCAAGAATACCATCATCACCCTTCCCCCGCAGGCCATTCGTGCTTTCCGAGGCCATCCGTTCCGGCTGTATGAGGGCGACCGGCTCAATGATCTGGTAGAAAGCATTTCGGAACATGGGGTCCTGAATCCCGCCATCATCCGCAAGATCGAACGGGATGAAGATGGCTTTGAGTATGAAATGCTGGCCGGTCATAACCGGCAGAACGCCGCAGCCATTGCAAACCGTGAACTTCCCTGTATCGTCAAGGAAAATCTCTCCGATGAAGATGCTTGGATTTATGTGATCGAAACCAATGTCCTGCAACGCTCCTTCTCCGAAATGCTGCCCTCTGAAAAAGCGGCGGTGCTGACTCTGCGCTATTCCAAAATGATCTGTCAGGGGCGCCGGAACGATATTGTCGAGGAGTTGAAACGGCTTGAAAACCCTGATGAAATCAGGGAAAACGGGACTTGTGGCATCGAGTGCAAGTCGAAAAGCCGTGATGTTGTGGGCGCAGAATATGACCTGAAAGGCCGTGCTGTTGCAAACTATCTCCGCATCAATGAGTTGATTACTCCGCTGAAAAGGAGAATTGATGATGCCGAGTTCCCGATTGTGGTAGCTGTGCAGCTCTCTTATCTGACCGAACAGGAACAGCAGATGGTTGACGATGTGCTTTCGGGAAGCGAGTACAAGGTCAATGAGGGAAAGGTTGTCCTGCTGCGGGAATATACCGGAAAGCTGACCCCGGAGCGTACCGAACAGATTTTGTCCGGCGAGTTTAACCGGAAACCCAAGAAATCCACGGCTACGGCGTTCAAGGTCAAACCGGCGATTTACAAGAAATACTTTACCGCCAGCATCAGCCAGAAAGAGTTCGACAGCATTGTGGACGAGGCGCTTGCCCTCTACTTTGCTCAGAAAGGACAGGAGTCCGAGCAAGAGGCCGGATAACCGGCCATAATCACCAATACAGGAAGGAGGTCAGATACCGTTGAGAAATGATGAACGCCTGCGGACGATATATGAAGTCATGGCTCCCTATATTGTCCGAAATGAACACAACTGGCGGGATTATCTGGCATTTGCATCGCAGTTCCATAAGCACAGTTTTGACAACATACTTCTTGTGTACGCACAGGACGAGGATGTTTCTATTCTGGCAACACGAAAGCAATGGGCCACCATAGGCAGAAATTTGATTCCCCGTGCAAAGGGCGTAGCCGTTTGCGTCTACCGGAATGCCAAACTCACTCTTGACTATCTCTTTGATGTAAGCCAAACTACTGGCAAAGAGATTCATCCTACGGACTGGCAGCTTTCCGATGAAATGAAAAAGGCCCTGACCGAGCGCCTGTCGTATGCACACGGTTTCCCCAAGCAGGATTTTCCCCAAGCGCTGTATGCGATGGCAAGCGAATCTGTCGCAGAGAATTACAACCACTTTTTGCAGGAACTCAAGCAGGAAACCAAAGGCCATTTGTTCACCGAGATCCCGGCCGGTGGTTTTGAAGCCCAATACATCCAGCTTTTGACCGACAGCATTTCTTATTTCATCGGCAAAAAGTGTCACCTGTCGGATGAAGAAATCCAGTTGAGTGACGGCATGGCGACGGTCAGCCATTTTAATACACTCCCGCTGGTTGCACATCTGGGTACGGCAGTAACCGCCCTTTCCAAAGGTATCCTGTTAGAAGTAGAACGGAACATCAAGATTATCAATCGTGAAAGGATGGCACAACATGAGCAAACCGAATATCAATCTGAAATACAGGGAGCAGGACGGGATGATGCTTCCCGATCTGCAAATCTCCAACAGCAGCGAAGCAGATCAACCTCTGGGCAGGTACGGCCGGATGGCCCTGGAATACCTCAGAGAGAATCACCCGGAGCGATTTACGACTTTGAAAATGGATGGCAGTCTGATGGAGATCATGCACCGGGTACAGGACGAGGCGACCGAGAAGATCGAAGCCCTGACGCAGCAAATGCTCCAGCAGGAGCCGCTTCCGCAGACCGAGGACATCATGGAGCGGACGCGACACCTGAACAGTCTGAAACTGATGGCGGAGGAAACCGTACTCCAGAGCGTAGTCCTGATTCCCCGCTGACCGAAGAACAGCCAAATACAGAAGTGGCGCCGAGCGCCGCACCTGTGGGAGAGCCGTCTGAAAAGGACGGCTCTTTTTCTGTTCCTGCGGAACAACCGACACGCCATTTTACCGATGCAGAAGTCCGGCGCAATTATGAGTACATCCTGACCAGCCCCAATCTATACCCCCCAGAGCTGCACAGCGCGGTTCGCAGCGTATTGTCAGAACCGCCGCTCAATCCTGACTGGTCAGACAAAGGGCGGCAGATTGCGGCTCTCTTTACTCCCTATGGCGACCGTGAATATCAGGGCGATTTTCTCTATCGTACCCGGTTGCATGGTGAAGATGGCATTTCATTTTTCTTTGATGAAGGCTATACCTACATTCCCTGGAACGGGCTGGCGTTTTTACTGGATGCCATGATCGAGGATGGCGACTATCCCAATCCTGTTGTAGAGGAGCAACCTGACCCCATCGGGGATTATAACATCCCTGATGAAGTTGATGAAATGGGCGGTCCTCACCGGCAAATGACCATTGGAGAAGCGGATTTTGATTATGTTCTGGATGCTGTTGCCTATGAAGCCGGAGAAACCGTAGTGGAACCGGTCAAGCCGCAGGCGATTGTTCAAATGGAAAACGACACGCCAGCAGCCGGTGACGAGCCTGCATCCGTTCCTGACGAAAATCCCCCTGTTGTTGTGGAGGCCCCCGAAACGGCTCTCCCCACAGATACAGCGGAGCAGCCTACACCGCCGCCCGTCAAAGAAAACACGACGGCGCACAAGAATTTCCGCCGCTTTCAAGAGTTGTTCCCGGAGATTGTGTCCGGTCAATATGAGTATCTGCGGCTGGAGGCCGGAGAAGCCTACTATCCTCTGGTCATTCACCATAAATACGGTTCCCATTACTGCATGGAGCATTACTATATGCAGAACGGCGACCGGATGTATGACCCTTATATGGACTTCCAAATCGACAAAGAGGCTGGGACACTTCGGGCTTTCAGTTATGAGAACAGCGGCATTGGTGTATATAACGAGGCTGATCCCGACGACCCCGCATACGAGAAAGCAATCAACGGGTTCAACAGTTTCTTTGCCACCTGGCTGAACAATATCCGCAGCCAAGGCTATGAGCCGGTGCGGGCCTCTATGATGGTCAACGATGAAGAAGTCGATGTGGATTTGCGCCCGGCTGCCGAAGCTGTTCCGGTCGTGGAAGAAGAACAGCCGGAGCAGCTCTCCCTTCTGTCCTTGGAAAAGAGTACGGAAGATCTGCTTGTTGAGCGTGTCATGCAAAGAGGCCCACTTACCGCAGGAAAAAAAGAACAAATCTACGAGTTTGCTCAGACCCACCCCACCGGATCAGAATTTACTACTTTCCTAAAAAAGCTATATGGATATGAAGGGTTCTCCGGTGATGAAATGGGCGTGAAATACGCCATGTTCAATAGTGAAGGTGTCACTATCGAATGGCAGGATGAGCAGGGCGAAACACAGGAAACAAAGTTGTCCTGGGCGCGGGCTGCCGGTGTCGTGCAACGCCTGGTGGATGAAGGCCGCTATCTGGAAACCCCTGTTGTCAGTCTGCCGGAGCCGGAAACCGATGAGCCGCTTGAGGGAGAAACAGAACCGTATGATTACAGTTTTGAATATGGCCTTTTAGGGCGCCTTAAAGCGGACTGCGAGTATTTTCTAAGTGAAGGCCATCAGCACGAAAAGCATTTGTGGGCGGGTAGCGTCCATGCACAGATAGCTAAAATGCGAGAGCTGTATGATCTGCTCCCGGAAAAGCCGGAAGGGATAACCAAAGAAATAATTGACGATTATGAAACCCGTATGGCTCCCTGGGAACACGATGAAGCAGAGGAAACACAGATTTTAGACGAAGCCCTGGACGCCCATCATGGGCAGATTGATATGCTGATGCAGGCAGTCCGAGGTGAGCTGACGGTTGGAACCATCCGGTACAGCATTTTTGAGGGGCGGCCCCATATCAGCATGATTGAAGTCTTGGAGGACTACCGCCGCCAAGGTATCGCAACCCAGATGCTCCGCTATCTGCAAGGGCAATATCCCAATGAGGAAATTGTATGGGGGTATTTGACCGAGGATGGCTCGGCCCTGTACCAAGCCGTGGTGGATGAACAGCCCAATCCCGACTATCTCCGGGTACAAAATGACCTTGAAGATATTACGCGGGAATTTGACGCTTATGTGCGGCGCCTGGATGGTGGGGCTATTCTCTCCCCCCAAGAAGCTGCCGACATGGACGATCTGGAGGACACGCAATACCGGCTGGAAAAAGAGCTGGAAGAACTGCGCCCCATTCGCGCCTTTGTACGAATGGGCGATGGTACAGCAGCAGAGGCGCCCGCTGTTATGGATGAAGCCACCCCCACTGATCTGGCGCCCCTTCGCAGGTCGCCACACACAACTTCCGTTTTTCTGAGGACTATGACCTGTATCCAAGTGGAGCAAAAACCAAATATAAAAACAATGTCATGGCAATCAAGCTGCTCAAGCAGATTGAGCTGGAAAAGCGGACAGCGACACCGGAAGAACAAATCATCCTTGCCCGTTATGTCGGATGGGGCGGGCTTGCCAATGCTTTCTCCAGTACGGCCTCTGGTTGGGAGAACGAATATCAGGAATTGAAGTCCCTGCTGACTGATGTGGAATACAAGGCGGCCATGAACTCCACCATCACAGCCTACTACACCGAGCCTGACCTGATCCGGCACATTTACCGCGCCCTGGAACGGTTTGGCTTCGAGGGCGGCCCTGACCGAAAAATCCTGGACCCCGGTATGGGAACCGGCAACTTCTATTCTGTGCTGCCGGAGCAGTTTCAAGGGAGCAAGCTGTTTGGCGTAGAGTTGGATTCCATCACCGGCAGAATCGCAAAGCAGCTTTATCCTGATGCGGATATTTCCATCACGGGATATGAAGCCACCAAATTTGAGGACAACAGCTTTGATGTGATTCTGGGCAATATCCCGTTCAACTCCGTGAAAATCTATGACCGGCGCTACAATGACCTGAACCCGTACATCCATGACTATTTCTTCATCAAGTCCCTGGACCTTGCAAAACCGGGCGGTATCATTGCCTTTATCACCAGCAAAGGAATTATGGATCGCAAGGACGAGAGCCTTCGGGAATATATCGCACGGCGGGCAGAGTTCATCGGCGCCATTCGCCTACCCAACACAGCGTTCAAGGCTTTGGCGGGAACCGATGTAACAGCGGATGTTGTTTTCTTGAAAAAGAGAACGCAGCCCATAGAACTTGATCGCGCGAATCTTCCGTCCTGGATTGAAACTGACCTGGACCGCAGTAAATGGATCGCCTATAACCGCTATTTCAAAGATAATCCCGAAATGCTCATGGGCGAGATGGTGAGCAGCCGGAATATGTACGGCAACGAAGATGGGACGGCCTGTGTTGCCCCGGAAGATTTTGACCTGAACCAGCATCTTACCCAAGCGGTTGACTCCCTGTACGCCCGTTTCACAGCAGAGCCAGATGAAGAAATTGAGGCAGACGAACCGGAAGAAAGCAATACAGAGTATGAGGACGCTCCGGCCGGAACCAAAAACTTCACCTATGTTGTGCGGAATGGCGAGATCTTCTTCTGTGAAAAAGATAAGCTGATCCCGCAACCTTACACCGGCATGAAGGCCGAAAGAATCAAGGGATTGTGCGAAATCCGTACTGCGCTGCTGGAGGTTATCAACATCCAGTCCCATGAGTATGACCCGGTTGATCTCCAGAAAGTACAGGACACACTCAATCAGGTATATGACCGCTTCGTTGCAAAGTATGGAGCCATCAACAGCAAAGGAAACATCCTCGCTTTTTCTGATGATGACCAATTCCCCTTGCTGCGCTCTATCGAGGATGAGCGGAAAGACAAGACCGGTTGGGATAAATCAGCGATCTTCACCAAAGCCACCATCCGTCCTTTCCGTCAGGTCAACCATGCAGACACCGCCGAGGACGCCCTTCAAATCTGCCTGAATCACAAGCTGCGGGTGGATCTGCCCTATATGTCCTTCCTGACAGGAAAAGCCCCACAGGAGTTGGTGCAAGAGCTGGATACTCGCATCTATCTCAATCCCCAGAAATACTACGGTAATCCGCTGGAAGGATGGGAACTTGCAGAAGAATATCTCAGTGGTCATGTGCGGGATAAACTGCTCTACGCACGTCAGAAGGCAGCGGAAGAACCGGAACTCTTTGCCCGGAATGTAGAGGCTTTGGAGGAAGTACAGCCGGAGCCGCTGACTCCTGCCGACATCGAAGTGAATATGGGTGCCATCTGGGTTCCCATTGAGTATTACCGCCAATTCATGTATGAAACCTTCCAGACCAGCGGATATGAAAAGGTCATCGAGGGCGGCGACAACCGGCACCGCATTGACATTGAGTATTTCTCCTATACCACGACCTGGCGTGTCACCAATAAAAATGCGGAACCGGATTCCGTAATGGTCAACCAGACTTTCGGAACCAAGCGGAAAAATGCTTATGAGATTTTTGAGGATTGCCTTAATATGCAGTCCACTACTGTCCGTGACCGGCAGGAATACATCAATGAAAAGGGCAACAAGTCGGTTAAATATGTAGTCAACGCACAGGAAACCATGATTGCCCGTGCCAAGCAGCAACAGATTCAGGAAGCATTTGCGTCCTGGGTTTGGAAAGAACCGGAGCGCCGGGATAGGCTTCTGCGTATCTACAATGAAACCTTCAACACAGTTCGCCCCCGTGAGTTTGATGGGAGCCATCTCGTATTTCCCGGCATGAACACGGAGATGAAGCTGCGGAAGCACCAGCTTGATTTTGCTGCCCGTGTCATCTATACCGGGACGGGGCTTGCCGCACATGAGGTAGGCGCCGGAAAGCCCGCTGCTTTAATTGCCGCCGGGATGTACCTCAAGAACCTGGGAGCGATCCACAAGGCGGTGTTTGTGGTTCCCAATCCCCTGGTGGGCCAGTGGGCAACAGAGTTCTACCGCTTTTTCCCCAACGCAAACCTTTTGGTATCCACCGCAGAGGATTTTACTCCCAAAAACCGCAACCGCTACATTTCTAAAATCGCCACCGGAGAATATGACGCAGTGATTCTGGCGCACAGCCAATTTGAGAAAATTCCAATCTCCACAGAGCGGCAGATTGCTATGCTGGAACGGCAGATCAACGATATTGAAAATGCAATCCATGAAATCAAGAGCGAAAATGGCGAGAATTGGTCTGTCAAGCAGATGGTCATTTTCCGCAAAAATCTGGATGAGCGGCTGAAAAAGCTGTCTGCCGAGGAAAAGAAAGACGATCTGCTGACCTTTGAGCAGCTCGGCGTAGATATGATGATGGTGGACGAGGCACACTTTTTCAAAAACTGCTTTGTCTTTACAAAGCTGCGGAATGTGGCTGGTATTACAACCTCAAGCAGTCAACGCGCCTTTGATATGCTGCTCAAATGCCAGTATTTACAGGAAACGAATCAGGGGCGCGGCGTAGTATTTGCGACCGGAACGCCAATCAGTAACTCGATTTCCGAACTGTTCGTCATGCAGCGGTATTTGCAGCCGCAGGAGTTGGAACGCTTCGGCTGGTCCTACTTCGATACCTGGATCGCCCATTTTGCAAAGAAAGCCTCTGTGCTGGAATTGAAGCCGGAGGGCGGCGGCTATCGGATGCGTGATCGCTTCGTCCGTTTCTACAATCTCCCTGAACTGATGGCTGTCTTTCGTGAGGTCGCTGACATCAAAACAGCGGATATGTTGGATATTCCCGGACTCCCGGCTGTTCGCACTGGTAAAGCGGAGATTGTTTCGGTGGAAGCCACACCCGCACAGCAGGCGATCATGGCCGATTTTATTCTGCGGGCGGAAGCAATCCGAACCGGCCGAGTGAAGCCGGAAGAAGATAATATGCTGAAGCTGACCGGTGAGGCCCGCCTGATGGCGATTGACCCGCGCCTGATTCGACCGGATGCGGATGGTACAGGAAGTAAGTTGAGTGTCTGCATTGAGGATGTTTATCAGGTTTGGAAGGACACCGCCGCCTCTGCTTCCACACAGCTTGTCTTTTGTGATGTTGGCACTCCCAAAGCCGGGAAATTCAATGTATATGATGAAATAAGAAATGTGCTGCTGGCAAAGGGTGTGCCGGAATCGGAGATAGCCTTTGTTCACGACGCCACTTCTGAAGCACAGCGGCAGGAACTGTTCGAGCGTACCCGCCAAGGAAAAGTCCGTATCTTAATCGGCAGCACCAGCAAACTGGGAACCGGCGTGAATGTTCAGAATAAGGTAATCTCCATTGACCATCTGGACTGTCCGTGGAAGCCCTCTGACATTACACAGCGAAATGGGCGTGGGGTACGGCAGGGCAACGAAAACCCGGAAATTATGATAAAGCAATTCGTGGCCAAAGGAACATTTGATGCGTATCTCTGGCAGATTCAGGAGCAGAAATTGCGCTATATCACGCAGATTCTCACCGGAAAACACATTGCCCGCTCTTGTGAGGATGTGGATGAAACCGTCCTGTCTGCCGCACAGTTCAAGGCGGCCGCTACCGACAATCCGATGGTCGCACAGAAGATGGAATTGGAAAACCGGGTCACGGAATTGAAAATTCTGCGTGGTGCGTGGAGCAATGAACAGCTTGCTTTGGAACACAAGGTTAACTTGACATATCCATCCCGCATCCGGGAATATGAGCAGAAAATTGAGCGAGTCACGCAGGACATTTCTCTGTTGGGTCAGACCGAAGGCAAGGATTTCTCCATCGTGCTGGATGGAAAGCATTATACGGAGCGACCGGCAGCGGGCGAAGCATTTGCCCTTCTTTATCGGATGATAAGTGAAGGCCGTGGAAAAGATGAATATGAGTTTGAAATTGGTTCATATCGTGGCTTTTCTCTTTTCGTGAACTTCAATCCGTTTGAAAGGGATATTATTCTGAGGGGCGCTTTGCTGTATGGGACGGATATAGGCAATTCCGGTCAGGGAACGATTACCCGTATCGAGAATCTTGCTGAACGGATTCCCAACTATCTTGAAGATGCACGGCGCGAATTGAAAGAAACACAAAAACAACTGGCGGTTGCCCAACAGCAGGTTCTTTATGAGGAAGAATTGTCGGAAAAGGTTGCCCAACTCACGGAAATCAACACGAAGTTGGAGTTTGAATCATTACAGGAAAGCGAGGTGATTTTGGATGAAAACGGACAACGATCTGATGGCGAGGAAGATTGGGATTCTGAAAGAGTTCCTGCCTGCGCTTCTGCCGAAGTATAAGATCATGCTGCTGGAGGCATTCAGCCCCCACGATCTTCTCACGGCGTATATCAAAAACACTCTGGCGGGCTATCCCCGTCTGGAAGATCAGAACTTGGATGACCTGACGCTGGAACTGCTGTACCCCACTGACGAGGCGGCAGAACACTGTATCAAAGAGTTCCTTGCTCTGCGCCTGGACGATGACAACGAGCATGAGCTGGAGCAGTGATGTGAGGTGGTGATATATGGGCGAGAAACATTCGGCTGTCGGCTATCTCTTTCGAGAAGGTGCTTTTTTGCCAGCCCAAGAAACAAAGCCGGTCCGCAATGAGTTTGGCCTGGACCTGTTTCAGCATAGAGGCTCCGTTTATGAAGGAAAAACCGGACTGCAATTCTGTTCTCTCCAGCAAGCGGAGGACTTGGCCGGTTTCGTTGAGAAGCATGGCGGTATTGAAAAAGTCCAAAAGCTGATTGCAGACAGTTTGGAGCGCACCGGTCTTTCTCCCCGCTATACCCGACCGGATGAAAAGAAAAAGGACATCTTTCCGCCAAAGGAAAAAGACGAGAACCGGGTCTTTGCCAAAGACCTGATGGGCAACAAGCACTACTACTACCGCTTCTACAACGAAAACGGCATTGAACTCTACACAATGGAGAAGAAACGGGAGTTCTTCCAAACGGTTTATATTCCATGTGACGGGTTTATGGTGGGCATTGACCAGCGGCACCGACTTGAGGAAGTCCTGAAATGGCTGCCTACGCTGGAGCATGGCATCCGGGGTGAGATCGAGAGGGTTTTCAATCAGAGTATGGAAGCCCCGGACCGGTGGGCTGATCTGGGATTTGCCAATCTGCTTGGACGGTATGAGGAAGCAAAAGCCCACAATGCCCCCATTGCTGCGGAACGGCAGCGGCAAGCTGATGAAAGGCGGGCGCAGCAAGACGCCCGTGAACAGCAGTTGGCACAAGAACGACAGGCCCGTTACGATTCCGCCATCCGTGAGGCCGAAGGAAATATTATGGCGGGAAAGGAGGGGGAGAACCGGGAGATCAACGGCAAATCTCTCATTATGCAGCTCTTTCGTGAGCATGAAATTCCTGTTCCTCTCAAAACACAGGGCTGGATCATCAATTCGCTTCACAGTATCCGGTACGATCCCCAAATTGGAGAATGGAACTACCGCTATTTCAAAGGCAGCCGGAACAGCACCAAAATGTTTGACCTGCTTTCCAAACTGTCCGCTGCGATTCAGACCCGACAGCAGTTTGAAGAACATGGGATGTCCCCGCCGGACAGCCCTGTATTGGACTGTGAGGAAGAACAGGATATGGAACTGTAAATCTGGTTTTTGAAAGGAGCCAATATGAAAAAAGCAATTTTGAGTGTATCCGCTGCCGCCGCCATGATTTGCCGGCTCTTTTCTTTTATCGCAACCGCCACGGCGCCAACTAAGCGAATCGACCTGTCTGGAGGGAGGTGAAGCGATATGCCGATGACAGCGACAATGGCGCCCTACACCCTTTTCATACTGGATGATGATACCCCTCTGAACCCTCGTGAGGATCACGACTGCCTGGGAAAAATGGTCTGCTGGCATAGCAGATACAGCCTGGGCGAGAAGCACGATTATGATGAGCCAAGCGATTTCCTGCGGAACCTGCTGTTTTCTGAATACTCCAGCGGCCATGACCGGAACAATCCGGTTTTTGCATTTCTCAAATCTGGCAAGGCCAAAGATGCCCGATTGGAATACAACCGCTCCACGCGGGAGTGGGAATTGCGGGAGAATCAGCACTGGAGTTCAGACAGCGATTGGTATGTGTCCTCCAGCTATGCGGCCTCGTTGAAAGATGAAGTCCCGGACTGGTTTTTGGATGATTGCCTTTCTGCCCTCACCACCGGCGAACTGTTTTCGCTGGTAGAACAAATGGATGGTATGGTGATTCTTCCGCTTTACCTGTACGATCACAGCGGGATCACCATGAATACCTGCGGCTTTTCTTGCCCGTGGGATTCCGGTCAGGTTGGCTGGATCTACGCAGATAAAGCGATGATCGAGCAGGAACACGGGAAAATCACCCCTGAAATATTGGAGAAGGTTCGTCAAACCCTGGAAGCCGAAGTCAAGGAGTACGATTACTACCTGACCAACCAGTGCTATGGATTCCAGCTTTTCAAGGAAGATGTGGAGGTGGATAGCTGCTGGGGATTCCTGGGGGAAATCCGGGATGTTCAGGATGCTGTAAAGGAGCATCTGCCGGAGGACTGCAATCCGGCAATCGTTGAATCGCTCCAATTTCAGTATGAGGAACTGGACATCGACGAGTATTTGGAGCGATTGCAGGAAGAAACGGAGGGATTAGACTGTGAGCCTGGATAACACAGTGAATGTTTTCATCCTGTATGGCTGCACCTTGAGCAAGGAGCGAAGTTCCATGCGAATCGTGGCCGCCACTACGGATGAAGAAATGCTGCATACCATCATCGGCGCCCAAATCCTCGGCGGCACAATGGACTACCGGGGCTTCAGCAATATGAAGGGCTTTGAACAGTTCCGGGCGGCCTGCCGTGCCGGTGATGTTCAGTATAGCAATCTGGACTATGGCTTTGTGGAGCAGACGGAAAATCTGATGCTCCCGGACTGTGCAAAGGAGCCGCAGTTTGAGAAAGCATATCGGCTGCTGAACCTGTCCGACCATGAGTTCAATGCCATCCGCAATGGTTCTCTGGAGAGCCTGGGCGAAGATCGCACCCGTTTGATTCTGGATAAGGCGCTGTCATGGGCGGCACAGAACTATGCCGGATGGGACTTATACCGCCATTTGAGAGATGAACTCGGCATGAGCAACGAGGAAATCGGAAAAGCCGGATTTGACCTGGATGAGTTCTATGAGGACGAAGCGGCGGACTCTGCGGAGTATGAAGTGGAGGCTGACTATGGCGAAGAACTTTAATTCTTCTGCTCTGCCGGAACATTGCTATGCAGTTCTTCCTGGTTCCGGGCAGCTCATAGAGGTCAGGCGCGGCGAAAAGGGCTACTATCCCTGTGCCTACTCCACCGGCGACCGTGAGTATAACAAGGTTTTGGCAAATTACTTCAATGCCCATGAGGGCATTTCAAAGGCACAGGCGGCAGCTATGTTGGCCGGTTCCATGTTTGGCTGGAATGTTCCTGCTGCCGGTCCTGCCTGTTACGATGCAGAGGGCATCCCGATCCAACCGGGAGAAAAGAAAGCGCCCACCAGATCGCCGGAATATCAGTACGAGCAGGCAAAGCTCATCCGGTAGAACTACCAGCCTGGAACCAAGGTTGTTCTGGATGAAAAGATGGAAGATCCCTACCGTGAAATGCCTGCGGGACTGACCGGCATCGTAGATTCCGTTGACGATCTGGGGCAAATTCATTGCCATTGGGAGAATGGTTCTTCGCTGGCGCTTATTCCGGGCGTTGACCATTTTCATCAGGATATGACTCAGGAGCCTGTGATTGAGAGCAGCGAAGAACAGGAGCCTGATTTGGAATTGTGAGGTGATGTGATATGAGCAGAAGCGCCGCTGCGTATCAGAAATTTACCGAGGATGAGATTCGGAAAGCAAACAGCGTGGATATTCTGTCCCTGGCCCGTGGCTATGGATATGAGCCGGAAAAGGCAGGCCGCAAAGCTGTCCACATGAAGCACAGCGGCGGGCTTTACATCTTCCCCGAAAACAATCGCTTTTTCCAATGGACGGGTCCTGATGATGGAGTCAAAGGCGGCGCCATTGATTTTGTCATGCGGGAAGAAAACCTGTCCTTCCCCGAAGCGGTGGGCAAGCTGATCGGCAAGGAGTTCTCTCCATCCGTAAAGCAGGTGGTTCCCTATGAGAAAAAAGAACGGGAGCCGCTGGT
>ERZ779959.214-NODE-214-length-13393-cov-3.02092_pt1 | contig 13393 bp, 10 predicted proteins | sample MGYA00511348_ERZ779959 | MGnify/ENA primary metagenome ERZ779959 (study PRJEB29588, sample SAMEA2162880) | human gut metagenome | biome: human gut; feature: human-associated habitat; material: faeces | place: Denmark | collected 2008/2010 ...
GCCGCATTCTCACCATTGGACAATATCTCCAGCCGAGCCGGAAACATTATCCCGTTCACGAGTATGTCACACCCGAACAATTTGCCCGCTACAAGGAAACCGGAGAAAAGAAAGGATTTGCCACAGTAGAAAGCGGTCCGCTGGTACGTTCTTCCTATCATGCCGAAAAACACATCCGCTATAAGTGAACAATTCGGAAAAGAACCTTGTTACACCTATAAAAAAGACCACGGCAGATGATGAAACTTATATTAAAATACAGAAACAAGATAGTATCGCTCGGACTGTTGCCTATCATAGCAACACTGATATGTTTGCATTTTTTCCAAAATACAATAGTGCTGGGAACAGGTTTTATAGTCTGCCTCGGTCTGCTGTTATACGGCATTGTACGCCTGAAGGATCTGAATTTTTTCCTTCTGCTAGGTAGTATAGGCATAGGTTCCTGCTTCGTACTTCGCCTGTTTACAGGCTACAAATTTATTCCATACGGAAGCATTACTCCCATACTGGAGCTGTTGCTGCTCATTGTGGCATTCATCCATATCACAGCTCCCGAAATCTACAAGGAACTGCAAGAACGGCTGCATCTGAGAAACTGTTTTTCTTTTGTTCTGGAAGCAAAAACCATCGTAATACTTTCATCACTGCATCTTACTATCCTGCTTTTTGTAGACCATATCGAACATCTGTTTTCGGAAGACGGTTCTTTCTTCCTGATGTACGGCATACCGGTTATTATCTATGTGCTGTGCCTGGTCATCAATGTAGTAGGAATCCATCTCGCACTTCAGGAAAACTTCCGTTATAGTCTGGTGCGCATTGCAGTAGTACACGACGGAAAAATCTACCTGAAACAACGTACCGGATGTCCTGACGAAAGATACGAAAACGCTCCCATGTGGGATATTGCTGTAGAAAGTCCTTTTGAGGGACCAATCGAAAAGAGCACCGAATACGCCACACGCATTGCCAAAAAGATATGTGCTTCGAAAAATACTACCCCACGGCTTATATTGAAATATACAACTACATCATGCGATGCCGACAACCAGCAACGCGTATCGTTGTACATTCTCCCTCTCCAGAACGAAACAGATCTTCAAAAAATAACCGGAGGCAGATTCTTTTCTTTCGATGAAATAAGCGAAACCGCTGCACGCAGATACAGCCCTTCCCTGCTTTCGGAACTGGATACGCTTCAGATGGCAGCAGAAATGTGGAAGGCATTCGGTGCTTCCGAATAGTATTTTTATTTATAAATCAAAAATATGCACGGTATCTTTGAAAGGTCGGGCAAATGACCTTTCCATTCCTGAACAGTCTTGGTTTTGATATATTCCCCCTCACAGGTAATATTGGCAGCCACACAAAGTTTGGTTTGCGGACGGCAGGCTTTCAAGATATCCTCCAGCATCTTGTTGTTACGGTAAGGTGTTTCGATGAAAAGCTGTGTCTGATGCTCACTGTATACCCGCTGTTCCAGTTCCTTCAATCTTTTCTGACGTTCTCCCGGTTCGATAGGCAGATAACCGTGGAAAGCGAAACTTTGTCCGTTGAAGCCCGAGCCCATGACCGACAGGATAATAGACGACGGTCCCACCAAAGGAACCACCTTCAGATTCTTGCGCTGTGCGATAGCTACAACATCTGCTCCCGGATCGGCAACGGCCGGACAACCTGCTTCCGAGATTACTCCCATAGAGTTTCCTTCCTGCAACGGTTTCAGATAACCCGAGATAGCTTCGGGTGACGTATGTTTGTTCAACGGATAAAACGTCAGTTCGTCGATATTGATATCCCGATCCACTTTTTTCAGGAAGCGGCGTGCCGAGCGCACATCCTCTACGATAAAATGACGAATCTGCAGAATGATTTCTCTATTGTACGAAGGAAGGACTTTTTCTACCGGAGTATCACCAAGAGTCACCGGCAGCAAGTATAATGCTGTATCCATGATTGTCTATAATCTATATTTTTGTAGCTCAGTCTAAAGTCAGATTGCCGAAATCAGTACGTTCCAGCAGTGTGGCAATACTCACGTCAGAGTGTTGCTTCATGTATTTTTCTACAAGCTGCATTCCCAGCCATAAGCCTATTACCGGCGGAATCTTCTCACCGTTGAGTACCATGCTCGGATCGGAATGTGTATATGCACGAATCAGCATCGGGTCTGTACTCGTGAGATGTCCCCTTTCTTTCATCCATTTCCACATCTCCTTCTCATGTTCCTTGCACCAGTCTTCTTCTTCGCTGCTATATCCCAGCATTGCTCCGTTCGATTTCATCTTAAGTACCTTACGCACTACCCAGTGTATTTTTCCCTGGTGCATGATGACATCGTATAGCGAACGGTGTCCCGGATGCCATTCAAACGGATATAAGCTAAGCAGATAGAAGGTAAAACAGTCGGGAAGTATCCGGTCCGGATTCATCGAGCGGCGCTGATAGTCGTAATAATACCGGCGATAAAGCGGATAGTCTTCGCCCATGTACTTGTCAATGCTGAAGCCCAGCACTACCGACTGGTTGAGTGCTGAGATTTGCGAGTAGACTGCCGGTATGGGAAATGAAGGTATCTCTTCCCGCAAACGGTGAAAACCTTCGGTAAATCCCTTTTCAAGGGAAGTCATATCTTTGAACTTCTCGGTCGCATCCTGCATCAGCCGGAGCAAAATTGTGTCCGAGTAATACTCACACAAGCGTTCGTTGATAGCCGGCTCGTCTACTGTACCCAGCATGAGCACATCTTCTATCAGAATCTTGGTAGCACGCGGACAGTCGAGGCTCATTTTCTGCAATGCCGAGAAGCTGTTCATTGCCGTGGCCTCAAATTGCAGACGGTCGTAACGGAAAACCTTTATATTCTTATTAAGCAAAACATCGCCGTCTTGCTCTCCTGTATGGCAGGAAACAAGTACGACGATGCTTAGTAATATGAATATAAATTTTCTCATGTAAACAGTTTATCCGTCAGATATTATCCGTAGATAATATTTCCGTTTTCGTCTTTGTATTCATCCAGACCCTTTTCGTAAGTAGCCATAGCACGAAGACTCATACCTATGCTAGAGAAACCTCCATCGTGGAACAGGTTCTGCATAGTGACTTTACGAGTAAGGTCAGAGAACATTACGATACAGTAGTCAGCACATTCGTCAGCCGAAGCATTGCCCAGAGGCGACATGCGGTTGGCGAAGTCGAACAGTTTATCCATACCTTTTACTCCCGATCCGGCAGTAGTCATGGTAGGCGACTGTGAAATGGTATTGATACGTACGTGATGTTCGCGTCCGTAAATGTAACCGAAGCTACGTGCGATAGATTCAAGCAAAGCTTTCGCATCTGCCATATCATTGTAACCGTAGAATGTACGCTGTGCAGCTACATAGCTCAGTGCAACGATAGAACCGTATTCGTTGATAGCATTCAGTTTTTTAGCCGACTGAATCATCTTATGGAATGAAACGGCTGAAATATCCAGCGTTTTGTTCAACATATCATAGTCAAGGTCATCGTAAGTACGTTTCTTACGTACGTTAGGTGACATACCTATAGAGTGCAGTACAAAGTCGATTTTACCTCCCAATACCTCCATTGAACGCTTGAAAACGTTTTCCAAATCTTCTACGCTTGTAGCGTCTGCCGGAATCACTTCGCAATTCAGCTTTTCTGCCAATGCAGAAACTTCTCCCATACGGACAGCAACAGGAGTATTGGACAAAGTGATCACTGCTCCTTCTTCAACAGCTTTTTCTGCAACTTTCCATGCAATAGACTGTTCATTCAGAGCACCAAAAACAATACCTCTTTTTCCTTTCAGTAAATTATAACTCATACTTTTTTTATTATAAATTTGGGGCAAAGATACAAACAATTCTGTTAATCCTGACATTTTCAGGCATGAATCTATGAAAAATGAACAATATTCCCCCCTGCATACCAAAGAATGCATCTTTTGTCAATTTTTCATATATAAAAACACAAGATTGCACATTTTTTTCACCTATTGAATCAAAATGTTCACATCGTTTTCATGCGAACCTGCTAATTTTGTAAACATCAACAAGAGGTTTTTCATAATATTTATTAAGGTTAGAAATTAGGTTAAAAAAAGGTCTTTATTATCCTGCCTGTCAACCTTCTGTGAAAGAACGTTGCCGGGCGCTAAGGATAATAAGTACATTCAAGAAAACCTCACCTTTATTTAAATAGAGTAAAAGAACAACAAGATAAACATAAATATTAGCGCTCATGATTACATTTAGCAACTTAAGACAATGGGCTTTATCAGTATGCATCGCAGCTTCTGCACTGGGCTACACAAACAGTGTAACGGCAAAAAATGCAACAGAAGCCGATAACATCTACAGTGAACTGCCATTTCAGATGAATAAGGTTCAGCTGCCGGTATTTCCCGATTATTCGCGTTCTATTACTGAATTCGGTGCTGTAGCCGACGGTATTACGCTCAATACAGAAGCTTTCGACAAAGCTATCAAGGCCGTAGCCGAAAAGGGTGGCGGTAAGGTTATCGTACCTGCGGGACTGTGGCTTACCGGTCCTATCGTACTGCAAAGCAACATCAATTTATATCTGGAAGAAAACGCACTGGTTCTGTTTACAGCCGACCACACTCAGTATCCTATCGTCAAAACTTCATTCGAAGGACTGGAAACACGCCGCTGCCAGTCACCGATATCAGCTCTCAACGCTGAAAACGTTGCCATCACCGGAAAAGGTGTGATGGACGGAAACGGTGATACATGGCGTCCGGTAAAGAAAGACAAAATGACTGCCAACCAATGGAAAAAGCTGGTGGCTTCGGGTGGTGTACTCGACGAATCAGGACGTATCTGGTATCCGAGCGAAGGCTCTATCAAAGGAGCTATGGCATGCAAGAACTTCAATGTGCCCGAAGGAATCAATACCGATGAAGAATGGAACAGCATACGCGACTGGCTGCGTCCGGTTCTGCTGAGCTTTATCAAGTGTAAAAAGGTGTTGCTGGAAGGCGTAACCTTCAAGAACTCTCCAAGCTGGTGTCTGCATCCGCTTTCTTGCGAAGACATTACCATCAACAATATCAGCGTATCTAACCCCTGGTACTCACAGAATGGTGATGCACTCGACCTGGAGTCTTGCAACCGTGCACTGATTCAGAACAGCAGCTTCGATGCCGGCGACGATGGTATCTGTATCAAGTCGGGTAAGGACGAAGACGGACGCCGTCGTGGTGAACCTTGCCAGAATGTCATCATCCGCAACAACGTAGTTCTGCACGGACATGGAGGTTTCGTTGTAGGTAGCGAAATGTCAGGTGGTGTAAAGAACATCTACGTAGACAACTGTACATTCCTGGGAACTGATGTCGGCTTGCGTTTCAAGAGTACCCGCGGACGTGGTGGTGTAGTAGAAAATATCCATATCAACAACATCAACATGATCAACATCCCGAACGAAGGATTGATTTTCGACTTGTTCTATGGCGGAAAGGCTCCGGGTGAAGGCGACGGTTACAACAACCCGACAGAACAGAAGATTCCTGCCGTAACAGAAGAAACTCCTGCTTTCCGCGACATTTTCATCAAGAACGTTACAGCAAAGAACGTAGGACGTGCTATCTTGTTCAACGGTTTGCCGGAAATGCCTATCAAAAATATCCACATCGAAAACGTAACCATGTCGGATGCTAAAGACGGCGTAATACTGAACCGTGCAGATGGTGCTACACTGAAAAACGTGAAAGTCATTACTACTAAAGGTGGAAACAACCTGAAAATGCAGAATGTAACAAACGTTACTGTAGGCGACAAACAATATAAAAAGGTAGGAAACCAGGCAGAATCGTATAAATTCTAACCCGAATCCTTCCGTTATCAGAAATAAGAACGACGAAGGGTCTGTAAACATCCGGTTCAAGTCACGCAAGCTTGGTTCTCATGTTTACAGATCCTTTCTTCCTTTTCGGAACTTCCGACTATAAAATCATATACTACTCCGACAAGTTCTTTGATATCCGGAACTTATCGGATACCGATAAAATGCTGAATATATTATGAAAACATTCTCTGCAATCTGTCTGGCACTGCTGGCAGGAGGACTGAGTGCATCGGCACAAGGTCAGGAAAAGAAAATAGAAGTCATCGTTGAAAATCCGTGGAACGCTGAAAAGGTGGACGAGCCTGTCGTTATTGATCTCAGTTCCCTTGGAGCAGGATTTACTGTCAAGTCGGCTACTGTTTTCGACGGGACAAACGAAATTCCCTCACAGCTCGACGATATGAACGGTGACACCCGTGCCGACGAACTGGCTTTTGTCATCAACCTGCCGGCTTCGGGCAAGCAGACACTCAACGTCACACTATCCAGTCTTAAAAGCGACAAAACATATCCGGCACGTGTGTATGCCGAAATGTTGCTCCGCACTTCCAAGAAAAACAAATATGCCAAAGGATATGCCATCTATGCCGACGGTGCTTCGGACACTTACAACGTACAGCATCACCACGGAGCGGCTTTCGAAAGTGAGCTGGTAGCATACCGCATTTATTTCAATGAGAAACAGACTACCGACCTGTACGGAAAATTCCACAAAGGTCTGGAGCTGGAAGAAAGTCAGTTCTACCCTACCGGCGAACAGTTGAAGCGCGGCTTCGGCGATGATGTCATCAAGGTAAACAGCAGCTGCGGAGCCGGAACACTGAGAGGATGGGACGGTACACAGTCTACACTTATCAAACCGGTTGCCGTACGTGGACAGCGTATCCTGGCTTCAGGACCGGTACGTACCATTGTCGATGCAGAGGTAAAGGGCTGGCAGTATCAGAACAAGGAACTGAACATGATAAACCGCTATACACTGTATGCCGGACACCGCGATGCACAGGTAGATGTGCTGTTCGATGCTCCGCTGGATAAGGAAGTATTCTGTACCGGTGTGCAGAACATTACAGGACACGCCGACATGTTTTCCGACCATAACGGACTGGTTGCAAGCTGGGGTACAGACTGGCCGGTAAACGATACAGTGAAATATAAAAAAGAAACCGTAGGACTGGCTACTTATATTCCCAAGAAGTATGTGGTAAAAGAAACATCCGACAAGGAAAACTTCCTTTATACCATCAGCGCTCCCGGAAAAAGTTCGTTCCGCTACTATACATCATTCACCTCGTGCAAGGAAACCTTCGGTTATCCCGACAAGGAAAAATGGTTTGCCTACGTACAGGAATGGAAAAAGGCGTTGGAACAGCCGGTCAAAATTACAGTCGTCAAGAAATAGTCACAACATAAACACCACATCGGGACACAGAAGTTAAAAAAGACAAAGCGAATGGAGGTTTCAGGCACTTCGGACGTATTTTATAAAAGTCAGACGATGTGAATAACACACAAATGCGAACAAAATAATTTATTAACTAAATAACCATAATCCATGAAATCAATCGTATTCTCAATCTTACTGGGAAGCTGCCTCGTACCCTCGGTACAGGCACAAAACTATGTATCGAAGGTATGGGTTGCCGACCAGGGTGACGGAACATACAAGAATCCGGTACTATATGCCGATTACTCCGATCCCGATGTTTGCCGTGTAGGCGATGACTTCTACATGACCTCATCCAGCTTCGGATGTCTGCCGGCTTTGCAGATTCTCCACTCCAAAGATCTGGTAAACTGGAGTATCGTGAGCGCAGCCGTTCCGGCTTCACTTCCACCTCATACAGATGTGACGCCTCAGCATGGCAACCGTGTATGGGCTCCGTGTATCCGTCATCACAACGGTGAATTCTATATATTCTGGGGAGATCCTGATCAGGGTATCTTCATGACAAAGGCTAAAGACGTAAAAGGTCCGTGGTGCGAACCGGTACTGGTAAAGGCTGCCAAAGGTATCATTGATACTACTCCGCTGTGGGACGAAGACGGACGGGTATATCTGGCACACGCATATGCCGGAAGCCGTGCCGGACTGAAGAGTGTGATCGCCGTATGCGAACTGAGTGCTGATGCTACCCGTACCATCAGTCCGTCACGTATCGTTTTCGACGGTCATGAGGCACATGAAACTTGCGAAGGACCGAAGTTCTACAAGCGCAACGGATATTATTATATCTTCCATCCGGCTGGTGGTGTTCCTACAGGCTGGCAGGTTGTACTGCGTTCGAAAAACGTATACGGACCGTATGAATGGAAAACCGTGCTGGCACAAGGCAACAGCCCTGTCAACGGACCTCATCAGGGAGGCTGGGTAGATACCCCAAGCGGAGAAGACTGGTTCCTGCACTTCCAGGATGTGGGTGCAGCCGGACGTCTGGTTCACCTGCAACCGGTAAAATGGGTAAACGACTGGCCTGTAATCGGTGAAGACAAGGATGGCGACGGTTGTGGCGAACCTGTACTGACTTACAAAAAACCGAACGTAGGAAAGACATATCCTATCTGTACTCCGCAGGAAAGCGATGAGTTCAATACAAACGAACTGGGCCTGCAATGGCAATGGAATGCCAATATCAACGACAAGTGGTACTTTGCCGATCAGGAACATGGAGTATTGCGCCTCTATTCTTATCCGGTTCCTGAAAACTACAAGAGCCTGTGGGATGTGCCCAACATGCTGCTGCAAAAAATCCCTGCTCCAAGCTTCAGCGCTACCATGAAGATGAAGTTCTCTCCTATCGCCAAGTACAAAGGCGAACGTACAGGACTGGTAGTTATGGGTATGGACTATGCAGGTATCGTGCTCGAAAATACCGAAAACGGACTGGTTCTCTCTCAGGTAGAATGCAAGAAAGCCGATCGTGGCGGTCAGGAAACCGTAAACGAAACCCTTCCGCTGAAAGGTAATGAAATTTACCTGCGTGCCGAAATCACTACTACGGGTGAAAAGATCGGCAAGAGCGAAGGCGGACACGACCTGGTGGTAAAATGTCAGTTGAGCTACAGCACCAACGGAAAGAAATTCCACAAGTTCGGAAAAGAATTCCAGGTGAAAGAAGGCAAATGGATAGGTGCCAAAGTAGGTACATTCTGCACACGTCCGGCCATCAAGACCAACGACGGCGGCTGGGTAGATGTTGACTGGTTCAGAATCGACAAGTAAAAACGTACAAAAAAATAAAAAACTTGCCCACGTTTATCACAAAACATGGGCAAGTTTTTTATACATATCAGCATAAAAAAAGCCCGGAAATCTCACGACTTCCGGACCCCAAATATGCTAAAATACAAAATATTCTATCTTATGATTCTCTTACTTCCCATCCCAAAGCACTAGCTCCCAGTACGGCAGCATCAGCATCTTTCAACTGAGAAAGAAGCAATTTTGTTTTTCCTTTATAGATATTCAATACATTTTCTTCCAATGCTTTCTGGATAGGCTTCATGATATAGTCACCCGACTTAGCCAGACCACCGAAGAGAATGATTGCTTCAGGGCTAGAGAATGCAACGAAGTTAGCCAATGCAGTACCCAAAACTTTACCGGTAAATTCGAAAATTTCCAAAGCCAGCTTATCGCCTTTTACAGCTGCATCGTAAACATCTTTAGACTGGATTTCTTCTGACGGGATGTTTCTCAACAAGCTTGGTTCAGAACGTGCAACGAGGAATTCGCGAGCTGAACGTGCCACACCTGTAGCCGAGCAGTAAGGATCCAGACAGCCTTTACGTCCGCATCCGCACTGACGTCCTGCCGGATCAACAACAACATGGCCAAGTTCACCAGCAAAACCATCGTGACCGTAAACCAGCTGACCGTTGATAACGATACCGCTACCTACACCAGTACCCAATGTAATCATGATGAAATCTTTCAGACCGCGTGCTGCACCGTATGTCATTTCACCGATAGCTGCCGCATTTGCATCGTTTGTAAGTGCTGTAGGAATACCCAGACGTTCTTCGAACATAGCAGCCAAAGGAATAACTCCCTTCCATGGCAAGTTCGGAGCAAATTCGATTGTTCCACTATAATAGTTACCATTAGGAGCACCTACTCCCATACCTTTAATCTTTTCTGCACCGCCAAACTGCTGGAGCAACGGAAGAAGCTTCTTGCATACAGCGTCTACATATTCGTTTACTTCAGCGTACTGCTGTGTTTTTACAGAATCGGAAGCCAATACATTACCACGAGAATCTACTACTCCGAAAACAGTATTAGTACCACCGATGTCCATTCCCACCACGTAGGGTTTTTCCATATTTATTGTCATGACATTAAATTGTTAAAGGTTAGTTATATGTGGCAAATGTACGCAATCGGAGAAAACCGAACAAATTTTTTTATAAATTTATTCAACCCTCGTGTAACTTTTTATATCTTAGCCGCGTCTAACGACACGTAACCTGACACAAATCAATCTTAATCATGATACGCTTACAAGGCATCAACAAGACATATCACAACGGAGCACCGCTACACGTGCTGAAAGGCATAGATCTCCGCATCGAGAAAGGTGAATTCGTTTCTATTATGGGGGCCTCCGGATCGGGAAAGTCTACCTTACTAAATATATTAGGGATTCTCGACAACTACGATTCGGGCGAGTATTACCTGAACGATGTGTTAATAAAAAATCTGAACGAAACCCGTGCGGCGGAATACCGGAACCGCATGATCGGATTCATCTTTCAGTCGTTCAACCTGATTTCGTTTAAGAATGCCATGGAAAATGTGGCACTGCCGCTGTTTTATCAGGGAGTGGGCAGAAAGAAAAGAAACGAACTGGCTATGGAGTATCTCGACAAGCTGGGACTGAAGGAATGGGCACACCACCTGCCCAACGAGCTTTCGGGCGGACAGAAGCAGCGTGTGGCCATAGCCCGGGCACTGATATCGAAACCTCAGATTATCCTTGCCGACGAACCTACGGGTGCACTCGACAGCAAGACGTCGGTAGAGGTAATGAACATCCTGAAGGAGCTGCACGACAAAGAAGGACTGACCATCGTGGTTGTGACGCACGAAAGCGGAGTAGCCAACCAGACCAACAAAATCATCCACATCAAAGACGGAGTGATAGAGCGGATAGAAGACAACATCGACCACAATGCATCTCCTTTCGGCAAGAACGGATTTATGAAATAAACGCACACAGAACCAGCCATGACCGACTTGATACAGGAAATATACGGAACCATCATGCGCAACAAGCTGCGCACCATACTGACGGGATTTTCCGTAGCATGGGGAATTTTCATGCTGATTGTATTGCTGGGGGCAGGAAACGGACTTATCCATGCTTTCGAGGGACAATCGCAGAACATGAAAATGAACTCTATCAAAATTTATCCGGGATATACATCGAAACCGTTCAACGGACTGAAAGAAGGCCGAAGACTCTCGCTGAACGAAAGCGATCTTCAGCTTACCGCAGAGGCTTTTCCCGATAAAGTCATCACCACCGGAGCCAGCATCAGCAAGAGCGACGCCATCCTCACCTTCGGCAAGGAATACGTTTCCATTTCGCTGGAGGGCGTCTTTCCCAACTATACGGAACTGGAAGCTGTAAAACTGAAACAGGGACGTTTCATCAACGACCGCGACATGAAGGAACGCCGGAAGATGATCGTACTGCACGAAAAGACTGTCAAGATGCTGTTTCCACGTACCCAGGCGATAGGAAAGTATATCGATGTACAAGGAGTGGCCTATCAGGTAATAGGCATCTACACCGACCAGAACAGTTTCTCGCCCTCGGCACTTGTTCCCTTCACGACACTTCAGCTTGTATACGGCAAGGGCGACAGTATAGACAACCTGACATTCACTACGCAAGGGCTGACAGACGAAGTCACCAATGAGAAATTCGAGCAGAGCTACCGCCGTGCCATGGGGCTCCACAAAAACTTCGACCCTACCGACCAGAGTGCCATCTGGATGTGGAACCGCTTCACTCAATATCTCCAGCAAGAATCGGCAGCCCGTATGCTGCACATAGCTATCTGGGTAATCGGTATATTCACCCTGCTGAGCGGCATCGTGGGGGTAAGCAATATCATGCTTATCACCGTACGCGAACGTACCCACGAGATCGGCATCCGGAAAGCTCTGGGAGCCAAACCGATGTCTATCCTGTGGCTCATTATCTCGGAGAGTGTGGCCATCACTACTTTTTTCGGCTATATCGGCATGGTGGCAGGCATTGCCGTCACAGAATATATGAATCAGATAGCAGGCAGACAGACCGTCGATGCGGGTGTGTTCAGCGTAACGGTTTTCGAAAACCCGACAGTAGACCTCAGCATAGCTGTTCAGGCTACACTCACACTGATAATTGCCGGTACGCTTGCCGGACTCTTTCCGGCACGTAAGGCAGCCCGTATCCGTCCTATTGAAGCATTAAGAGCAGACTGACATGAGAAGAGTAGATTTTGACACCTGGGAGGAAATCCTCCTTACCATTACACGTAACAAGACACGAAGCGTGCTTACTGCCTTCGGTATCTTTTGGGGAATATTCATGCTGGTTGCCCTCATGGGCGGAGCTCAGGGTATGCAGGACATGCTTTCACGCCAGTTTCAGGGATTCGCCACCAATTCCGGCTTTATGGCGACAAACAAGACCTCGAAAGCCTACAAGGGTTTTCAGCAGGGAAGGTGGTGGAACATGGAAAATCAGGATGTGGAACGCATACGCAACTCTGTGCCAGGCATCGATGTGGTGACTGCCACCATCGCACAATGGGGAGTAAATATCGTACGCGAGGAATACACGCTGTCGGGAACCCTGAAAGGACTTTATCCGGAATACGACAAGATAGAAGAACCGATTATCCGTATGGGACGTTCGCTGAACGAAACCGACATACGCGACCGCCGGAAGGTATGTGTCATCGGGAAGCGTATCTACGAAACGCTCTTTCCCAAGAAAGACAATCCGTGCGGACAATTCATCGAGATAAATGGCATCTATTACCGTGTAGTAGGCGTAAACGAGGCTACAGGCAACATGTCGGTCAACGGACAGTCGGAAACCTCGGTGGTTATCCCGTTCACCACCATGCAGCAGAACTATAACCGTGGCAAGCAAATCGACATGCTGGGATATACAGCCAAGAAAGGATATTCCATCAGTCAGGTGGAAAAGGATGTGGAACGTACCATCAAGCTGGCACACGCCATTCATCCCGACGACGAACAGGCTGTCATCCGTGTAAATGCGGAAGCAATGTTCAGCATGATGGACAACCTGTTTACGGGCATCCGGATGCTGGGATGGCTCGTAGGACTGGGTACACTGCTCGCCGGAGCCATCGGAGTCAGCAATATCATGATGATAACCGTCAAGGAACGGACAACTGAAATCGGTATCCGCCGCGCCATCGGTGCACGTCCCGACGACATTCTGCAACAGATTCTGCTGGAGAGTATGGGACTTACTAC
>ERZ779959.220-NODE-220-length-13170-cov-2.05574_pt1 | contig 13170 bp, 10 predicted proteins | sample MGYA00511348_ERZ779959 | MGnify/ENA primary metagenome ERZ779959 (study PRJEB29588, sample SAMEA2162880) | human gut metagenome | biome: human gut; feature: human-associated habitat; material: faeces | place: Denmark | collected 2008/2010 ...
CGCCGCTGCGTGTTTCGGTACAGTTGGCCTGAAGGATCTCGATACATCCGCTCATCAGAGCCGGACAGATGATGGCTCCTGTGCCCAGATGCTTCCAGTTGATGGAGCGATGGCGGAAAAGATATTCCACCCACAAGAGGGTTGACAACCCGCCATACATGCAGATGTGGACTATTTTATCGATATAAGGAATCTCTTCCATATCGGTTTTGGGCGGAGTGAAAAAGGAAAGATAACAGATAATTATGACTGTCAGCAGGGAAAGTGGATAATTCCAAATGTAATGTTTCATATTCAAATTCTTAATTTTTTCTGCAAAAATACGATATTTTTTGTACTTTTGCGACCTGTTAAAATGCTATTTATAATTTAAAGACGTTTTTTTATGCAACATAATCACGAACGGGTTGGGTTTGGAAGTAAGATCGGAGCCATTCTGGCGGCGGCAGGTTCAGCAGTAGGATTGGGTAACATCTGGCGTTTCCCTTTTGAAACGGGAAACCATGGCGGTGCAGCTTTTATCCTGATTTACCTGGGATGCGTGTTTATTTTCGGGCTTCCTATCATGATTGCTGAGTTTACTATCGGCCGTCGTTCCAAGGCAAGTACCGGTGGAGCCTATCAGGCACTGGCACCCGGAACGAAATGGAAGTGGGTCGGCTATTTGGGCGTACTCACCGGATTTCTTATTCTGGGTTATTACTCGGTGGTTGCCGGATGGACACTTGAGTATGTCTGGCAGGCAGCGACCGGAGGTTTCACCGGAAAGAGTTCCACGGAATTTATTACCATGTTCCAGGAGTTCTCACAGGATCCCTTGCGTCCTTTGCTGTGGCTCTTCATCTTTATGCTGCTGACTCATTTCATCATCGTGAAAGGGGTGGAGAAAGGTATCGAACGCTCTTCGAAAGTGATGATGCCTATTCTGTTCATACTCGTTGTATTGCTTGCCATTTGCTCGGTAACATTGCCGGGAGCTGAGAAGGGTGTGGAATTCCTGTTGAAACCAGATTTCAGCAAGGTGACTCCCGATGTCTTTCTGGGAGCAATGGGGCAGGCATTCTTCTCATTAAGTCTTGGAATGGGATGTTTGTCCACCTACGCATCTTACTTTGGAAAAGACACCCGTCTGGGCCGGACAGCGATGAGTGTAGGGCTGATTGATACCTTCGTTGCCATTCTGGCCGGACTGATCATGTTCCCCGCGGCGTTTGCGGTCGGCATTCAGCCCGATGCAGGTCCTTCCCTGGTATTCATCACGCTGCCTAACGTATTCCAGCAGGCATTCAGCGGTGTTCCGGTATTAGCCTGGATCTGTTCGGTTGCTTTCTATATTTTGCTGGCACTGGCTGCCCTGACTTCTACGATCTCCCTGCATGAAGTTTCCACGGCTTTCCTGCATGAGAAGTTTCATTTTACCCGCGGCCGTGCGGCATGTATCATCACATGCGGCTGTCTGCTTATCGGCGTAGCTTCGTCCCTGGCACTGGGTGAATGGAGCAGCTATACGATCGGAGGAATGAATTTCTTTGATGCACTGGATTTCCTGACAGCGAAGATCATGTTGCCCGTAGCAGGAGTATTTGCCGCGATCTTTGTGGGATGGGTACTCGACCGCAGCATTGTCCGGGGTGAAGTGACCAACTACGGGGCACTTCGTTCCGCTTATTATCCGCTGTATATCTTTATTCTCCGTTTCATTGCTCCAGTCGGCATTGTCCTGATCTTCATGAACGAGCTGGGCCTGCTGGGTTAAGCCGAATACCATGTGGAAGGATTTCTTTTATTATACCCGTTCCGAACGAAGAGCAATTCTTTGCCTGTTGGGAGTGACGGTTCTGTTTCTTGCGGTGTGCCTGACGTTACGCTGGCAGGAAACGGTCTGCCGCCCGAAACTACGCAGGAGGTTGCGGTGGATTCCTTCCTGACTGAAGTCCGGAAGCAGGAGCTGTCACGAAGCCGGAGAACAGTTACCTACCGGCGCCCGAAGAAAGAACGGGCAGAGATCGTGCTTCAGCCGTTTGATCCGAATGTGGCTGATTCCGCCTTGTTGTGCCGTGTCGGTTTCCCTTCCTTTATGGCCCGCAATCTGATCCGTTACCGTTCAAAAGGCGGAGTTTTCCGTACTCCGGAATCCCTGAAACGCATCTATGGCATGACAGACAGTCTGTATCAGACGCTGGAGCCTTATATCACCATCGGTCCGGACTTTCAACACCGCGATACCCTTCTCTGGAAAACGGCTCCGGTGGATTCTCTGGAAATGAAGTATGCTGAAGGAACCGTCATCGAACTGAACCATGCAGATACGGTGCAGCTGAAGCGCATTCCCGGCATCGGACGCGGACTGGCACGCATGATTGTGGCCTATCGTCAGCGGCTGGGAGGGTTCGTTTCGGTGGACCAGTTGCAGGAAATTCCCCATCTGGAAGCTTCGGTCAACAAGTGGTTCCGGCTGGACACTACGGACGTTCGCCGCTTGCTGGTGAACCGTTACGGGCTTGACCGCCTGCGCTCGCATCCTTATATGGATTTCTACAAGGCAAAGGCCATTCTGGAATACCGCCGCAAATATGGCAAAATAAAAGGTCTTTCCCAACTGTCCCTATGGAAGGAATTCAGTGAGAAAGACCTGAAGCGTCTGGCGCCTTATCTCTCTTTCAAGTAAAGGTTATTCGTGGTTGAATCCGGCAGCTTTCGCAATTTTTTCCGGAATTTCCGTATTGTCAATGCGTCCCTGAAAGAGTTCTGCACCTGCACCGATGGCAAATACCGGAACGTAGCCGGCTGAATGGTCTCCGCTGGTCCATCCGATCAGTGCAATTTCATCCAGAATGCGTTTGGCTTCTCCGGCAATCGGTTCGTCTTGTGTATATTCGCTCTTTTCAAGCTGTACGCCTTCACCCTTGAAACTCTTTTCATACACCGCTTTCAGACGGGCTTCCTGTTTGTCGTTCAACTGTACCTGATCCCAGAAGCCGAAGTTTTCTTTCAGTGCCTGGCGAATGGCTTCCCAGGATACCTGGTTCTTGGTCTTCTGACGCAGTTTGTTGACGATGGCTGTGAATCCGCTTTCACTTACTTTCTGGTTCTTCAGTACCTGGAGGTTCAGTTTGTACGGACCTGTACCCAGAACGAAACCACCTGTTTCATGGTCAGCCGTAATGACGATCAGTGTTTCGTCCGGATGCTGGGAATAGAACTCATAAGCCACTTTGACAGCTTCATCCATGTCCATCACTTCGTGGAAAGTAGTAGCTGCATCGTTTGCATGGCAAGCCCAGTCGATTTTTCCGCCTTCCACCATGAGGAAGAACCCTTTGTCCTGATCTTTTGTGAGGAAGTTGATGGCCGAGCGGGTGATGTCCTGCAGGCTGAGATCCGTTTTCTTGCGGTCAATGGCATAAGGAATGCTGCTGCGGTCAATCTGAGATGCAGCTTCCGGCTGGAACAGAATCATCTTTTCAGCTTTCTTGCATTTCTTCATATAGTCCTTGTAACCGCGGGCAATGGTATAGCCGTTCTTTTGGGCCATGTCGTACAGACTTTCTGATTTTCCCTTGTCTGTCGGGTCAAGGAAGTCGGAGCCGGCGTAGAAGTCAAAGCCAGCCTCATAAAGATCTTTTCCAATGTTATAGTAGCTGCTTCTGCTTCCTGCATGGGCATAAAAGGCTGCAGGTGTTGCATGGTCTACACTGACGCTGGTAGCTACTCCCACGCGGTAGCCTGCATTTTTGGCCCAGACAGCGATGCTGTTCACCGGTGTTTCCAGATCTTTCAGTACACCGATGGCACCATTTTTTGTCTTGTTGCCTGTGGCAAGGGCTGTTCCTGCAGCGGCAGAGTCAGTCACTCCGTTGGTGGCAGAAAAGGTTGTTGCGACAGTTGCATAGGGGAACTGGGTAAACAGGATGGGCGTAATGCCGATTTTTCCTTCCAGTTCTCCGCGGTACAGCTCTGTTCCCTGCACCTGATTCACTCCCATTCCGTCTCCGATAAAGTAGAAGACGTACTTGGCTTGTTGCGCGTATGCTCCGATGATGGAGAAAGCAACGGCGGCCAATAACAAGGTTATTTTTCTCATGATTTCAATTTGGTTTATGGTTTTCTGCACAAAAATAGGAAAATAAATAGAATGTCTTTTCCCATTATCCGGGAAATCTGGGCGAAAGAAAGGTGTACGAATGAAAGTTTCAGCGTTTTTAGGATGTATTAATAAAATATGTCACGTATATGAAACATTTAACATTGCTTGGGGCAGCGGTATGGATGTCCTTGTTGGCAGGATGTCAGCAGAATGAATTGACAGGAAAAATGGATGAAAGTCTGGACGTACGTTTGCAGGCTTCGGTGGCCGGTACGGATGCTTCGTCCAGAACCTTGCTGGAAGAGAACGGCAAAACGGTGTTTGCTGAAGGAGATGAAATCGGACTCTTCATGCCGCAGGAGGACACTTCGGTGAAATGGAGCCTTTCAACCAGTCTCTGGACATCTGACAGTAACCCGGTCTGGAAAAATAAGGTAGACAAGTTTGAATTCTGTGCTTACTATCCGTTTGCGGACGGTGACTCCCGTACGCAGATTCCGATGCCCGACCTTACGACACAGACCGGTGAAGCGAGTCTGATCGGTGATTATGACTTTCTGGCTGCCCGGTGCAGTGCCAGTTATACAGACAACAACGGTACGGTTTCGTTTACGAAAGATGCGGCCTTCAAGCATGTTTTCAGTCTTATTTCCGTGACGGTGCTGAAAAACGGAAATGATGAAAGCATGACTCTGAACCAGATCTCTTTCGAAGGAAAAGATATTGTGAGCCGTCATACCTATCAGTTTGGCGAAATGGCGGAAGAAGATGCGCTGGTTCCGGTGGCTGAATCGGAAGGAAGTTCCCTGATCCTGACTCCTGAAACTGCCGTTGAAGAGCAGGGACACACCACGATGGTGGTTATTAATCCGGGCACACTGGCTTCGCCGCTGAAGTTTTCGATAGCCTATGTTTGCGACGAACATTCCTATACGGCTTCCACGACTCAGATGGGGCAGAACTTTGAAGCAGGCAAGTATTACCGGTATACGGTGCGGCTGAACAAGGAAGAACTGCTGCTGTCCGGCAATGAAGTGGCCGACTGGAATCAGGAAGATCTGAGTGACCTGGTGGTCACTGAAGAGCCGGCTGAATAATGGCTGACAGATAATTCCGGAATCCTGTTCCGCCCGGAAGAGTTCGGACAGGATGGGATTCCGGGATCCGGAGCCGTAAGTTTTCTCTTATTATTAAGGTATAGGTGCGTTATACCTTCTATTTTCAGGCCGTATTTCATTTTTCAAATTTCAAGTTGTTGGAAATTGAAATTTTGCATGTAACTTTGCAAAATTTAAAGCTCATAAACATTCTAACAATATTTTTTAGGAAATGAAAGCACTCAAGGAACGTATCTTGCGCGATGGAAAATGCTTTGAAGGAGGCATCCTGAAAGTGGACAACTTTATCAATCATCAGATGGATCCCATTCTGATGAAGTCGATGGCGGTGGAATTCGTACGCCGTTTTGCCAGTACCCGAATCAATAAGGTGATGACCATTGAGGCCAGCGGTATCGCACCGGCCATTATGGTGGGCTATTTGCTGGAATTACCGGTGGTTTTTGCGAAGAAAAAGAAACCCAGCACGATGGAAAATATGCTGACAACAACGGTTTACTCTTTTACAAAAGACCGCACGTACGACGTTTGCGTGAGCCGCGATTATCTGTGTCCCGGCGATAAAGTGCTGTTTATTGACGACTTCCTGGCCAACGGAAATGCAGCCAAGGGAATCATTGACCTGGTTCAGCAGGCTGATGCCGAACTGGTGGGCATGGGATTCCTGATTGAAAAGGCTTTCCAGCACGGAGGAGATTACCTGCGCGGACAAGGCATTCACGTGGAATCACTGGCCATCATTGAGAGTCTGGAAAATTGTCAGATCAAAATCAAGGAATAATCACGAAAAAGATAATTGATGGAAAAAGAACAGACTGCAGCCCAGAGTGCTGGGCTTATTTATGGATTGAACGACCGTCCGCCTTTGAAGGATACGGTTTTTGCGGCTTTACAACATTTGCTGGCTATCTTTGTGGCGATCATTACTCCGCCGCTGATCATTGCTGGAGCATTGAAACTTGATCTGGAAACTACGGGTTTTCTGGTTTCGATGGCACTCTTTGCTTCGGGAGTATCAACCTTTATCCAATGCCGTAGAGTAGGACCCGTGGGATGCGGACTGCTTTGTATTCAGGGAACAAGTTTCTCTTTCATCGGACCGATCATCTCGGCAGGACTGACCGGAGGTCTGAGCAGTATTTTCGGAGCATGTATGGTGGCTTCGTCCGTAGAAATGTTGATCAGCCGTGTATTGAAGTACACCCGTAAGGTAATTACTCCGCTGGTGTCAGGTATCGTTGTGACACTGATCGGAATGAGTCTGATCAAGGTCGGAATTTCGGCCTGCGGTGGAGGAGCGGCAGCACAGGCTGACGGCACTTTCGGAGCCCTTCATCATGTGGGACTGGCGGCTCTCGTACTGGTGCTGATCATTTTCTTCAACCGTAGTTCCAACCGTTATCTCCGCATGAGTTCCATTGTCATCGGACTGATTATCGGTTACATTGTAGCCTGGGCGATGGGAATGGTAGATTTCTCGGCCGTACAGAGTTATGGCGGTTTCAATATTCCGATTCCTTTCCGTTACGGACTTTCTTTTGATATTTCAGCCATCATCGCACTGGCACTGGTTTATCTGATCACTGCGATCGAGGCCTATGGAGATATCACTGCCAATTCACTGATCTCGGGTGAACCGGTGGAAGGAGAAACGTTCGTGAAACGTGCATCGGGAGGTATTCTGGCAGACGGATTTAATTCGATGCTGGCCGGTATCTTCAATTCTTTCCCCAACTCCATCTTTGCACAGAACAACGGAATGATTCAGCTGACCGGTGTGGCCAGCCCCTCTGTAGGTTATTTCATCGCCGGCTTCCTGATTTTGCTGGGACTTTTCCCTGCTGTCGGACTGGTGTTCTCACTGATGCCCGAACCTGTACTGGGAGGTGCTACGCTGCTGATGTTCGGTACGGTGGCTGCTGCTGGTATCCGGATCATTGCTTCCCAGCGGATTGACCGCAAGGCAACGCTGGTGATGGCCTTGAGTTTCTCGTTAGCACTGAGCGTTGAACTGGTTCCCGACATTCTCTGTCAGCTTCCGGAAACCGTGAAGAATATTTTCTCTTCCGGTATCACGACAGGCGGACTGACCGCTATCCTGGCTAATCTGCTGATCCGTATCAAGGAATAAGCCGGACTGCATATAAAAGAAACATCCCGGATGAACCGCATGTGTCCATGCATTCATCCGGGATGTTTTTGTTTGCTCCGTCGGGAGTGTCGGATCACCAGAACTTGTTTTGTTCCGGATTGTATTCAAAACCGGCTTCTTTCAGACGGTTGACAATGTCTTCCTTGTTTACATTCAGATCGCTGCAAAGAGCGTCAAGCGACGGATAAAAGTCGCGTAATTTCATGTTGATGAGGCTGAAAAGCATCATCGGGTCTTTTGGCAATTCCATGTTCTTATTCCTTTTCTTTAGCGGGTGCAAAGGTACGCATTTTTCGCATACGTTGTGCCGGCTCTTCCTTTTATTCACATCATTTTAACCGGAATATACTTTTACTGCAGAAGAAATCTTTTCCCGCGGAGGAAGAAACTTCCATGCTTTGCCGGAAAGGTGTCAGTCCGTCCGGAGTGAAACTTCTGTCGGTCCGGGAAAAAACGTCTGTACTTTGCAGGAGTTTTCACCTGACGAAACAACTGTTTCGTCAAGAGAAAACAACAGTTTCATCAGGTGGAAAAAATAGTTTCATGCCGGTGAAACTGGAGTTTCATGCTACTGGAACTTTTGTTTCATGCTGGTGGAACTTTTATTTTCTCCTACTGGAATAAAAGTTTTGACCGGTTGAAACTGACATATTCTCCAGTCTTTGCAGCCCGGATGACCGCTCAATGACTGACCGGTTTCGGTTCAGTATCGTTATCGGAACAGGTAGACTGCCGATATACCGAGCGTTCTGTTTTTCGGACTTCCATACGTGGAATGAATCCTGCTCAGTCCCAGTTCATAGGAAACTTTCAGCCGAATTTTTCGGTATTGCAGGCTGGCAGCGAAGAGCAGGCCTGCATCCATTCGGTTGAAAGGGCGGTAATATAGATTGTTGCGGGAAGAAAATATTTCGATTGCGTTTGTGTAGGGCTGGTCGTACGGGTCATGTCCGGAACAGAATCCACTGCCTCTGATACCCGTATTCAGATATCCGCCGGCCTGCGGGAGAAGGGCGAACTGCTTGCCCAGATGAAAAGCATATCCCATCAGGAAAGGCAGGTGCAGATAGTCCATGTTGTTCACTTCAACCTGATTGATACGCTGTCCTGCGATGGATGAGCCGGACAGGGTTCCTCCCTTTCTTTCAAAGGCAAGCCCGCTTTCCAGCAGGAAGTTGCTCTTGAACGTGTAATTTATGACACCTCCTGCCTTGAATCCGCTTCGGGAGGAAGTGTGAAGCGTCGGGGCATGAAAGCTGTTGAGGGTGTATCCGCCTTCCACGCCGAAGTGCCATTGCTGGGCATAGGCACTTCGGGTGCAGGCAAGCAGACAAAGTAGAATGTAGAGAAAATGTTTCATTTTTTGTTGAAATGGAATTTTAGTAAAGAAATGTATTTACTCCCGATTGATTGCCGTTACCTTGTTTTGCGTGGAAGAATCAGAACACCAAACCGAAGCCAAAGGAAACCGAATGGCGGACGGCACTTTTCTTTCCCAAAAAGGTAGTCTGTCCGGTGGAAGGATCGTAAGCATAGGACTCAATTCCTGCAAACTCTTTCAGATTATAACCCAGTTGAAAATTCAGTCCGAAATGCTTGCGGAGCATATACTGATAGCCGATACCCAGGTCGCCCATCCATCCGGCGTAGATGTTGACAGATTTGAACAGACCGTATCCTGCATTGGTGTAAACATAAGCAGCCGGAATGCGGGAAAGCGGACGGTAGCGGAAGGCGGCATAGACCGGGAACGTATTGAAATCTGTATTTGTATACCGGTCGGCTCCGATGCCGGCACCGGCCGAGAACTTCTCCGTGAAATCGTACAGTGCTGTCAGATGCAGCGAGTTTCCACCCATCCGGTAGGTTTCGTTTCTTCCCTGTGTCTGTGAGCCGATACGTTGGGACAATCCCAGATTATAATGATAATCCAGTACTATATGGAAGCGTGAATTTTTCAGTTGGGAAGTTGATACCTGAAGTGCCGGAGTGTCTGAAGACTTTGGATTCACTGCCTGGCTGGCCAGGCTTGTGCAGCCGGCCAGAAGCAGGAATGACATTAATCTTGTCATCATGTTTGTTGAAGTGTTTAATTAGATAAAAACGGGGTTTGTTTGAGTGCAAAGATAGGTTGAATCCCCGAAAAGACCATTTGTAAGGCCGGTTCTTTTCTTGTAATCTGTCTAATTAAACGATTGATAATCAGATGTGTGACAAATGTAATTCTTGTAAATCTCCCCAAATGCCTTGTAAGCCCGGAAAACCTCAGTTTTCAGCCAGTGTTTTGTCCAGAAAAACCAGAATGTCGGCTGCCTCGGGCGCTTCGGTTTTCTTGCGGATACTGGTTTTGTATTTATGTACGGTAAAGACACTCTGCATCCATACGGCAGCAATTTCTTCCGTGCGGAATCCCGCTTTCATCAGGCAACAGAGCTGCACTTCCTTTTCGTTGAGTGCCGGATAACGCCTGGTCAGTCGTTCATGAAAGTGATTGAAGGAAATATCAATGTGGTGGTAGAAGTCGTTCCACCGTGTGGACAAGAGCTTGTTTCCCTTCAGGAGATTCAGCTTGTCGAGTTCTTTCAGCAACTTTTCACTTTTCTCCTTCTGGGTATGTTTCAGCATGGCGATCTGCTTGGCTATTTCCAGTTCCTGAAGGATCAGCGCTTTGGTTTCGTCCTGTATGTTTTCCAGTTTCTCCAGTGCTTCGATGCGATGCTGGAGATTGAAGTATTTCATCATCTGTTTCCGGCGGCGGTTGAGGTAGTAGATGACCATACATGCCAGCAACAGCAGCATGCCGCCCAGGATCAGCTGATAAGTGCGGATATGTGCATTGTATTCGTTTTGGTCCTGAATGCGCATATATCCTTCAATGGCTTCGTCCAGTGTCTGTTCGTTCAGTTCCTTGACCATCCGCTCATACTGATCTGTCATTTTCTGCGTGAAGAAGGTTTCTTCTTCGCGGTTTCCGTTGCGGCGGGCCAGATCGATACATAGTTTATAGAATTCAAGCGCCTTATATCCGCCTCTTCGTGCTGTGTCGAACCGGAGTGCCTGTTCTTTGTAGTATTGGGTTTCTTCTTCATTGCCCAGCTGATCCTGACAGAAGGCCAGCATGGAGGAACAGGTGAAACAGTGTGACGAATCCTTTTCGGAGGCCAGTGCTGCTTTCAGTTCTGTTGCGGCGTTTTCCCATCTCTTCTGCTTGAAGTAAGTAATTCCCAGCAGCCGGCATATATCCGTGTAACAGATGTGTTGCTGGCTGACCGATGTCTTGAGCCGGGTCAGTAAAGTTTCGGCTTTGGCAAGCTGGTCTGTATACAGATAGCTTTTTCCCAGCAGCGTCAGGGTAAACGGGTCCAGTTCGTCCGTATTCATTTCCTTGATGCTTTGGTTGGCCAGTGCCTGGTTTTTGATAAACTTCAGCATGTCGTATTTACGGAGATACATGTCGCTCAGGTAATTGTAGAGATGGAATTTCCAGACCGGATCGTCAGCCAGCTCTGCCAGCTTCATTCCCTGTTCGATGGCGGCTATCTCTTCGGCCGTATTGTTTTCCTTCTTGCAGGTTTCAGCCAGGAGGAAAAGAGCTTCCAGTTCCTGTTGTACCTTGTTCCGGGAACGGAAGATCCGGATGCATTCCTGCAGTTTTTCTTTCTCAGGATAGAAGTCACGTGAAGTATAATGACGGGCCAGTGAACGGAGCAGAAAGGCAGTGGCCTCCTTTTCTGTCGTGATGCGTGAAAACTCGGTCGAATCCGGTTGGGCAAGGATTGCTTCGGGATGATTTTCCAACAAGGTGATTTTATCATTGAATGCAGTGTCATCCTGATAAGTCTTTCCGCAGGCATACAATGCAAAAAGCAGGAGGATCAGTCCGGTATGCAGGAGAGCGAAGGGCTTTCTTGTCCGTATCATGGGCTTATTTTTGAGTCGTTAAGAAATGTGTTTAGCTTGTTGCCGGTTCCCGGGCGGCAGGCTGTTGTCAATAAGCCTGTATCCTGACGAAGCCGGCTGTTTCGCAAAGATACAATCTTTTTTGTCAGAAACAACCTCCGGCTGGCGTTTTACTGACTTTTATCCTCTTCTTTCTTCGCGTGAATGTTCCTTTATTTCAAATAATTCCGTATATTTGCTAGACACGAATGTGTGCCGGAGTCTTTGTAGTGACAAGTCTGATATTAAAACGATAGCTTATGAACAGGACTGTGAAGAAGACCATGAAAATTGCCGGAATCACCCTTGGTGTGATCCTGCTGTTGCTCCTGATTCTTCCTTTTGCTTTTCAGGGTAAACTGGCAAAGCTGGTAAAGGAAGAAGGAAACAAGATGCTGAATGCTCAGTTTGATTTCCGTACACTGAACATCAGTCTGCTCCGCAACTTTCCTTCAGCCTCGGTTTCACTGGAGGATTTCTGGTTGAAAGGAACCGGACCTTTTGAGAACGATACGCTGATTCAGGCTGGTGAACTGACGGCGGCAGTCAATCTTTTTTCACTTTTCGGTGACGGCGGATACGATATCTCCCGGATCATTGTGAAGGATACTCGTGTGCATGCAATTGTGCTGGAAGACGGACGTCCCAACTGGGATGTCATGAAACCATCGCCGGATGCGGAAACTCCGGAAGACGAAACTGCACAAGAGACGTTCCGAATCAAGCTACAGAAACTTTCAGTGGATAACCTGTCGGTAGTTTATGACGATCGGCAGGGAGGAGTATTTGCCGATCTTAGTCGTCTGGAAGCAGACTGCTCCGGTGACTTCGGCAGCGACCGGACGGTTGTTGATCTGAAGATGGAAACTCCGTCGCTGACTTGTCGGACTGGTGGAATTCCTCTATTAAATAAGGTGTCGCTGGAAGCCGATATGGATGTGGATGCTGATCTGGCCGGAGGTAAGTTCACCTTGCGGGAAAACATGTTGCGGCTGAATGCCATTCAGCTCAATCTGGACGGCTGGCTGGCACAAACGAAGCAAGGGATGGATATGGATTTTCGACTGAACACCAATGAAGTGGGATTCAAGGAACTTCTTTCACTGATTCCGGCCATTTACGCCAAAGACTTTCAAGACCTGAAGACAGACGGAAAGGTGACTTTAAACGCTTTTGCCAGAGGAAGCATGGAAGGAAATACCAAGGTTCCTCAGTTTGAGGTGAATCTTGACGTGAAAGACGCGATGTTCCGTTATCCTTCTTTACCCGCCGGGGTGGAAAAGATCAATATTTCTGCTCTGGTCCGCAATGCGGGAGGCCCGCTGGATGCCACTGAAATATCCGTAGCTCCTTTTGATTTTGTACTGGCAGGCAATCCTTTCAGTCTGAATGCAACGGTGAAAACGCCGGTCAGCGATCCGGATTTCCATCTGACCGCCCGCGGAAAGCTGGATTTGGGTAAGGTGAAGGAGGTCTATCCTTTGGACGACATGCAACTGAACGGACTCGTGCAGGCAGACCTGGAACTCGGAGGCAGGCTCTCGATGGTTGAAAAAGAACAGTTCGAACAAATGCAGGCCAAGGGAAGTCTCCGGTTGAACCAGATGAAACTGGTTCTGAAAGACATGCCTCCGGTAGATATTCAGCAGTCTGTATTTACTTTCTCTCCGCGTTATCTACAATTGAGTGAAACGACTGTGAATATCGGGAAGAATGATCTGACACTCGACAGCCGCTTTGAAAATTATCTGGGATATGCCTTGAAAGGCTCCACACTCAAGGGAACCCTGAACGTCAGCAGCAATCATCTTAACCTGAATGATTTTATGAGTGCTGATACGACTGCTGCGGTAGCGGAAGTTCCCGCAGATACG
>ERZ779959.229-NODE-229-length-12715-cov-11.4641_pt1 | contig 12715 bp, 6 predicted proteins | sample MGYA00511348_ERZ779959 | MGnify/ENA primary metagenome ERZ779959 (study PRJEB29588, sample SAMEA2162880) | human gut metagenome | biome: human gut; feature: human-associated habitat; material: faeces | place: Denmark | collected 2008/2010 ...
AAAATAGCGATACTCAGGCGTTTTTGGTGATTTTTAGCGGTGTTTTTGATGCTGTTTTTTCCCGTATAATCTCCAATGCTGTTCCCGAAATTGCGTCCCGACGTAGCATCTGGTACGTCCCGACGCAGCTCCAGATACGTCGCGACGTAATTTTAGATACATCCTGCCCAGAATCAAGTGAGCTTCATTTGAACTCCAGATAAACTTCACTTGAAATGAAGAACCAGAGGGGGATGATTTTTTTCTTTTCCTTCTTTTTGAAAGAAAACCCCTGAATTTCTTGGCAGTTTCAATAAAAAAGAGAGGGTATGTAATGCCCTCTCTTTTTGATTTTATCCGTTTCGAACATTGATTAATGTTCAAGATATAGTCCGTTTAGCTTTTCCAGGAAAACACAAACTTCATCATTTATCATTTCCATGAACCCATGAGTCTTTTTGTTCGATACACCAGGATATGGAGTATAGTAATGCTCCTCAATCGGTTCTCCCTGGTTTCTGCCAAACATCAGGTAAGCTATGTGATGCTGCTTGAGTACTGTAAGCAATGTCTCTGAAAAAATACTGGAATCACCAATAGATTCTACTCCTGTTGTCAGTCCGAAGACATTGTTGTGGTCTTGGGCAAAAGGCAGAGCCTGCTTCACAATCTCCTTGATGCTCTTCTGGTAGAGTGGGAGGTCGATGGCATTTTTGCTTTGCAGATATGTCACGTTGATCACATCAATCTTGTTGTCCGGATAGCGATCCATCAGATTCTTGCCCGGCTGGTAGGTTTCAGAATAACTATAAACTACATTCGTTACATCCTCGTCATCCAAGAGATCCTGTATCTTCTTGTAAAGACTGATATAGTCGTCTTTGCTGAGTTTACAGTACCATGTCTTACCGTCTACAGGAAGAAGATTGAGTACTACAGGTGCTTTGATACCATAACCATCTTGCAGTGTATCAAGATATTTGGCAACCTGTTTGGTATATTCCTCCAGCATATCATCATTGCCGTTATAATCAGGCATTGTCCAGTTCATGATGAGTAAGCCTCCCTTACGGAAGTGTTTCAGCACATCTTCCCTGATAGCCTTGAACGGAACACCGTCTATGTTCTGTGATTTTCCATTTTCAATGCCAGCCAACTCATATCCATTTGCAGCCGGTCTGTAACCGCAGAGAGTTTTCAAGTCGCATCGGTCGCTGTCACATTGCCAGCGGTTCCAGCCTATTCCGGTTAAGGTACCATACATCTGGCCTATCAGCGTACCTTTGTTGGCATATGCCTTGATGTTGGTTTTCAGATTCTCTGTGCGGGTTGTGAGACCGCTCATGGCAATCTCGTCATACGATTTCTTTTTCTTCTCACCGCATGAAGAGAAAGCCAGGAGGGCCGCGAACATCAATATAATATATTTGATTCTCATAATTTGTTATTCATTATAAGCCTTCTTCATTGCTTCCACTACTGTAGGGAGTGTCCACTGAGGAACCGTTCTGTCTTTTTCGCTGAAGATGCTCATCCAGTAGAAGGTGGCTACGCCGTATGCCTTTGCCTGCTTCACGATGTCGGCAGCCTGGTCGGCAGCAGCCTGAATCTCGCTGGCAGAACTGGTTTTGCTGACACTCTTGCTTCCGTGAGTACCATATTCACCGATGATGCAAGGAATGCCCTTGCTGATGAACTTCTTGTTCAGGCGGGTGAACATATTCTTGATTTCATTGCTGCAGGAAGCATCCCACTTGCCTTTCTGGGCAAACCAGTCCCATGGAGCATAGGTGTGAACTTCTACTGCGATATGACCATCCACCTTGTCGGTAGGGATGGCGAGGTTGTTCAATACGTCGTCACCATTAGCTGCAGCATAGGTATTGATGATGAGGTTGCGGGTCTCGTTGTTGCCACCGGTAGCACGTACTGCATTCACAAAGCTCTGGGCATATCCGTTCAGCCCCTTGTAGCTGCTAGCATTCTTTGGCGCATTCCAGGTGTTGTCAGCATCTAGCATCTCGTTGTAGCCTTCGAAGAGCAGGTGCTGGTCGTAGTTCTTGAAACGGGTGGCAATCTGAGTCCAGAGACTCTCGAATTTCTCCTTGTTCTCGTTGTAGTTGGCTTCATCGGCTTTGATCCAGTGCTTTACTTTCTCATCGTCTGCACCTGTATCATGGTGAACATTCAGGATGCAGTACATTCCGTTATCAATGACGTAATCAACGATTTCCTGTATTCTGTTCATCCAGGCTTCATCCACGGTTCCGTCTTCCTTCATGTGCTGGAACCAGGTTACAGGGATGCGGACAGAATTAAAACCGTTCTTCTTCAGAAAATCTACCATCGGTTTGGTCGTTGGCTCCTGTCCCCATGCTTTCTCGAAATCAGTAACAGAATTACTGTTCATGTTCATCCACATGGCTACCACATCTGTGCAGTTGCCGAAATTGGTACCGATGCCCATGTTCTTCACAGCATCTACTGCGCTTTCCTCTACGTAGTTGGCATTCAGGTTCACCTGGTCACGGGTAATCACGTTCTTGCTGCTCAATGCTGCCTTCCACCAGTCGTTGGATGGCATGTTGCTTCCATACCAAGGCATGAAGAAGCTCCATTTTGCACCGGCGTTCCATGCTTCGTCAATACCTGCTGTAGCTGTATTGTTGTTGGCATCAGTTCCGCACTCAGCCAGAGCGATGAGTTTACCAGGATAGCGTGCCTGAATCTCCTTGAACTCCTGAGACTGCTTGGTTGCATTATAACCGTAGAGGTCGCGACCGATGATATCTACATACTTGTCGCCAGGATACCAGTCGGCATCATTGTTATAGGTATTTGCATCGCCATTGTAGTTCTGTGTAGTCCAAGCCCAAATCAAGTTGTGGATTCCCTTGTTCTGGAAGTAATCAAACATGGTCTGCCAAAGCTTCTTGTAAGTTTCAGCACCATTATATCCCCACCAGAACCAGGACTTACCCCAGCTGTCACCTGATTTCAGACAGGCATTACCGGCAGCTTCGTGGAATGGTCGCCAAATGGCAACAACGCCTGCATCCTGCAACTTCTGCAGAACTTCCACCACCTTGTCCATCTCCTGATAGAACCATTTGTTCTCCCAAGAGCCAGCAGTAAATACGTTGGCTGCCTTGAAGGTGGTTTCGGATGGGGTGCAGGTCACGCCACTGCCATTAGTTCCAGGCTCTGTGCTTTCTGTCTTAGGCACGTTGAAGTGCCACATCAGCGATACCAGTCCGCCCTGGTCTGCCCAGTTGGTGACAGGAGTGATGTCGTTGTAGTTGATCCAGCCGTTGGAACCCTGCTTAGGAACATAGATATGGATAAAATCATAGCAGTTCATGGCAGGGTATTTGCCTGTTGCCTTATAAATCTTATCAGCCTCTTTGGTGTTCCAGTTAACGTCTGCCATGATTGAAGAGATGGTCTTGCTGCCATAATTCAGCTGCAGATATTTGTAGAGACGCTTGGTCTTGTCTGTAGCTGAAGGGTCTGCAAGATTCACATCGCCTACTTCGCTTTCGTGATAGATAGAGAAGGAGATGTTATTGATGTCGTTGATGTCGTAGGTTTCGAAAGCACCGCATTCTTCCATTCCTGTCATCACGAATCCTACCTTTCCGTCTGCTGTATGAGTGATTTTGGAAACAGGAGTCTTTCCGTCTGCTGTCAGATCCCAGGCTTGCGATGTTCCGTTTCTCATGTTGATGGTCAACTTGTCCCCCTTAGTCTGTGCCAAGGCAGTGAATGAAATCATTACTGCCAGGAGTGAGAGTAATATTTTTTTCATTGTCTTGCTACTTTTAAGGATTTGTTATTGATTTTGATAATATAGATACCATGTGTCAATTCACTGAGATTGATGATAGTCTTGTCGCCAGCTGTGATAGGAGAGAGTTTGATGGCTTTTCCATCCAGTGCGAAGGCGCTTACCTTGTTGTTGGTACCATCCACGATGATACGGTCACCTTCGAAGGCAAACTTGTTGTTGGTTTCTACCTGCTTGATGCCTGTTGTTGTACCATAAGTGAAGGTGGAAACCTTCCATAGTTCGTAACTGGCAGTAGTAGCTGTAGATTTTACAGTCATCTTATCATCTCCGAAGGTTACTTCCGGTAGAGTGCTCAGTGCAAACTCTATCTTGCTACCATCGTTGAATGATACGAACAGCGACTTGCCGTCGGCAGCTTTGGCTGAGATGCAGCTCAGAGCTATCAGTAAGGATAATGCTATTTTCTTCATATCGGGTTGATGTTTTGGTTTTAATTAAAAATGTGGCGCAGTTAATATAACTACGCCACAAATTTACGAATTATATTTCACATAAATGCGTTTTTTATGTTAAATATTTCTATCTTATGGGAGGATAGTAATCTTGGTAACGCCTGTCAATTCGCCCTGAATAGCAAAGCCACATGAGTGTGCAACATCTACAGCTGTTTCATCAAAAACATATTCAAGTTTACTTTTTGAAGGATCCCAATCTGCAATAGTTGTTATAGTTGGCCAACCATCTTTATTCTTATTGATCTGTACTTGTCCCTTGACGGTAGGGTCTTTGTACACAATCAACTTAGAACCAACTTTTACCTTTACTTTCTCAAATACTTCTTTGGTCAAATAGAATTTTCCACTACCACTTGACCATGAGAAATCAAATGGATATGTTATTTTCCCATTATCCATATTCGTTACAAGTTCTGCGATATCCTTTTCTGCAGGAACCACCTTGAACTCAGGACCTTCAATCTTGTTGCCGTCTGGGTCTTCCATCACGATCTTGTAGGTACCAACTTCTGCATTGGCAGGAACCTGGCATACAATCTCTGTGTTGGTGCGAGATGTATAGCGGTTTACCTTATAAGAACCGATATAGAGGTTCTGGATGTTCTGGAAGTTCTTACCTGTAATAGTGATGGTTGAACCTGCGATAGCCTCACCAGGAGCGATGGAAGCAATAGCTGGATCTGTTGCTGCCTTGATGCTCAATTGACCATCGATGTTGACAGTAGTACCATTCTTCAGGTTGAGCTTGAAGCCTGAACCGGCGCAAGCTGTAGGAACTGTCACTCCGATGGCATTGGCGGTACCCTTGAAGTCGGTTACGGTCTGCTCAACATCGCCAGGGAAGGTGACGCTAGCTACGAGGTCGAGGTCTGTACCCTTGATGATGGTCTTCTCGCCAGCTGTGATGGCTGCAGGAGTACAAGCGGTAACGGTTGGCTTAACCAATGTATAGGCTACTGTAACGGTCTTACCATTATCAAGACTCAAAGTGATGTCGCCTTCCTGTGCATCCTCTGGTACTGTAGAAGTAACCTTTGTTGTTTCAACCTTGTTAAGCTTAGATTCCTTGGCATTAGGGAATGCGATACCTGTAATCAGATCCATATCCTTACCGCTGATAGTTATCTCTTTACCATTCTTGATAGGGGAAGGAGTTGCAACGAGCTGACTAGGAACTACGGTTGTAATCTCACCGAAAGAAATTCTTATACCGCTTTTTGTTACGGCTGTAATTTCACCGTCTGCTACCTTTGAAGAGATAACGAAGGTAATCTCAGAAGCTGTTTGTGACTTGAAGTCTGCTGCTTCTACGGTTGCACCATTCAACTCAATACTTGCAATCTGGTCAAGTGAAGTACCTCTGAGGACCTCTGTTTCACCAGCCTTGATGAGAGACTTACCGATAGCATTGTTTGCATCGATTTCAGGAGCATTGATACTTAAAGCACCTTCAGAATACATATAGTTGTTTCCATCGCTAATCTGGAATCTGCCTTCTCCTGCTTCTGCTGGGATAACCAACTGAATCTGATAGCGTGTCTGAGATTTAAAACTCTCGGCATCCATAGTGTAGCCATTAGCAAAAATAACAGATGTAATGTTGTTGAGGTAATCGCCTTCGAGGGTGAGGACGTCTCCAACGCTACCAATCAGATTTTCCTTGTTTTCACCTACGTAGAAACCTGTGAATTTCAAATTCTCAATGTATGTGATTGGGGTAAGTGTCTTGATTTCACCATTCTTGGCGGTCTTCAATGTAACAATACCTGGTTCACATTTTTCTGCAGGAACTTCAATATTGATTTCTGAGTTTTTTCCTGATGTAACAACATTAATGCTGGTAATAGCTTCTGCACCAGGAAGATCTATTTCTGTAATCTGGTCAAGATTGGCTCCCTTGAAAGTAAGGACACCCCCACGGAGTACAGGGTTTGGACCGTATGATAATACAGATATTTCATTGCCATACTGGTCGGTGTTCAAGTCATCACGGTCGCATGATGTGAACGCAAATGTACTGCATATCAATAGCAGAACCAACCAGAGGAAAGATTTATTATGTCTTTTCATAATGATTGACGTTTATTGTTTTTGTTTGTTTGCAGTGCTGGCAGTTGGATGACTGCCAGCATCAGCAAATTTTATTCATTGATAGGGCAAACACGAATGTTATCAACGCAAATTGTTGGTGAGCATTCTACAGTAGCCTCTTTGTATGGTCCTGTATAGAGGAACATGGTCATACCTGTGAGATTCTCAAACTTCAAACCACCCAATTTGTTTCCATATCTGTCGTATGCAAATTCTGATAATGGAATAGAAACAGTCTGCCAGTTTCCTGAAGTGCTGAATGTGTTGTTGGTTGCTCCATACCATGGAGTCCAAAGTGCACGTGGAAACTTGTCATCTGCAAGATAGTTGTTGTTGCCTGTTGAGTATGTTACCTGGTCGTTACCGGTAAAATATACCTGTAATGACAAGCCTGTCCAATCATTAGGAATGTTAACCTCAAACTTCACTTGCATGTTGTCAACATCATCCCATTTCATCAGCGAGTTCAACTCAGGATAACCTGCAGCCGGCTCTGGCCAGTAGTTGAATGAGTATTCATCTTCAGCCCATGAATCGAAATTAACGGTCTTGCCTCCTAAGTAGTAGTAATTTCCGTCAAGAGGCTGAACTCCTTCAACATCATTCCTCATACGGTTACCATTTTGAATTCCATCACGCCAGCCATGACCTGTTGCTATTGCGTCATCTCCGTCATTATCCCAGTCGAAGAGTATGCAGCGGTCGTCACGGAAATAGAACTTAGACTTACCTTTTCCATACATGCTTTCTACTGTGACAAATCCTTTCTGTGCACCTTCTGGTACCACAAAAGTAACGGCACTCTTGGAAATGCTCTTGAAATCTGTAACATCTACGTTGCCTGGGAATGTGATTTTAAGATGAGCATTCTCGTAATCCAGCAGGTAGTCACCTTTCAGGGTTACGGTTTCGCCATCTTTTGCAAACTCATTGCTCAATGATGTTACCACCGGTTCTGGTACGAGCGTCTTGAAGTCATATTCAGTACACTCACCATCCTTGTTGTACATGTAGATCTTATTGGTAGGATTGTCAGTAAGAGTCTTTGGTACATCTACAATCAAGGTATGGTCTGTAATCATACTTGTATTCAAAATGGCTTGCTGGTCGTTGAAGAGCATTTTTGTTATACTTCTCAAGTTGTTACCGACCAGGCAGATACTTGTACCCATGTATGCTCCAGTTAACATGGAATCTTTCTTGGTTACATCGCACAGGCGAACGTAATCAATAGAAGGAGTTCCACCAGCTATTTCATATTTGTCAGGCTCATCCACACAACTTGTGATACTGAGACCTGTAAAAGCTGTAGCTCCAAGAAGCATGATACTTAATATTTTATTATTTAGCTTCATAATTGTTCTGTTTTTGAGGTTTCTTATATTAATAAGTAAACTGAGAAATGTCAACATGCTGTGGTGCCTCCAGCAAATGAGGGTTCATGGTTGCATCTTCTGTAGGGAATGGGATGGTAAAACTGCTCACTTGAACGTTCTGATGCTTACCAGGATCATCATTGTATCTTACATCGCTGTTCAAGTTCCAAGGACCATCATAGCTACCCTTGTTGTACCATGTCTCATAGAGCGCATTCAGACCATAATACTCATTTCTCTTCTGTGCGTTCAACTCAGCAATTGTTGCATCAGGATCGAAGTAGAATCTGCGTACGTAATCATACCAGCGATCGCCCTCAAGTGCTAACTCCAATCTGCGCTCCTTCCATACATCTTCGAAACTGATAGATGTTGGGCGTTCGTATGTAGATACCGCACGGTTGCGAACTTTGTAGAATGCATCAATGGCAGATGCATCTGTTGTTGAGCCTGCATTACCAATCTTGGCTTCTGCATAGATGAGATAAACATCTGCAAGACGTAACAGCTGAGTATAGTTACCATAAGCCATCACATCAAAGTCGCAGCCTATATGCAAGTTATGGTCGGCTTTATCACCAACAAGATGCTTGGCACATTGTGCTCCTGTTGGACTCTGGAGTTCTCCGTTACCTTGGTGCTTCTCGTATCCTTTATATACGTGCTTCAGGAAATCGAAACCGCCACAGTCTGTGTAGAAATAGTCGTATTTATCACCAGCCATAATCATGGTAGCCTTACGGCGGATGTCGGTGTTGTTTCTAGTCTGGCTTGTTGGATTATCTCCGAAAGCTTCTATCAGGTCTACTGATGGACCAGCCCATCCTCCCCAGTTGTTACCTGTTTCATCGAAACCCGAAATAGCGAGGTCACTTTGAAGTGAGTTTTGAGATGTCCAAGGGTCACGTGTGGCACGCCAGTGCCATGCGATGAGTGATTCAGGACCTTTGTATGCGCTGTAGAACATTGCTGGGAAATTGGCTGCAGATTCCAGACTTCTTCCACTGTTGTCAATCACGTCCTTTGCATATTTGGCAGCGTTGTCAAGATCTTCCTGGTTGCGCTGGTGATTGGTGGTCTTGATATATGCTACACTTCCCTGTTCGTAAGTTGTAGTTGCTGGATCGAAACCAGACTTTGTCAGGTAAACCTTGGCAAGTAAGCCTTCTGCGCTGTATTTATCAATACGTCCAAGACCTGTAGGATCTTTTTCCGGTAACAGTTCAATGGCTTTTTTCAAGGTCATGATGATGTAATCGTATACATCCTCTATGTTGGCCTTATACTGGTCATTGTATGTACCGGCACCGATAATGTCTGTGTTGTTATGGATGATTGGCACTGCACCGAATGTACGTACAAGATAGAAGTATGCCATAGCTTTCCATGTCAGGCATTCTCCCATACATGCACTCTTAACGCTTGCGCTTGCGCTGGCACCTTTCAGCTTATCATAAATGGTGTTGGCGTAGGCATTGACTGTCCAAAGTGAATAAGACATATCTTTCAGGTTGGCATTGTTGGCAGATACGTTACAGTTCCAGTATTGAGTATCTTCACTTCCCCACCAATAATAGTTTCCTGACATAACTTCACCAACTTTGAAGAAACCTCTTTGGAAATCATACCATGGCATACTGTACAGAGAATTGGCGCCTTGATAGCACTCTGCATCACCATTATAGAACGTGTCTGCATTGTAGTTGGAATTGTCTGGCTGATCCAGAAAGTCCCCGCAAGAAGACAAGCTGAGACCCAAGACGAATGCGCAAACGGCCGTTTTATATATATTGTATTTTTTCATAATTGTTTATTCTTTTGTTATTTAATTAGAAAGCAAGGTTGATACCGAAAGAATATACCGTTGGTGAAGGATAACGTCCGTTATCTACACCGAAGCTGTATCCCTGTGAATCGGATGTACTTGCACCTACTTCTGGATCATAACCGTCGTAACCGGTAATAGTGAAGAGGTTCTGTATATTTGCATATACTCTCAAACTCTCAATATGAAGGTATCTTGCATACTTTTTAGGCAATGTATAACCTAAAGTGATATTCTTCATTCTCAAGTATGATCCATCTTCAACATATCTGTCACTGATAACGCTAGAGTTTCCGGCTGGGTCACCGATAGCAAGACGTGGAATGTTGGTTCCTGCGTTTACTACATAGATGTTGTCTACGTCATCATACCAGTTGTATACGGTATTGGCATTGTTGCCTTTATAACCATTACTGTAGTCCTTGTTCGGATCAATTGGAGCCAGTACGGCATGATTCTTTACACTTGCACTCTGGTTTACCCAGGCATTGTTCATCTTGCTCATGCTGATATTCAGGTAGTTCATAACCTTGTTTCCTACAGAACCGCTGACGAACAATGTCAGGTCGAAGTCCTTATAACGGAATGTGTTGGTCCAACCAAATGTATATTTAGGCTGTGGATTACCGATGTAAGTCTTGTCGTAATCGTCGATAACTCCATCAGGCTTTCCGTCAGGACCTGAAATATCCTTAAACTTGATATCGCCTGGCCATACGGTTGTTCCCTTATTCAGGGCTCCTTCCTTGTAGCTCTTAGGCTTAGGAGAGTTTTTGATATCTTCAAAATCCTTGTATACGCCATCGGTCTGATATCCCCAGAATTGATAGAGAGGTTTGCCGATGTTACTTACACAGACAACGTCGTTCCACTGGCCATAGCCAATGATGTTGGCATTGGTTGTGCCGCTGAGACCTACCAGTTTGTTCTTGTTCCAAGAAATGTTGAACTCTGTATCCCAAGAGAAGTTCTTGTTAGCAATAGGATGAGCGTTTACTGCCAACTCGAAACCGGTGTTCTTGATCTTACCGTAGTTACCCCAAGGTGCATTAAGACGTGAAGAACCATTGCCTTGAGTACCCATATATGAAGGCAACTGTAAAGGCATCAGCATATCGTTGGAAACCTTGTTGTACCAGTCGAGAGTGAAACCAATCTTATCTTTGAAGAGTCCAAGATCGAGACCGATATTGGTCTGTTCCTGAGTTTCCCACTTGATAGAAGTGTTTGGAATATTGGTAGGACGGTATGCTACGCTTGTTTGACCAACAAGGAACTTGGTTACGGTAGTACCCCATTTGTAAGCACCGATATTGGCATTACCAGTCTGACCCCAGCCAATACGAATCTTACCATTGCTCAACCATTTACCTGCGATGCTCTTGATAAACTTCTCGTTAGAGAAACGCCAGCTTGCTGCGAATGAGTGGAATGAAGCCCAACGGTTTTCAGGACCGAAGTTAGAACTTCCGTCACGACGGAATGTATATGTTGCTAAATAACGGTCATCGTAGTTGTATGTCTCACGTGTAAAGAATGATGACATTGTTGTAACACCGAAACCAGACTTGATACTAGGAGTGCTGGAACCCAAAGATGGCAAATGGATCATATTGTTTGGCAAATTAGAGTTTGCCTGATAGGTATAATCCCAGTCACTACGCCAAGCTTCCTGACCCAGCATGGCTGTGAAAGAATGCTTTTTGATACTTCCATTATAAGTAATGTAGTTCTTAAACTGCCAATACTTGCTTGTATTCTTCTGCCAGCTTGCAAAGTTTGTGTCCTGGTTCCAGTTGCCTAAGTGCATAGTAGGTGTAAAGACCTCTGCATCACTCCATGATAAGTCGTAACCCAACTCTGTATGCCAGGTGAGGTTCTTTATAGGAGTAATGTCTGCAAAAATGTTACCGGTCAGCTTGTTACGCTTCATTGTGATATCCTTGCTCAAAGCCTGTGCAATAGGGTTTGGTGAAGACCAGCCGTCACGTACTACAGATGTGTAGTTTCCGTCTACGTCATAGATTGCAATATCTGGAGGTGTAGTCAATGCGTATGTAATAACACCTTCTGTACCATCAGCATGGAGCAGACGCTCCTTGGTTCTTGTGTATGTAGTATTCATACCTATCTTGAACCATTTCTTCAGTTGAGCATCCAGATTGGCACGTACGTTCAAACGCTTGAAGTTAGAACCGATGATAGTACCATCCTGATCCATCATACCGCCACTAACATAGTACTTAACCTTTTCTGTACCACCTTGTGCAGCAACCTGATGCTGGTGCTGGAAAGCTGTGCGGAATACAGCGTCCTGCCAGTTGGTTCCTCGACCCAAGATAGATGGGTCTGAGAAATCAGGACGTGCCTGATCCTGTGAAATCCATCCGTTGTTTACAAAATCATTATAATATTCTGAGAATTCACGAAGATTCAGAATGTCAATACGCTTTCCCTGGTATTGCCATGCAGCCATGCCGTCGTATGTAAATTTTGCTTCTCCAATCTTACCCCGTTTGGTTGTGATAAGTACAACACCATTTGCACCCTGGGCACCATAGATGGCTGTAGCAGAAGCATCCTTCAGAATTTCCATACTGACGATATCGGCAGGGTTGATAGTTGACATTGGTGATACGGTAGAAACAGAACCGTTTCCTAAGGCATCTCCCAAACCTAATGAACCGCCGCTTGAACCGCCGCCCTGGAAGATGACACCATCAATGACATAAAGTGGTTCTGCACCGGCATTGATTGTTGACTGTCCGCGAACTCGGATTGAGGTAGAAGAACCTGGAGCACCTGAAGTCGCTACAGATGTAACACCGGCAACGCGACCTTGGAAACTCTGGTCTAAGTTTGTGATAATAGAACCTTTGATTTGGTCTTCTCCCATGGAAACAGAAGCTCCTGAGATGTCGCTCTTCTTCATGGTACCATAACCTACAACTACCACCTCGTCAAGACTGTTGTTGTCTTCTACCAAAGTGATGTCGTACTTGCTTTGGCCTCCTACTTTGAAAGTTTTGGTAACATAGCCTACGTAAGTTACCTCTACAGTCTGTCCGGCACCTACATTCAGTGTGTAGTTACCATCAAAGTCTGTCACTGCGGCATTTTTTGTGCCTTTCACTTTTAC
>ERZ779959.260-NODE-260-length-11802-cov-20.8573_pt1 | contig 11802 bp, 13 predicted proteins | sample MGYA00511348_ERZ779959 | MGnify/ENA primary metagenome ERZ779959 (study PRJEB29588, sample SAMEA2162880) | human gut metagenome | biome: human gut; feature: human-associated habitat; material: faeces | place: Denmark | collected 2008/2010 ...
CCGAACCGAACTTTAATTAGCAAGATTTTCAAAGATCTCTCGTGCTTACAGCGTATAGCTGCTTAGCACATTATTGAATTATTAACGAACTATTGTTAAAATAATTATCAATAAATATGAAAGGAATCGTATTAGCAGGTGGTAGCGGTACTCGTTTGTATCCTATTACAAAGGGTATCAGCAAGCAGCTGATTCCTATCTTCGATAAACCGATGATATATTATCAATAACAAAGCTACTGTATTTGGCTATCGTGTAAGTGATCCTGAGCGATATGGCGTGGCAGAGTTTGATGAGCAAGGCAATTGCCTGAGTATCGAAGAGAAGCCTGAGCATTCAAAGAGCAATTATGCTGTAGTGGGCTTATACTTCTATCCTAACAAGGTGGTGGAAGTAGCTAAGCATATATCGAAGTCTTGGAGAAGCGACAGGGCTTGAAGGTAGCTTGCTTGGAAGGTATTGCTTATCGCCAAGGATGGATAGATAGTGATACGTTGCGTGAGAATGCTCAGCCAATGTTGAAGAATGACTATGGCAAATATCTCCTTTCAATTCTTGAAGAGAAAGAGCAAACATTAAAAAAGAATTTGGAATATTAATTTTTTGAACACGAATCTTACGAATAACACGAATATAGAGGTTATAGTTTCTCCTGAATGATTCGTGTAATTTGTGTTCGAATATATACATTGATTAGAATGAAAAATATTGTAATCACGGGCGGTGCTGGTTTCATCGGCTCACATGTAGTAAGACTTTTCGTGAACAAATATCCTGAGTATCACATCATCAACCTCGACAAGTTGACTTACGCAGGTAATCTGGCTAACCTCAAGGACATCGAGGATAAGCCTAACTATACTTTCGTAAAGGGTGATATCTGTGATTTTGACCTGATGCTGAAACTGATAGAGGACTACAAGGTGGATGGCATCATCCATCTCGCAGCCGAAAGTCATGTAGATAGAAGTATCAAGGATCCATTCACTTTCGCTCAGACCAACGTGATGGGTACCCTGTCTCTGCTCCAGGCGGCAAAGATTTACTGGGAAAGTCTTCCTGAGGGATACGAGGGTAAGCGCTTCTACCACATCTCTACTGATGAGGTTTACGGTGCCTTGCAGATAACTCATCCTGAGGGCATTCCTGCTCCTTTCACTACCAAGGCATCCAGCGGTAAGAACCACGAGGCTTATGGCGAGGAGTTCTTCCTGGAGACTACCAAGTACAATCCTCACTCTCCATATTCTGCATCTAAGGCAAGCTCAGACCACTTCGTCCGTGCTTTCCACGATACATACGGTATGCCTACCATCGTGACCAACTGCTTTAACAACTACGGTCCATACCAGTTCCCTGAGAAGTTGATTCCGCTGTTCATCAACAACATCCGTCATCGCAAGCCATTGCCAGTATATGGTAAGGGTGAGAACGTGCGCGACTGGTTGTATGTAGTGGATCATGCCCGTGCCATCGATATGATTTTTCACAAGGGTAAGATTGCCGAGACTTACAGCATCGGCGGTTTCAACGAGTGGAAGAATATCGATATCATCAAGGTGGTAATCAAGACTGTTGATAGATTGCTCGGTCGTCCTGAGGGTGCTGACTTGGATTTGATTACTTATGTAACAGACAGAAAGGGTCACGATATGCGTTATGCCATCGACTCTAGAAAACTGCAGAAGGAACTCGGCTGGGAGCCATCTCTCCAATTTGAGGAGGGTATCGAGGAGACCGTAAAATGGTATCTTGAGAACCAGGAATGGATGGATCATGTTACTTCTGGGGAGTATCAGAAGTACTATGATAATATGTATAAAGATAGATAATGTCTTATTTCGAAAACCTACCTTCAATAGTCTTTGCGACCCCTTCGGTTCCCCTTACAGGGGACAGAAACCTTCCTTACCCTTTTTCGAAAATCACCCCGTCCCTCTTTACCCTTAAAGAGGGCTCCACCTCTCACCCCGACCCTCTCACCCTCAGGGGAGAGGGAGGAAACCGCCCTACTCGGTGCTCGGAACCGCTACGCTCTAAGGTTGGCGGACCATCAAAGGTCTTCGCCAGGTTTATGCGGGCTGGGACCGCCTTACTATAGCTTGCTGAGGTAGGGAACAGCTGTTTATAGTTTACAGTTAATAGTTTATAGTTTACGATTGATTTCGTGGTTATTTGCTGATAACTTGCAGATTTCTTGTTAATTGCTTGGTGGTTTCGAGAAAAAAGCGTACTTTTGCGGCAGAGTTAAACGTTTAAAAGGAGAAGGTTATAATGAATGAAAGAATATTCGATATAAAAAAGGTTGCACGCTATATCGCTTTGTCTTTGTTGACGAAACAGATGACGGTTAGCCCTTTGAAACTCCAAAAGTTGCTTTATTATGCGCAAGCTTGGAGTATGGTGTTCTTTGGTCGCCAAAGACAACTGTTTGCAGATGTTCCGCAAGCATGGGTAAATGGTCCGGTTTACCCTACTATATATAATATGTGGAAGAATAGAAACATGTGTGAGCATCTTACACCAGCAGATTTTGAAACAACTGAGGATGTTATAGATGAAGCTCTCGGCGAGGTGACTAAGCAATTAGGGCTTGGCGATGATGAAATCCAATTGTTGGAACAAATAGTACTGAAATATGGTAGCAAATCACAGAATTACCTCATATTCTTGACTCACTCTGAATTGCCTTGGTGTGAGAAACGCGAGGGGCTGAAACCTTATGAACGCTCGGTAAATCCTCTGTCATTGGACACGATGTATAGCTATTATGCTGAGCGTCATGCCAAGAATGTAGAACGCAGAAAAGGTATGGTAACGGCATGAGTATAGAGATTTTTGATGATGACATCGAACAGTTGCGAGATGATTTATCTGTAGAACCTTGGAATGTCATCAGTAATGATGACGTCAGGAATTCTTGTCTGTTACCGATTCGCATCAGCTATGAATTTGTTGATATGGGAGATACAGAATATGGTTTTAATCAGAATTTCTCTGAAAAAGATACCTTTGAGTACTTTGACTGCATGAAATATATTTCTGGTCGAACCATTGATGAACTTTTGATGGATGATGGCTTTCGCTTACGTAGGCATTCTGCTTTACACAAGCCTTTGAAGTCGGCTTTGGATAAATTGGAACTTGGTATAACTGAAGGACAGCCAATCATCTTTCATTTTGGACTATATACGGATAAGAAGCAAATAGCTTCAAGAGAAAGTGGTGTTCGTTCGCCTAGAATATACTTTATGCAAGGGTTGTATGGTGTAATTTATCCTCTCTTCTTCGACCCTTATCATGAAATTACAAAATAGATTAATATCCTACACTGTGGTACTCCTGCTGTCACCTTTACTCTTCCTGGGTTCGCTGAATGGCGAGACTGGCAGAAAGAGTGTGAAAGAACTCTTCATCGTGCAAAAAATACTAGAGAAAATGGAAGAATGCAATAGGGAGAAGATACAATAATTTTGTGTCTGCTTGTGGAACCTAGTCTTTTTGAAAAGACGGAATTGGGAGATTTCCAGGCTATTAATGCTCCAAAAACTACACTTTCTGAACTTGATAAATCGGCTCAGGAAAGGATGTATTTGAAGCTAGTTGAAGAAATAGAACGTATAACTAGTTCATGTAACTAAATTCTTTTTATTAAAGGTTTTTCTAAAATATGAATATTTATGAACAGAAATGATAAGTTTGAACTTTTCTTCTCGGAAAATGAATTGATTTCAAGTAATAAGTCTTGGAAGAAAATAGGGGATAATTATGAGCAGTATAGCATAAATAGTTCTCGTAATTATATAACCAATGCATCTTGTGGTATTAATTCTAAATAAATTTGTCTTATGAGCAATTGGAGTGAGATTTTGACAGTAGTAAATCAATCTTTTCCAACAAATATTGATTTGCTTAATAAAAAAAGGAAGGAGTATATGGATAAAATAGCGGAAATAACAGGGCGTAATGTTATAACCTATTATTCTGGCTGGCTTAAAAATCCTAATGCGCCATTTATTTCAATTAATGATTCTGACATGAATGCTTTTATGACTAACGTATATAGATTGGATAGAAGTAAAGGTCTTGATTTAATATTGCATACTCCTGGTGGCGATTTAGCTGCTACAGAAAGTATCGTGAATTATCTTCAGTCTGCTTTTGGTGGAAATGTGCGTGCTATAATTCCTCAAATATCAATGTCTGCTGGTACGTTGATTGCAATGTCGTGTCGAGAAATATTGATGGGACGTGAGTCTTCTCTGGGGCCGATAGATCCTCAACTTGGAGGAATTCCATGTCAGGGTATGCTGGATGAATTTGATAAGGCTGTAAATGATATCGCTAGTAGACCTTCTTCCTTAGGCTTGTGGCAGGCAATCATTGGTAAACTGAATCCAACTTTTATTACCAATTGCGAGAATTCGATAAAATGGTCAAAGGAACTAGCCAAATCATTCCTATTAAAAAATAATCCTGAGCTTAATATAGACAACATATATGAGGTTTTTCTCAATCATCAGCATAGTTATTCGCATTCTCGTCATATTCCTAAGGAGCAATGTAAGGCTGCTGGCTTGAAGATAACAGATTTGGAAATGAACCAAGACTTACAAGATGCAGTATTAAGTCTTCATCATTGTTATATGATCTTATTTGATAAGATAGCATGTTCTAAGGTTGTAGAAAACCAAATAGGTGGTTGTTTTATTCAAAATTATTCTGAAGAGGGAAAATAGGTATGGCTATATTTGTATATACATGTAACCAAGAAAATTCTTGGAAGGCCATGAGTTCGTATGGTGTGATGCAATGCGTGGCTTGCATTTCCTGAGACCTTCGTTTACCCAGAGCAAGCTGGTGAGATGTGTGAAGGGTAGAGTGATAATCATCCCGTCCTTCTTTGGTGATAAAGCGAGCTGCACTCGGCAATTTGAAAGCGAGCTTTCATTGCACTCATTGGTATCGCTTTTTCCCATTAAAGAAGGCTTTTTCGAAAACCTACCCGTCCTTCCTTACCGTTAAGGAAGGCTCCACCTCTCATCTCGGCCTTCTCTCCTCAGTCAAGAAGAAGTAAACCGCCCTACTCGGTGCTCAGAACCGCTACGCTCTAAGGTTGGCGGGGCATCAAAGCCCTCGCCATATTTTGCGGGATGGGACCGCCTTGCTAAAGGTGGTGGCTTAGGGAACTTTCTATAAGTGTCCGAATTCTGGGCAACAATGATTCGATTGACAGATTTCTGGACTCATTAGTAAATTATCATATTATGTTATGGAAGAGAAAATTCTTAATTTGCATTTCTATCAAGGTAAATCTAACTATCTTGTAGAAAACAATATAAAAGAAAAAGAATACAAACAAGCCGTCAAGGCAAAAATTGCAGAGTTCTTTAATATGAAGAACGTTTGTTTCCTCTTTGGTGCTGGTACCAGTTGTCCTGCGATTCCGAATATGGCAGGTCTTTATGCAAAAGTTGAAAAGGCTTTGAAAGGCAATTATATGGAAAAACGTTTCGGCAAGATTGCCAAGGCTTGTGACAACAAGTTGGAAGAGATTCTCTCTGTGCTATACTCAGGTAGAGCTTACTATCAAGGTTTTGGTGATGGTTATAAATATAGGGAAGAGAAATGTTCTGACCTTATCAAGTTCATAGAAGAAATTATCTTTAAAAGTATCAATATTGATTTCGCCAAGGGTAAAGCTCCTGAAGTCCTTGAAACTTATAAATCCTTCTATCAAAAGATAGCTTTCCGCAACAAAGATTTATCTCGTATCTGTGTCTTTACCACCAACAATGACCTCTTTAATGAAAGGGCAATGGATAATCTGAATATCCATTATGTGAACGGGTTTAGTGGGGGAATAAAGAAACATTTCAATCCTGCCATGTTCAATTACACCTATTCAAAGCGTATGGATGTCAGTATTGACAAGTATGAGCCTGTGGAGAATATGGTGTACTTCTACAAGATTCATGGTTCTGTGAATTGGATTGATGATGATAATGATGACTCCAACTTCTTTAGTATCATGGAGGACACAAATCCTAAATGGAAAGAAGACAAGAACATCCTGATTTATCCTACTCCTACCAAGCAAAATAAAAGTCTCGGTGCTCCATATGTTGATTTGTTTAGAGAGTTTCAGCATCGCTTATTAGAGCCTAATACCGTTCTCTTTGTGATGGGGTATGGCTTTAATGATGAGCATGTGAACGACGTTATTTATAGAGCATTGGCTACCAATACGACTTTTAACCTTGTGGTAATCGACCATATAGCCGAGGATAAGCCAATATGCAAAATAGATGATAAACGTATATTCCGACTTTGGGGTGAAGTGGAAAATCCAGATTCTAAAAAAGATAATATTCAAATGCATTATTTTGATTATACTGTAAGAGAATGGATGCCAAACTTGAATGCTTTTGCTCAGGAAGAGAAGATAGTTAAGGACTTTGTCAAAGGTCTCAAAGAAATTAGCAAGAAGGTTTAATAGCACTAGTTTGTAACCATTAAAAAGTAAAGCTATGAAGATAGGAAAAATTGTATCTGTAGAATATGATAAGTTTCGGGTTCGGTTGTTTGCTACAACCAAGCATTCTACTGTATCTATCAATGGGCAGGTTTACTACTTTGGTAACATTGGTAGTTACTTGAAGACGAGCAATGCTACTGGTGACCAAATCTTGTGTGAAGTCAGTGCTATCTTGGATTACAATCAAGAGGGGAAAATGTTTTCTTCATTTAATCTGGATAGCTCTCGTGAGTTCATCGTCAAACCAATAGGAACGATAACTACTTCTGGGAAGTTTGCTATGGGTGTAGGAATATTCCCTTCCTTATATAGTGATGTGGAGATTGTTACGTTCCAAGATCTGCAGCAAATCCTGTCTTCTCAGATTGAAGAAGATGATGATGATAAAATCCATCATTCGATAGATATTGGCTATAGCAAGAGTTTGATAAACTACAAAATATCATTAAGTATCAATAGACTTTTCAATATTCATACTGCCGTTTTAGGTAATAGTGGTAGCGGAAAATCTAATACAATTGCTCGCATTTTGCAGGAGGTCTTCCGTAAAGAGAATAACCATGCATATGGCTCCAAGGTTATCTTGTTTGATTCCAATGGCGAATACCCAAAGGCTTTTAACAGAGAATTGAACGATGATATTCATACGATATTCTATAAGCCTAATGCGGGTGATGCCGATGAGGGTATGGTTAAGTTTACTCTGCCATATTATCTGATGAATCTTGATGAATGGTTGGCATTTTTGATGGCTTCAGAACGAACTCAAAAGCCTTTTTGGGATAACGTTCTGCAAGAGTGTTATAAGTTCTATCGAATGTTCAACACCAAGGAAGAGAATGTGGTTAAGCAGTTTGCTAATTACATTAAATGGAAGACTTGGAAGATATTATCTGAAATTATAGCAAAAGCTGATTCTGATAGTTCAAAGATGACAATTGCTAAGGGGGCAATTCAGAAGATGAAAGATATTTATTCGTTGGTTCCTAAGCATGAAGTGCCTGACCAAGTAGTTGATGATTTGGACAACTTCTTTTCTGTATGTATAAAATTGTGTGTTGTATATTATGGTAATAACAATAATTCCCTTTCTGAAGCTTTGCCTAAATTCATAAAGGATGAAAAAATTGCTTGGTATGTAAGAGTCGATTTTCAAGCTGGGGCTAATGCTCACTATGTGACATCAACTCATCGTGAGAATGATGGTGACGCTTTCGAGCAAATAGATGAAGGTTCTGCCATGAAGATAGACGAAGAGAAATTGAAATCTGGAGATTACTTCGATTACCGTTTTTTGAAAACTGCAGCCGAATTGGTTTTGTTAGAAGAGGAGGCTAAGGGTAATCTGCGTGTCAGAGAGTTCACTTCTACATTAATGACGCGTCTGGATGTTTTTCTCTACAACGCAGAATGTAAGTTTATGAAAGAAACGAATTGTCGTTATGAAAATGAAGATGACTATTTGGCTAAGGTCTTCGGAATTTCAGAAGAATCAAATGAAACTCAACTTATATGCATAGATTCAAGTGAGGTTGGAACAGATGTTCTTGAATTGATGACAAGTGTGGTAAGTCGTATTCTTTTTGATTATCGAAAGAAGCAAAAGGGAGAAAAACGTAGAAAACATCCTGTTCATTTGATATTGGATGAAGCTCATAGGTATATTAGAAAGGATACGGAATATATCATGAGAGAGAACATTTTTGAGAAGATTGCCAGAGAGGGTAGAAAGTATTCTTTGTTCTTGATGATTTCATCTCAACGACCATCTGAGTTATCGCAGACTGTTTTATCACAATGTGGAAATTATATTGTGCATAGAATACAGAATGAAATAGACATGAATTATATTTATTCGGTTCTTCCATATTTTTCTTCTGATTATGTCAATAAGATAAAACAGGCTGTGCCTGGTGAAGCTTTGATATTTGGCAACTGTGTACCCATGCCATTAATGGTAAAAGTAGAGCAAGCTTCGCCTGATCCAAATAGTGAGAATTGTAAAGCGGATGAAGAATGGTTTATGAAGTATCAATAGGTTGCTTAATAAGAAATTTTTAAAAAACTAAGATAGATGAAAATGTATAGTTATATTGTGGCTTATGATCTTTGTAAGCCAGATCGTGATTATCAATCTTTATATGAAATGTTGCGCTCTTTCCCTAATTGGGGTAAAATTACCGAATCTGTGTGGTGTATAGTTTCGCCATTGAGTCATAAGGAAGTACGTGATAATTTAATGGGCTGTTTAGATTCTAATGATAGACTTTTAGTTGTAGAAACTGGTCACCGTGCAGCATGGACTAATGTGATAGCTGATAATGAGTGGGTGAGAAAATATATAATACAAGATGAAGGAGTCGTTTAAAGGTTTATGTAATCTAAATGAAGATGAGTTAAAAGCTCTTTTGGAAAATTCTAAGACTTCTATTGTCATAGACACAGAAGTTCTTTTGATGCTTTTCCAAATGGAGGAGAAAAATTCTTCGGAATTACTGGATATACTAGAAAGTGAATGGATGTCAGACAAACTTTGGATGCCATATGATGTTGGTTTTTCTTTTATGTGCAATGTAAATTCTTATATCGTAAGAGAAAGGCAATTGATTAATAATGCTAGAAAGCAATTAGAAAACTTTCATGACAATGTGATTAATATGAAATCGAATCCTTATCTCAAGGATGATGTACTGGCAAATTTTAAGGATACATTTGATAAAATCAAGACCAGTTTTGATTCTGATATCAATGCTCTTGATTTAGAACTTGAGAAAAATACCAAGAAGGAAAGGATTGATAAAATATTTTCACAGGATAAAGTTGGTGTAAATTACACTGATGCCCAGTTGAGTGAATTGTTCAGAAGAGGTGGTGAACGATATGGGAAGAAGATGCCACCTGGTATGGACAATGGTAATACTAATGAACGAGAAAGATATAGAGACTATATTATTTGGAAGGAAATGCAAGGTTTTGCATCCTACTATAAAAGAAATATTGTCATGGTTAGGGGAAGTAAAACCAAGGACTGGTTTAATATGGATGATAATAATCGTATATTAGGTCCAAACCCCTCTATAGTTTCTGAATTTGCTATTAAAACGAAAGAAATTTCAGGTATTGCTGCTGATTTCTATTGTCTCGATCTTGTTTCTTTTTTGGAAAAATGTCATAAATTTCAGTTTTTGAAGCAACCATCTGATAGTTTAGTATCACAACTTAAAGATATGATAGTAGTTGCCAATTCTGAGAAAAATGCAGTGTCTTCACAAAATAGAGTATTATCAACCAATTCAATGAGTGTAGGAAACATTGGTGAAGTTAAAAAATAACATACGATGGAAGAGAAAAATCCATTTTCCTTATTTGATTTTCTTGGCTATTTCTTTCCAGGGGCGTTTGCCCTCTTGATAATATGGAGTTCATATATCGTTTGGACGAAAGAAGATATATTGCCAATTTCATATTTGTATGATAGCATTGGTTATTATTCTAATGGTAAGTCTCTTGATCTTGTAAAGATTGCTGTTCCTTTTATTCTATGTGCATATATCTTAGGGCATCTTATTTCTTACTTGTCTGCGATAACTATCGAATTTTTCACGAATAAAGCTTTTGGTTATCCAAGTTTATATCTATTGAGCAACCAGAAAAAAATGTTCATCATAATTTTTGGTATGCAGACTTTGAGTACGAACCTAAGACTATGTGGCATTTTAAGATTTGGATTTGGAAATATACATTTAGTGGGAAATTCGTAGCTGCTAATTTCTTTAGGAATTTAATTTTGAACTTTGATTTGCGATTAATATATCGTATCTTTCTCTGGATAATTATGTTCCCTGTATCAATCGTTGTGATGGGCATAAATTTTATTTCAACCCCAATTGTTAATTTCGTGACAAGACCTCAGGAGCGATATATCGTAAATTGTATAGAGGAGAAATTGTTTGCTTTGGCCGATGAACTCGGGGTAAAAAGACCCCCGATTAATCTTCAGTGTGATTTCCATAGGATAGTTATGCACTATGTTTATGTAAATTGTAAAGAGTGTCAAAGTAAGGTTGATAATTATGTAGCATTATATGGTTTTCTGAGAGCAATTACGCTCATTCTTTGTCTATTTACAGATTTTATAATTGCACAAACTTTGGTAATCCTAGCCAAACTGATTGGTAAAGAGGAACTTCATGTCTTGATACAAAACTATAATATTTCATGGGCGAGCGTGATGGTAGTAATTGTTTTGTGGTTTAGTACTATTATTGCTTATTTTGGCTATATAAAGTTTTTGAGAAGGTTTACATTAGAGAACTATATGACTTTGTTATCATATAAAAAATATGATAGAAAGTGACTTGAAACTAGTATTAATGGGTGGTATGATGAAGCCTTATAAAGAATTGTTGGATATTTTCGCTTTTCTGAGATGTTGTCTTGGTTGTAAGGTGAATATGAACAGGGTGATTGCTGGTATGGACTGGCAGGAGCTGTATTCCTTTGCTTCTAAGCAGGCGTTGCTGGGGCTTTGCTTTGATGGTATTGAGAGATTGGGAGAGGAGTATCCTGAGGAGATGAAGCGGAACCCTATTAGAAGGGAGCTGCTGATGACTTGGATGGGTAAGGCGCAACAGATTCGCAGGCAGAACATGAAGGTGAATGCTGTGGCGAGCAAGCTCTTCTCAATGCTGAGAGAGGATGGGATGAGGTGCTGCATTCTGAAAGGGCAGGGGAATGCCTTGATGTATCCGAATCCTTATTCACGTACTCCTGGAGATATTGATGTTTGGATTGATGCTAGTATGGAGAGGATTATGGAATATGCTCAAAAGAAGTTTGAACTGGAAGATGATATCAGACTGCAGCATCTAGAGACTTCCTTGGATGGTGTGCCTGTAGAGTTGCATTTCTTTCCTTGCTCCATGAATAATCCTATCTATCATGCTAGATTGCAGAAATGGTTTCGAAGGAATGCGGATTTGTAATGCTCGCATATTGTGAGTCTGCCCGATGGGGCAGGGGATATTGCTGTGCCAACGACAGCATTTAATGTGATTTATCAGCTGACGCATCTGTATCACCATTTCTTTGACGAAGGGATTGGAATGAGGCAAATCATTGACTATTACTACGTTGTTTGCGACTTTTATAAAGTCTATCAAAATTCTTCTAAAATCACCCCGTCCCTCTTTACCATTAAAGAGGGCTCCACCTCTTACCCCGACCCTCTCACCCTCAGGGGAGAGGGAGGAAACCGCCCTACT
>ERZ779959.265-NODE-265-length-11618-cov-3.06279_pt1 | contig 11618 bp, 8 predicted proteins | sample MGYA00511348_ERZ779959 | MGnify/ENA primary metagenome ERZ779959 (study PRJEB29588, sample SAMEA2162880) | human gut metagenome | biome: human gut; feature: human-associated habitat; material: faeces | place: Denmark | collected 2008/2010 ...
GATAGAATGGGATATTGTATCTGCAACCATCAACGAGAATCCGGGAATGATTGCCGGAGAGATATATCGCCGTAAACCAGATATTATTGCTGCTACCTGCTGGCTTTTCAACCATGAAATACTGCTCCATGTGCTCTCACGCGCCAAAGCATTATTGCCCGACTGTTGCATTGCTTTGGGAGGTCCGGAATTTCTAGGAGAAAACCAAACTTTCTTAAGACGTAATACATTCGTCGATTGTGTTTTCAGAGGAGAAGGAGAAGAAGTAGTAAGCCAGTGGCTGACATGCTGGAACCAGCCTGATGCCTGGAAGGACATCACCGGATTATGCTACATAGACGCTAAAGATGATACATACCATGACAACGGTATAGCCCGCGTACTCGATTTCGATCAGCTGGTTCCTCCCGAAACCAGTCCTTTTTTCAACTGGAGCAAACCCTTTGTACAACTGGAAACGACACGCGGATGTTTCAATACCTGTGCGTTTTGCGTAAGTGGAGGAGAAAAGCCGGTCCGCACCCTTCCGTTGGAAACAATCCGGGAACGCATCAGTCTCATCCACCAGCATGGCATTCGCAACATACGTGTACTAGACCGTACTTTCAACTACAACAACCGACATGCAAAGGCATTGCTCAGTCTGTTCCAAGAATTTCCAGATATCCGCTTCCATTTGGAAATACATCCGGCTCTACTGTCCAACGAGCTGAAAGAAGAACTGACGCATATGCCCGACAACTTGCTTCATCTGGAAGCCGGCATACAGAGTCTTCGTGAAGAAGTTCTGACAACCAGCCGACGTATGGGCAAATTGTCCGATGCTCTAGAAGGATTGAAATTCCTCTGTTCATTGAGCAATATGGAAACACATGCCGATCTGATAGCCGGACTTCCTCTTTACCGTCTGGAAGAAATATTCGAAGATGTACGTACGTTAGCTTCTTACCGTGCAGGAGAAATACAGCTCGAATCATTAAAGTTACTGCCAGGCACAGAAATGAGACGCAGAGCTGCCGAACTAGGCATCAAATATTCTCCATTCCCTCCTTATGAGGTATTGGAAACCGGAGAGATCAGTCCGAAGGAGTTACAGACGGCACACCTGCTGTCACGCTTGCTTGATGGATTCTACAATACCTCCGTATGGCAGCACATCACACGACGGCTAATTGTAGAACAGACAGACTTTCTGCATCGTTTTCTCGAACATCTGATTGCACTTGGAGTAGCCGACCAGCCCATGAGTCAGGAACGTAGGGGAATCATTCTGTATGAGTTTTGCAAGCAATCCTACCCTTCTTATGAAACGGCAGCAACTTTGGCATGGATAGAAGCAGGAATGTCACTCAAGAAACAGCCGGCAGCCCGTATCCGTACCAAGCATGTCACACCTCCTGACAGCTGGAATATCGTATATGGAGAATATCACGATCATCTGAAGTTATGTCTGCTTCCCGCCAGTGAGAACGAACCGTTCAACTACTGGTTCGGATTCGAAACAGAAACTCAGCAACCTCGTCCGGTATTTAAGGCTACAAGCCAGAAGAAGGAACTTTGAGAAAAGCGCAGAAAATCATATCTTTGCAAAAAGCAGAACAGACTATGAACAGAATATGTCATCTTTTCGGAATAAAATATCCCATCATTCAAGGTGGAATGGTATGGTGCAGCGGCTGGCGACTGGCATCGGCAGTAAGTAATGCAGGAGGACTGGGACTGTTAGGAGCAGGCTCTATGCATCCTGAAACCTTACGCGAGCATATACGCAAATGTAAAGCAGCCACCGACAAACCGTTCGGAGTAAACGTTCCATTGATGTATCCGGAAATAGAAACCCTGATGCAAATTATAGCCGAAGAAGAAGTGAAGATTGTCTTCACCTCCGCCGGAAATCCGAAGATATGGACCGAATGGCTGCACAACAAAGGGATTATCGTAGCTCATGTAGTATCTTCCACACGCTTCGCAGCAAAATGTGAAGAGGCTGGAGTAGAGGGGAAAGGGGCGGGAGTAGCCTTTATTGTAGCCGAAGGGTTCGAAGCAGGAGGACATAACGGAAAAGAAGAAACTACAACCCTGTGTCTTATCCCGGCAGTCAGGAAAAGTTGTACACTCCCACTAATTGCAGCTGGGGGAATAGCTACCGGTGAAGGTATTCTGGCCGCAAGAAGTCTAGGAGCCGATGGAGTACAGATAGGCACACGTTTTGCGTTGACTGAAGAAAGTTCTGCCAGTTTCGCGTTCAAAGACCGCTGTCTGCGACTGAATGAGGGAGATACAATACTTACGTTAAAACAGCTTTCTCCTACCCGACTAGTGAAAAATGATTTCTACAAACACATTGAAGAAGCTGAAAAACGCGGAGCTTCCGTCGATGAACTGCGTGATCTGTTAGGACGCGGACGTGCCAAACTAGGTATTTTCGAAGGAGATTTATTCGAGGGAGAACTGGAAATTGGTCAGGCGGCATCAATGATTAAGCATCTGCAACCAGTCAGTGAAGTTATGAAAGAACTGGTAGAGGATTACAACACTGCACTCCGCCGGATACAGGATGAATTAAATTGGAATTAAATAAACTGATAATCACATTTCATTATGGCAGATAATTATCTGGAACGGCAGCGAGAACAATATGAAGCTCGAAAAGCTGCATGGGAAAAAGCTAAAAAATTAGGAAAGAAAAAAATAAAACCAGCCGTTAAATCTCAAAATCAGACTACTAATAAACCCTGATTACAACTGAAAGCTTTCTTCTGTTTCATTCAAGCGGGTATAGCAGCTTATTAATAAAAAAATAACTACCTTTGCGCGATTTTTAAAAGAAGGCAAAGATGGGAAATGCATATGAAGAAAGATTAGGAACCGACCGTATGTTACCTCTTATATTTAAGATGTCACTTCCGGCGGTTGCAGCTCAGCTGGTAAACCTGTTATACAATATTGTCGATCGTATTTATATCGGTCACATACCTGGCATCGGAACCGATGCTTTAGCTGGAATCGGAGTAACAAGTGCTGTCATAATACTGATATCTTCCTTCTCTGCTATTGTCGGAGCAGGAGGAAGTCCACTTGCTGCCATTGCCCTGGGACAAGGAAACCGGGAGCGTGCCGGACAGATTTTAGGCAACGGATTCATTCTGCTGCTCATATTTACCATACTGACTTCCGCTACCACTTACTTGTTTATGGAGCCGATATTGCTCTTTACCGGAGCATCGGAAAATACAATCGGATATGCTACTGATTATCTTTCGATATATTTGCTGGGTACTCTGTTCGTGGAACTGTCAGTAGGACTCAATACATTCATCAATACACAAGGACGTCCCACCATAGCCATGTATTCTGTCCTTATCGGAGCAATATTGAATATCGGATTAGATCCTCTGTTCATTTTTACATTCGGTATGGGAGTAAAGGGAGCAGCCTTAGCCACTATCCTGTCACAAGCCTGTAGTGCCATATGGGTAATTTCCTTTCTCACGTCGAAAAAAGCCTCATTAAGACTTGAATACCGCTACATGAAACTGCACAAAGGCATCATACTCTCCATTCTGGCGTTAGGAGTTTCACCATTTATCATGGCAAGTACAGAAAGCCTGGTGGGCTTTGTCTTGAACAGCAGTCTGGAAAAATTTGGAGATATCTATGTCAGTGCACTAGCCATCATGCAAAGCGCCATGCTCATTGTAAGCGTTCCACTGACAGGTTTTGCGCAAGGATTTGTTCCCATTGTCAGCTACAATTACGGCCATCATAACCGGGAACGAGTAAAGGAATGCTTCAAAATAGTAGTCATCATCATGTTTTCATTCAATTTTCTATTGATTTCATTCATGATTCTATTCCCCTCACTAGTAGCTTCCGCCTTTACGAACGATGAAACATTAATAGAAACAGTACGCCAGGTAATGCCGATTTTCCTTGGAGGAATGACAATATTCGGATTACAACGTGCGTGTCAGAACATGTTCGTTGCTTTAGGTCAAGCTAAAGTCTCGGTATTCATCGCTCTATTGCGCAAAGTTATATTACTCATACCGCTGGCACTTATCCTGCCCCGTTTCATGGGGATGCCCGGAGTATATGCCGCTGAAGGAATTTCTGATGCAACGGCAGCCATCTGCTGTACACTTATCTTTGCCATACAGTTTCCACGCATTCTCCGCAAGATGGTATAAGAAGAGAAACCTTATTCAGGTTTTCTCTTCATAACCTGACGGAAATCATTTACGATTTGCCGTCCCATATTGATACGTGTACTGTCTACTTTTCGTATTTCTACCGAAGTTACCGCATCCTTATATTTAGCCTTGCCCAGTTTAAACTTCATCTTATCCAGATTTCCCGTAATATTCACTCCCATCTTAAAAGGCAGAGGCGACTTTAAAATAGAAATATGGTAATCGAAGTTCATGTCGAGTCCCTGAGTTCCTCCCACAGCCGCCTTATATCGGTCTATCTGTACAATAAAAGGATATACTGTCACATTGCCGTCCTTTATTGTCATATTCACCGAAATACTGTCGAACATGTTCCGCTCTTTGTTCTTAAACATCAGCATCTTCGATATTTCAGCAAAAGTTTCTCCATCCATCAGTACTAGACTGTCGCCCTTAATATGTACAGCCGAACGCAAAGACGGAATCTTGATATTCAGATTCGAATCAAGTACCGCCTCGGCAGCAGCTTCAAAATCAACAACTCCCTGGAACGAACGAAGCATCGGGACAATTGTATCCAGTGAAGGAGCAAATTCAACCAGCTTGGCTATATTGATTTTATGCAGCCTGAAGTCGAATCCGGCATATCCCTGCTTCTTCTCCTGAGCACGATAAACCAAAGTTGCATTCATCTGAGCATCCATCCCCTTCATACTTAATCCTTTCAGATGAACAGCCTGATTCCGGATATCCACAGCTCCACGCACATCTTCGAATATCATCTTGTCATACTTCACCCTTTTCAAGTTAGTCTGGAGTTCAAAATCCAGACTCTTTGGAATTACAAATAACTCCAACGATGAAGCAGTAGTATCAACTTCAGCCTGAAGTGTATCTTCCGGGAAACTCAATGAATTGATAAGTTGATTACAGTCGAGGTTACGGGAAGAAACCTCCAGCTTCCCCCTCAACGGACGATGATGCTTCATCATTCCATACAAATCGTATATGGCTCCAGTTGCCGTCAAATCGGAATGTCCCACCCGACAAGTTGCATTTTTCAGCGTTATCATCCGGTTACCTACCGTCACCGATGTTTTTTTCATACGTATAGGTAATGCAAATTCAGGAGTCGACATTCTCATACGACGGAAACCAATGATGCCTTTCGGAATCCAGAGTGAATCATGCAATTTTTCTGCGGTCACAGCAAAGCCTGCCCGATCCACCCCCATCTTTGTTTTCCAGGCACGGCAGAACATGGTATCAGCACTCAGCGAAAGAGAAACCTGAGGCATCGAAGGGTTCTTTTTCCCAGGCTGCAAGCGCACTGTAGCATCAGCTTTCTGACAGAATAACGCCAACGAATCGCCCATATTCCCTTTCAGACGATTCAAAGTAAATTTACATTCAACGTCTGTAATACGGGTAGTATCCTGGGGGTTAGTAGATTTAACCGACATAGTCAGTTTTTCTACATTCGAATTAGCCAGCTTTGACTGCAAGACCAGTTTATTGATTTCCGCACGTGCAGCCAGATTATCATTCCCGATGAAATTGAGCGAAGCATCACTCGTAAATTCAAATCCTTTATTAACATCCCGCAACTGCAAATTCGTCATCTTCAATTTTCCACCTAAACGAATACGTCCCAAATCCTGCTTCTTAATGGAAGACAGCCGACATTTCAACCGCAAATCAGCCTCCAGATCGCCACCAATAGTTACCCCCTCCTGCAAAGGAAAAGCCTGTGCCAAGGCAGTCAGATCTACTTTCGATTTTGTATTAAACGTTATATCCGGATCTTCCAGCAGATTCATAATCTTTGCATCGGCCAGTATATCTGTATGAGCCCCCTGAAAATGAAAAATCTTCAAGTCTGCATACGAAGGCTGTTTACGCATTAAATCTACAAACGCATAAAAATCGGCCGTAAAATTGTCAATTCCATAAGGAAGTTTCTCATATTTAGCCGATGCTTTATCTATCTGTACCTTCAACGTAACGGCAGGCATCTGCTGCTTTCCATACCATCCTTTTACATCACCCTCCATTTTCACACTGCCTCTTGCCTCCATACTTTCACGCTTTAAAACACTCTCAGGAATCATATTGAATACCGTTTCCAAGGAAGGAGCATGCAGAGCATATGCAATATCCACGTTAAGTGCACGGCGAACAGTATCTCGCTTCAAGGTTCCCTTCACATCAAAGGTTATACCGTTTAATGAAATGTTGGCATCATTTAGTGTAAGTGTACGCGTAGAACGGTCCAGATCAAGAGAAGTCTTCAGGTCTGTCGCAACCTTATTGACCAGCAATTGTCCGTCCTGCCAGAAAAGTACATTATCATTGCTGAAACGCATAGCTAACTTTGAGTGTTCTTTCTGCAAAGAAGCTGTCAGATTAAGTGCAGCATTGGTCAGGCGGGCATAAACTCTTGTATCCCGGTCATCAAAAATAACATTTGCCCGCTTCAGCGATACCCGACGAATGTCAATACCTCCCGACAAATCTGTCTTGCCAGAAGAAGCAGTATCAGCTACAGCAGTTGTATCAGAAGCTACAATATCCCAGTTGGCAATGCCCTCCCTACTCTTATAAGCGTAAACCGAAGCATCTTCCAGTCCCAAATAGTTAAGAGTTATTTTTTTATTTATCAAATAATCTATCGGATTTACCACAACCACGCATTTGCCAAATGACAGCAACGAATCTGTTTTCTGCCATGCTGTATCACAGAACACTTTCGAGACAAGACTTCCATCGACCAACTTCAATCCGAAACGTGGAAACGTAGAGAAAAAAGTCAGTTCCACACTCTTCATCTCCAACTTGGCATTCAGTGCCTGATTAGCAGTTTTCAAGACTACCGGAGTTAACCTGGAAGGAGTAAACACAAAATTTATAGCAACTGTTATTGCTATCAGAATTAAAACAATCAATGAGCCGAAAGATATACCGGCTATTTTCAATATCCCTTTTGTACGCTTCTTCATAATCTTTTTCATACCTAATTTCCGGCAAAGATACAAACTTAACTTTTTCACTGTACCTTGTTTTTCTTTAATTAAGAACCCTGTTTTGGTTACTAAAAAGCCACTAAAACAACAAAAGCCGGAATTATGTCTAAAACTTGGGCAAATCTTTCCAAAAACATCGAGATATTTTTTTTAAATTTGTACAACTTCCCCGATTTCTTTGAGCAATATTTCAAAAGTATTTGTACAAAAATTGAGAGTTTTTGCTGAATTATCTGAAAAGACTTCAGCCAAGTAAAATATGCTCTTCAACAAGTTTTTGGAAACATATTGCCTTTTTTCTTCCCTATACACATTTTTTTCTTACGAAATTTCACTTTTACGAAAACATTTACTACATTTAGTTGTTTATTATTAAAAAACAAACTAATATGAAAAAAATCACTTTAGGAGCACTTACACTCTTACTCATCACGACAGCTTGTAGAGATGACAGTTATACTCTCTCTACTGAATCAACCCCCAATCTTGTTACTCCCGCTCTACATACCCGTGTGAGCGATTCTCAAAGTCCTCTCACGGGTATAGTAGAAGCTTATCCTTGCCTTCAGGGAAGCTCTATTTATTTCGGGAACTATGTAAACAATACGCTAAGCGTTTTCTATGGTTTTTACAATGTTCAGGATGGAAACATTGTAGGAGATAACAACCGAGAACTATCACTACCTGTAGGCAAATATAACATTGTATATTGGGGAACTCCCAAATATGAAGAACCTATTCATACAACCCCAGCCATTGATGAACCCGGGCTATCTATTGGTTCAGACTTATCTAAATTGTATTTCGGATTGAGACAATATAATAAAGATACTACGTACATTCCTGTATACGATCTGGTACACACCAACAAAGAAGTAAATATCGGACAAGAGGATCTGGAAGCCAATATGGAACGGGTTGTAGCAGGGCTCAAGGTGATTGTCAAAACAAAAAACAATGCCGTCATCAACTCTAACATTACAGATATGCAGGTTCTTATCGGTGGAATAGCTGAAAAAATCAATCTGTATACAGCCGAACCCGAAAATAAGACAAAGACTGTCAAGTTTGATCTAGTACGTTCTGTCGATAATACCGAAATGAGTAATGCAATGGTAATGGTATTTCCCTCTGCCCCCAATCCCTTGCTTACACTCCTGATTACGCTGAAAGATGGTAGCGTACACACGCTGTCGAAAAATCTAGAATCGACATTGGTTGCCAATACACGTCTGACAGTAAACATTGTTATCGGAGATATTTTTGCAGGGGGGAGTTCCGGAAACTTCACTATCGACAACTGGAATGAATCCAGCGAAACAATTGAATTTCCAGTGGTGGATTGAAGAAACACAAGCTCCTTTCGGGGCTCCCCTACCCTAGAAGAGAGATAAAGGAATTAAGACAAAACATAAAAAATTAGGAAAAATCCTCGCCAAGCTATAACTTTGCGAGGATTTTTTATAATATTATGTACATATTCCGTTCTATACACGAAATCATAAACACCGTCGCCGCAGCAAGAGGGCTGCTGACGGAAATGTTCGAGAAAAGAAAAATACTAAGCTTCAGATACTCCGATGCACTGGCTTTGCTGAAAGATGATGAAAACCGTCTGAAACTACTTATAGAAAAAGAGGTAATTCATCAGAACGGCAACTTTGTTGAGCTGGATGCACGGTTTATGGATTTTTTCGAACTGTTACTTGAGGCTAATGAAGAAATCAATACAGCCGTGATAGATGAAAATATCGAGTATCTTCACGAACTGATGGATTATTATCTCAAAGAACGTATCGCAACGCGTAAGGCTAGTTACGTAAGAAATATCAAAATTACTTTTCAGAAAATAGCTCGTACTACGATACGTAATATCATGAATTTGCAGACCAGCATCGACAATGCTTTCAAACATGAGCCTACCTATCAGATAAAGATTGCCAAGCTGGAAAACCTCGATAAAAAACGAATCAATATCCAGCAGCTGATTGATACGACGGAAAATCTGATATTGCACGAAGAACGACAATTCTTCCAACAAGCAACTGATGATGAGCTGAACCGGATTTTGCTGGAACTTCGTCGGGAATTACAGCTTTCGGCGCATAGTCTTATCCGGGCACAGCAGGATATCATTAATTACCTGAATCAGATTAAGAGTCAAGTGATACTGGTAGAAAAAATACGCCGGGTAAAATATTTGCAAGATCAGTTTGAGCTGCGCGCCAAAAGTAATCTCGCCGAAGTACTGGAACGTGAACACTCCATTCTTTTGGAAGGAACAGCACCATCATCATTCAAACTTTCCATAAATTACTTGAATACCGATGAGGCACGTCCGATCATTCTGAAAGTAATGAAAAACCTCCAGCATCGCGAAACCATACGAAGCAACGAAGCTGGTGCGTTCAGCGATGAAGATCTGGCATCTCAGTCAATGTATCAGGAAACAATAAGTCTGGAAGAAACGGTCGGCAACTATATTCAGGCACAAACTGAAGCAATGTGGAAAGATGCCACTGCACAGCCAGAAGATCTGTTCTCTTTCCTGATGCGCTATCCATTCCGTCAAGAAGTCAGTGAGGAAGAACGGACTACCCTCTTTTGCCAGATTGTATCACTATACGAATCTCAGTTCCGTATCAGTGAAGAATTTGGTATTTACAAAAACTATGAATATGCTCGCATCTATCCGATATAAAGGAGGATCGCATAATAAAAAATATTTACTTTAGTTCATTCCGGTAAACATTCGGAATACATGCTAAAGTCAATCAGAAAAAATCAATAGATTATATGGAACTAACAATAAGAATACCCGATCATACAGCGGCTATTTTCGACTATTTGCAAAAAGGTCTGTTTATCAGTTCAAACAGTACAAATGAAGACGTACGCGATTTATATGATATTATAGACGATGACTTCGAAGCTCTGTCGATTTATTTTGCACAGATAGGCTATACACTGGAGCGGGGAAACGAATATTTTTATTTTTCTCGTACAGAACCTCGTGTTACACTGGAACAAAAGATTCTGCGTGCCTATTACTGGATTGATGTTCTCGACTTATTTAAAACATACGATGAAACTTTCGGACCGGGCTATCGTTTTCAGCCGGAACAGATATTGGTGGAAGCCAACATCAACGTCATGTTGCAGAACAAGCTGGACGGGATACGTAAACATTTCTCCGATAAAGATGTACGCAAAGAGGTGCTCGATAATATGATACGGCAGCTTACCCGTGACTCTTTTCTGGAACTGGAAAACGAGAAGAACAATACATATAAAGTAATGAGTTCCTGGAATTATCTGGAACGCCTGATTGAAAGTATTAACATTTACGATGACAGCCAAGACGATGAGAAACCTGAATAGAATTATATTTATAAATAGTGCAAATATTCCTTATGCCGATGATATCTATTTGGATGGGAATGTACACTTTATCGGTACACAGGGAGTAGGAAAAAGTACCGTACTTCGCTCTATCCTCTTTTTTTACAATGCAGATACACAAAAGTTGGGAATCCCAGTTGAAAAACAGAGCTATACGGAATATTATTTCCCCTACGCCAATTCGTATATCATCTATGAAGTAGCTACTGAGAACGGGGCTTTCTGTATCCTCAGTTTCAAGTCGATGAACCGAGTAAGCTACCGTTTTATTGACTCTCCTTACCGGAAAGAGTTTTTTATCGATCCGGAAACCCGTACTGCCTATACTGGAGCCGACCGGATACGTATGCAGCTCGATTTGCAGAACGTAGACTACTCACGTATTATTTACACTTTCGATGAATACCGGAATATTCTTTATGGCAATGGCGTTTCATCTGATATGAAGAAATATTCGCTTATGGAAAGTAAGCAATATCAGAATATTCCTCGTACAATCCAGAATGTCTTGCTTAACTCTAAGCTGGATGCTGAATTCATCAAAAAGACAATTATTTCATCCATCAACGAAGATGAAACTGCAGTCGATCTGAATAACTACAAGGAGCATCTGAAAAATTTTGAAGTCCGTCTACGTGACATCGAAGAATTCCAAAAACGTGAAACACAAAAGCAGGCTAAAGAAATAACATTATTGTCGGCACAGGTTTCGAAACAGCAGACAGCACTGGCCCAAGGTTGCCGCGAACTGGTTTCTGCCTTTATCAAGGCTAAGGAAGCACTTCCACAATGGCAAGAAAAAAAACAACATGCGGAAAGTGAGCGCAACAAGTTGATTACTCGCCGACAAGAACTGCAAGAGCAGTCACGCCATCGCTGTGACAAATTGCAGGAAACACTTGCTGTATTAAACAATGAGCTGCAAAAGGCACAAAAGAAGGAGAAAGATTATGCTCGCCAACAAATAGAGCAGGTAATGGAGCGTTCTTCACGAAAAGAAGAATGGAAAAACCGCCGCGAC
>ERZ779959.275-NODE-275-length-11227-cov-2.13131_pt1 | contig 11227 bp, 9 predicted proteins | sample MGYA00511348_ERZ779959 | MGnify/ENA primary metagenome ERZ779959 (study PRJEB29588, sample SAMEA2162880) | human gut metagenome | biome: human gut; feature: human-associated habitat; material: faeces | place: Denmark | collected 2008/2010 ...
AGCAGGCACTGAGCGCCTAACCCGCTGTTCCGTGCGGTAATATTTATTGGCGCTGCTATCCGCAAAAGAGTTTATCCGGTCAATTTTTTGCGACACCGACTTTAATTGGGAGTCTATATTTCTGAATTTCGCGGATAGATCGCCCTTATTGATTACTTTTGGATCTATCCTATTTTTTATAGACCGGATGTTTTGATTTGCAGTCGTAACTGTTTTCTTTGCCTTTTTCGCCTGACTGCCGGCATTGAGAACAGCCGGAACATTTATTTTTATTGTTCCCATCAGCGCTCACCCCCTTAAATCTTATATCCGCGGTCTTATCGCCGCGCATTATCCCATATACGGCGTTTGCTCTCCATAAGGTCTTTGCTCTTTTCAAGCTCTTCGTTAAGTTTTTGAATTCTTTCAAAGTTCTCAAAAATTTTTGAAACCCTCAACAGAGCATCGAATTCGCCCGGAGCGTCATCATCATTTTTTGTTAACCGCTCCAGCTCTTTCTTCTTTTTCTTGTATTCCGCTTCCGCTTTTTCAAAATCGGACTTGGCCTTGGCAATTCTCTGAGCCTTTGCCCTGGCAGCAGCCTGAGCCTTTGCTCTTGCCGCAGCATCTTCTTCCCTCTTGACTGCCGCCGCCGATTTTATAGCGTTGCTTAAAGAAGTGAGCCGATTAATAACATCGTCTATCTGCCTGACTACCTGATCGATACCCTTTGAGACATACCTGACCTCTGCACCGCTCCAGTTTGCGGCAAGTGACGATTTATAATCTGTCAATTGTGTTTTTGCCCGTTTGAGACCGGCTATCTGATTTGTTATCTGATTCGCCTGATCCCTTGCTGCATTTACATTTACAGCCATATGTTCAACCTCTCTAAGCAATTATCTCGGCGTTCCGCATTTCGGACAGACTCCGTATTTAGAGCTGAACGGCGCAGAACAATTTTTGCAAAAAACTATTCTCACATCCTGATTGTTGGGATACGGCGTTTTCTGCGCTTTACCCCTGTTTGACACCGACCTCGTTTCCTTGCGGTCCTGCATCGAACCGGTACCTTCCCTACGTATTTTCAAAAGCATTGAAATTGTAACTGCGTGAAGCGCCATTGAAATACCGAGAAGCACAAAAATTATTATAATTTGAATATACAAATCCGTGACCTCCACATGAATAAGTGCATTTGACTAAATTGAATAAAACGCATAATCCATTAACGACTTTTTGTCAAAGTAAGCAACCGATTGATTTTCAAGGCCTTTTTCAACGGTAACCGATATTTTTTGCTCATAGAACCTTGTCTTCTTTTTGTTGCGTTCAATTATAACTGTTATCTCCGTTGAGCCCTCGTGTTTCGCTACTATACTTATTGTTTTTTTAGTTTTATTATATCTGACTTCGGCTATGTTGGGATCTGCTATACTTACTTTGATACCGCCCTTATTTTTAATATCCTTATCGCTTAATGGAAGTGATGTTATTGATACGCTTTCCTCGTCACCTTCGCGAACTATGCTTTTGTATTTTTCAAGATATATTTTTCCCTGACCGTTAACCTCAACAGCGGTTTGTCCGCTGCCGTCTCGTGTACAGTTTGACATATATTTTCCGTCTTCAAAGTGCGACGAGTGTGACCACAGGTTTATAGGCTTAAACATTGAAACCGATTTTGCTTTCAGGGTTTTAATAACAAATTTACCCACTTTGCTTTTTTCTGTCAGCAAATTTCCTTCAAAGCTCAAATTATAATCAATACCTATGCAATACTTTAAATCACCGCTTTTACTCCATTCATCCGCCGTATATTTGGTAACATACACATATCCGGATTGCGGTTTTTCATCATGAGAAAAGAATCTTGCTTCGGCATCAATCTCAAATTTAGCTTTTATCTCTCCATCTATAATCGGATCGCCAAAATAACCAACATTAGGATTCAACGCGAGCGCTATTGTAACATTTGCATTGACATGTGAATCCGTGTCTGTCGTTGACAGGTTTGCTGTATTTGCTCTGTAACTGAACCAGCTTGTCTTTTTTATGGTAAGTTCATATGCATTGCTCTGCATAATCTTCAGATTTATTGTTCCATCAAACCTGATTTCCAAATATAATGTTGCGCCTATAGTAAATCCGCTACCCAACGGAATTATAACCTGAGCCAGCTTAATGCTTTTTGACCCACCGGCAGAACTTCCGGTAAATCTCGCGTTTTTAATATTAGCAAAAAAATTACCGGATACTTTTTTATCTTTAAAGTCAATTTTAAGTCCGCCGTTTCCGTTATTTGCAGGGCTATATCTGAACTCCGCTTTAGCATTTGCAGTAAACTCCGTTTTATATGAGAGTTTCACATTTCCCACCGCTTTTTTACTAAGCAACAGTTTTCCGACATTATGGACACTGACATTGAAATCACTTATTGTTGCCGAGAGTTCAATGCTTGGGTCTATTGCCGGATTTCTCCATTCCTGTTTTGAATAAATCGGGTCGTTTATTTTAAAAGTGTGCCCGAAAGTGACGGTTATTCCGTTGTTGTTTGCGGCCGGTTTTATGCTCACGCCCTCAGGAATATCTTTGGAAGGAATTGTCTGTATTTTTTCATCTTCATCTTTAGGATTACTTACCGGACTTATTGTTTTCTTTGCGTTTATTCCCTGATTTTCGGGCTCATCTTTCAGAAATTGTTCCGCATCGCAGTCATATCCGGTTATCGTTACCATTACCCCGACATAATTGACATCTGTAATTTCAACCGATATCGGTTTTGAATAAGAAAGGCCTCTGGTTAAAGATTGTTGTGCTCCCGCCTTTGGCATCACAACAATCTTACCGACTTCATATGCCTCTATATTTTGCTGATAAGCAGCTTTACTTATTTGAAAGGAAATTTTTCTGCGATTTGCGGGACCGTCAAGAAATTCAGTTTCTGTATTTATTTCTTTGTCGCAAAAGACAGTCTTTGGCCTTTCGCCGCCATCTGTATCAATACTCTCTGTCGATACAGCATCAAATTCTTTATAATCATATATTTTTACGCTCTTATCGATAACCTGAACGTTATCTTTATATGAGACCTTTAACTCGCCTTTTTCATACTGACTGTTTGCCTCAACTTTAAACATTCTGTTTATAGCATTAAGACATTCCTCTGCCGTCATTTTTTCATTTCCATCAAAATATCCCTTGTTGAGTTCGAATATTCCCATTCCTACGGCATCTTTTACTGCTTGTTTATCATGACAGAATAAAATATCTTTAACCTTTATATCATCGCATGTTTTTCTGTATGTCATAAAATTTACGCAGGCATCTGCAACTATTTCCTTTGTTACATAGCCTGTAACATTCTTTACCTGACCTTTATCCAAGAGCTCCCATTCAAGCATAATCTCAGACTCAATTTCATAGCCCTCTCCATTTTTCAATTCTTCCATTGTATGATTTTCAGAATAGAGATTTGTCTGTTCAATAAAAAGGCTGAAGAACTGGCCTTTTGTCATATAATAATCTTCATCCTCATCATTTCGACAGGCAACAAAAGACGACAGAACAAATATCGTACAAAAGAACAGACATAATACTTTTTTCAGGAGCCCCTTCATTTTCATTATTTTCACCTCAAAAAACTTCACAAACATGTGGACGGAAATACCCGCCCACATGTTTCACTTTTTTATTTGAATGCTTCGGCGTTTGCCTGGATGGCGCTCTCTGTTGACTCATAGGTCTGTGCCGTATTGACAAGAAACTTTGCATATGACTCAACAACGGTTTTGTACTCCTCAAACCTCGGTTTGAGAGCATTCATTGCCGCACGAATCTCTTCTCCGGCGTCGCTCTTCCAAGTTGAGCTGAGGTCGTTCATGCTCTTGTTTATCTCCTCAAGCTTTGTATCGAGCGCATTGTTGATGCTGCGGACTTTTTCAGCAGTATCTACCAGTACTTGCGTTGAAATCTGAATACCGTCTGCCATTTTTTACTCCCCCTTAATTAACAAGCTTGCGAGCCTCGGCAACAACGTTGTCCTGCGTGTCACGATAGCCCTTGGCGCTTTTTCTAAGGAAATCGGCATATTCAAGCATCAGAGTATGCATTTTTTCAAAATCATCTTTGAAACCTGCAATCTGATCAACAAATGCCACATTGTCCTTTCCGTTCCAGGTCGAAGCCATAGCGTTTGTTTCGCTGTAAAGCTGGTCATACTGTGTCTTGTAATCACCAGCCAGGCCTTCAATCTTGCCCGCCGTAGACTCCAACAGTTCAGGCGTCACCTGAATAATCTTTGCCATGTTAAATGACCTCCTTGATTTTTTATATTAACATCAGTCTTGATCCGTTCTTTATTTCCGTCTCCAGCACTGACAAGTTAATATCTATAATAGAACCGTCCCCGCGAAAACAAAGCACATTGTTTTCGTTGGCAATAAATCTTCCGTCCGACATCTCTGCCACCGACTTTTTTATCAGTTCAAGCACCGTATATACTTTTAGAGACACAGGGATAAACATGTCGTATGAAGAGTTTATTATCGGCACAAAAATATTTACAAGGATCTTGTCCATATCCGTCACTCCCTTTCAGCGGATGAAAGCAATTTTACAAGTACCGGACGATTCTTTGAAACGACATATCCATATTCCGAGCCTATGTCATCATAAAGGTCTGCGGTTATCTTACTTATCTTTATCGTATACTGATCCGCAAATCCGTCGCCAACCCAGATACCGTCGGAACCGCTTATGTGTTTTTTATACCAGGTATTATAATTCTGCGACATGAGCTGGCTCGCAGTGTCGAAAATAACAAAATGAATTTTGTAGATTTCTTCTGCCTTTTCGAGCAATACATTCAACTTGTCTTTGGAATCCGCAGACAGCTTTTCATAAAATCGCTTATAACCCAATATGACATAAATTCTGTCATCAAATCCGGCAAGCACCTCTTTTTCCATTCTGCCGTCCTTGTAGCTGTTATGCCGTTCGACCATCTCAGCGAAAACGTCTTTAACGACCTCGTCAAAATCCATATTCACAACGGAAAGCTCTTCTTTATAAATAAACTCTTCCGGGTCTATTACTGTTGTGTTTGCAATTTCAGACAAAAGCACGGAAAGTTCTTCGGCGAAGTTGATCATTTCGGGCAGCTCCTGCGCAACAACCGGAAGAACCACCTTATTTGTCAGATTTACAAACGAAATGTTCAAGCTGCTCTTCTCGACTCCGACAGGCACACGCGAAATATCCCTGATGTAATCGCCGACAAAGTCACAATCCACTGTATCGGGAAGAATAGGAACGCTCTTTGCAAATGAATCCGAATTTTTTGCAAGACCGTCGCAAAATTCAATAATTGTCTCTCGAAGATTGGCGCTGTCCATTGCATAAGCGGTCTGGAACTCATAAACTCTGTCCATCGCAACCAATCCTCTTCCCTTATATGCAGAGGGAATCAGGCCGTCTGTTTTTCCGACTATGATTGAATAATCTGTTGCGTCGTTCAGCTGAAGCGTCATAACAACTCTGAAATTCTGCTGGGTACGGTACCTGATTGCATTTGTGCCGGTTGCGCTGACCGCAAAATAGATTCCGTATTTTACTCCGTCACGGCTTAAAACAGTAAAATCATCCTGAAAATCCTCGTACTGCTCCGCAAATCCGGAGAAATCGTTGAGCACAACCACAATGTTCGGAATAACCGTACCGCTGTTTCTGTAATAGCTTGCATAATCGCCGCCATAGTCAGAGAAAAGACTGCGTCTTTCATTCATCTCAGCCTGCAGCATCTTGAACAGGTTGGTAATCATTTCTTCATCTGCCGACGTCATGAACCCGCCGACCTGAGGCGCAGTTTCAAAAACCTTCAGAGTCTCCGAGCCAAAGTCGAGAATATACATATTAAGCTCTTCGGCCGTGTGATTCTTGATGAGTGAATAGCAAAGAGTTGTCAGGAAAGTAGCCTTTCCGTTGCCGGCCGAACCATAGATAAGACAATTTCCTTCTCTTGACAGCGGAACCGTAAGCAATCCCTGTTTCTGGTTGAACGGATCGTCATATTCGCCGACAATCGGTTCGAGATATACGCCGTGCGATAATGTGCCATACTTGCTTTCAAGACTGTCAATATATATTCTTTCGGGTATCGGTTCGAGCCACAACGGTCTGGCATACACATTTTCTTCTTTTGCAAGATCGGACAAATACTTTACAACCGACACTATCTGCTTTGTGCTCGCCTTTCCGATCTTCTTTTTCTGGCTGGGCATGACATTCATAACAACTCTTCCGATGTTGTCAATAACCTGAATGCTTGTATCTACCGTCTTTTCAATGACATCTGTAGGTATATAATCTGCACCGCACCATGCCGATTGACCAAGCGCAAACAATTCATTGTATCCGACCTGGAGATAAAACCTTCCCGTCTGTGTAAGCTCCGCTGCATCCGGGCATTTTATCATATCCTGACTGTCCGCCCGCTCCTGAACCTTGAGACAAACTCTGAATTTACTGTTGCTCCAGATTTGGTCGTCAACGACTCCGCTCGGCTTCTGCGTTGCCAGAATCAAGTGGATACCAAGGCTTCGTCCGATTCGTGCCGCGCTGATAAGCTGATCCATAAAGTCCGGCTGCTGAGTTTTCAACTCCGCAAACTCATCCGATATAATAAACAGGTGCGGGAGCGGCTCGGTAACAACTTTGTCTCTGTACAACTGCTGATATTTATATATATCCATTGTGCCTTCGTTCGTTATTCTCAATGCATCGTTAAATATGCTCTGCCTTCTGCGCAATTCACTTTGTATTGAAATAAGCGAACGTTTAATTGACGCTCCGTCAAGGTTGGTAATTGTACCCGCGAGATGCGGAAGTTTTATACAGCGATCCGCATTTTCAAATGCTCCCGCTAATCCGCCGCCCTTATAATCGATCAGGATAAATGACACTTCGTCCGGGTGATAGTTAACCGCCATAGACAGAATATATGTAATTATAAATTCTGATTTTCCCGAACCGGTCATTCCGGCAACCAATCCATGCGGTCCGTGATACTTCTCGTGAAGATCCAAGTTGAATAACTCGCCCTCGGAATTTACTCCCACAGGAGTTTGCAGGGTTTTTGTGGGGTTGTTTTCTCTCCATCTTGTCAATGAATTGAGATACTCAACCTTACCGACATTGAACATTTCAAGGAATGTTATCATAGACGGCATCGTGTACTGCTGTCCGTTTACATCCAGTTCGATATTTGCAAGCTTTTCGGAAACCCTTCCAAAAATACTTTCATCCGCATGTTCTGCATCAAAAACTATCTGAGCCCCCGTTGTGTTATCTTTGTCGTACAGCTTTGTATTTCTGCCATTTACATGGATAACGGTCTTTGTTTCTTTCGGAAAATCGTTGAACTTTTCGCCGATAAACAGTGCACTGAATCCTATATTGCCTTTGCTGCTAAGCAGTTTGCTGAGCGTTTCGCATTTTCTGCTCAGTTTTCCGCTGGCGGATATAAGAACATAGTAAGGTGCAAAGTCCGCATAGCTCCTGTTATATTTGTCTTGGCGCACCAGAATGTTTTTTTCCATGAATGCCGAAATTTCTTTCACTTCGTCATCATCGGACGCAAAAAATCTTATTCTCTTATCGTCGCTCCAAAAGTGCGGAATATATTTTGTAAAAGCCCATTCATCTTCATCGCTCTTGTCAAGCAATATCATTATTTTCAGTTCGTCATAGCTGTGGAGTGCAACCAGCTGCAGAATAACGGACTTCATAAAATTATATGTTGCTGCTTTTTCTCCGTAAAAACCGACTGCGGCATTCTCCGTAAGCGACAGACTTATCGGCACATTATGCAGAACCTTCGGCTCTTCTGCCAAAGTAAGCATGGCATTTTGAAGAATATCATCATCCATCGTGAACTTTTTTTCGGGATACTTTACTTCCGCATCCATTTCAATTGTTCCGATTCCAAGACGCAGCTTTAAAAAATCTGCCTGACCCAGCACACGCTCCCACAGATTCGATTTCTCCATCATTACTCTGTCTGCACATTCACCCTGAGATGTCAGATTCTCGTTGAGAATATCGCTCTGCTCCCTCGAAAGTCGTTTGAACTTTTCACCGATCTCGCTTAAATATTCCAGATATTTTTCCTGACGTCTGTTTTCATTGGCGATACGCTGTTTCTTTTCATGTCTCTTTGTCAGGAGCGGCCAAAGTACCGTTCCAAGCAGCATACTGACCGACATGAGCAGCGTCGGAATTACGGACGCCATATTGCCCCCGTTTATTCCGTTGATGAGAGATATCAGTCCCGTACTTACAGATGTCATTCCCATTGTAATGGACGGTCCTATCATCAATGCAAGCGGAACTGTCTCTTCTTTTTCTAACGGCGGCGGCGGATCAATCTTTACCTCGGCATGCTCAATCTCTTTTCTAAAACGGGGCGAGCGGGAGAAAAACTGTTTTTCTGGCTGTTCGGGTATATTCTCGTCGCTATTTCTCGCAACCTGTGTTCTGCCGATACCGATACTGTCGGACTTGATTTTCAATTTTTCGTCCGGGTTGTTTAGGGCAATATAATTGCTGCCCACAACCATCTTCAGACCCATAATATAGATGAAGTCCCCCGGTTTGAGCTTTTTAGTCTCAATTCGGTAACCGTTTACATATGTACCGTTCTTGCTCGCAAGATCGCAAATTGACCAAGCTTCACCGTCAAACATAAGCCTGGCATGTTCATTGGATACAAACCGATTATTGAAGCAAAAATTATTGTTTGGATCCCTTCCGATAGTGAATACTGCCGGCTCTTTTGCAACAATCCGCGTAAGCGTCTGGCGTGTATAATCAATATTCTCGGCAAACAGGATTACTCGTTCGTCCGAATTTTCAATTTTTAAATATAGAAAGCTGGACGGTGTAAGTATGTGGTTTTTGAGCACATTCCCTTCTGTATCGAAGATTTTTACCATTTTGTTTTCTTTGAGAAACCATTTTTCATCAATGGCTTCAATGCTCGCCAATTGACGCAGTCTGCCCTTTTCATCCAAATCCGTAAGCCAATACTGCCCCTTGACTCTCTGAGGTAAAGTAAGGCTGAACATCTGTGTTGACTTAATAAGTGTAATTATCATTTCGTTTCCTCGCTGTCATTTTTTGCCGCAGACACATCTGTTTTCATGTGATTTCAAAAAGCATTTTTCTTCTGACTATTTTACAATATGGAGTGATTTTTAACTCTCCGTTTTCATGCTTCTACCAGATATGTGCATATATTTTTTGTTTTTTACTCTTTAAATATAAATGTCTTTTCCAATATTCAGCACAATTTTTCCATATTATATGTATTCAGGCACATAATAGCAGAAAAAAATTTCTTTGTCCATAGAATCGGTACGAAACGCATTAAAAACGGTATGAACATGCACTTTTTGACTTTCTTTTTAACAGTGTTTTAAAAAAGTTAAAACTTCGACACCTATTTTTGTTTTTGGCACAATCCTCTGAGGCTTTATTTTGTCTCTGACAATATGATAATTTATTATTTTCAGGTGCCGATTTGTTGGTGATGTAAATATATTCTCATGTGCAGCATGCGTGCCTGCAAATTTAAATTAAAAAAGGCACTTGCAATTGCAAGTGCCTCAGTCTGTCGAAAAAGGCCCAGCAAGAGCTGAGCATTTTTTGAAAAATGTGGTAAAATAAAAGCGGTGATAAAATGATAGTAAAGCAGAGAGAAAACCGCGAACAGGTAGAAATATTCAGCATAGAAGAGTTCGTACCGGCAGACCATTTGTTAAGGAAAATAGACAGTGCGATAGATTTCACTTACATATATGAAATAGTAGAAGATTTGTATTGTGCAGATAATGGCAGACCGAGCATAGACCCGGTTGTGATATTTAAAATGGTGTTGATACAGCATCTGTACGGATTGCCGTCACTCAGAAGAACAGTTGATGGAAGAAATCAACGAGGACAGAGCAGACCACGGCAAAAAGCCGTTTGACGGAACAAAAGCAACGGAAGAAAAAGCAATAAATGAATCAACAACAGACCCGGAAAGCGGAGTGTTTCACAAAGGAGAACACAAGAAATGCTTTGCATATACAGCACAGACAGGTTGTGACAAAAACGGCTATGTAATGGATGTAACGGTCAATTCGGGCAATGTTCATGACAGTGTGGCATTTGACGGATTATACGAAAGACTCATAGAAAAGAATCCTGAAATAGAAGCAGTAGTAATGGATGCAGGATACAAGACGCCGTGGATAAGCAAGAGAGTATTGGATGACAAGAGAATACCTGTACTGCCGTATAAAAGGCCGATGGGTAAACAAGACTTTTTTAAACCGTATGAATATGTATATGATAAATACTATGATTGTGTAATATGTCCCGAAAACCATGTGCTGAATTATGCTACAACAAACAGAGAAGAATACCGAGAATTCAAGAGCAAAACATATATATGCGAAAACTGCCCGTCAAGATACAAGTGCACAGAAAACAGCAAGTATGAGAAAACGGTAACAAAGCACATTTGGTCTGATTATCTTGAAAAGGTGGAAGACATCAGACACACTCCGATATACAAGGAAATGTATGAACGGAGAAAAGAAACAATTGAACGAGTATTTGCAGACGCAAAAGAAAAACACGCAATGCGATACACCCCTTACAGAGGCTTATCCCAAGTAACCAACTGGGTTAGGCTTAAATTTGCTACCATGAACCTGAAAAAATATGCAGTTCACAGGTGGAAAAGATTGAATGCACTTCAGCCATCTGCCAAATTTTCCTTGCTTTTCAATTTTTTATTATATTTTAACTTTAAAACCCTAAAACTCTCTTGAGCTTTAGGGTTTTTCTACAGACTGAGCACCTGCATTGCAAGTGCTTTTTTGCGTTTTACAGATAAAGTTTCGGTGAAATATCCCGCCGACGCGGGATGTGAAATGTTTGCCTTGCGGCAAACGTAAAATATCGCTCCTTCGTCGCAATGTGAAATAAAATTTGCCCGCGTTCGCGCAGCGAACATTTCACGCGAGTTATCGCATTTCACACGCCGCAGGCGTATTTCACTTGCCCACAAGGGCAAATTTCACTGAAAAAGGCACTTGCAGTTAATCGCAGTGCCGAATAAAGCCACTATAAGCTTTAGTGAAATCGCTCGCCTTGCTCGCGGTGAAATAATTTACTTCGTAAATTGTGAAATTTGATG
>ERZ779959.292-NODE-292-length-10561-cov-2.62545_pt1 | contig 10561 bp, 10 predicted proteins | sample MGYA00511348_ERZ779959 | MGnify/ENA primary metagenome ERZ779959 (study PRJEB29588, sample SAMEA2162880) | human gut metagenome | biome: human gut; feature: human-associated habitat; material: faeces | place: Denmark | collected 2008/2010 ...
CGGGGATTTTTTTTGCCTCTTCACGGTCAGATCTCCCGGGAATAACCTGTCTTTCCTTATCCGTGGCACTGATATCTGCTCTTGGATGTTTGGAATTGACAGATAATCCGCTTTACGGGAAGATGGGAAAGTGAATATTGTGATATTTGCTTTGAAAAAACATGCTATGTTTACATCAGCTTCTTTGAGATTTACGGAGATGAGATCGGAATAAGATTCGGTATCTGGATTAGCTGAATTGAATTTTGAGATCAGAATGAAAGAAAATATTTGGATAATTGAGATTCTGAATGCAATGTTTGTCTATATTTGTGTATTAATATAATTAAATCTCTATGGACACAATTATTCCTTTTGCACTTTTGTGCTTCACGTCATTCTTCACTTTGACGAATCCGTTGGGTACAATGCCCGTATTCCTGACTATGACTAAAGGTTTGGATGAATCAGAACGGCAGCATATCATAAAACGTGCTACCATCATTTCATTTATTATTTTGATCTCTTTTACTTTCTGTGGACAGTTCTTATTTAAATTCTTTGGAATTTCAACTAATGGTTTTCGTATCGCAGCAGGTATCATTATATTAAAAATTGGATATGATATGCTTCAGGCACGTTATACGAATACGAAATTGAAGGATGAAGAAATCAAGACCTATGCTAATGATATTTCCATCACTCCATTGTCAATACCGATGCTGTGTGGTCCCGGAGCAATAGCTAATGGAATTATCTTGATGGACGATGCTCATACCTGGGAATTAAAGATAACCTTGGTAGTGGTTATTGCAATAGTCTATTTGCTGACCTATATAATTTTACGCCTGTCTACCCGTTTGGTTTCTGTCATAGGTGAAACTGGTAACAATGTGATGATGCGTCTGATGGGACTTATCCTGATGGTTATTGCGGTTGAATGCTTTGTTGGGGGAATGAAGCCTATCTTGATTGATATAATTCAGAGCAGCCATTTGGTTCCATAGATGTATCTCTAATAGATTTGCTTAGTAATTCCCGGAATAGCAAGATAATAGTCCTGTAAACTGTTGGTTATAAAATCGGCTGCTTTAAATATGATGAAAATTTCTTTTATAAGAAAATAAGCTTTTATATTTTCCAGTCGGATAATATGATACAAAGGAAGGCTGTACAATAACCCTGGTTATTTGTTACAGCCTTCCTTATTATTAGAATGTCTTAAAATAAAAATCAGAGAATTGATGTGCGTTTGACATAATCAATGATCTCATCGATGTAGCCGAAAGCCATTCCTACTACCGTGTCTGCAGCACCATAATATACAGCAACACGTTTCCCGTCTTGTAGTGCGGCACAAGGGAATACCACGTTCGGTACATCTCCCTGCAATTCATAAGGTGCAGCCGGTGCTAACAGATAGTCACGGGTACGGTATAGAACCTTTTCTGGATTCTCTTTGTCCAGAATTGCTGCCCCCATGGAGTAACGGAAACCGTTGCAGGTTGTAATCACTCCATGATAAAACATTAACCATCCGGCTTCTGTCAGGAAAGGAACAGAACCGGCTCCGATCTTTGTACATTGCCATGCACTTTCCGGGAAAGGCGTTACTTTCATTACACAACGATGCTCTCCCCAATATTTCATATCCGGGCTGTAGCTGATGTAGATATCTCCAAACGGAGTATGTCCGTTGTCGCTAGGGCGACTTAACATGGCATATTTTCCGTTGATTTTCTGAGGAAATAAAACTCCGTTCCGGTTGAAAGGCAGGAATGCGTTTTCGCATTGGAAGAATTCCTTGAAGTCGAAGGTATAGCCGATACCAATGGTAGGTCCATGATAACCATTACACCAGGTGATCCAGTAACGGTCTTCTATCCAGGTTACACGCGGATCATATTTATATTCAGATTCAATCATATCCGTATTGCCGGCTTTAAACTGAATCGGCTCATGATTGATTTCCCAGTGAATACCGTCTTTGCTGAATCCGGCAAAGATATTCATCTGTACCGCCTTATTATCACAACGGAACACACCGGCAAAACCATCTTTGAAAGGAACGACAGCACTGTTGAAAATACTGTTGGAAGAAGGAATATGATAACGTCCGATTACCGGATTCTGGGAGTATCGCCACATCACATCCGTACATCCTGCCGGACGTTCTTCCCAAGGCATGTTTATTTTTTCAGTCATATCATAAAGTTTTTTAGTGATTAATAGAATCTTCTTTAAGTGATTATTCCTTTTCTCCTTCTATTAAAGTACCGTCCTGATTATACTTGAATGGGACAAAGTAAGTGATTAAGAAGGCAGGTATCGTAGCAATCAGTACAAAGATAAAGAACGGTTCATAGCCGCTGGGCTTATTAAACCATTCCTCAAACAATTCGCATACCCATCCGCTGAGCATTCCCGGAATCATCACTCCCAGGTTCATGATGCCAGAAGCAAAAGCGTAGTGCGCCATCTGATGTTTTCCAGGGGCAATTTGTTGCATCATAAATAAGGTAAGTCCGACAAATCCGAAACCATATCCGAAATATTCAAAGATGATACCGCTGCAGATAAGCAAACCATTGGTCGGTTGGAAGATGGCAAATAAAGTATAGACCAGAAATGGAAGATTGAAGATGCCGCATAATGTGAAAAGCGTTTTTTTCAATCCCCGGGATGAAATATAATATCCGGCCAGTAAAGAACCTAACACAAAAGCTGCCGCACCATAGCTGCCATAATATAGCCCGATCTCTTTTTCGCTTAGTCCCAGACCTCCCATTTCCCGTTCGGTCTTGAGGAATAGCGGAACGATTTTCATGACAAAACCTTCAGCAAAGCGGTAGAGAATGATGAAGCAGATGTAATAGACAATATGTCTTTTCCGGAAAAAGTCGATTAAAACTTCTCCCAGTTCTACCATGACCTGCTTTCCCGTCCGATGTACCTCAGCTGCGGCCCGTTTTCCTCCTGACGGAAGCATAAAGATATGATAAATACCTAATAAAACCATTACAGCACTCAGAATGGCCATAATGATCATCCAGGCATGTTGGTTTGCATCATATAGACTGTCTCCCTGACTTGTGGATTTTTCGATCAGGATTCCTGCCAGGTAGACCAGTCCTCCTGTTGCAACAATTTTGGCAATGTTATAGAATGCTCCCTGCCAGCCGATATATTTAGACTGGTCGGCATTGGACAGTTCCCCCATGTATACGCCATCGCATGCGATATCATGGGTAGCACCGCTGAATGCGACAATGGCCAGTAGGGCAATGGTAATGCTGAAAAAGTGAGGAAGATTTAATGCAAAGGCTACAAGTCCAAAAGTGATGCCTGTAATCAGCTGAGTAGCTATGACAAAGAATTTTTTAGTTTTGAACAGCTCCAGGAACGGGCTCCATAGAGGTTTCAGAGTCCAGGGAAGAAGAATCAGCGAAGTCCAGAAAGTAATCAGTTTGTCTTCTACTTCTAACCCCTTAAACATAAGTACTGTCACCATATTTAATACGACAAATGGAAGCCCCATAGCAAAATAGGCTGTAGGAACCCAGGTGATCGGATTCCTTTTCTGAGTTTGATGAGTTGATTGTGAGTTATTCATGGTATTAATTTCTTATGCACCAAAGGTACATATTTAATTGTGAAACTCGGATACTTCCCTGCTAATTATTTCAGAATACCTAGATTTAGGTATTGACTGCTTTTCCTCCAGCCCGTATCTTTGCATTGTAATAATTACAAATTTAAAACAAGATATTAATTTAAAAAGTAGTTTATATGACATCAATTATCAATTCAAGAATTCCCGAGTTTAAAGTACAGGCGTTTCACAATGGCAAGTTTGTCACAGTGTCTGATGAAGATCTGAAAGGCAAGTGGGCTGTGTTCTTCTTTTATCCGGCCGATTTTACATTTGTCTGCCCGACCGAATTAGTGGATATGGCTGAAAAGTACGAGCAGTTCAAGGCAATGGGAGTAGAAGTCTATTCTGTCAGCACAGACTCTCATTTTGTGCATAAAGCCTGGCATGACGCTTCCGAAAGTATTCGTAAGATCCAGTATCCGATGCTGGCAGATCCCACCGGGGCTTTGTCACGTGCCTTTGGAGTAATGATCGAAGAAGACGGAATGGCGTATCGGGGAACCTTTGTGGTTAATCCGGAAGGTTTGATTAAACTGGTAGAAATTCAGGATAACAGTATCGGCCGTAATGCAGATGAGCTTTTGCGCAAGGTGGAAGCTGCTCAGTTTGTAGCGGCTCATGATGGTGAGGTATGTCCGGCCAAATGGAAGAAAGGGGCTGAGACTTTGAAACCAAGTATTGATCTGGTCGGAAAAATCTGATTGGAAAGGAGGAAATATGCTGGACGTATCTTTGAAAGAACAGTTGCGAAGCCTGCTGGGACAGCTGGATGCGGATTATGTTTTCGATATTTCTGTCCGTCAGGATCATGAGTCGTATGCAGAGCTGATCGAACTTCTGGAAGAGACAGCCTCTTGTTCTTCCCGCCTTTCCTGTCGTGTAAGGGAAGGCAGCGGACTGGAGTTCCGTTTGCTGAAGAACGGTGCGGATACGGGTATCTGTTTCCGGGCAGTTCCGAATGGGCATGAATTCAGTTCTTTGCTGCTGGCTGTTCTGAATGCAGACGGAAAAGGAAAGAATCTTCCGGATGCGGCAATTGCCCGTCGTATTGAGGCTTTGCAGGGACCACTCGAAATAACAACTTACATGTCACTGACGTGTACCAATTGTCCGGATGTTGTGCAGGCTTTGAATGTCATGACACTGTTCAATCCGCAGATCACCCATGTGGCTGTAGACGGAGCTTTGTTTCAGGAAGAGACTCAGCGCTTGAAGATTCAGGCGGTTCCAGCAGTCTTTGTTGGTGGAGAACTGTTGCACGTCGGACGCAGTACGCTGGGAGAATTGCTGGACAAGCTGGAAGCCAAGGCTGGAACGAGTCCCCAGAAAGTAACTCCGAGTGAACATCATTTTGATGTTCTGGTTGCCGGAGGCGGACCGGCCGGAACTGCTGCAGCTGTCTATTCGGCCCGTAAAGGATTGAAGGTGGCGATAGTGGCAGGAAGAATCGGCGGACAAGTCAATGAAACTGTTGGCATTGAAAATCTGATTTCTGTTCCTTATACTACAGGACAAGCCCTGGCCGGTGATTTGAGAAAGCATTTGGATGCTTATCAGATTGCTGTTTTCGACAACCGGCAGATTGAATCATTCATGTTGGAAGGTCAGGAAAAGGTCTTGCGGGTGAAGGGAGGCGAAATATTCCGTGCGCCGGCTTTGATTGTTGCAACCGGTGCATCCTGGCGTAAACTGGGCATACCCGGTGAAGCCGAGTATACCGGTCGTGGTGTTGCTTTCTGTCCACATTGTGACGGACCTTTCTATAAAGGAAAACATGTGGCCGTCATTTCCGGTGTAGAAGCCGCCATTGATCTGGCAGGAATCTGTTCGAAGGTTACTGTGCTGGAGTTTCTCGATACACTGAAGGCAGATACCGTTCTTCAGGAAAAACTCCGTTCTTTGAGTAATGTGGAGGTATTCACCAGCCGTCAGAGCCTGGAAGTGATGGGTGACGGAGAAAAGGTGACAGCCTTGCGAGTGAAAGACCGGGAAAGCGGAGCTGAAGAAGAGCTTTCACTGGATGGAATTTTTGTACAGATTGGCCTGACTCCAAACAGTCATCTGTTTAAAGAAGTGCTGGAAACAAACCGTCCGGGAGAAATCGTGACCGACAAGAATGGCCGTACTTCTGTTCCGGGTATTTATGCGGCAGGAGATGTTTCCGATGTGGCTTACAAACAGATTATTATCTCCATGGGAGAAGGTGCCAAGGCAGCCTTGTCTGCATTCGAAGACCGTATGCGTGGTGTTCTTTAGCCTGAAACAATACTTTTCTTTTTGGCAGGAGCATGTGAATCGTCGTTCAGACAGATCCATGCTCCTGTTTGCTGATATCCCTTTTTTGATTCTTAATGGTTGTTAAATTTTGAAATACCTCTTGTTATTTCAAAAACAATACTTACATTTGCGGTGTACTATTAAACTAATACACTAAATAACTATAAACAGTCACAACATGAACACGTCAATGATAAAGATCGAAGGGTTAACCTTCAAGTATGGAAAGAGAGCTTCCGTCTTCCAGGACTTCTCCCTGGAGATGGAAGCCGGAAAGGTAATCGGCCTTTTGGGCAAGAACGGTACAGGAAAATCTACCCTGTTGTATCTGCTGAGCGGACTGTTACGCCCTCAGGCCGGACACCTTTATTTCAGGGGGGTAGATGTACAGAAACGCTTACCCCAGTCTCTGGCCGATATGTATCTGGTGCCGGAAGAATTCACACTGCCTAATCTCAGTCTGAATCAGTTTGTCAGGCTGAACGCTTCCTTTTATCCTCGCTTCAGCCGGGAGATTCTGCGGAACTGTCTGGAAGATTTCGGTCTGAATGAAGACATTCATCTGGGAGAGTTGTCCATGGGGCAGAAGAAAAAAGCCTATATGTGTTTTGCACTGGCAGCCAACACTTCGCTGCTGCTGATGGACGAGCCGACCAACGGACTGGATATTCCGTCCAAGAGTCAGTTCCGGAAAGTTCTGGCATCGGGAATGAGTGAAGAAAAGTCTGTCGTGATTTCTACCCATCAGGTAAGAGACATTGACCGCCTGCTGGACCATGTGATCGTGATCGACGGCAGTCAGGTATTGCTTGACGAGTCTGTGGTCCGTATTACCGACAAGCTGTTTTTTGCTGAACAGGGAATGAGTGATCCGACGGACGATGCTCTTTATGTGCAGCCTTCGGTTCACGGAAACAGTGTCATCCTGCCGAATCGTTATGGAGAAGAAAGCCCGTTGAACCTGGAACTGTTGTTTAACGCCCTGCTGACAGAGAGTGAGAAAATACAAAAGATATTTACTGAATAAAAACACGCAAGATAATGACTACGAATTTTAATTTCACACGCTTCACGAATCTGTTGAAGCTCGATATAGCTGAAAATTGGAAAAACTCCCTTTTTGGTTTGTTGGGTATTTATGCCGCTTTCCTTATCCCTATGCTGGGATGGTTGTGGAATCCTTCCGCATACAGCTTTCATCAGTTCTGCAACAATATGCTGGGAGTCGTTTTTCTGGTAACCAGTTTTTTCTTCATATTTTATGCTTCCCGCATCATGATCTGCATGAACAGCAAGGAGAAGCGTATCTCATACCTGCTGCTTCCGGCCACGATGTTTGAAAAATTTCTTTCCCGCTTCGTGATTGTTACAGTATTTCTTTCGATTCAGGTATTTGTTGCCCTGCTGGCACTGGAATTGTCACGCTATCTGTTGCAGCCGCTCTTCCGGCTTCCTGCCGAGTTCAGTCAATCGATGCTGGCAGAAATGGCCGAGATGATGTCTCGCACGGGACGCGCTCCTGTTAATATGGATGGCGAATATACTTATAGCACAGTCCTGATGCAGTTATTGGGATTCATTTTCCTCTTGTGGAATCATTCCCTGTTTGTTCTTGGCGGAAGCCGCTGGTACAAGCATCCGTTCCTGAAGACTCTGGGAGTAATCATTGCAGTCAATCTGATAGGCGGGGTTATATTTGCCAGACTGGTTGAAACGGGAATGATGGAACGCTTTTCCCAGTGGATGAGTGAAAACCTCGAAGAAACTTCGGCAACAGTTAATGGACTGATCACGGCAGGTATCCTGTTTTTCGGTTCACTGACAATTTTCAACTGGTGGCTGTCTTACTGGCTTTTCACCCGTTCACAGGTTATACGACGTAAATGGTTGGGAGTATGAAGTTCAAGGAAAGCAAATCTATTTATTTACAGATAGCCGACCGGATCATGGATGAGATACTCCGGATGGTATATCCCGAAGAAGGGCGTGTCCCTTCTGTTCGGGAATATGCCGCAATGGTAGAGGTCAATGCCAATACGGTTGTCCGTTCCTATGATTATCTGCAGGGACAGGAAATCATTTACAACAAGCGTGGAATCGGTTATTTTGTGAGCCCGGGAGCCCGTGAGCGGATTATTCAGCTCCGTCGTCAGTCTTTCCTGCAGGACGAACTGCCCGACATGTTCCGGCAGATTCATCTGCTGGGTATTCCGCTGGAGGAGATTGCAGCCATGTATGAAACCTATCTGAGCGAAAACGGAGAGAACTCTTGATGTAGGTCAATCCTTTCACCGCCGGAAAAACAGTAACTTTGCAGCCGGAAATGAGGAAAGGATCGTGGAACAGGCTATTCAACAAACCAATATTCGCAAGGGACTGACCGGACTGGTGATTCCCATCTTTATCGAAACATTATTGATCATGATGCTGGGGGCGGTAGATACCGTCATGCTGAGCCAGTATTCAGACGAAAGCGTTGCTGCCGTAGGGGTAGTGAACCAGATTGTGATGTTCGCATTCCTGGTGTTCGAGGTCATTAATATCGGAACTTCGGTTCTGTGTTCCCAGTATCTGGGAGCCGGCCTGCGTCAGAAGATGGTTCAGGTAGTCGGCGTTTCCCTTTGCCTGAATCTGGCGGTCGGTCTGCTGGTCAGTGCCATTCTGCATTTCGGTGCGGAAACTTTGCTTGGCTGGATGGGATTGCGTCCTGAACTGTTGAAATACGGAGTCGGCTATATGCAGATTGTGGGAGCCTTTGCCTTTTTCCAGGCACTTTCACTGACCGTTTCCGCTTCCCTGCGGAGTGCCAACAAGGCTATTTATCCGATGCTGGTCACGGTGTTGGTCAATGTGATGAACATCATCGGCAATTACACCCTGATTTTCGGTAAGTTCGGTTTGCCTGCCCTCGGTGCGGAAGGAGCGGCGATTTCCACTTCCATTGCACGCGGAGTCAGTATGGTAGTACTCTTTGTGATTCTTTTCCGCAAGCACATCCCCAGTTTCCCGGTACGTTATTTCCGGCCTTTCCCGTGGAAGGAACTGAAGAATCTGCTGAAAGTGGGACTCCCTTCAGCGGGCGAGAACATGTCGTACAGCTTCTCGCAGGTGGTGATTACTTATCTGATCAATATGCTTGGCAACAATGCGCTTGCCACACGCACCTATACAGTGAATATCGTGATGTTCGTTTATTTGTTCGCCATAGCCATGGCACAGGGAGGCGCCATCACTATCGGCCATCTGGTAGGCCAGCGTAAAGTACGTGCTGCCTATCTGCTCGGCAAATATGTGATGCGCCTTTCCATTCTGGTTTCACTGATTCTTTCGTGTATATGGGCCGCCTTAGGGCATACTATCTTCAGTCTGCTGACCGATAATCCGGAAATTATCCGCATGGGTGTTACCGTGATGATTGTCGATGTTGTGGTCGAGGTCGGACGTGCCGTCAACATTTATGCGACCAATGCCCTGCGTTCAGCCGGGGATGTAAACTATCCGTTCTATGTCGGTCTGGTGGTACAGTGGACCGTATCAGTCGGTTTCAGTTATCTGTTCGGCATTCACTGGGGATGGGGACTGGTCGGCATGTGGTGTGCCTTCCTGCTTGATGAGAACATCCGTGCGTTCATCTTCGTCAAACGCTGGGGCAGCATGAAGTGGGCCAAGAAAGCTTTCTGCTGAGCCGTACTTATACACTGGCCTTGAGTGCCCGGATAACGCACTGAATCCGGCCATCTCCAGTTCGTTTACTCCCTTGATCGTAATACCTCCCGGAGTCGTCACTTTTTCAATTTCCAGTGCCGGATGCGTCTGTTCGTTGGAAAGCAGCAGCTGGGCGGCTCCTTCGAGAGTCTGAGCCAGCATCTTCATGGCATCCTGAGGCTTGATACCCATTTCCACTCCAGCCTGCATGGCTGCCTGTACATATTTCAATACATAAGCAATGCCGCAGGAAGTCAGTGAGGTGGCCGCTGCAAATAATTTTTCTTCGATAAGCATCGAACGTCCCATTTCGTTGAACAGGTTCATGATTGAACTGACTTGTGCTTCCGATGCGTTGCGGGCGGCTACCAGAGTCATGCTGGCCCGTTCAGAAATAGCTGTATTGGGAATGATGCGGAAGATGGTCATTTCCGGGTCCACGAAGTGAGCCAGATCTTCGAACGTCAGTCCGGCAGCAACTGAAACCAGGATCTGCGGCTGTCGGAGGCGCAAAGGCTTCAGCACCTCTTCCACTTTCCAGGGTTTTACGGCAATGATGACAATATCTGCATCCGCTGCAGCTTCCTTGTTGCTCTGTGTAGTATGAATGCCGGGATATTCAGCTTTCAGTCTCTCCAGCTTTTCTGTTCCGGGATTGGATACAAAGATATCTTCTGTATTCACCTGATGTCCATGTGCCAGGCCACGGGCAATGGCACCACCCATGTTACCTGCTCCGATAATTGCAACTTTCATGTTTTCTTGTTGATTTAGAGTTTATACGCAAACATAAGTAAAATTTTCCGGTTTCTGAAGAGGAGCCGGCGCCTGTTTTATGAATTTTGTGATGGCCGGGGCTGAAAAAAAACGTTTCGGCATATTCATTCAAACAATGAGACGTTTTGATGAATACGCCGAAACGTTTTTTAAAAAGCCCGAAGCCTT
>ERZ779959.312-NODE-312-length-10053-cov-2.63833_pt1 | contig 10053 bp, 9 predicted proteins | sample MGYA00511348_ERZ779959 | MGnify/ENA primary metagenome ERZ779959 (study PRJEB29588, sample SAMEA2162880) | human gut metagenome | biome: human gut; feature: human-associated habitat; material: faeces | place: Denmark | collected 2008/2010 ...
TGGTGTCAATAACCGTGGAGATATTTCTCCGTTGACAGCTGCAGAAATAGCCAAACAGTTTGGTATCCGTGTATACACAATTGGGGTTGGAACCAATGGAACGGCACCATATCCGATGCAGACTTATGCCGGAGTGCAATATGTACAGGTTCCGGTGGAGATTGATGAACAGACTTTAACTCAGATAGCTGGCACAACAAACGGAAATTATTTCCGTGCCACCAGCAATTCAAAATTGAAGGAAGTTTATCAGGAGATTGATAAGTTGGAAAAAACGAAACTGAATGTGAAAGAATTCAGCAAACGGGAAGAAGACTATGAAGTGTTTGCTTTAGTAGCTTTCTTGTGTATCTTGTTGGAGATCCTTCTGCGTAATTCAGTTCTTAAGAAAATACCTTAAATGAAATAAGCCATGTTTCGATTTGGAGAACCATTATATCTATATTTGCTTCTTGTACTGCCTTTTCTGGTAGCTTTTTATCTATATTCCAATTATAGAAGGCGCAAGAAGTTGCGTCAGTATGGTGACCCCGTACTGATGGCACATTTAATGCCGGCGGTATCTAAATATCGTCCGGATGTAAAGTTTTGGCTGATGTGGTCAGCTCTGGCGATGATTATTTTTATGCTGGCGCGTCCTCAGTTTGGCTCTAAGATGGAAACTGTGAAGCGTCAGGGTGTAGAAACGGTTGTGGCTCTGGATATTTCAAACTCTATGTTGGCTCAGGATGTAACTCCAAGTCGTCTGGAGAAATCAAAGAAACTGATATCTCGTCTGGTTGAAACATTCAATAATGACAAAGTTGCCATGATTGTGTTTGCCGGCGAAGCTTTTGCCCAGTTGCCTATAACCAGTGATTACATTTCGGCCAAAATGTTTCTGGAATCTATCTCTCCTTCACTCATTGCAACACAAGGTACTGATATTCGTGGAGCAATCGATCTGGCTATGAAGAGTTTTACTCCTAATGAAGGAGTCGGACGTGCTATCGTATTGATCACGGATGGTGAGAACCACGAAGGTGGAGCTGTGGAAGCTGCGAAAGCTGCCGCCGAAAAAGGGGTCCGTGTCTTTGTTCTGGGTGTAGGTTCTCCCGACGGATCTCCTATTCCCGTGGAAGGAACGAACGAATTCCGGCGTGACAAGGATGGAAATGTTGTTGTCACTCGTTTAAATGAAGAGATGTGCCGTGAAATTGCACAGGCGGGAAACGGAATGTATGTCCGTGTAGACAACACGAATAATGCAGAAAAAGCATTGAATGCAGAAATCAATAAATTGGCCAAAGCTGATGTCGAGACTCAGGTGTTTACGGAATTTGATGAGCAATTCCAGGTTTTGGCATGGCTGGCGTTGTTGTTGCTTGCTGCTGAATTGATGATCTTGAATCGTAAAAATCCACTTTTCAAGAATGTAAAACTCTTTAAATGAGATAGAGTATGAAGCGAATAAAATGGATGTTACTGATATGTGCTTGTTCCGTGACGGCAGTTTATGGTCAGAAGACGGATCGTGATTATCTGCGCAGTGGAAACAAGCTTTATAAAGACAGCCTTTTTGTTAAGGCAGAAGTAGATTATCGGAAAGCGCTTGAGGTGAACCCGAAATCGGCTGATGCATTGTATAATCTGGGAAACTCTTTACTGATGCAGGAAAAAGGAAAGGAAGCGATGGAGCAGCTGGATGCGGCTTCCCGACTTGAGAAAGATAAGGAAAAACTGGCTCATATTTATCATAACATGGGCGTAATTCTTCAGGCTTCCAAGCAGTTGCCTCAGTGTATAGAAGCATATAAGCAAGCCCTGCGGAATAATCCGAAAGATGATGAAACACGTTATAATCTGGCTTTGGCACAGAAGCTGTTGAAAGATCAGCAGCAACAGCAGGATCAGAATCAGCAGCAGGAGCAGAAGCAAGACCAGAAACAGGACGAAAAAGAGCAGAATAAGGATCAGCAGGATCAGGACAAGAAACAGCAGAACCAGAATAATCAGCAACAGCAGAACCAGAATCAGATGTCGAAGGAAAATGCTGAGCAACTGTTGAATGCTGTGATGCAGGATGAAAAGAATGTCCAGGATAAAGTGAAGAAAGCTATTCAGATGCAAGGCCGGAAACTGGAAAAAGACTGGTGATGCGGGCAATGTGGACAAAATAGACCAAGGACTAGAAGTACAATGTTGAATAATAAAAAAGATAGATAAAATGAGAAAATTGATTTTCTTACTGCTATTGTTGGCTGTTACTGTTCAGACATGGGCAGACGGTAAAGTCACGCTGACTGCCGAGGCTCCGGAGGTGGTCGTAAGCGGAGATCAGTTCCGATTGACCTTTACAGTCAATTCGCAGAGTGTGAAAGATTTCCGTGCTCCTTCTATAACAAAGGGGTTTGAGGTTCTGATGGGGCCGAGCCGTTCCCAACAATATGGTTCATACACGATTAATGGAAAAACTGTCGTAAACAAATCTGTGACTTACACCTATATTCTGATGGCAGGTGATGCCGGAACCTATACGATTCCAGCAGCAAGCATTCAGGCTGAAGGAGAGAAAATCTTTTCAAATTCATTGCAGGTGAAAGTTCTTCCTCCGGATAAGACATCCAACAGTTCCAATGGTGGAAGTAAAGGCTCAGCAAATTCTTCACGTAATCAGGCTGCCGGAAGCCGGATCACAGATAAAGATTTGTTTATGCTCGCAACGGCCAATAAGACCACTGTGCATGAGCAAGAGGCTATTTTGTTGACATATAAACTGTATTCTACTGTAAATCTTCAGCAGTTGAATGAAGATATGCCGGAATTGACAGGTTTTCATACTCAGGAAATAGATCTTCCACAGAAGAAGGTATGGTCAATGGAACATTATCAAGGACGAAATTATAACACATTGACATGGCGTCAGTATGTTCTTTTCCCGCAGCAGACCGGTAAACTGGAGATTCCAAGCGTAAAGTTTGAGGGTATTATTGCTCAGCGAATTGCTTCTGATGATCCGTTTGATATCTTTTATAATGGCGGCGGATTTGAACAGGTGAAGAAGGTAATTGTTGCTCCTAAAGTAAATATAACCGTATTGCCTTTGCCGGCTAAACCTGCGAACTTCTCTGGTGGAGTTGGTGAATTCTCGTTGACTTCTTCCATTAATGCAACGGAAGTAAAAACGAATGATGCTGTTACAATTAAGCTTACGATTAAAGGATCGGGGAATATGAAGTTGCTGAATACGCCTGAAATCAAGTTCCCTCAAGATTTTGAAATATATGATCCGAAAGTAGAAAACCAGTTTGAGACTTCAAGTAATGGAGTAACAGGAACCAAGACTATTGAATATCTGGCAATACCGCGTCATGCCGGATCTTTCACGATTCCTCCGGTAGAATTTACCTATTTTGACTTGAAGAGTAATTCCTACAAAACCTTAAAAACTCAGGCTTATGAACTGAAGGTTGCTAAAGGTCAGGGAAATGCGGATCAAGTGATTGCAGACTTCACCAATAAAGAAAGTGTGAAGGTACTGGGTAAGGATATTCGTTTTATTAAGTTGGGGGATACTTCCTTGACTCGCAAAGGTGATTTCTTCTTTGGAACGATATCTTACTGGATGTGGTATCTGATACCGTTCGTTTTGTTTGTAGCTTTTGTAATTGTTTACCGCAAGCAGGCTATGGAAAATGCCAATGTTGCAAAGGTAAAGACCAAGAAGGCCAATAAGGTTGCAACAAAACGTATGAAACTTGCAGGTAAGCTGTTGGCAGAAAACAAGAAGAATGAATTTTATGATGAGGTCTTGAAAGCTCTTTGGGGATATATCAGTGATAAACTGAACATTCCGGTATCCATGCTTTCAAAAGATAATATTGAGGCTGAACTCGCGAAGTATGGCGTTTCTGATGAATTAATTGCTGATTTCATTCATGCATTGAATGAATGTGAGTTTGCACGTTATGCTCCGGGCAATGAAAATGAGGCCATGGATAAGGTGTATACAGCATCGATTGATATTATCAGTAAAATGGAAAATAGTATTAAACGCTAAAGAATAGGAGAGTGTCTGACATGAGAAAGATATCATTCTTCATTATATTTTTGTTGAGCTTCGTGCAGTTTGTTCAGGCTGAGTCTTTTACAAAGGCAGATGCAGATAAGGCTTATCAGGAGAATAAATATGCTGAAGCAATCAAAATGTATGAAAATATTTTAGCAACTCAGGGAGAGTCTGCAGTTGTTTATTACAACTTGGGAAACAGCTATTTTAAAGAGAAAAATATGGCCAAGGCTGTATTGAATTATGAACGGGCCTTATTGTTGAATCCGGGAGATGCAGATATTCGCTTCAATCTGGATATGGCCAGAAGCAAAACTGTTGACCAGATTACTCCTGCTACAGAGGTTTTCATCGTAACCTGGATTAATTCGCTGACCAATATGCAAAGCGAGAGAGGATGGGCTAAGATCGGCATTGTCTCTTTCATCTGTTTATTGGTTGGGCTGGCATTGTATATCTTTAGCAAACGGCTTTTTGTCCGGAAAATAGGATTTATCGGTGCTGTTGTCTTACTGGTAGTGACTGTTTGCGCTAATTTATTTGCGCGTCAGCAAAAAAATGAACTGATGGATCGCACCGGAGCTATTGTGATGTCACCTACTGTAACAGTTAAAAGTACACCGGATAAGAGCGGAACGGAATTGTTTGTCCTGCATGAAGGAACCAAGGTTTTTGTGGAAGATAACTCGATGAAAGGTTGGAAAGAAATCCGTCTGGAAGATGGAAATAAGGGATGGATTCCGACAGAAGCAATTGAAATCATTTAAAGAAGGAAGTTATGATAGACATACAGCAACTTATTGAAGCAGACCGTAACTTGTTATTGGCTTTGAATGGAAGTCATTCTTTGTTTTGGGACGGCTTTATGTGGGTAGTGACCAGTACGGTAACCTGGGTTCCTGCAGCAATTATCTTGCTGTATGTTATATTTAGGAATAACAAGTTGCCACAATCGATTTTCATTCTCCTGATGATAGCCTTGGTGATAACCTTGGCAGATCAGTTGGCTTCAAGTGTAAGCCCTATTTTGCCCGTTTCAGGCCGACTCAGGATCCAGAGATTATGTACCTGGTTCATACGGTGAATGGCTATAGGGGAGGCCTGTATGGCTTTATATCAAGTCATGCAGCAAATACATTTGGGGTAGCAATGTTTGTATCATTGCTGATTCGGAATAAGTGGCTGACTCTTTCTATGTTTGTATGGGCTACCATACCTTCATATTCCCGTATCTATTTGGGGGTGCATTATCCTGGAGATATACTGGCTGGGGCTTTGGAAGGATGTCTGATTGCGTTGCTTGTTTATCAGCTTTACCGGATAGTAAGGAACCGGTTTTTTGATCAGCCCAAATACATTTCCAGTCAGTATACAAGCAGTGGATATTCAATAGATGATGTCGGATTGATTCATCTGGTATTATTGCTTTCATATCTCTATGCAATTATTGCGGGAATGATAACGGCAAAAGTTCTTTATTTGTAAAGGAAACTGTCAAAGGCAACTTTCTTGTCAGAAATGTTGCCTTTTTGTTTGTTCTTTCATAATCTTTCCTTATATTTACTCGAAATTAAATAAATGATTTGTCTAACTTAAATTTCAGACTACTATGAACAGAACGATAACTTTTAATGAGCTGCGTAAGATAAAGGATTCTTTACCAACCGGAAGTATGCATCGGATTGCGGATGAATTGAACTTAAGCGTGGAAACCGTACGCAACTTTTTCGGAGGACACAATTTTAAAGATGGAAAGAGTGTAGGAATTCATCTGGAACCGGGACCGGATGGGGGACTTGTTATGCTGGACGATACAACCGTATTAGATAGAGCTATAGCTATCCTGAAAGAAGAAAACGTGTAGGATATTTATTTTTAACGACAGGACACTGATTATAGGATGTATGCGGAGTATCGTTATTTCGTATATGCCTGTAATCAGTGTTTTTATTTTTAACCTTATTAAATCGTCAGATTATGGAAGATAAACTTGTTACATTAGCCATCTTGACCTACTCAAAGGCACAGATCTTAAAGAATGTCCTGGAAAATGAAGGAATAGAGTCTTATATTCATAATGTAAATCTCATTCAGCCTGTCATCTCGTCTGGAGTAAGAATTCGTATTAAAGAAAGTGATCTTCCCAGAGCTCTGAAAATTATAGAAAGTTCATCCTGGCTGTCTGATGATGTCTTGAAAGAAGAACCTAAGGAAACAGATCAGAAGGGTAGTAGTAATCAGATCCTGATACCGGTAGATTTTTCTGATTATTCCATGAAAGCCTGTGAATTCGGTTTTGACTTCGCCTCTCGTATTCATGCGGAAGTGGTATTGATGCATGTCTATTTTAGCCCAGTCTATATGCCTAGTTTACAATATGCTACGGAAGGATATGGTATGCCGATGGAATATGATTTGGGGATCAAGAATATGCTGGATGACATTCATAATAAGCTGAATAAGTTGACGGATGCTTTGAAGGAGAGAATCGCCAATAAGGAGCTGCCAGATGTTAAATTCTCATGCATGCTGCGTGAAGGTGTTCCTGAAGAGGAAATTTTGTATTATGCCCGTAAGGAGAAGCCGTTGATCATTATTATGGGAACACGTGGACAGGGGGAAAAGGAACTGGGACTGATTGGTAGTGTGACTGCCGAAGTAATAGAGCGTAGCCCGACTTTTGTATATGCTATTCCTAAAAATGCCAGTTTCAAGACCTTTGGAGAAATTCACAAGGTGGCATTTATTACTAATTTTGATCAGCGGGACCTGGTCGCTTTTGATTCATTGATTACAACTTTCCAGAATTATAAATTCCAGATAGCATTTATTCATTTGAATTCAGATGAGCAACGGCGTACATGGAATGAGATTAAACTGGCAGGAATTAAAGAGTATTTCAAGAAACAATATCCACAGTTGGAAATTAGCTATAATCTGATTGCAGAGGACCAGTTACTGACCAATCTGGATGTGTATGTAAAAGAACAGGCTATCGACGCTCTTTGCATCACGAATTATAAACGGAATGTCTTTGCCCGTTTGTTTAATCCAAGTATTGCCCGTAAGATGATTTTCCATTCGGATACTCCTATATTGATTATCAAATAATGAATAGAGGAGAGATTGCAGCACAAGGGTATGAAATAAAAATATCCTTGTGCTGATATTGTTCTTTGATTTTCCATATATATAATTAAACATAATGCTGATTATAGATTAGGTGTAGATCTTTTATTTAATCAAAGATTCAAAGTTGGATACAGATTTATGATTTATATATAAAAAATGAGGATGCACATTTGTGCATCCTCATTAATATGGAAGGTTTATTTATTAATAACCTAATTCTTTTTCCAAAGCATCGTATTCAGCTTTGTTCAGTTTCCAGTAGATTCTCAACAGATACTGTCCCCACAACTGTTTGTTGTCCGGCTGCAGTTCTCTTGCTTTTTCGTAATAAGGCTGTGCTTTAGCGAACAATTCTTTTACTTTAGCTTCGCCTTCTGCATACTTAGGATCATCCATAGAAATCTTAGAGTTTTCTTCTTCTACAACCTGACCCGGGAAGAAATAGCAGTCACCGATCTTAGCATTAGCTTCAGCTACGAGTTCACCGTTCTTGGCAATGATGTCGTTGCAGGCAGCGATAGTTCCGTCATAATCTTTCTTTTCATACAACAGAACAGCCTTTACATAGGTGAAGTAAGTTGAAGAAGGATCTTTAGCCAACAGACTGTTGATCTGAGTCAGAGCTTCATCGATTTTACCTTTCTGGATGTAATAATCCATCAGATTTCCAACGAAATAGTTCTGAGAAGGGAATTTTTCTGCACCTTCTTTGATTGTTTCCATCCATTTGGTTGAATCAGGAGTTTCACCCTTGCTGTATGCATCAGCCAAGCACATCAGTGATCTCCAGCCTTCTTCCTTGTGGTTTTTACCCAGAGGAGCATATTTGATTACAGAATTGTTGTCATTCAGAGAATTGGCTGCCATTACAGCATAGTTAGCAATCAGAGGAACCAATGTATCATTCTTAACTTCAGCAACTTCTTCGAACATCGGATTCTGCGGAGTTTCTACGAACAATCCGAAATATTTCAAAGCATCTGCATAGTTTCCTTTGTTGAAAGCATCAGAACCGGCGTTTGTCAATTGAGGACGTACGGTTGCCAGAGACTTAGCCAATTTCTTTCTCAGTTTAGGCTTTTTCAATTCTCCGCTTTTTACTTTAGCCTGTTCTACTTCATCACATTTCATGTAATATTCGAACATCTTAGCCAAGCTGTTGTATAATTTAGTTGTATCAGCCTGTCCTCCAGGTAAATACAATTTCATGTTTTCATCGTCATAAATAGACTTCTGAAGGTCTCCGGCCAACTTCCATGTTTCAGGATCGTTTGCTGTAGAAGGATCAACTAAGGCAGGTTCCAGAATGGTTGCTGCTTTGGCAGGATCACTTTTTGCAGATTTAGCTTCTTTCACTACGCTTTCCTGAGCTGATACAGCACATGCGGTGAAGAACAACGCAGCAGTAAATAAAACTTTTTTCATAATCATTTAAAATTTAGTAATACACAAATATTCATTTAGTTTTTGTCTGTCTCGTCTGTTTCCTGAATCATATCATCAGATGGAACTATATCCGGAGTGGTGTCTGATGCTGGAGCTGTTTCTTCTCCTTCTGCTACACTTCCCTCCTCTTCTGTTTCTGAAGTAACCTTACATACAGAACCAATCTGATCATTTCGTTTTTCCAAGTCTATCAGACGGACTCCCTGAGTAGCTCGTCCCATGATGCGGACATCTGCTACCTTCAGACGGATGGTGATACCGGACTTGTTGATGATCATCAAATCATTCTCATCCGTAACCGACTTAATAGCTACCAGTTTACCTGTTTTGTCCGTGATGTTCAAAGTCTTGACACCTTTACCTCCACGGTTGGTCTTGCGGTAGTCTTCAATATCGGAACGTTTTCCGTAACCGTTTTCAGAAACAACCATGATGGTTTCTTTCAACGGATCTTTAATGCAGATCATTCCGATAACTTCGTCCTGTCCGTCTTCATCCAGGGTGATTCCGCGCACACCGGTTGCGGTACGTCCCATTTCGCGTACGGCACTTTCATGGAAACGAATGGCACGTCCGTTGCGGTTAGCAATGACGATCTCATTATTTCCATTGGTCATACGTACCTCAATGACGCGGTCATCCTCACGAATTGTAATAGCATTTACACCATTCTGTCTTGGTCTTGAATATTGTTCAAGCAAGGTTTTCTTGATTACACCATTCTTGGTACAGAACAAGACATAGTGGCTATTGATAAATTCAGTATCATTTAAGTTCTTGACGCGCAGATAAGCAGTTACCACATCATCAGCGTCAATATTCAGCAAGTTCTGGATCGCACGTCCTTTGGAAGTTTTGTTTCCTTCAGGAATTTCATAAACCTTGAGCCAGTAGCATTTACCCTTCTGTGTGAAGAAGAGCATTGTGTTATGCATGGTGGCAGGATAAATATGTTCAATAAAGTCTTCGTCGCGTGTCTCACTACCCTTTGAGCCTACGCCGCCACGGTTCTGGGCACGGAACTCAGACAACGGAGTACGCTTGATATATCCCAGATGTGAGATTGTGATGACCATCTCATCATCGGCATAGAAATCTTCCGGATTGAATTCTTCAGAAGCATAGACGATTTCAGAACGGCGCTTGTCGCCATATTTTTCTTTTACTTCGATCAGCTCGTCCTTGATAACCTTCTTACAAAGCTCTTCGTTAACCAGAATCTCTTCGAAATAAGCGATCTGTTTCATCAGATCCTCATATTCAGCATGCAGCTGATCCTGCATCAGACCGGTCAACTGACGCAAACGCATTTCTACGATTGCACGTGCCTGTACTTCCGACAGCTGGAAGCGTTCCATCAGGTTCGTGATAGCTTCATTCGGAGTCTTGGCAGCCCGGATGATCCGGATTACTTCATCGATATTGTC
>ERZ779959.328-NODE-328-length-9839-cov-2.23262_pt1 | contig 9839 bp, 9 predicted proteins | sample MGYA00511348_ERZ779959 | MGnify/ENA primary metagenome ERZ779959 (study PRJEB29588, sample SAMEA2162880) | human gut metagenome | biome: human gut; feature: human-associated habitat; material: faeces | place: Denmark | collected 2008/2010 ...
CGTGTACAGAAACTGCCGCTTTCGGAATCAGACCGCCTTTGTAAGCTGATACCTGACAAGATACCCGACAAGAAACTGAACTTGCCGAATGCCATAGCGTATGTACCCGAACTGCAGGCTGCTGAGGTTTCTTCCGATCCGATCCTGCGGGATACTATCAAGTACGCCAAGATGTTGGAGGGAAATGTTCGCAACACGGGTGTACATGCTTGCGGTACAATCATCTGTCGGGACGATATAACCGACTGGGTTCCCGTAAGTACGGCAGATGATAAGGAAACGGGCGAAAAGATGCTCGTAACGCAATATGAAGGTTCGGTTATTGAGGATACCGGACTGATCAAGATGGACTTTTTGGGCCTGAAGACCTTGTCTATTATCAAGGAAGCCCTCGAAAATATTAAAAACAGCAAGGGAATTGTGCTGAACATTGACGAGATTCCGATTGACGATCCGGCAACTTATCGCTTGTACAGTGACGGACGTACCATCGGAACCTTCCAGTTTGAATCGGCGGGCATGCAGAAATACCTTCGGGAATTGCAACCTTCGACTTTCGAAGACCTGATTGCCATGAATGCGCTTTACCGTCCGGGACCGATGGATTACATTCCTGACTTTATCGACCGTAAGCACGGACGGAAACCGATTGAATATGATATTCCGATCATGGAAAAGTATCTGAAAGATACGTATGGAATTACGGTTTATCAGGAGCAGGTGATGTTGCTGTCCCGTCTGTTGGCAGACTTTACCCGAGGTGAATCAGATGCCTTGCGAAAGGCAATGGGTAAGAAGCTGCGCGACAAGCTGGATCACATGAAGCCTAAGTTTATCGAAGGTGGAAAGAAGAATGGACACGATCCGAAAGTTCTTGAGAAGATCTGGGCTGACTGGGAAAAATTTGCTTCGTATGCGTTCAATAAATCGCATGCCACCTGTTATTCCTGGGTTGCTTATCAGACTGCTTATCTGAAAGCAAATTATCCTTCGGAGTATATGGCGGCTACCATGAGCCGAAACATTTCGAACATCACTGAAATCACGAAACTGATGGACGAGTCGAAGGCAACTGGTATCCGGGTTCTTGGCCCGGATGTGAACGAAAGTTTGCTGAAGTTCTCTGTTAACCGTCGGGGTGACATCCGTTTCGGACTGGGAGCAATCAAGGGAGTCGGTGAGTCGGCTGTGCAAAGCATTTTGAGTGAACGCGAGAAGAATGGTCCTTACAAGAGCATCTTTGATTTTGTACAACGTGTGAATCTTTCGGCTTGTAACCGGAAGAATATTGAAAACCTGGCACTGGCCGGAGGTTTTGACAGCTTTGGAAATATCAAGCGGGAGGATTTCTTCATGAAAAATTCCAAGGATGAAACCTTTGTAGAAACTTTGGTCCGTTATGGAAGTAAGTACCAGATGGACAAGGCGGCTGCCATCAATTCCCTGTTCGGCGGTGAGCATGAGGTGGAAGTTGCCACTCCTGAAATCATTTCCGCTCCAGCCTGGAGTGATCTGGAACGGTTGAACAAGGAACGTGAACTGGTTGGTATCTATTTGTCGGCCCATCCGTTGGATGAATATGCTGTGGTGCTTGAGAATGTTTGCAATGTTCACATGGAGGAGCTTTCGAATCTGACACCTTTACAAAACAGGGATCTGATATTGGGCGGTATTGTGACAGGCGTACGTGAAGGATATACGAAATCAGGTAAACCTTATGGTATTGCAAAGGTGGAAGATTATTCCGGTGTGGCGGAGTTTGCCTTTTTTGGAAACGAATGGGTAGAGAAGAAAAACTTCTTCAGCGAAGGAATGTTCCTCTTCATGCATGGAAAATGCCAGCCCCGGCAATGGAAGCCTGATGAATGGGAAGTAAAGATCAATACGATCGAACTTCTGCCGGATGTGAAGGACCGGGTAATTGAAAAGTTAACGGTGACAGCTCCTCTGTCGGCGATCAATGACGAACTGATCATGGAACTTTCTTCCCTGATCAAGGCAAGTCCGGGAAATGCCGAACTCTGTTTCTTTATCCGGGATGAAGATGGGCTTATGCATGTAAACCTGATGTCACGGACATTGAAGATTGCTGTCCATAAAGAGCTGGTGAATTATTTAAAAAGCCAGCCAATGTTGGACTATAAAATAAATTAGTATATATTTGCAGGAGTAGAATTTTAAAAACGATTAGATAGAAAAATTATGGCACTGAACATTAAAGATGACAATTTTGAAGCAATTCTGGCTGAAGGAAAGCCGGTAGTATTGGATTTCTGGGCTACTTGGTGTGGACCATGCAAGCAGATTGCTCCGTATATTGAAGAACTGGCCGAAGAATACAAGGATCAGGTAAATATTGGCAAGTGTGATGTAGATGACAATGCTGATCTTCCTGCTCAGTATGGAGTCCGTAATATTCCTACGGTGTTGTTCATCAAGAATGGTGAAGTAGTAGATAAGCAAGTTGGTGCTACCACAAAAGCTGCTCTGCAGGCTAAAGTGGAAGCGTTGCTGAAGTAATAACATTTAAATTTCTAAGACTATGGGAATGGAAGACGATTTCCTTTTGGAAGATGAGGACGATGAAAGATGCGTGGAGTTCATAAAGAACTACTTGCCTCAGGAAATGAAAGACAAGTTTTCAGACGATGATTTGTATTACATTCTCGATCTGATCGTGGATTATTATACAACCAGCGGGTGTCTGGATGCACAGCCTGACGAAGAAGGTTATATCAATATCGATCAGGATGAAATTGTAAACTACATAGTCAAGGAAGCTGCAAACGACGGAATGGGACCTTTCGATCCGGAAGAAGTCTTCTTTGTCGTACAGGGTGAAATGGAGTACGGCAATCAGGTAGGACAGGACGAAGAGGAATAAACGTCGGAATAAAAGAATTGGACAGGACAGATAAATCGAGTTTTCGATCAGGCTGCCTGTCCAATTCTTTTTTATTTATAGGGGAAACATTTGATCCGGATACGGATTTAGTTCCCTTGTGTCAGTTGGCAGAAGAAATAGACTCCTGTGGCAATCATCAGCAGACCGAGCGCCGCATAAAAGAGACGTGCCCGCTTCCGTCCGGCATTGGCGACAATGAATTGCGTATTTCTGGCCGTAAAGAACCAGTTCCAGTTGAACAGAGAGGCCAGTAAAGCCAGCAGTCCAACCAGAATAAAGATAAACTGGAGTGTATAATGAAAAGCCATGATGCTTATTCTGCTGCGTCAAAGCGGACCAGACGGTTTCCGTCTTCCGTCTCTTCAATGGTTACGCTGACAGCATCGCCCGGCAGCAGCTCTTCAATCAGTTCCGGCCATTCGATGAAGCAGAGTGCTCCGCTGTAAAAATAATCTTCGTAGCCCATGTCGTATACTTCTTCCAGCTTTTTGATGCGGTAGAAGTCGAAATGATAGATCAGTTCGCCTGTCTCGTCAGAACGGTATTCGTTGACAATGGCAAAAGTCGGTGAGTTGATCACATCCGTTACGCCCAGTTCTTCACAGACAGCTTTGATAAAGGTTGTTTTTCCGGCACCCATCTTTCCATAAAATGCAAAGATTGTATTGTCTCCCATAGCTGCAATGAATTGCTTGGCAGCTTCGTGTATATGATCAAGTGATGTAATTTTGATTTCCATAATTCCTTTTGTTTCTAACTTCTGCAAAGTTATAATAAAAAACGGAATATCGGCAGGACTGCCTGTGTTTTGTTGTATTCTGATAAAGACCGGCAATTCAGAGTGTGGAAGGTACGGTTCCGGCTGCTGAACATAGGTTGTCTGCCGGCTGGCAATTTGAAAAGGATGAATCAGGCAGGTGAGGCTTTGACAGAAACGTCGGAAACGGCTTCACTTAACGGACAGGTGGGAACGTTTGTTCATCAGATCGCAGGAAAAAGCAGGAGAATGTTTGCAAGACCCAGGAGTGAATTATACTTTTGTAAAGAAAAAGAGAAAACACAAACTTAGAAGGCAAAATGAAAAATACAGAAGAAACGAAACGCTCCTTTTCATTCTCCGTTGAGTGGGGGAAGCTTCGGGAGAGAGGAAAAGCACGTAAGCGTCGCATGCTGCGTCAGATTGAATTGATGAGATTACGCCGGATCCGGCAGCAGAATGTTCCGCAGTATACCTATTGCAAGAATTGTGGAACGAAACTGGAAGGCATGTATTGTTATCAGTGCGGGCAGTATGCATTGGATCCCCGGCAGCCTTTCTGGAAATATTTTAAGCAGTATTTTGAAAATGTATATCAGTACGACAGCAAGATGTGGCGTACGTTGTGGCTGATGTTCACCCGCCCGGGACTGTTGACATGTGAGTTTAATGCCGGGAAGATCAATTCTTATATGCATCCTTTCCGGTTGTATATGTGCGTTTCCGTGGTGTTTTTTACCGTGATCTTTATGCTTACTTCCGAACTGGTGAACTTCAAGATGTCCCAGCAGGGCAATCCGGAACTTTCAGCTTCGCTTGTGGAACGTCTGAAAAAGCCTCAGGCTGCGGAAGCGGATACGGTCGTTTATGCTTATCACGGGAGAGAGTTGCTCGACTTACTGGCTTCGTCCGGTATTCAGGAACCGGAACATCTGGTGAAAGTCATATCTTTCAGTGATCGTCGGAATGCTTTGTCCTTGATCCATATGCCCCGGATATTGTTTGATGCCTGCCGTTATCATCCGGTGGAAATCGATGAATCCGATCTGGAAGATATTCAAGGCTTCCATGAACTTGGGACGGAGGGACAGCAATGGATGGGTGAGAAAAAAGATGTCTTGCAAATGGCTCTGGCATTCCGTCTGGACAGTTTGGGAAATGCTCTGACACCTGTTTATGAATGGGGAGAACAGGACCGGAATGATGTGACTTATTTGCGCAGTCAGTCGTTTACCAATGGTTTGATTGGAGGACTTTCCAAATGGACACCTTTTTACATGATGTTCCTGCTTCCTCTCTTTGCCTTCTTGCTGAAATTGTTTTTCAGAAAGAAGCGGATACCTTATATGTGTCATTTCGTGCATGCCATTCATTTGAATACCGTCCTGCTGCTGGCATTGTTTGTCTTGCTGATTCCCTATCTGGCATCCAGTCCGTATTCGGTGTTTCATAAAGCATTTGATTCAGCCCTGTTACCGGTCTCGCTGGTTTTCCTGGCAGGACTGTTTATCTATCTTTCTGTGTCTTTCCATACGGTTTACCGCGAAGGATGGGGAAAAACACTGATCAAGAACCTGCTTTTTAGTGGAATCTTTACGCTTCTGGCCCTTGTGATAGCAACAGTGATGCTGACCTGGGTTCTTTACGGAAGCATGGAAGATTCGGGAATACTATGAACTCTTCTGAATATCATTTATTAAGAACATGTCGTTTATGAAAAATATAATTACTTGGTTTTCCACATACCAGGAAAAAATGAAAAAGCGTACGTTGCGGATTCACCGGAATATTGAAGCAGCCCGCCTGCGGAGAGCACGACGGAAAAGAGGACTGGCATACACTTATTGCAAGAATTGTGGAACGAAACTAAAAGGAATGTATTGTCACCGGTGCGGACAATATGCTTTGGATATTTACCAGCCTTTCTGGAAATACATTCAGCAATATTTTGAAAATGTCTATCAGTTCGATACAAAAGTCTGGCAGACCTTATGGCTGATGTTCACCCGTCCCGGTTTCCTGACGCGTGAGTTCAATGCCGGTAAAATCAATTCCTATGTACATCCTTTCCGGTTGTATATGTTTGTTTCAGTTTTGTTCTTTACATTCTTCTTTATGGTTGCAGAGGAAGAAACCGACAAGGCACTGACTACGTTCCGTTCTTCGAAGATTACTTCCGGGCTGGTGGAAAAATTGAATGAAGGGAGTTTTTCGCAGGATACCGCTGTGTACGTTTATAATGGAAGGGGACTGATTGCTGCTCTTGAGAACCGGGGAGTGGAACATGCAGACAGTTTGATTTCAGTAACCCGTCTGTTTACTTCGCTGGAACTGGACTGGGTAGCCATGCCCCGTATTCTGCTGGATACTTGTTGCACGAAACAATATCCTACGGATTCCGAGCTGGATGAAATCCGTCAGATTCAGGATCTCCTGGCTGCTGATTCTCTTCAGACCGGAGAGGAATATGGGGTTGATCTGATTCCGGGAATGACCATTTATAATGAGAACCAGCTGACTGCAGAAAAGATAGAGGCCTGTATGAAATTTCAGGCAGATTCTCTGAAAGGAGAGCTGACTCCGGTTTACCGCTGGTCACAAAGGGCTGAAGAATCCGATGCCTTGCGCGAAAATTCACTGGCTGCTTATATGATCGGACAGTTGTCCAAATGGACTCCTTTATATATGATGTTTCTGCTTCCTTTGTTTGCCTGGTTGCTGAAGAAGGCGTATCGTAATAAGAAACATATGCCCTATATGTGGCATTTTGCACATGCTGTTCATCTGAATACCCTGTTTCTTATCTTGTTGCCTTTGCCGTTGGCCTATGCACTGACAGCCTTTGACTGGCAGACTCTCTCTCTGGCACCGGGAGTAGACATTGCATTCGGTTTGTTTGCAATTGCCGTATTTGCCTATATGCTCTGGTCGCTTCATACGGTATATCGGGACGGATGGATCCGGACATTTCTGAAGACGTTGTTGGTCATTGTTATCTTTACCGTTCTTTCCTTCCTGTTTGCCGGAATTGCTATCATATCTTTGCTGATGGAGGTTTCCAAGCAGGTCTGATTGCTTTCGTGACCGGAATCAGCAGACTGCCGGAGCTGTTCAGATGTTTCTTTCCTTCGAATGCATCAGGCGGAACAGTTTGGCTATGGTATAAATAAGAATGGAAACAAAGATGATGGATGCTCCTGAAGGAACCTGTAACTGATAGGAAAGCAGCAGACCGCCCAGGCAACCCACGTAACCGATTCCAATGGAAAGCCAGATGATCCGCTTGAAATTGTGGGTAAACAGATTGGCTGTCATCTGCGGAAGTGTAAGCAGGGAGATGGCCAGTACGATACCTACCATACGCAGACAGGAAACGATTGTCAGGGCAATAAACATCATCAGCAGATATTCGAAGGCAGCCACCGGAATGCGCTGGGAGCGTGCGAACTCGCGGTCGAATGCAATAGCCACAATCGGCCGGAGAAAAAGTGCGAAGAAAACTGCCAGGACAACGCTTAGAATGGCCAGCAACCAGATGTCACTCTGTGTAATAGTCAGGATATTTCCAAAGAGGAACGACGAGAGGTCGGGGGTAAAACCGGGCGCCAGAAAGCTGAAGATGATACCTACAGCCATACCGAAAGTCCAGAATACAGCAATAGCTGAGTCTTCACGCATGTCACTCCGCTTGCTGAGCCATTCCACACCGAATGCGGAAAGAATAGAAAAGATGGCAGCAGTGAGCAGGGGAGAGAGGCCGGGGTACAGGCCGATACCTACGCCTCCGAAAGAAGCATGCGTGATACCGCCGCTGATAAGGACCAGCCGCCGTGTTACGATGTATGTCCCGATGATGCCGCATGCGATGCTGGCAAAGAGACTGCCCAGCAGGGCATTCTGGAAGAAAGTATATTGAAATAGTTCGTTCATGTCTGTTCAGGAAATACGGATGATCAGGAATGTTGGAAGCGCCGTTCGCCAACGATGAGGAACAGTTCGTCTTTCAGTTCGTCAGGAAGTTCGATACCCCGAAGTTGCAGGCTGCGGCTCCTGCCACTTCCTCCTCTTTCATGGTAAACATGATTTCGCGGAATTCATCAATTTCCTCATCGCTGTATTCATTGGCCTGACGACCTTTGAAGCGGTCCAGTTCTTCGTCATCGTAATATTCGATCTTTTTGCTGACGGCAGCCAGCAGACTTTCCTTCTCGCAGATCTGATGCTGTCCGCAGCATTCACTGTCTACATCCACCACGGGAGGAGCTTCCTTCAGTTCGCCGCGGTCTATTTTTTTCTGAATGTTCCGGTTGTAGAAATATCCGGCTACCAGTCCGAACAGAGCTACTCCCACCAATGCTAATATAAGTATCCACATAATCTAAAAGTCTTTTTTATTTATGCTTCCTTAATCTGGAATCCTGCTGTCTGCAAGTCCTTCCAGAAGTCCGGATATGATTTTGAAACTACTTGCGGTTCATTGATCTGCAGCCCCTTGAACTTGAAGCAAGCCGGAGCGAACGCCATGGCCATACGATGATCCTCGTAGGTGTCAATGGCAGGGCAGGCATCCGGTTCGCAGCGTTCCCCGTCCCAGATCAGTACGGAGCCTGCTTCTTCCCTGAGCAGATATCCGAGTTTTTTCATTTCTTTGATCAGAGCAGCCATCCGGTCGGTTTCCTTGATTTTCAGACTTTGAAGTCCGCTGAACCGGAAGCGGATACCAAGCAGTGCACACGTAACGACAAAGGTCTGTGCCAGATCCGGCTGGTTGGTAAAATCATTAGTCAGTTCTTCCACACAAGCTGAGGTTCGGGTAAGTTCTACATACTTTTCATGGTAGGTTGTGCTTACTCCCAGTCTGGAAAAGAGTTCGGCTACCCGTGCGTCACCTTGCAGGCTGTCCTGATACAGATCGGGCAGGCGTAATGTTGCCCGGGGAGTCAGAGCGGCAAACGCATACCAGTAGGAAGCCGCACTCCAGTCGCTCTCTATATAATAAGGTGTAGGCTGATAGGGCTGAGGCTTTACTTCGAGTATGTTCGGCCCGGTCCATCCGGCATCAGCTCCGTTTCTGTTCATGAGTTGCAGGGTAAGGTCAATGTAAGGACGCGAGATGATTTCTCCTGTCAGGGTGAGTCTTAAACCTTTTTTCAAAACGGGACCGATCATCAGCAGGGCCGAAATGTATTGCGAACTGACATTTCCCGGCAGACTGATTTCGCTTTGGGTCAGTTCTGTTCCGGTAATCTTCAGCGGAGGAAAGCCTTCGTTTCCGGCATATTCGATTTGTGCACCCAGTGAACGCAGGGCGTCTACCAGAATCCGGATCGGACGCTGCTTCATCCGTTCCGTTCCCGTGATGAGATGAGAACCTTCCGTAACCGAAAGATAGGCAGTCAGGAAACGCATGGCTGTTCCTGCGGCCATAATGTCGATAACCGGCTTCATTTCCTGCAAAGCTTTCACCATGACCCGCGTGTCGTCACAATCCGAAAGATTTTCGATCGGAGCATGACTCTGCGCCAGTGCCCGAATGATCAGGGCGCGGTTGCAGATGCTTTTGGAAGAAGGCAATTGGATGGTAGCTTGTATTTGATTCGGTGCTGTAAGTTGTATCCGTTTTGTCATATCTTCGTCTCTTGAAATAACCTTTGCAAAGATAAAGAATTCTTTTGAAGTTCTTCTTTCTGTTTCCGGCAAATGTTGGCCGGGGAAATCTGGAAAAGAGGAAAGGCATCTGCACGTCCTGTCTGTCAGACGCAGCAGATGCCTTTCCCGGAGTATGTGGATTCAGCGGATCTTCAAGGCAGAGGGGCAATCCGTTGCCGGAATTCTTTTTCCGGACCGGCGGGAACTTTTCTTTTTCAGCCAGAGCCAGTAGCCGGTCAGCGGAAGTGTTCCTCCGATCAGGGCAGCCAGGAAATACAGCACCTTGGTGATTGTTCCTCCCCAGCTTCCCGTGTGGAAAGCATAAAACCAGCCCTTCAGTTTGTTGGCACGCGGGAGATCTTTGTAATGAGTCACTTGAATGATTTCACCGCTGTTCGGGTCAAAACCGGCTGTATCATTTCGTCGCATGCTGGCAGACGGATCCGGAGCAATCTGGGCAGTGCCGTTACTGAGTGTGATGGATTTACACTCAGGGTAGCGGATCTGCAGTTCCTGCCAGGCCTGATC
>ERZ779959.330-NODE-330-length-9787-cov-2.29233_pt1 | contig 9787 bp, 9 predicted proteins | sample MGYA00511348_ERZ779959 | MGnify/ENA primary metagenome ERZ779959 (study PRJEB29588, sample SAMEA2162880) | human gut metagenome | biome: human gut; feature: human-associated habitat; material: faeces | place: Denmark | collected 2008/2010 ...
TATGGTGATGTATGTAAAACGCCTGGAGGCGGGCCGCTTCAAACTGCCGGAGTACGATCCCCAATCAAACAGCTATCCCATGGAATGGCGCGACCTGGTGATGATGGTCGAGGGCATTCAGGAAAATCCGCAGCAGAGGCTCCGGCGCCTGAGGGCAGAGCGCAAGGAATATCATGTATAATATGCTTCCAGAGTGAATAAAGTGCGGATATTATTGTGTAATCCGCTTATATTTAGTATATTTACATAAACAAAACAGATGCGGACAATGGAAGAAAAGGATATACTGCTCAAGACAATAGAAGGGCTGAATGCCTCCATTGCTTCATTGTCTGCCACTAATAAGGATCAGGCGGAACAGATTAAGAATCTGCAGGAACGAATCAAAGAGCTGACGGCTCAGATTGCATGGCTGAACCGCCAGCTCTTTGGGCGTAAGACAGAAAAGCTTCCCATATATAGTCCCGATATGCCTGACCTTTTTGCCGAAGAGTTTGCCGGACTCCGGCATCAGGCGGAAGAAAAGCGGGACGAGGCCGTGGAGCAGATAGAAAAGGAACCGGTGGAAGTCCGGAAGCAGAAGCGTCAGAACCGCAAAATGACAGAGGATCTGCCCGTACTCGAAACCGAGGTTATAGAGCCGGCCGGTGTGGACCTGTCCTTATATCGCAGGATTGGCGAAGAGGTAACCAGAGTGGTCAAGCACAAACCGGGGATGCTTTATGTCAAGGAAATCATCCGTCCCAAATATGCGCTCAAGGACAGCACCCAACTTCCTCCCGGGGGGCAGAAAGGCGTGGAGATGCCCGTCGACAAGTGCATCGCTGACACCAGCCTGCTTGCCGAGATACTGCTTCAGAAGTATGAATATCACGTCCCGTTCTACCGGCAGATACAGCAGTACCGGCATCTTGGGATGAAAGGCCTTACGGAAAGTACGCTGGACGGATGGTTCAAAAAAACGGTGGAGCTGCTCAGGCCTCTGTATGAGGAGCTCAAGAAGGAAGTCTTTTCCTGCGACTATGTACAGGCGGACGAAACCACTGTTCCGGTCATCAACAAGGAAAAGCACAGGGCCGACAAGGAATACCTGTGGATGGTAAGGTCGGTCATGAAGAAACTGGTCATCTTCCATTACGACCAGGGATCGCGTGCCGGAGCGGTCATCGAATCCCTGGCAAATCAATATCACTTCAAGGGTTATCTTCAATGCGACGGTTTTGCAGGCTATGAGACAGCCTTCAGGACCAACCCCGACGTGCGGCTACTCAACTGCCTGGTGCATATCCGCCGTCATTTTGAACAGGCTCTGGATGAAAACCGGGAGATGGCCGAACATGGCCTGACCCAGATACAGCATATTTACCGGATTGAACACTGCTGCGATAAGGCGGGCCTGTCGTACGACGAGCGGAAGACGAAGCGCCGGGAACTGGCCGGACCTGTCATGAATGCCATGAAAGTGTGGATGGAAACGGAAGGAATCAAGTACAGCCCCAATTCCCAGATCGGGAAAGCCATCACGTATGCCTATACCCGATGGGACAACATGATGGGATGTCTGGAGGACGGACGCCTGCTTTGGGATAACAATCTGGCTGAAAATGTCATCCGGCCGATTACTCTGGGACGGAAAAATTACCTTTTCTGCGGCAACCATGAGGCAGCGGCTAATATGTCGGTGATCTGTTCCCTGCTGGCCACCTGTAAGGCACATGATGTAACCCCAAGGGATTATCTGAATGATGTCATCGCCCGAATGCCCTATCACAAAAAGGCTACTCATGAGGAACTGCTGGAACTGCTTCCACATAAATGGAAGCTGCAACATCCGGAAAGTGCATTGACAAAACAAGAGGAGGAAGCCGGCAACCGGTGCTGACTGCAACATATAGGTTCAACAAAATAATAGCGACTGCAACTATTAGGTTTATAGTGACAGTCGCTATTGTTGTATATAAAGTTCAATACCTGTAGTTTAACGAATGCTTACTTATTTAAATCCTTCTTTGGAATATCTATTCCTCCTTTTAATGCTTCTTTGGTTGCTATATTAGGAAGAATGTTTATGTAAACTTTTTCGTATTGTTCTAATGTGTCACCTAATACATTATCAATCCAATCTATTATGGATTTCATAGACAACGACTTCACTCTTTGTATATCAGTTTCGTCTAACACATTAGTTAATTTTTTCTTACTATTGCTAATTCGGTATAAGCAATAGGATATTGCTGCAATAGAAATGATGCAAGCAGAAAGTAAAATTGTATTTTGTGTCATTTTCATCAGTCTGTTATTTTTGAGGCATAAATTCTTTTTCTTTTATGTGCAGCTGCAATTGTCGTGTCAAAACCTTTATCTGAACCGACAATCTTACTTCCACATATTTTTCCTTGAGAGTCTGTGACATATCCAAGGCTTCCTTTTCCTTCTCTTACTTTTCTAGAATATGTGGTTCCATATTCTTTGTCATACTTTTCAACAACTTGTATTACTTCAGGAGTCGGAGGAAGTACACCGCCTTCACTATCACCACCGCTAAAGAAATTTCCTATGGCATCAATAATAGAATCAATCATATCATCAATCCATTCAAAGAAAGCTTCTATAGCAGAAAAAATAATTCCTACAAGCCAAAACGCTGTTTCAAATAAAAAATCTGCTACGGCGCATACTGCATCCCAAGCCTTGCTTGCTACATTTTTAGCGCCTTCCCATAAACTACTAAAAAATCCCATCTTTAATCTTCAAAAGGTATTACATATATTGACTTTCCGTTATACAACTCTTTCATTTCTTCAGTGTCGGAGTCACATATAAAACAGAACTTAGGAGTTGTCCTTAATTCGAATTTGTCGTTTTTAGCAAGAAATGCGCAATATACAATTTTGTTCTTTGCACTGTAATTTCCTCGAATGACATAAACTTGATTAAGATTTTCTACATCATGCTCATCAATAGAGTCCAACCAATCGAGAACATTCTTTATAGACATATAAGTTCCCATCTTTTTGAAAGGGATGTTGCCATTGTTAACTCCATTTACAAAGAAAGTTAAGATGCTTTTTAATTCATCAACAGAATTTGAAGTCTGTGTAGCGTCTCCCCACGGATCTGAAGGTTCTGCCTTTTGGGGAAAATTAGGGGAACCTTGTCCCATAAGACGATAGCCCTGTTCAACAAGCTTGCGTGCAACTCGTTCCTTTAGGCTAAGATGTTGTTTGTTGTTTGTTGTTTTCATTTTTATTAATTTTAGAGAATAATTATCAGTCAAATCTATAGAATAAAATTCTTTTTTAGTTCTATCACCTATGCCATTTTTTAATGCCTTATTTAAAAATGCAAAATACAGAACGTTATTGCATTTTTCATATATGCATTGAGAATATTTATCGTCACAGAACGTTCCAATTATTGTATCAGAGTTCCATAAGCAAAAGATAAAGAAACTGGGATATAATGCGTCTTTTTGCAATTCGCGAATTATGTCACAGATACTTCCTAACGATGTATTAACATCTTCTATTACCTCTAATGATTCCTCTTTTTTAATACACAAATTATCTATAACTTGCTTTATTTCCCCTTCTAGTACAGAAGAAAGGCCAAAATTGTGCAATTTTTTTATCTCCACAACATTAGCATTTGCATATTTCTCTATTGCGTGAATTTGTTGGCATGCTAATTTGTAGAACTCATCTTTTTCAACACATTCTTTTATTGATTGAAGATAATCCACGGACGTTTTTACACAAAATTCAGCATAGTTAGAATATTCTTTAAGATTGTTGATATTTTCCTTTTTTACCAAAGGTGTTAAACTTTGAATATTACAAATTTTATGCAACATGGGTACAACATGATAAACGCCCCAAAAGTACTTATCTGCAACAAAACCTATCAAACTCTCAAGATAAGGCACAAACTCTTCAATGGTTGTGTTTGAAAAATCATCCGTCATTTCCTCTTTCTTTTCTTTATTATAGTCATAAGAAAAGATACGTTTTGAAGTCTCAACATCATCCCCATGAGGAATATCTATTCTGTAAGGAAGTTCACTATCCTTTCCCATACCCCAGAGTTTCACTCTGAAATGAAGCCAAGGATCAAAGTATGGTGTAACAACAAGTACAGGAACATTTTTCAGATTCATTTTCAGCAGTTCTATATCATCAAGGTCTATCGGATTAGGTTGTGATACACCATGCTTCAAAGAACGACGATTCCATCCACCACCATAATATACAATAGGATGCGTTGATTGAGCATTCCAATTATTATTCATCTCTGCCTCTAACCGAAGGTCAATATCATCATAAAACATTTCATTGAACCAATCGCAGTTAGAAGGCGTAAAGATGCAATGCATATTTACAGATTGTGTAGTTCCATTGAACAAACTTCCAAATGATTCTCCTTTCATAATGAAAGGTAGAACATTGAGAGGCCAATTCTGAATGGCAAAACTATGCGCAAAGTTTTCAAGCAGAGCATCATAATTACTATTTATATCCTCAATACGCTCTTTATGTACTTCCGCTTCAAGTTCTAACGCAAGCTTGGCTGATTCTGCTTGCAGCTTACGCATCCTTTCAAAGTCATGCTCGGCTGCCGCTTTTTGAAACTCACGCTGTTTCTTTTGAATTTCTGTATTCTTCTTGCTGTTGGCATAGTTATTGAAAAATTGCATTCCAATACTTGCCACCATCATTGTAATCGGATCTATCATTGTTATGCCTCCAAAGATTTGTGGGTTAAACATTGAAGTTCCTTAGACGCTTTTCCTGCCTCTATTGCAAGTTGCTTGATTTCCTCTTTTGTGAGCAAATGTGAAGGACAATCAGACTTCTCTAACAGGTCATTCATCGTTTTATATTCATTCAACATAAATGAACATAGCTCCTTGTTATCCTCATTTACCAGCGATTTCAATACATTTGGATTATTCTTCAGATAGTTAGGGAGTGTTGGTGTACGTCCTTGCGTCATCAGCATATAACTATCACGAGCACAACCTGAAACAATCGTAGAGATTAAAGTTATGTGGTCTTGAATAGCTTTCTTTCCTTCCACAGTGAACTTTTGCTGAGGTGCGAGATATTCCGTTGGACAAGGAATTGAAAACAATGGTCGTATCATTGGCTTTGCTTCGGATTGAGCCTCCCACATGGATGCCGTAAAATGGATGCTTCCACCTTGAAAGAAAGGAGATATAACCAAAGTTGGAATATTACTCATGATGGCATGTAAATTCAATATTGCAGAATTGTGAGCAACATCTTTGTCACACCATCTTCTATATACAAGATTTCCAAGTTGCATTTGAGTTTTATCCAACTCATTACAAATGTCATTGTAATCCAATGCTGCTTGCTTCGTATGCAATAGAACAACATTCAGAGGACAATCGCTGTTATATCCTAATGCTTTATAACTTTTAGCTGCATCCAGTAATTGAGATATTACTTTTTGCTTTATAGGCAAACATTTCATGAAATAGGTTCTTAACTCTTCTGTCTTATGCTGCAAAACAGTCTGTTCAAATCTTTCTTCGGCACGATACTTACGTGCAACTGCCATCTTTGCTCTCATATCGGCAACTTTCTGTGCTTCAAGTTCATCTTGAAACTCTTCTTTTGCCTTACGGAGTTCCAACTGGTGTTGCTGGGCAATATCGGCTTGTTTGTCTTGTTCCTTACGCCTATCATACCCAAACACAGATTGAAGTGTTGAGCTGATTAGCATATAAGGACTGAAACATGCTTGTTGATGTCCGTTCATATCTATAAATCGTTAAAATTAGTATTGTCTAAGTCTATGAGTTCATCATGATTCATAGTATCACTAAAATCTGTCCCCAAATGGTCTGATGTTATATCAGAAGAGTCTTCATCTAATCCTATATGGTCAGTCATTGATGAACTATCATCTTCTGTCCCCATTGCATCTGCTTCTAAAGAGTCTACTGCACAAGCGGCAACATCTAAATCCGCCCAATCACCAATATTCGAATAATCATTATCGTCCATTTGTGGAATCTCAAAATCTGTAGATGAAATATCTTCTGGAACAGTCAACTGCAAAGGTTCATAATTTGCAATTGTATCATCTATGGCATGGCAACTCGACATGATGTCTTGCAAAGAGTCATCCGCATGGATTGCCGATGCAATCTCATTCATTCCATCCTCCGTAAGATTTCCATCCAAATACGCAGCAAATTCCTCGATACTTACTGGTGGTACAAAATCTTTATGCATGACCTACCTCCTTTCTGAAAATTCGCTCGTACTGCTCTTTGGCGAGTTTATGCTTGTTATAATAGTTCTCCATTGACATACCCAATTCTTTTGCGGTTTCCTCATTGGTCTTCAGCTCTAAATATCGCAGACGTATTAACTCGCTGTAACGCTTGTTGGGCATCTGTTTGATAATTGTCAAAGCATCTTGACGATTGAGATTAGAAAAATCTATCTCTATAGAACCATAAATAGAATCCGTTCTATCACTCTCATCATCATTTTCTTTTAGATTGGAGTGAGAAATCTGCTCATGCTTAGGCATTTTCTCTTTTGTTTCAAACTGCTTGTAGCAATAAAACAAACATGCGGTCTTCAACCAACTTGTCAATGTACTTTCACCTCTGAAATTTTCCATCTGACATTTGCCTGTAGCCTTGCTTGGAGCAAGAACAACAATGTATATCTCGTCTATAAACTCCTTGCAATTTGCACAATCGGTATAGTAGTTGTCATAGATGGACTTAAACAGGGGATAGCATTGTTGGTAAAAGTATTTGCGTGTAACCATTTCGTCCTTGTTTATCAATGACTTGGCTATTTGCAAATCTTGAGTAAATATCTTTTTTACAATCATTGCTATATTTCTACATAATAAGGTACAGTAACCTTTTACTTCTGCTTATCTTCTACAACCTCACAATAAGCACTCGGTACGTATGCCGTCAAAACAGTCAGCAAGTTGTCCACAACAATGCCCACTCGCTGTTGTCCTTTATGACGTGCCACTATTCCCATAAAACCTTCAAACTCACCTTTTACCACTCGTACCAACTGACCTTTCTCGAACTTCTGGATTTCTCCAGAGACAATGATGACATCATCTTCCTCTGAAGCGCACGCTATTTTGAGACTTTCCATCTGATAGTCGGGAACAATCAATGGAGTTTTCTCTATTCTGCTGCCAATATGTGTATGGTGATAATAAAAACGAAGGAATGGGAGGTTTACGTTGTCGTAAACAAAAAGTTTGAGTTGTTCTTCTGTTCCGTGAGCGAAGAAGATGTTAGGTAAACGTGACTCAGTAACAACTTTGCGCTTACCATTTATAAGTTTAACCGTATCGATGGTAGGATAGAAAGCCGTAATGCCTTTGGCTGTCATATAGTCATATGCCTTTTTCTCTCTGCCATAAGTGGTACGTAAGGCATACCAATGAGGAACATCTTCCTCTTTTTGCGCTTTAGGCTTTACTGCTATATGTGCATTTCTGGTGGACACCCCTGTTTGTGAACTCTCCGCAGATACTGTGCTTTGAGCTTTGGGGAGGGTGTTGGAGGTAAGTCCAACACAGGGAGGAGTTTCACCACCTCCTACGGTGTGTACATCTTGCAATGCACGTTCATCGACTTTCATATCGGTGTTAACTTATTCTAAGCAGAACCCAGTTAATAAATTGACACAAAAAAGCGTGGAATCGTCCTGTTGCCCATTCCACAGTCTGAGGCTCTTGCATTGCCTATCTAAGTCGAACAGACAACGTCAGAGCCCACGCCGATATGAAAATCATTACCGCAAAGAGACCTATATATAACATTTGACTGCGCCCAAAAGGGTACAATCCATGCTTACAGGTCTCCACGGGATTGATATAATCACACCCGGGACATCTACCGTTGACCATATTCGAGACTTAGATTCTGAGAGTTTGCAAGATTTCAGACTGTCTCAAACACAGCGTCGATAAACGCCTTCTATGTCTGGACTGCTTTTCCCACCCAACACCCGCTTTTGTATAGATATGTCAGATAAGTGACTTCACTACACTCAGCACGGCGTAGGCTGCCGACTCGATTATCTTGTAAGAACACGTCTAACTGTGACAAAAACGGTCGAGCATATACAGTCCGATTGCAAAAGTACGGAATTTAATCGAGAAAACAGCAATAATGATTGAGAAAATCTATTATTTGACGTGAATTTAAGACTATTTAAGCCAATTCGTTTGAATATCTCGATTATTTTGTGTAAGAAAGCGCACCGTAATAGATGACAAACATTCTAAAATATGCAAACTGCGCTACAAATAGAAAGCAAAAAGCGCACAGAGTGATACAACCATTTGGTATTTCTTCTCTGTACGCTATTATATAATTAAGGTGTAATGCTTAACTGATACCTCTCGGCATCGTTCCATTCATCACGATAATCGTCGTTCGCCCCTGCTTTCCTGGAGTAGCTTGACATTCTTTGCGATTTCCTATCTTTTCACCAATCCATCTTCTAAAAAGCAATGCTTGGAAGGTATCCACTTGCAATGCTATGGCGATAATAACGTCCAAACTATAGACATCGGCAGAATATCCATTGTCAAGTTTGATGTATTGCGAATGCTGGAAGTCTTTCAGCACACCTTGCTTCCAAATTCGCTTGATTGTATTGTTCACTGTTGTGCCTGTCACATTCAACAGTTCTGCAATCTCCCAAGCGGTCATCCACACCTCGCCATGATGAGGAGCGTAGATAATCATGCTTTCCTGTATAGTTATCACTTGTCGTTTCATACTATGCCTTTTTTGTGTTCGTATTATCGCTGCAAATATTCCCGGATGTGAATTCCTCAATGTGATTGAGTTGTTGGGACAACTTTTCTACATCCTTGCTCAACTTTTCCTTGGTAATCTTGGCGTACACTTGCGTGGTCTTGATGTCTTTGTGACCAAGCATGGAACTTACTGTTTCTATTGGTACACCATTGGAGAGGCAAACCGAGGTTGCGAACGAGTGCCTTGAGACATGCCAGGAAAGTGGCTTGGTGATACCGCATTTCTTTCCCAATCTTTTGAGCGAACGCAGACAACTTCTATAAGGTGGTACAGGAAAGACTCTGCCATCCTTGCACAATCCACGATATTTCTCCATTATCTGCTTGGGATAGTCAAGCAACTTGATGTCGGCTTCCGTTCCAGTCTTCTGTCGGTGGATAACAATCCACTCGCCATCGTCAAAAAATGTCTTGATGTTCTCTTCCTTCAAGTTGTACAGGTCAATGAATGCGAGACCTGTGAAACAGCAGAATAGATACAAGTCACGCACCAACCCCATATGTTTTCTGGTGATAGGAGTTTCCATCAACAGGTGAATTTCTTCTTTTGTCAGGATCTCCCTTGTTGTTTCCTCGTTCTTGTACTCGTATCGTCTGAAAGGGTCTTTGACGAGCCACTCGTTATCAATCGCCCGAAAAATCATGGCACGGAGATTACGGACAAACACCATTGCGGAATTTATCTTCAGTTGCTTGTCTATTCTAAGGAATGTCTCATAGTTCGTAATAAACGGCAGGGACAATTCTTTCAAGGCAATGTCCTTTACACGATAATGCGACTGCAAAAACTCGCCCACGTAAGCACAACCGATTCTATATTTTGTGAATGTGCTCAAAGATTTCATGCCAGCCTTGTATTGTTTTTCCATTTCATCCCTGCTTTGCTCATAGACTTTCATCAAGGTATGGCAGCGATACTCCAATCCAAGAAAGGCGTTCT